>Ga0247740_1000906_pt1 | contig 13234 bp, 10 predicted proteins | sample UWRJL148409B2_FD_180942 | JGI IMG/M metagenome (GOLD analysis project Ga0247740, IMG submission 180942) | Plant litter microbial communities from Arlington Agricultural Research Station in Wisconsin, United States - UWRJ-L148-409B-2 | ecosystem: Environmental > Terrestrial > Plant litter >...
ATTTTATTAAAAATAGGAAGTAATACTTTAACCAAAGAAACCAATCATATTTCGCGGGGAAAGATTGAAGATTTGGGAATACAGATTGCGGCTTTAAACAGCGAATATGAATTTATCATTGTAAGTTCAGGGGCAATTGCGGCGGCAAAGCAATTTGTAAAGCTGGATAATCAAGATAAAGATGTTTTTGTGAAGCAAGCTTTGGCATCTATCGGACAGCCTCATTTGATGCGGATTTACAATGAAAATTTTAAGGATTTAGGATTGAATACTTCACAGTGTTTACTTTCTTATTCTGATTTCGAAAAAGAGCAGACAAAAAAGAATATTGTAAATACGATTAATGTATTAGTTAAAAACAATTACATTCCGATTATCAACGAAAATGACACCGTTGCCACAGATGAGATTCGGTTTGGAGATAATGATAAATTAGCAGCCTTAACAGCGGTGCTGCTAAATGTTGATATTCTGATTATTGCAACCAATACAAACGGAATTTATACAAAAGATTCTATTCACGATGAAAATCCTGAAACGATAAAATTGGTAAACGATCTAAAAGTATTAGAAAAAGAAATCGGAGAGTCAAAATCATCACACGGAACAGGCGGAATGCAATCCAAAATCGAAGCAGCCGGAATCGCAAAAGCCGCCAACATAGAAACCTGGATTGTCAACGGATTAAATGATAATTTTATTTTAAAAGCATTAAAAGGAGAAATTCCTTTTACAAAGATTATTTAATAGTTTATATATATAGCCACGAATTCACGAATTAAAATCTAATTTTTATTTGAATAAAATTCGTGAATTCGTGGCAAAAAAAAACAAATTAAAACATAAAACAAATGAATTATATTTCAATACAAGATATCAACTCATTATCAAAATGGGTAAAAAGTGCGTTAAAAATCAAAAAGAACCCACTTAAAAATCAAGACTTAGGGAAAAACAAAACCTTAGGAATGTTATTCTTTAACCCGAGTTTAAGAACGCGTTTGAGTACTCAAAAAGCAGCTATAAACTTAGGAATGAACGTTATGGTAATGAATTTTACCAACGAAGGCTGGACATTAGAGTTTGAAGACGGAGCTATTATGAATTCAGGAGCTTCAGAACATATCAAAGAAGCTGCCGAAGTAGTTTCTCAATATTGTGATATTATCGCAATCCGTGCTTTTGCAGGTTTAGTAGATAAAGAAAAGGATTATGCTGAAACGGTAATCTCAGGATTCTTGAAACATGCAACAGTACCTATTGTAAATATGGAAAGTGCAGTTCGTCACCCAATGCAATCTTTGGCGGATGCGATTACAATGGAAGAATACAAAACGAAACACAAACCAAAAGTAGTTCTTTCGTGGGCGCCGCATCCAAAAGCTTTGCCTCAGGCAGTTGCAAATTCATTTGTAGAAATGATGCAAATGCAAAAAGACATGGATTTTGTAATTACACATCCTGAAGGTTACGAACTAAGTCCGGAAATTACAAAAGACTGCAAAATAGAATATGATCAAAACAAAGCTTTCGAAAATGCGGATTTCGTTTACGTAAAAAACTGGAGTAACTTCAACGATTACGGAAAAGTAACCAACATAGATCCAAACTGGACCGTTACTGCTGAAAAAATGGCATTAACCAACAATGGAAAATTCATGCACTGTCTTCCGGTTCGTCGTAACATAATCGTAAGTGACGAAGTGATCGACGGCGAAAATTCAATCGTAATACAGCAAGCAAATAACAGAACGTATTCGGCGCAATTAGTTTTACAAAAGATTTTGAAGAAATTGTAATTTGAGGTGCAAAGGCACAAAGTCGCAAAGGTTCAAAGGTTTTAAAGCCTTGAGGAAAACCTTTGAACCTTTGTCCCTCTGAACCTCTGAACCTTAAAATATGAAAGTTACCGTAATAAAAATAGGTGGAAACATCATCGACAACCCAACAGAGTTAGAACAATTCTTAACCGACTTTTCTAAAATCGAAGGCTATAAAGTTTTAGTTCATGGAGGCGGAAAATCGGCTACAAAAATGGCTCAGAGTATTGGTTTAGTGCCTCAAATGATTGAAGGCCGCCGAATTACCGATGCCGCAATGCTTGATGTTGTAGTTATGATTTACGCGGGACAAATCAATAAAGATGTTGTGGCACAATTACAAGCCAAAAACAACAATGCAATGGGATTTTCCGGAGCTGATGGAAATTTAATTCAATCAGTAAAAAGGAATCATCCAACAATTGATTACGGATTTGTTGGTGACGTAAAGCAAGTCAATACTAAATTATTAGCTACTTTATTAGAAACTGGAATTGTTCCTGTTTTCTGCGCGATCACACACGACAAAAATGGACAATTATTAAATACAAATGCTGATACTATCGCAAGCGAATTATCAATTGCATTGTCTGAAGTTTTTGATGTTACGCTGACCTATTGTTTTGAAAAACAAGGTGTTTTGCAAGATTCAGAGGATGATTCGTCTGTAATTACTCAAATAAATGAAGAGTTATACAACAAACTAAAAGCCGAAAAAGTGATCCATTCCGGAATGATCCCGAAACTGGATAATTGCTTCAATAGTTTATCTCGAGGCGTTCAGAAAATCAAAATTGGGCATCATAAAATGCTTCAAACTCCGGACGTTTTACATACAACGATTACATTATAAAGATATAGCCACGAATTACACAAATTTTCACGAATTAAAAATTAAAATAATTAGCTAAAATTTGTGTAATTCGTGGCAAAAAAACACAACAGCACAAGGTATTTTAAATATTAATTTAAGAAATTTGCGCAAATTAAAAATGTCACAAAATTGATTCACAAAATCAATAAGAAAAACTTTGTGACTTTGAGCCTTCATGGCAGAGAACTTAAACCTATGAAAAATATTGCAACGCTTACCCAGGAAGCAATTAGTTTATTAAAGAGTCTAATCGAAACCCCTTCATTCTCTAGCGAAGAAGATCAAACAGCGCTTTTAATAGAAAATTGGTTCAATCAAAACGAAATTCCTTTTAAAAGAGAAAACAATAATGTGTGGGCTTTCAATAAATATTTCGACGAAAACAAACCAACACTTTTACTGAATTCACACCATGATACTGTAAAACCCAATCAGGCTTACACCAACGATCCTTTTAAAGCAATCGAAAAAGATGGGAAATTATTTGGATTAGGAAGCAATGATGCAGGAGGATGTTTAGTTTCATTATTAGCAACGTTTGTACATTTTTATGAGAATGAAAATCTATCACATAATATCGTAATTGTGGCTTCCGCCGAAGAAGAAAGCAGCGGAAAAAACGGTTTAAACAGTGTTTTAAAACATTTACCGGAATTAGATTGCGCTATTGTTGGTGAACCCACTTTAATGCAATTGGCAGTTGCAGAAAAAGGTTTGTTAGTTTTGGATGTAAAAGTAAAAGGAACTGCAAGTCATGCTGCACATCAAAACGATGATAATTCATTATACAAATCAATTCCTGTAATGGAATGGTTTAAAAACTATAAATTCGATAAAATATCTGATGTTTTAGGTCCTGTGAAAATGACTGTAACGCAGATCAGTGCCGGAAAACAACACAATGTAGTGCCTTCAGAATGTGATTTGGTTGTTGATATTCGCGTAACAGATCGTTATACAAATGCCGAGATTCTTGAAGTAGTAAAAGCGAATATAAACGCCGAAGTAACCCCAAGATCCATGCATTTAAATGCGTCATCTATTCCAGTTACTCATGGTTTAGTACAAGCCGGAATCGCTTTAGGAAGAACAACTTATGGATCACCAACACTTTCAGATCAGTCTGTTTTGAGTTGCCAGTCTTTAAAATTAGGACCAGGAGAAACATTACGCTCGCATTCGGCAGATGAATTTATTTTTGTAAATGAAATTGAAGAAGGAGTCGAGTTGTATATCAATATACTAAGCGATTTCTTTAAATTATAAAATTATTTAGGAGCTAATCCCGCTATCCGTTTCAATCTTTTGTGCCGAACCCCGGCACAAAAGGATTTCCACTACTATCGGGGCTAGAAACACGAACAGTATAAACAATGACATCCAGAGTAAATTAGAAAACATGAACTTTAGAAGAGCTAACAATCTAAGAAGTCTAAAAATCTAACAATCTAAGAAGTCTAAAAATCTAAGTTATGAAACTTTGGGAAAAAGGAATACCAACAGATAAACAAATTGAACATTTCACCGTAGGAAACGATCGTGAATTAGATTTAGTTTTGGCAAAATACGATGCTTTAGGTTCAATCGCACATGCCAAAATGTTGGGACAGATTGGCTTATTAACTGCAGAAGAAACAACTTCTTTGGTTGATGCATTAACCGATATCATCGCTGATATTGCCGTTGGAAATTTTGAAATCGAAGATAGTTTTGAAGACGTTCATTCCAAAATCGAATATCTATTAACTGAAAAATTAGGCGATGCAGGAAAGAAAATCCACACCGCGCGTTCTCGTAATGATCAGGTTTTGGTTGATGTTCATTTGTACTTAAAAGACGAATTAAAAGCCTTAAAAGAACAGGTAAAAACTTTATTTGATTTGTTAATGGAATCGGCGGAAAAACACCAAAACGTTTTATTGCCGGGTTATACGCATTTACAAATCGCGATGCCATCATCATTCGGGATGTGGTTTTCAGCTTACGCCGAAAGTTTCATTGATGATGTGACAATGTTGAATGCGGCTTCAAAAATTGTAGATCAAAACCCGTTGGGTTCTGCTGCAGGTTACGGAAGTTCGTTTCCTATCAACAGAACATTTACAACTCAGGAATTAGGTTTCGAAACCTTAAAATTCAATGCTGTTGCCGCACAAATGAGCCGTGGTAAAGCAGAAAAAACCGTTGCATTTGCAATGGCAAGTGTAGCTGGAACGTTATCAAAATTTGCAATGGACGTTTGTTTGTATATGAGCCAAAACTTTGATTTTATAGGTTTGCCCGCGCATCTTACGACAGGTTCAAGTATTATGCCTCACAAGAAAAATCCTGATGTATTCGAATTAATCAGAGGAAAATGCAACAAGATTCAGGCGCTTCCATACGAAATTACTTTAATTACAAATAATTTGCCAAGCGGTTATCACAGAGATTTACAGCTTTTAAAAGAAGGATTATTTCCTGCCATTCAAAATTTAAAAGCTTGTCTGGATATTGCAATTTTCTCTGTAAAAGATATTACAGTAAAAGACAATATTTTAAAAGATAAAAAATACGATTATTTGTTTACCGTAGATACTTTAAACGAAATGGTGGTTGCCGGTATACCTTTTAGAGATGCATACAAAACCGTTGCAGAACAATTGGAAGCAGGAACTTATCAATCTCCAAAAGAAACAAAACATACGCATGAAGGCAGCATCAATAACTTATGTTTAGATGCTATCAAAGACAAAATGAAAGCAGTGCTTTAAAAGTATTTCAGCCAATAAAAAAAGCCGATTTGTAGTGATACAAATCGGCTTTTTTATGAAAAATTATAATGATGATCAACTTTTATTTGTGCAGCTTGAAGAGATCAAACCAGCAGAACTTACCTGAAGTGTTGCACCTGCGCCACATGATGAATTAGTTACGTATTGTTCCACTTTTCCAAGAGAAATTGTGGTGTAAGGATAAGAAGGTTTATTTACTTTTGTGCCAAAATCCATTGGGCCTTTACGACAATGATCAAATACAATTCCAACAGTTCCGCCGTCTGTGCTGATGTATTCTTTAAAAACCTTATCGACTTTAGCAAAATCAGTACCTTCAACGTAGCAAGTTGAATTTTTAGCACCACCTCCTAAACCAATTGCTAAAGAACCGGATTCTGACGTATTGTAATAGCAGTTCATAATATGAATTTCTAAATTTCTGCCACGAGGCATACGCTGTTTACAGCCTTCTGCCCAATAACAATTTTTAAAAGTAATACTATAATGCTCATCTAAAGGAAAATCATTTTTGTTTGAACCAATAAGATCGCTAAATCTATGATCGTCGGCACCGCCTAATCCGCCTGATTTTGGAGCTTTTAGATAAGTAAACTTGCACCATGAAACAGTAACGTTATCCGTTTTTCCTTTAAGATCAAAATTACCGTCCTGACCATCCTGAAATTCACAATGATCGACCCAAAGATTAGTACAATCTGCAGTCAGGTTATCCTGTCCATCAATATCGTAAGCTCCGGGACCAACAAAAACAAGATTACGAATGATTACATTATTCGATCCTGGCTTTAAATATAGAATACCAGCTCCGGGATTAGATTGTGTTTCGTTTACTAATTTCGAGCCTGGCATTCCTATGATGGTTTTATCCGTAACGACTTCATGAATAGGTTCGCCACTTGGAATAGTAATTATCCCTGATACCAAAATTACAGCAGGCAATTTTAATTTAATTTTTGATAACAATTCAGTATAAGTCGTTACTATCACAGGAGTTGAATTTCCTCCTCCTGTAGTGGCGGAGCCAAATCCTTCCGGAGATTCCATATAATAGTTTTGCGCAAAAAGAGAAGACATGCTCAACAAGAAAAATAATAAAAGCAGATTTTGTTTCATTTTTATAAGTTAGCTATTTGGTTTTTTAGAATAATTAGATTAATGTAATCGATTACACAAATTTAATTATTAAAGTTTATAATCAATCATTTTACAGAAAATATTAACAATTATAGATTGAAAATTTATAAGTATTTTTTTACTAAGTGAATATTCAAACAAAAAGACTATTTTTGATTTATATGTTTATAAAAGTAAATTATGAGTAAGTTTGATGGTCAGGCCACGAAATCGCTTTTGGATAAAAATCTAATAACTGAAAATCAATATCAGGAAATTAATGCGTATCGCAATTTGAATATTTTCTCGCTAAACGCAGAATTAAAATTGTTTCTCTATTTATCTGTTTTATTATTTACCTCAGGAATCGGAATTTTAATTTATAATAATATTGATAGTATTGGTCATATAGCGATCCTTTCATTGTTGTTGCTTGCAATAGGAATTTGTTTTTATTATTGTTTTAAAAATTCAAAAGGGTTTCAGAAACAGGAAACTGCTTTTGAGCATCCGGTTGTAGAATATCTGGCTTTAGCGGCTAGTATTTTGACCTGTATTTTTATAGGTTATTTACAATTTCAGTATGAACCCTTTGGAACAAATTACAGATTAGCTACGTTAATCCCAACCATTGTGAGTTTCTTTTGCGCGTACTATTTCGATAATAAAAGCATTCTGACTATTGCCATTACAGGTTTAGCGGCCTATGTTGGGCTTTCGGTAACACCTCAGGATTTACTCAACAACAGTAATTTTTACCAGGATCAGACTTTAAGTTATTCAGCCATAATATTAGGAGTCTTGCTTATTTTATGGACAATTTATAGTTCAAAAATTCAGTTGAAAACACATTTTAATATTATCTATCTCACTTTTGCTTTGCATATCATTAGTATTGCGACAATTAGCAGTTTGTTCGATTATTTTGAGTACGGGATTTGGTTTTTTTTTCTGCTTGTATTGGCAGGTTCGTCTTTTTATTTTTACAAAATCAGTCATGAACTTAAAGCAATTTCTTTGTATGTTTTTATGATTGTCTACGCTTATATTGGACTTAATATATTCCTGATTAGAATTTTTGAAAATATTAATTTCTCAGATGTTTGGGTATTGTTCATCATGATCCTTCCAATATATTTTATAGGCTCGATCTTAATGTTTATAAAACTGATTAAAAAATTCAATAAAGAAATTGCAGCATGATAGTATACGATAAAAATTTATTAGACAATTTAGCTTTAGTTGAAGAAGCTAAATCTTTAGAATCGGCTGGATTTATTAGTAAAGAACAAAAGAATTTAATTAAAAAAGAATTACCGGCTTTTAAGAGACAAAGTAATATCCTGGTGCGTTTAGGATTCTTTTTGTTAGGCGCATTTTTGTATTTATCTATATGCGGAGTAATCGCACTAATCGGATTAACCGGTTCTAATTCAGAAGGATTTTTTTTTAGTATTTGCTGTTATATTTTTGCAGCAATTGGTTTTGTAGGAGCAGAGTTTTTGGCGAATCAAAAGTATTACGGACACGGCTTAGACGATGCTTTTATTTTAGGAGCACTTTTAAATGTACGATTTGCTATAGCTATAACAACCGAAGGCTATGAAATACAAGTAGCACTTTTTGTTGCTGTTGCTTCGTTTTTTATGTACAGAAGATATCTGCATTTATTGTCTTTATTGGTTTTTTGTCTGGCTGCTGCAGGAGTATTATTCTTCGCAATGTTTGAATTTGATATCGGAAAAACTATTTTGCCCTTCGTGGCCATGTTGGCTTCTGCTGCATTTTATTTCTTAACAAAAAGAATAATTAATAATCTCAAGATAAGTTATTACTATAGTGGCTTATTATTGGCCAATAGTTTTTGTCTGGTATTATTTTACCTTTCTTGTAATTATTTGGTTGTTAGAGAGCTTTCGTTAACGCTTTTAGGTAGCGAAGTACTTCCGGGACAAGATATTCCGTTTGCCATTTTCTTTTATGCTTTTACTTTTATTGTTCCTGTTGTTTATTTAGTTCAGGCTTTAAAAACAAAAGACAGAATGATGCTTTGGATAAGCTTTTTGGCTATAGGATTTTCTATCTACACGATTCGATTTTACTATTCGGTTTTACCAATAGAAGTTGCATTAACTTGTGGCGGATTGGTTTTGTTTACAATAGCCTATTTTTCGATTAAAAAGCTCAAGGATAAGGAAGTGGGTTTAACATTCAAGCCAGACCGAATCAATAATTCTAATACTATATTAAATGCCGAAGCACTAATAGTTGCTTCAGCTTTTGGAATGAAACCAGAAGCAAAAGTTCCTGATTCTCCAATGGATTTTGGTGGAGGAGGCTTTAGTGGAGGAGGTTCGGAAGGAACTTTTTAATTGATTTCACCATTACATTTTTATTTTTTAACCATTAAGATATTAAGTTTCATTAAGGGCTAAACTTAATTTTTCTTAATATCTTAATGGTGAAATATTTTAACTTTAGTGTTTAAATTTTTTCTTTCAAAGCCACAGCATCAATATCACTGTGAGAAACATCATAAACAGCTTTTCCGTTTCTAATTAAAATTAGTTGAGGCGATTCGTGATACACATTAAACCTGCTGGCAATTTCGTTAGAGATATCGCGGTGCGCTATTAAATCTAAAAAATAAGCATCAACAACTTCATTTAAATCGTAGTCACGTTCAAATTGTTTCAAAGCCATACGGCTAATGCTGCATCTTGTACTATGTTTGAAAATGACAACCGGCTTCTCATTTGAGATTGCTGTAACTTCTAATAATTGGGCTATATCGGTTAATTCTGTCCAGTTTACATTACTTTTTGGAGAATCTGCATTTTCTGAACTTCCGAAGATTGAATTTAAAAAACTCATATTTGACGTGTTTTATGACTTTTTGACGTTTAAATATGATAAAAATCACGTTTTAAATGTCATTTTGTCTGTATTTTTAGTGTGGAATATATTTTGAATGATCGAAAGCAAAGTTATATTATTTAAAGTTAAAAATGTACTCCAATAAATTGTAATTTTAATGGTATCGAACTTTTACAACTAAAAATCAAACCTAAATCGTATACATATGAACATAAATAAATTTACAATTAAGTCGCAGGAAGCCATACAGTTATCGCAACAATTGGCGCAACGCAACGGACAACAGCAAATCGAAAACGAACACATTTTTAAAGCTATTTTTGAAGTAGATGAAAATGTAGCGCCGTTTATTTTGAAAAAACTAAATGTAAATGTACCGTTGTTTTTACAGATATTAGACAGTACCATTCAAAGCTTTCCAAAAGTTTCCGGAGGTGATATATTACTTTCGAGAGATGCCAATAAAGCGCTGAATGAAGCTGAGATTATTGCTCAAAAAATGAACGATGAATATGTTTCTATCGAGCATTTAATTTTGGCAATTTTCGATTCAAAAAGTAAAGTTTCTCAGATTTTAAAAGATCAGGGAGTTACTGGAAAAGGGTTAAAAGCAGCCATTGAAGAACTTCGTAAAGGAGAAAGAGTAACATCTGCTTCGGCGGAAGAAAATTATAATTCATTAAACAAATATGCTAAAAATCTAAACGAATTAGCGCGAAACGGAAAATTGGATCCGGTTATTGGCCGTGACGAAGAAATCCGTCGTGTATTGCAGATCCTGACGCGTAGAACAAAAAATAACCCAATGTTAATTGGAGAGCCAGGAGTTGGTAAAACTGCTATTGCTGAGGGACTGGCGCATCGAATCGTTGATGGTGACGTGCCGGAAAACTTAAAGGATAAAATCGTTTTCTCACTTGATATGGGTGCATTAATTGCTGGTGCAAAATTTAAAGGAGAATTCGAAGAACGTTTAAAAGCAGTTGTAAAAGAGGTTACAGCTGCCGAAGGTGATATCGTTTTATTTATTGATGAGATTCATACCCTTGTAGGTGCAGGTGGGGGAGAAGGCGCAATGGATGCGGCTAATATCTTAAAACCAGCTTTGGCTCGTGGAGAATTGAGAGCAATTGGAGCCACAACATTAGATGAATATCAAAAATATTTTGAGAAAGATAAAGCGTTAGAGCGTCGCTTCCAAAAGATCTTAATTGATGAACCGGATACTGAAAGTGCGATTTCGATTTTACGTGGAATCAAAGAAAAGTACGAAACACATCATAAAGTTCAGATCAAAGATGAGGCTATTATTGCAGCTGTTGAACTTTCGCAACGTTATATTACAAACCGTTTTTTACCGGATAAAGCAATCGATTTGATGGATGAAGCAGCTTCTAAATTGCGTATGGAAATCAATTCGAAACCAGAAGAATTAGATGTGCTGGATCGTAAAATTATGCAGCTTGAAATTGAGATCGAAGCAATTAAACGTGAAAAAGAAGAAAGTAAACTGAAAATCCTGCGCATGGATTTAGCGAACTTAAAAGAAGAACGCAACGAAATCTATGCAAAATGGAAATCAGAAAAAGATGTTGTTGACGGAATTCAAGCCGTAAAACAAGAAATTGAAGATTTTAAATACGAAGCAGAACGCGCAGAACGTGATGGCGATTACGGAAAAGTGGCCGAAATTCGTTACGGAAAAATAAAAGAGGCACAGGAACGTCTTGATGTTTTGCAAAAACAATTGCAGGAATATCAATCCGGTAATTCTTTGATTAAAGAAGAAGTAACCCGCGAAGATATCGCAGAAGTCGTAGCAAAATGGACAGGAATTCCTGTGATGAAAATGCTTCAGACAGAACGTGAAAAACTATTGCATCTTGAAGATGAATTGCACAAACGTGTTGTAGGTCAGGAAGAGGCGATTGAAGCGGTAAGTGACGCTGTTCGCAGAAGTCGTGCAGGTTTACAGGATATGAAAAAACCAGTTGGAACCTTCTTATTTTTAGGAACAACGGGAGTAGGTAAAACTGAGCTGGCAAAAGCATTGGCCGAATATCTTTTTGATGACGAAAATGCGATGACACGTATTGATATGAGTGAGTACCAGGAACGTCACAGTGTGAGTCGTTTAGTAGGTGCGCCTCCGGGATATGTGGGTTATGATGAAGGTGGTCAGTTAACCGAAGCAGTACGTAGAAAACCCTATTCTGTAATTTTGTTAGACGAGATCGAAAAAGCACATCCGGATACGTTCAATATCTTATTGCAGGTTTTGGATGAAGGCCGTTTGACAGATAACAAAGGACGTCTGGCTGATTTTAAGAACACAATCATTATTATGACCTCCAACATGGGAAGTCAGATCATACAAGATAAGTTTGAAAACCTGAAAGGAAGCATTGAATCTGCTACAGAATCAGCAAAAGTTGAAGTTTTGGGATTATTGAAACAAACTGTTCGTCCGGAATTTATAAACCGTATCGACGAAATCGTAATGTTTACGCCTTTAACGGTAGAAAATATTTCTAAAATTGTAAGCTTACAACTTAAGAGTGTTACAAAAATGCTTGCCTTGCAAGGTATCGCTATGGATGCAACACCAGAAGCTATTAAATACTTGTCTGATAAAGGTTATGATCCGCAATTTGGTGCAAGACCAGTAAAACGTGTCGTTCAGAGAGAAGTATTGAATCAGTTGTCGAAAGAGATTTTGGCAGGAAACATTACTACAGACAGCATCATTTTACTAGATGCTTTCGATGGGCAATTGGTATTTAGAAACCAAACCCATATCGAAAAATAATTTTTATTGGTTAATTTTTTTGAGATAAGCATCAGTCGAAAGGCTGGTGCTTTTTTTTATAAAAATCCGTAAATCATGAAACTTTTTTTTAAAGTCATATAAATAAATTCAAGTATTAAAGTAGGAACTTTACTTTCACAAATTTATATCACAAATCATAAAAACAAATACTATGAATAATATTTTTAGAGGATTACTAGCAGGTTACGGAGCAAAAAAATTAGGCGGAGGATGTTTTGGTACTATTTTCGTTTTTATAATTATTTGGGTGCTTTTAGGACAATGTAGTTGATTTTAGACTAAAAAATAAACAAAAAAAGTCTTAGATTAGCGCACATAAATAATCAAACATGTGCATTAAACTGGATACTCAATGTCAGTGAATTACACAGTTTTTAAAACCAAATAAAATATAATGGCATCAGGTTTTTTCGTACTATTAGATGATATTGCAGCAATTATGGATGATGTTGCAGTAATGAGTAAAATTGCAGCAAAAAAAACGGCCGGAATTTTAGGCGATGATTTGGCAGTAAATGCAGAGAAAGCTTCAGGCTTTGCTTCATCAAGAGAACTTCCGGTATTGTGGGCAATTAGTAAAGGTTCGTTGCTTAATAAAGTAATTATTTTGCCAATAGCTTTTTTATTAAGTGCATTTTTACCGGTTGCAATCATTGTAATTCTTGTACTTGGAGGACTATTTTTGGCCTACGAAGGAGCCGAAAAAATTTATGAATTTATATTTCCACACAGCCATGAAGAATCAGCAGGAATAACTGCTGAAGATTTAACAGAAGATGAAATTCTGGAAGCCGAAAAAGGGAAAGTAAAATCAGCCATTGTAACCGATTTTATTTTATCTGTCGAAATTGTAATCATCGCTCTCGGGACAGTAATTGGTCAGCCACTTGTACAGCAAATCATTGTAACTTCAATCATTGCATTAATTGCAACGGTTGGTGTT
>Ga0247740_1000908_pt1 | contig 13203 bp, 4 predicted proteins | sample UWRJL148409B2_FD_180942 | JGI IMG/M metagenome (GOLD analysis project Ga0247740, IMG submission 180942) | Plant litter microbial communities from Arlington Agricultural Research Station in Wisconsin, United States - UWRJ-L148-409B-2 | ecosystem: Environmental > Terrestrial > Plant litter >...
AGTGCTGTCCTTGCGCAGCGGAGATCCTCATGGGTCGGCGCTGGCCAAAATCGCGGGCGGGCTGGTGCGCGTGTTCTCCGGCGAGTGGCGGGCCGCACGGCGCTTGCTGGACGAAGCCGAGCTGATTTTACGCGAGCGCTGCCGCGCGGTCACCTGGGAGCTGACCAACGCTCGCGCCTGGTCGCAAAATTCTCTGATCCTCTGCGGCGATTTGCCGGCCGCCGCCGAACGCATGCCCGCGCTCCTGCGGGAAGCTTTGGAGCGCTCGGATCGTTACGCTTCGATGCACCTCATCTACCCCGCTTGTATCACTGCGCTGGCCGCGGGGGATGCGCACGCGGGCCTGCGCATAGCGACGGACGATACGAGCTTTCGCTCGTGCGAGCCCGGGCGTTTCACGGCGGGCCACTGGGGACGCCTGATTTCGACGCAATCGGTGTACCGCTACCGAGCTGAGGGCAAGCGCGCGCGCGCGTTCGTCGAGGCCGAGTGGCCTGCGCTCGTTTCGTCGCAGTTCTTGCGCGTACACCTGATGCGCGTGTTCTCCGAGTTCGAACGCGCGCTGAGTGCCATCGCCGCGCTCGACGAAGGCGAGGCCAGCCGCGACGTCGAACGCGAGGCGGAGCGCTCGGTGAAGCGCGTGTTGCGCGATCGGCCGCCGTACGCCGCCGCGATGGGTCAACTCTTGGCGGGTTGTCTGGCGGCCGCGCGGGCGGAACGCGAGCGCGCGCGGCTGGCCCTCGAGCGGGCCGCCCTAGAGCTGGCTGCGGTGGACATGGGCTATTTGGCCCTGTGCGCTCGCAAACGCGCCGCCGAGTTGCGTGGCGGCGATGAAGGACGCGCGCGATCCGAGCAATGCGCCGAAGACTTCGCGCGGCTAGGGGTAGTCGACCTCCAAGCGTGCCTGCGGATGAGCGCGCCCGGCTTCCGGAGGCTCAGCGCGTGATGCCGGCACGCCTCCAATCGTTGGTTCTGTTGCTCACCGTCCGAGATGCGGAAGCGTGCCAGCGCGAACTCGATCGGCAGCGCTTCGCCTTGCAAGCCGGTTGGAACGAAATGCTCGCGGTACACACCGCTTGCGTTGCGCTGCTTCCGGCCGATGACGCGGCGAGTCCCGAGGCGGCTCTGCTCATGGAATGCAGCTTTCAAGGCTCGCTCGCGGAGTTTGCGCACGCGCTGTTCCCCGTTATGGGTCTGCCGCTCGACGCTCTGTTCGCGCACACGAGCGCTCCCCCGCTGACCGATGCCGACGCTTTTTATCGGTTTCTGAGCGCCAATGCGCGCCGCACGGCTGCGTTTTCCAGCCGACCGCGCGCCCCTCGGCCGTGGCGCGCGGTCGACTCGCTTCGGCGCCTGGCGGCCGCGCGCTCACTCGCGCGCGGGTCGGGGCTGAGCCCGGCCGCGCTCGAGTCACGTCGCGCCGCCGTGGGCATGCAAGAGCGGGCACCGGGCGTGCCATTCGTGCACGTCTCGTTGCTCGCGCCGAAGCCCGCCGCACGCCCGCGCCTCTGGCGCGCATTGCGCGAACTGGAGTTCGGTTCGGTTCACCCCGAGCTCTGGGTGCGCTTTCTGATCGAGGGCGAGCGACTCGTTTGCCTGGCGTACCCCGTTGAAGTCGCCCCCCTCTGGAGCGAGCGGATCAGCACCGAGGCGCTTCTGGAGCTGTCCGCAATATTCGCCAATACGCGGGGATTCGTCGGCTCTACGTCGATGCGCCGCAGCCGCCGAGCGCGCCGGCTGGAGGAATTCTTGCTCGACTACCGCGTGCCCGCGGGCGCATGGTTCAGCGCTCGGGCGCAGCTCCGCAACGCCTAGCGCCCGGGTACCACGTGGATCGATCAGACATTCAGGGCCTCCTCCTGCACGGCTACAATCGCCAACCCTTCGCGCGCTACCACTTGCTCAGCTTCGGTGAAGGCGCGCCTCGAAGCGCATTGACGCGCTTGATTTACGACATCTCGAGCGCCGAGGAGCCACCCGCCGAGCATCGCCACAATCTGGCCTTCAGTGCGTCCGGCTTACGCGCGCTCGGTCTCTCGGAGCCGGAGCTGGCGCAATTCTCGCGTGAGTTCCGGCAAGGGATGACTCATCCCGAGCGTGCGCTCGCGCTCGGCGATGTTGGACCAGACGGCGCCGAGTACTGGGATTTCGCCGGGCCGGACCAGCCGCCACTCGACGCGCTGCTGATGAGCTTCGCCGATTCGCAAACGCGTTTGGACGAGTGGAGCGCGCAGCACGAGCGGATCTTCGAAAGATTTGCGATCACCTGGCAAGCTCGAGACGCACACCGCTTGGGCCCGGCGAGCGAGCGCGGGAATGTCCGCGAGCCTGCGACGCCGCGCCGTCAGCGCGTCGCTCGCGGTGAGTTCGTGCTGGGTGAGCGGGATACCTTGGGTGAGCGCCACGCCGGCCCATTCGTTGCTCCCAAGTCTAGCCTTCGTGAGCTGCCTGGCTGGTGTGAGCGCGAGCGCGCGCTCGATTTCGGGCGCAACGGCAGCTACCTCGTCGTGCGCAAGCTGGAGCTGAACGGCGAACCGCTGCGCTCGGTGCTGTTCGAGGAACCGTCGCGCTCGAAGGCACATCGCCTGCTGCGCCGCATTCGCCATGATGACGCGGGCATGTGGTTCATGGCGTTCAACGCGGACATTCGTCGCCAGTTCGAATTCCTGGCTCATCGCCTTCCGCCGCGCGTTCGCGTGCGGGGGGGAGCGTACTTGTTTTTGCCCAGCGTGCGTGGCTTACACTACCTGGCCGAACCAGGAGTTTGAGTTTGCGCGCAGCACGACAATTCGCACATCAGCGGGTGGTGATCACGGGCGCTGCGAGTGGCATCGGGCGGGCCACGGCGCGCGCCTTCGCGCGCGGCGCGGCCGAACTGTGCGTGTGCGATTTGCCGAGCGCCGATCTGCCCGCACTCGAGGCCGAGCTGCTCGACCTCGGCGCGGCGCGCGTGCTCGGCCGCGCCGTCGATGTCGGATCCCGCGAACAGATGGCTGATTTCAGCGAGCAGGTGTGCGGCGCCGGCGCGCCTGACGTGCTCGTGAACAACGCCGGCGTAGGGCTCGCCGGTGGGCTCTTGGCGACGAGCTTGGACGACTGGCAGTGGATCTTGAACGCGAACCTGTGGGGCGTCGTCCACGGATGTCACTTCTTCGCGCCGCGGATGGCGGCGCGTGGTCGTGGACAAATCGTCAATATTGCTTCCGCAGCCGGCTTCTACAATTCGGAAGCCATGACCGCGTACGGCACCACGAAATACGCAGTGATCGGCCTGTCCGAAGGCCTGCGCGCCGAGCTCGCACCGCTCGGCGTTGGAGTCTCGGTGGTGTGTCCCGGGTTCATCAATACGCCCATCGTTCGGCACATGCGTTTGCGCGGTGAAGCCTATCCGGAGAGCGAGCGGGTGAACGTGCAGCGCTTCTACGAGCGGCGCAATTACTCGGCCGAGCGCGTCGCGAGCGCCGTCTTGCGCGCAGCGCGCGAGAACCCCATGCTGTTGCCGGTCACCCCCGAGGCTTGGGCGCTGTACGTCATGAAGCGTGTAGCTCCCGATCTCGGGCAGCGCTTGATCGGCAGCGTGCGTCGTTTTGCCGACCGTCGCCGGGGGTCGAAGCCGTGAGCATCACGCACCGCCTCGTTCACGTGGGGCGGCTCGAGCTGCACGTCGCCGAAGTCGGGTCCGGGCCCGCGGTGCTGTTTTTGCACGGGTTTCCGGCCTTTTGGGCGGACTTTCGCGTGCAGATGGAGGCCGTGGCGGCCCGCGGTTTTCGCGCGATCGCGCCGGACTTGCCCGGCTACGGCCAGTCGCAGCAACTGCCCGAAGTGCGCGACTACGACGTCGAGCTGCTCGCGGCCGACCTCGCGGGTCTGATCTCCGCGCTTTCCCTGTCCAAGGTGCATGTGGTCGGCCACGACTGGGGCGGCATCCTGGCTTTTTGCTTGGCGTCTCGGCACCCCGAGCTGGTCGAGCGGTTGGTCGTGATCAACGCACCGCACCCGACGCTGTTCGTGCAAGCGCTGCGTCACTTCGATCAGCTGCGGCGGTCTTGGTACGTGTTCATGTTTCAGTTGCCGTGGCTCCCTGAATGGCTCGTGTGCCGTCACCTGGCCATGGCGCTGGCTATGCGCGGCATGGCCGTGCGCTCGGGTGCCTTTTCGCGCGCCGATGTCGCCACGTACCTGAGCGCAATGCGCACGCCGGGCGTGGCCCGGGGCGCGCTCGGCTACTACCGCGCCGCGTTTCGTGCCCGTTCGGCCGGCCCGTGGCTCGTCCCGAGCCGCACCTTGGTGCTTTGGGGGGAGCAAGACCACGCGCTGTCGGCCGAGCTGCTACTGCGAGATCTGGCTTTGCACGTCCCCGAAGTTCGCATCGAGCGCTTTCCCGATGCCGGTCACTGGCTTCATCACGATCTGCCCGACGTCGTGAGCCGGGAGCTGATCGAGTTCCTATCAGTGTCGGCAAAGTCTTGAAGCAATCTCACAAATAGTTCGGTTCTGAGCATTTGCTCAGGAGCGTCGGCCGGGCGCTCGAGGCACCGGCCGAGCTTTTGCATTGGCCGACCCGCGCCCGCGCGCCAGATGTAGGTGGGGGGATGCAAATTACGTAGCGCGCAACCGGGAGGCAGGTCTGGTAGCGTTTGAGGCTCGATAATGTCAACGATCCCTCCGACTCAGGAAGGCCGTCGTCGACCCGTCAGCGTGCTTGCGTTGAAGCTGTGGGAGGTCGCCGAGGCATTGCAGCAACGGCTCGACAACCCGGCGGAAGTGCTGGAGATGCTGGTAACCGCGGTCGCGAAAGGCGAACAACCCGTCGATGCCTGGCAACGGCTCCACACAGCCGCGCTGCAGCACGACAAAGTGGCCGAGCTCGCGTTTGCTTACGAGCAGACGTTGTCCGAGAAGCGCGTCAAGTTGCTGCAGCCGGAGCAGCAGGTGTTCGTGTACCTGCGCGCAGCCGAGTTCTTCGCCGACACGCTCGGTGACACCGACAGCGCGATTGCCCACACCGAACGCGCGGCGCTCGCCGCACCCGACGACCCGGAAGTATTGGGGCTTCAAGAGCGGCTGCTGCGCAGCGCCGGGAATGCCACGAAACTAGCCGAATTGTACGTCGAAGCGAGCATCCGCGAGACGGAGCCCGCGCGCCGCGCGGGGCTCTTGCACGAGGCCTCCGAGCTGGTCAAGGCGGCGACCGGAAACGACGAAGCGACGATCGACATTGGACAGCGCATCTTGCGTGTCGATTCGAGCCGCGAGGACGTTCGCTCGGTCGTGGTGCAGCGCTTGATTGCGCGCGGGCGCCACAAGGACGTCGTCGACTTGTTGGAGCAAGCGCTGCGCCGAGAGCCGGCGCCCAGCTTGGAAGAAGCGACCCTGCTGCGTGAGTGGTTGGTCGACTTGTGTTTGTCGGAGCTGAAGGATCCGACGCGCGCGCTCGGTCACGTGGAAGGCTTGCTCGACGTCGAGCCGACTCACGTGATGGCCCTGAAATCTGCGGAAGCCCTGCTGGAAAACCGCGTGGTTTCGCTGCGCGCGGCGGCTGCGCTTTCGGACGCCTACGAGAAAACGGGGCGCGTCGATCGCGCGGTGGCCATGTTGGGGATCGAGCTCAAGCAGGTACGCGGTCCGCGCCGGATCGAAGTCCAGCGCAGGCTGGCGATCCTTCGCCAAGACGCGTTGCACGACCCCGCAGGCGCGCTCGAGTTGCTGGCGCCGGTCGTCGCTGGAGATCCCGGTGACGACGATCTCCGTCGGCGTTTCGTGGAGCTCAGCTTGAGCTTGAACCAGCCGGAACAAGCCGCGCGTCTGCTCGCGCGCGCTTTGCAAACCAGCCGTGTGCTCAGCGTGCGGGCGCGGGTGGGCGTGGACGTGGGACACGTGTATCTCAAGATCGGTGATCTGAGGCGCGCCCAAGCCGCGTTTCAGCAGGTGATGGAGGCCGGCAGCGACGACGTGGCGGTGCTCGAGGCCGCCAAGCAACTGTCCGACCTATACGCCGAGGCCGCGGAGCGAAAACAGCTGATTGCGGCGTTGGAACGCGTGGTTTCTCTCGAAACCGAGCGCGACCCGCGGCAGGCAGCCGCGCGTCGCTTGGCGCGTTTGTGCGACGGCGAAGGGGGCGACCCGGTGCGCGCCATCGTGGCCTGGCGCGCGCTGATCGGCTCGCCTTGGACCGACGAAGCGCTACGCCGGTTGGAGGCGTTGTATGGCGAAGCTTCGGACGACGAAGGCTTGTCCGACGTGCTGTTCGTGCGCGCGGAGCGCAGCCATGATCCGGCCGTGACGCGGCAGCTGGCGTTCCAAGCGGCGGAGCTGTGTTCCGCGCGTAGCCGCGATCCGGAAGCGATCTTGGTCGCCTGGCAGCGCTTGGCGGCGATCTGCGGCCCTTCGCGCGAGATCAATCAACGAATCGTGCCGCTGCTCGAGCAGACCCAGCGCTACGCCGAACTGTCGAGAGTGCTGGAGCGTGAAGCCGAGCTCCTCGAGGGCGGCGAGCGCGTGGCGCTCTTGGTCAAGATCGGCCAAATGCGGCTCGCCCGTCTCGGCGACCCGGAAGGGGCGTTACGCGCGCTGGAGGCCGCCCTGAAGCTCGATCCGAATGATCGCGCCGCGCGCAGCGCGACCGAGAAACTGTTGGTCGTGGGCGATGTGCGGTTGGCCGCCGCCGACGTGTTGGAGCCGCTCTTTCGCAGTGAGGAGCCGGGACCGGGGCTGGTACGCGTGCTCGAAACACGCGCCGAACTGAACGCGGATCCGCGCGCTCGCTGCGCCGCTCTCGATGAAGCCAGTTGGCTGAGCGAGACCACGTTGAAGGACGCGGCGCGGGCGCTCGATTGCGCCGGTCGCGCGCTCGGATTGGCCGTGGACTCGGCCCCAGAGCAAATCAGCGAACGCTTGGCCAAAGTGCGCCGACTCGCCACCGTGTCGGGTGACAGCGCGCGCAGCGCCGAGCTGCTGCGGGCGGCGCTGGGCGAGCGAGCGCTCGATACCCCAGAGCTGCTGGCGCTGGCGACCGCGGCGGGCGACGCCCTGGCGAGCGCGGGTGACATCCCGCATGCGATCGAGACCTACCGTCGCGCCCTCGCGCACGACCCTTCGTCACGCGAGCTGCTGCAACGCATCGACGAAATGTTGACCGAGCAGGGCGCTCCCGCCGAGCGTTTGACGTTGTACTCATCGATGCTCGAGCGTGAGACGGACCCCGTGCGCCGGCGCGAAATCCTGCAGCGGCTCGCACTATTACATCGTCGAGAACTCGGGGACCCGGCCGCGGCCATCGCCATCTGGCGACGCGCGGTGGCCGAGGAGCCATTGGATCTGGTTCTGCATCAGGCGCTCGTGGACGCGCTGACCGAAGCGGCGGATTCGGCGGCCGTATACGAGGAGTTGTCGCGTATCTTGCCGCACCTCGACCCCGAGCGACGCAACGTGACCCTGCTGCGGTTGGCGGAGGTGGCAACGGCGCGCAGCGACGGCGCACGCGCGCTCGAACACTACCGCGAGCTCGTGCAGAGCAGCGATCTGTCCGATGACGTGCTGGAGACCATCGAGCAGCTCGCGCGCGATCAGAATGACGGTAAGACCGTGCAGGCCGTGCTCGATCGCCGGCTGTCCCACACCCGTGAGCCGGAGCTGCGCGCCAATTTGCTGGAGCGTCTGGGGAACGCGCTGGCTTGGCAGCTAGAGGACCCGAGCAGTGCGGCGCGGATTTGGCTCGAGGGTGGACGACTCAGTGAAGGTCTCCCCGACCACGGCGTGCGCGCGCAACGCCTGTTCACCCGCGTGCTCGACGTCGACCCGGACAATCGCGAAGCCGCCGAGCGATTGGTCGAGCTCGCCGCAAGCTCCGGTGATTTCGAGGCCGTGCGGGCCGCGTTCGAAGTGCTGCTCCGGGTCGGGGAGGAGCGCGAGCTGGTCGCGTTGATCTCCGGGTTGGAAGAGCGCGCGGCGGAAACCAGCAACGGCAAGGCGTTCGTGGCCCTGGTCGACGCGGCGCTCGCGCGCGGCATGCAAGCAGGGCGCGCGCGACAGTTGCAGCTGGCCCAGGCGCGCACGCTGGCTCGCGACCCGGAGAGCGCGGACGCCGCGGCCGACGTGTTTCGCAAATTGCTGCAGGGGTCGGCCGGCGAAGGCGCGGCCGATGCCGAGGCATTCACGGCGTTTTTGCAGAGCGCGGAGCGCACCCCCAAGCGCGTCGACGACTTCCGTTGGCTGTTCCGTCATCGCTTGGAACACGCCTCGGACCCGGCCAGCGTGCTGATCGAGTGGGCGCACGCGGAAGAGACGCTATTCGATAGTCCCAAGGCGGCGCGCAAGCTGTACCGCGAGGTGCTCGAGCGTGACCCGGAGCGCATCGACGCCCTGTCCGAGCTGGCGCGTTTGCAAGCCGCTTCCGGCGATGCGAAGGGCGCGCTCGAGTCGCTCGACAACTTGGTTACGCGGGTGGAACCGGAAGCGCGCAGCGCCGTCGAGTTGCGACGCGCCGCGCTGATGATCGGCTCGCTCTCCCGAGCGAGTGAAGCGCTCGCTTTGGTCGAGCCGATTTTGGCCGTGAACCCCAGCGACGCGGAAGCGTTGCGGGTCGTGCACCACGCGCTGTCGGTGTCCGAGTCCCGGGCACGCGCGGCGGCGATTTTGGAACGCGTCGCCGAAGGGTCTGAAGATCCGTCGGCGCGCGCGGATGTGATCGAAGCCTTGCTCGCCGTTTCGAACGATGCGCCCGAGCTGGCCGCAGCGCGCAGCCGCTGGCTGATGCAGCTGCTCGAGACCAAGACAGACGTCCCCGAGGAGGCGCTGCGGCTCGCGTTGCGCGGCGCCGAGGCCGCTCCGGGGGAGGAGCAACTGTGGGAGTTCGCCGAGCAAATGGCGCGCCGCTTGGACCAGCCGGCCCCGGTGGCAGAAGCCTACACCCGCGCCATCGAGCGAGACTTGCCGGCTGAGATCGCCGACTCATTGGGTCGCAAAGTGGTCGAGTTCCACGAAGAGTGGTTCGACGACTCCGAGCGCGTGGTGCTTCTTCTGGAGCGCGTCACGGCGCTCTGCCCGGCCGCAGAGTGGGCGTTCGACCGCCTCAAGCTCTCGTTCAACGCGGCGGGTCGTTGGTCGGATTTGTTCGCCTTGTACGATCGTCGCTTGGCCGAGCCGCTCGGCAACCAGGAGCGCGTGGAGATCTTGCGCGAGGCCGCCATGGCCGCGCGTGATTTCGCGAACGATCCGGAGCGCGCGATCGCTTATTTCGAGAAGCTGAACGCGCTGAGCCCTGGCGACACTCGAGTCGAGTCGTCACTCGAACGCCTGTACGAACGCCACGGGCACCGGCGCCCGTTGATCGAGCTCCTGAGCTTGCGCCTGAGCGCGAACAAGAGCCCCGACCCGGGCGAGACGATGGGCCGCATCGCCGCGCTCTGGCTCGACCTGAATCAACCGCTGCCCGCGCTCGGTTGGGCGCAAAAGATGCTCGCACGTGAAGCCGACGTGCGCGACGCAGTGGCCTTGCTCGAGCGCATCGTGAGCCTGCCGGCCTCCGCCGAGGCGTTGCTGGACAGCGGTGAGTCGGCGCGCGAAAGCGCAGCCCGCGCGCTCGAGACTCACTACCGTGCGAGCAGCAGCACGGTCGACGTCGTGCGCATGCTGGAGGTATTGGCCGCGAGTGCGCCGCGCGAGACGCGCCTGGTGTTGCTCGAAGAAGTCGTCAAACTCAGCTTGGAAGAACTCGGCAATCACGCGGGCGCGTTCGAGACGTTGCTCACGTTGGTGATGCTGGAGCCCAAGCTCGAGTCCCGTCGCCAGCGCTTTGCCGAATTGGCCGCGACCGTGAACGGACAAGAACGCCGGGCCGAGACGCTGGTCCGCGTGGCCGAGCAGGAGAACGAACCCGCGCTGCGCGCCGCACTGCTCTCCGAGGCCGGGGACGTGTGCCGCGTCGAACTGAGCGATGCGCCGCGTGCGATGGAGCTGTACCGCCGCGTGCTCGGCCTCGCGCCCGAAGCGCCCGTCACGGCGCTCCACGCTTCGCGCGAGCTGAGCGAGCTCTTGCGCAACGCGCAGGAACTGCCGGAGCTGACCCAAGTGCTCGAGCAGCGCGCGGGCCTCGAAACGGGTGAGGCCGAGCAACTGGCCGTCCTCGGCGAAGCCGCAGAATTGTCGCTCACGGTGCTCGGAGACGCGAACCGCTCGGTGCGCAACTTCCAAGCGCGTTTGGCCCTGGCACCGAAAGACCAGAGCTCGCTCGACGGCCTGTGCCGCGCACTTTCGCAGGCCGAGCGTTGGGACGAACTCGTGGCGGCCCTGTCGCTTCGGGCACGCCAATCCACCGATCCCGCCGCGGCGCGCGCGGACCGCGTGCGGATCGCGCTGCTGCACGAGCAGGTAAAGGGCGACCGCGCGCAGGCGATCCTGGCCTGGCGCCTAGTCCAAACGCACGATGGTCGCGATCTGGAGACGTTCGAGGCATTGTCTTCGTTGCTCGCGGCGGAGTCGCGCTTCCCGGAATTGGCCGAGTTGCTTTCGGAAGAGGTCTCGATCGAGAGCAATCCGGTGCGCGAGCGCCGGCTGTACAGCGAACTCGGTCAGCTGCATCAAACACGCACGGGCGACATGATCGCTTCGCTCGAGTCGTTCGTCGCGGCCCAAGATTGGGACAAGGCGATCGAAGTCGCGGGCGCGAATCACGCCGACCGCCAGCTCGGGCGCAAGGTTTGCGAGCGGTTGCTCGAGCTCGCGGTGAAGGCCTGGGAGCAGGCCGGGAGCGCCGCCGACAGCGCCGAGGCCCGCGCGGCCGACTGGGCCGTGAGTGAGCTGTCGGAGCGACTGACCGAGGCCGGTCAGTACGGTGAAGTCGTGAAGCGCTTGCTCGCGGCCTCCGAGCTACCGTTCGTGACGGCGCGACGCCGAGAGTTACGGCGCGACGCCGCTTGTCTCTGCTCCGATCGGCTGGACGACAGCCCGCGCGCGGTCGAGCTGTTTCAGGCGCTGCTCGCGGAAGATCCGGGGGACGAGGTCGCTCGTTCGCTCGTGACGCGGCTGTCGTTGCTTTTGGACGAACAGGGCGAGCACGCCGAGATCGTCACGCTCTGGGAACGCCAAGCAACGGCCCGCGCCACCGCCGGCGACAATTCCGGTGCGGCTGCGCTGTGGGCGCGCGCGGGTTCGCTCGCCGAGGAGCGCTTGAACGACGTGCCCCGCGCGATTGCTTGTCATCGCGCCGGTGCCGCGTTGGGCGGCGAGGATTCGCTCGAGGCGCTGTCTCGCATTTACCTCTCGCAAAAGCAGTTCCCGCTCGCGGCCGAGGTGCTCGAGGCGCTGTGCGCGCAATCGTCGCCCGAAATGCTGGCTGATCGCGCGCTGGAATTGGCTGATGCGTACCTGGCCATCGACGCTGCCGACAAGGCGCGCTCGAGCCTCGAACGCGCCGTGCCGCTCGCGGTCAACGCGCCGGCATTGCGCGCCCGTTTGGCAACGCTGTATCGCGAGTGGAAGGACTACGGCGCGCTCGCGGCGCTGCTGGCGGAGGAAGCAGAACGCGCGACCGACCGCAAAGCCACGCTCGCGCTGCTGCGTGAAGCGGCCGCGCTACACCTCGACCAGCGCTCCGATCCGGCGGCCGCGGTGCCGCTCTTGGCGCGCGCCATCGAACTCGAACCCGACGACCAAAAGCAGCGCTTACAGCTCGCAAATGCGCTGTTTTTGGCGCAACGTTTCGACGAAGCCAGTCAGGTGTTGGCGGCTCAAATCGAGCGCTATGGCGCGCGGCGGCCGAAAGACCGCGCGCTCGCCCACTTCCTGCTCGCGCGCGTGCTGCTCGGCGCCGAGCGCGAAGCCGACGCGCTGCAAGAGCTCGATGCCGCCTCGAAGATCGACCCCGCGCATCCGGGCATCATGCAGCTGCTCGCGCGCATGGCGCTCGAGCACGGTCAGCTCGATCGCTCCGAGCGCATGTATCGCTCGCTCCTGCTGGTCCTGGGACGCGACGAATCCCGCGAGGGGCCGAGCAAGGCCGAGGCGTTGATCGCGCTCAGCGAGATCTCGGCCAAACGCGGGGACGCGGTGCGGGCCGGGGAGTTCATCGAGTCCGCTTTCGAAGCGGCGCTCGAGAGCCCGGCCGATGCCTCGGCGCTCGAACGCGCGCTACGCAGCCAGCAACGTAACGATTTGCTGGCCCGCGCGCTGGAAACGCGTCTCGCTCGCGATCTGCCGCCGCCGGAGGCTGCGCGCGCCCTGGCGGATCTGGTGATGCTGCACGTGGAAGGGCTTGGCGATCTAGATCGCGTGAAAGACGGCCTGAGCAAACGCGCTCGCGTGCTCGAAGCGCGGCTGGATGCGGCCCCGGCGTTCGACGACGCTGCTTGGGCGGCCCTGGCTCGCGTTTATGATTGCCTGGGCGACGAGGCCCGTGAAGCGCACGTGCTCGAGCGCCGGGTCGCAGCCCAACTGCAGTCTGGCAAAGGCGCAGATGACGGCGACCTCTTTTATCGCTTGGCGCAGGTCCGGTTGGGTGATCCGAACGGCGGTGAGCAAGGCTTGGAGCTCTTGGAGCGGGCACTCGACGCCGCGCCCGACTTCGGACGGGCGCAGAACTTGCTCGCGGAGGCGAGTGGCACGCTGGACGCAGGACGCGTCGCGCTCTTGCTCGAGCGAATCGCGCGCGCCACGGGTGACGACCGCGCTCTGGCCAACGCGCTAGCCGGTCAGATCGCCGGCCGAGATGCCACGCTTGCGCGCGTTCGCGAAGGCGTCGCCGTTGCGGCGCGCGTGGGGGACGCCGAGCTGTGCGAGCGGTTGCTCATGGCCGGTCTCGCCCTGGACCCGAAGCGCGAAGCCCCCGCAGACGCGGCTTGGGTGCGGCTTTCGCTGGCGAGTTTGATGGACGACTCGGGGCGCGAAGTCGAGGCCTTGGCGTATCGAGCGCAGGCGGCGGCGTACTTGCCGGCGGAGGAGGCCCGCAGCTTGCGCCTGTCGCTCGCCGAACGCTTCGCGCACACGCCCGAGCTATGGGCACACGCGGTCGAGCTGTATGAAGAACTGTTGGCAGCGGAGCCCGCCAATCGCTCACTGTGGCAACCGCTCTTGGCCCTGCTGCGCAAGCTGGGCGACTCAGAGCGCCTGGTTCAGTTCATCTCGCGCATCACGCCCGTGGTCGATGATGCCGCGGAGCGGTCGGCGTTGCGCATCGAGCAGGTCAACGCACTACTCGGCCAGCCGGCG
>Ga0247740_1000909_pt1 | contig 13202 bp, 8 predicted proteins | sample UWRJL148409B2_FD_180942 | JGI IMG/M metagenome (GOLD analysis project Ga0247740, IMG submission 180942) | Plant litter microbial communities from Arlington Agricultural Research Station in Wisconsin, United States - UWRJ-L148-409B-2 | ecosystem: Environmental > Terrestrial > Plant litter >...
TGATAATGCCAGTGCTATATACTGAACACTCGTGGCTCTCCATGATTCAATTTTTCGATGATTAAAATATTTACTTATCGAAACAATACTAGATGCGATATGTATTTTGACACGTCGCGCGGGAGGTTGCCAAATAATGATCGATAATCTAACATTCCAGCATACAATAGCAGAATTTTATAGTGCGTTTTCACAATCGCATTCATATTGTCCTCGTTTCGTATATATTTCGCAATAACACTATGAACGTTATTGCTCAAGGTTGAAGGTCTTAGGTTTTGCACACTTACGTCAATAAATATTCTGTCGATTTTCTTCCCTTTGTTCTCGGAGTATTCAAAAACTTTAAAGTCAACTCGCCCAGTATCTATAAAATCAATGTACTCGCACGACACAAAATAATTCAATGCAGAACGATATTCTGGATTTGTTAGGGCACTGTGATACAAAAACGTATCGCCCCATCTTTTTCTTTGGAAGAACATATATGTTTTCGATAGACATGAAAGACGTTGGGCTAGAGTCGCATTTTCTGATGATCGAAAGACGTAAAATCTATTTATCAAATCATCTGTCTGTAATTCAATAACTCGCTCCCATATATAATCGATCAGTGCAATCTTCCAAGTTAGCAAGTCACAGTGACATGTATAAATTTCCTTTGAATGTTTCCGCAAAATCTCACTCAATACGAACTCGATCATGTAAGAGATAACCTGTTCATTGGATCCGTGAAACATGCTTATAAATCGCTGAATCGGTGCGAATGTTTCATATGTACTATTAATGATCGCGTTTTTCTTGTTCGACCATCGTACTGATTCTCGGTCATCCACTGGAATCACCTGTTTAATAGGCGATGCAATCTTTGTTTCTGGCACCTTAACACTTTCGTGATAAATAGTACGTCCCTCTGCCAATTCCTCGTTGGTCCGATCGTAAACGCATAATTTGCTATATGATTTTGCTTCATCAATACATATCTCCAAGGAATATCCGTTGCCCGAAATCGTACGCACGTTGATGTGATTAAAGTTTCTGTTCAGGATTTTAAGGATGACTTGTAGTTCGTACTCAGAATTGACGATGACAATAATGATGTCATCAACATATGCGATGCTGTAGATTTTAAAGTCTAGTTTTGTGAAAAATTTTGCGTAGAGTGATAGGGCATCTTTGGCATATCGCATCGTTACGAAGAAAAAATCATAAATGTTTGCAGGATCATTGAATAGATATGACGTTGAGTGCATTTGTGGGGTAATATTAGAAGAAGAGTGTGATAAGATTCCAAATTATCAATTTTTTGAAAAAATTGATAATCCGAGTCAATGGAAGTAATAGTTTATTATGAAACATCAAAATGGCGCTACATTACGTTATCTTGACGTGTATTGTTCCATATTTGACTGAAAAAGACAAGTTGCACTGTATGTCGACGAACAAGACGATGGTCAGTTATAAAATGAATTTTAAGTATTACGCGACGGCAGATTATTCTAAAATTAAAAAGTTAGCTTATTACAACAATTTTACAAACGTTAGTGCGAGCACAAAGATCAAAAAGTTTCCAGCAAGTCTCAAAACACTGCGAATCAGTAACGGATACAATAGTGAAGAACGGATTCCTGAAGGTGTCACATATATCAACATCACGTATCCAGTGCGTTATGTCAAAAATATCAACTCTATTGTGCCTTCGACGCTGACGCACCTAGAACTCTGTGGAAATTTTAATGATTCAGTAGATGATCTTCCAGAGACCGTAACTCACCTGTTACTTGGGCCGCAGTTTGGAAAATCAGTGGACCATCTTCCTTCTGGACTGCTAAGATTGGAAGTGGAGGGAGGATTTTTTTGTCGATCTGTTGACAATTTGCCAAGGTCGTTGAAGATATTGGAAATAAAAAGTTCGAGTGTAAGGAGCTTTGATAAACTACCGGAATCGTTGGAGTCCCTATCAATCTTCACGGCTGATAATGTTTCTGTTAACAATTTGCCGAGATCTCTAACGAATTTGGTGTTGGAACACTGGTTCAATGGAGATGTTGATAACTTGCCTCCATCGCTAACAAATTTAGAATTCGGTCGACAATTTAACAAAAAAGTAGATAACTTACCACAATCATTAAAATATTTGACATTTGACACCAACTTCGACCAATCTATTGATAATTTGCCGTCAACTGTGTCGCATTTGATATTTGGCGTATGCTTTAATCAGAACATCAACAGATTACCTTCGTCGTTGACACACTTGAGTTTCGGCGAAAGTTTCAATCAAAATTTGGTCGTACAATCAAAATCGGTCATGCCTCCAGGACTACAGAGTTTAAAATTCGGTAGTGAATTTAACAAAAGTATTAAGTGCGTCCTACCAGAATCATTGATGTGCTTACAATTCGGTCACAATTTTGACCAAGAAATATACGAAAGTGTCAATGAGAAAATAATTTCGTTTATTCCGCCGTTTGTAACGCACTTGACAATGCCCTGTCGGCGGGGACGTTTGTGTGAAAATTGTTTGCCAAATTCCATAACTCACCTGTCATTTTTGCATGGCTACTTTGATCAGTGCATTATTATGGAAAATTATATTCCACAGACGGTCACCCATTTATCGATCGCTGGCGCTGGAGGTTTAAAACAGCGCGCGATTCCATCGTCCGTGACGCACTTGACATTTGGTGATCACTTTAATTTACCCATTAAAGGTGCACTACAACATGGTGTTACTGACATATATTTTGGTAACAACTTTAACCAGCCAATCAAAAAATGTTTTCCAGCATCTGTGTTAAGCATCGGATTCGGTGACGGTTTCAATCAACCACTTTATAATTTTTTGCCCCCCAATGTCACTCATTTGTATTTCGGACACACATTTAATCAAAACTTATGGAACTGTATTCCTGATTCCGTTGTTTATTTACAGCTCCCGCGCCAGCACTATTCGTCGTTACATGGTAAGAAACGTTATGGAAAACCAAGAACACACGCACCCTGGTACAAGATATTACCCCATGTTGAGACACTAATCCTTATTTAAGCAACATAAAGCCTTTACTTTGCCAAAAAAAATGATTTTTAAATTCACTCGCGACGATAGCTAATATATAAAGACAAAGGACCCATGAAATCGTTCAAATTGCATGAGACTAGTAACAATATGCTTATCACTGAAATCGTGAAGGGCACACATGTTCGCATGTCTGCTTGCAAAATTATGACCATATTGATGAAAGATGATCCCAAAAAGACTGACGCCGATTATAAGATTATGTTTTCGGTTACTGATGTTAGTACGAACAAAACATATCATTACATTGGATATCGTGAGCGACTCAAGGAACCTCGAAAATATATCGCACCTGACGGCAAGGAATTGATATATGAATGGAAGAATGTAGTTAAAACTGACTGGGAAAAAAACGGCAAGCGTGCGATAGCTACAAAGAGCGCCAGATCCGGTTTTAAGAAGACGCGACAAACTAAAACTTGCAAAATAACAAAAGCAGTTTTGGCAAAAAAGAATGTCCTTGTTGCTGTGAGAAAAACTGTTCCGGCAAAAAAAGCTGTTCCGGCAAAAAAAGCTGTCGCTATGAAAAAAATTGTTCCTGCAAAAAAAGCTGTTGCTGTCAAAAAAACTGTCCCGACAAAAAAAACTGTTGCTGTTAAGAAAACTGTCCCGATAAAGAAAGTTGTTGCTGTCAAAAAAACTGTCTCGACGAAGAAAGCTGTCAAGAAAACTGTTCCAACAAAGAGTTGCACTAAAAACGTTCTTAAAAAATTACCAACAGTTAAAGCAACGAAAAAACCAGTCATGCTGAGATGCACAAATCCTGTACGATATTTTAAACTTCTTGATCCAAAGAGTTCATGTGGAGGATTTGGTAGATACATTGGTTCGTCACCTAAGCAAGCTGCCTCCAAAGCATTCACCCATGCAATTCAAAGATGCAAGATGAACGGGAAGACAGATTTACCAACAACAATATTTATCCGTGAATGTACACGAGGATCCACAAGACGTATCTATGGTTACGCTGCTCGACGTATTAAATTAGATAGAGCACAAGAAGTACGGATTCATGATCGAACTATTCGTTATCAATACAGAAATCGACTCCAAAAATTTAATAAAAATGAGATACCTGAATATGTGCGTGATGAAATGAATAAAAAATCGCCAGTTGTCAAGAAATGCAAAGCTATCAAACAGAAACGGATTTTTGGAAAGAAATGTGCTTTTTCATCAAGCGAAGACGATGTGCCAGTCGTTAAAAAAAGTCTACCGAAGAAAATTGCATGTTCCTCTTCCAGCGATGAAGAATATTTTTCTACACCAGCTCTGACCAAGAAATACGTTCCTGAGAAGAAAGTGTCACGTCCAGTTGATACGTCCGAAAACGAGAGCGAAGATGACTGGGTCACCAAGATTCCTGCTATTGTCAAGAAAAAAGGACTAAAATACACTAGTTCTGAAGAAGAATTTTCACACAGTTCAACGCGAAAGAAAGGTACCTATTGTCCATCAAGCAGTATAAGTGACGACGATATTATGTGTGTTGGTAAAAAGGTCCTTGCCAAAAACAGTAAACAAAATCTTTTCGAATCGTCAGAGGAAGACTATGAGTCCTTTGTTAACTCCGACAAGACACAACGCATCACACAAATTAGTGTATCTACTGAAAGTGACGGCAGTGACGGACAACGCGAACTTAATGATGAAATCGCAGATTATGTTCCATTTATCAACCCAGACAAGGTAAATATGGATTTATCTTCCGCTCCATCTCTCAACGATGCGTTCGAAATCACAATCGACAAATTCATCGAAAGACACAAACCGCAAAAACGTTCGCTTGAAGATATTCTCAAGCGCAATCCTATCAATTTCGATCGTATTTTGGCACCACGCCCAATCACATTCGATGATGTAACAGATGTCGTACTTACACAAATTATTACCAATATCGAATCGACGATTGCTGACGTCCCACAAATTATTCTTGATGCACAAACTGTTACGGAAATTCCACAAATTATTGTTGAAGATGCACAAACTGTTACGGAAATTCCACAAATTATTATTGAAGATGTACAAACTGTCACAGAAATTCCACAAATTATTGAAGATATACAAACTGTTGCGGAAGTGTCACAAAACAGTGCGTTTGAAATGACGATCACGTATGTCAAATCAGATTTTGCAGAAGGTTCTTACTATGCTGATTTACCTGGTGACGCGAATTGGACCAGCGAAAAGGATGACAAATTATCTACATATTTGAATGAGCCACAAGATACGTTGATTGCACTACCAGAAGATGTTGTCGGATTGGATTTAACAACCGATGGTCGCGTATGTTGTGATCTATTATCATCCAAGGACAAGAGATCATATGGTACTTTCTATGGCGAAAACTTACAAAGTGTCGTCTACAACATCGGCATGAGATTGATTCGATGCGCTGACTATCACAAGATCACCATGTTACCAATCGACATGACACTTTTTTGTGAAAATAATAATTCTGAACTTGTGTATCGCATGACTCCAAGTGATGACACGTATACAATCAAATTGTTTTCCGTTGAGAAAACAATGCTAGTTTAATCGAGCTATTATTATTGCTCGATTAAATTCACTAACTCGATAGCAAAAGAAATGTCGTCGTTGTTCATCAGTTTAAAAATCATCTCATTAGATGCACCTGCATCTAACAGTTCTATCCAATCCTCGTGTTTGTAGAGATCACTACGCAACACATCTAAAGTGTTGTCAGTGCACCGTTTTAGTTTTTTGTTACCTTGCTTGTATCGTTGTAACCAATATGCAAATTGAAACCAACGTAACTGTTTCTCTGTGAATTGATGGCACGAATTTGACTTACAAAATATTAAAATGTATCTAGACAGTCTCTGTGAACATTCGAATATTCGATGCACAATCTCTTCTGATTCCGTGACCATCCCTGAAAAAACAGAGAAGACCCATGCAATGATAGCCGACTGATATTCTTTAATGTACTTGAATGTAACATTATAATCACAGAGGAATATTGTGCTGAACATATATGCCAAATTCATAACTCTAACATCCCAGAGTCCAATATCGAACCTAATGTTTGAGGATTCGTTAGACAATAACATCGTGTAGGCGTACTTCTCTGCCTGTGATGTAAATAAAAAAATCGCGCGTACAAGCTGTGAACATTTCTCTGCGTCAACAACATGTCCATATGTATCTCCGATTAGATTCGCTGTTCGCATTAGGTTCAAAAAAGAAGTGTGTCGTCCAATATTGTTGTACTTTAGATCGTGTATGGCAGATATAAAGTGGACTGCATTCAATAACCATCCTGTATTTATTTCATGTGCTAGATTATCCACAGATACTACTGTAGTAGTAAACTCGGGGGAACCAACAATAGTATCGTTTTTGCTTAACACAATGTTGTATTGTATGCTCGCGTCAAGGGGAATGCGATGTTTCCATGCGTTATCACTGTATTTTTTGATACTAACTAGGTCACATAAGAAAGCATGTTCACACGTATTGTCTAACATAATATACGCGAGATCGGTATGTATCGGTAGTAAAATGTTTTTGCCAGTGACATTGTCTGCATCGTGATAGCCATAGTCTCCGGGAAGATTCAGTAACTTTTGAATAATATTTTCGTGAGGTTTTAATAAACATAAGTATCCTTTGCAACTTGCGATCGCCCATTGTTTTGGATGATTTTTGATGAAGGTGACGTTCAAAAATCCTGTCAAGTCGTCTGGTGCAGCGATAGTTTTCGTGACTGCACGATTAATTGAACAGTTTTCCCACACGTGGATTACATTTCGATTTGCAAGTGATTGATTTAGATCGACGGACAGTAACATGTCTGCATCGGCGTCATAATCTTTGCCAAACGATTTCTTTTTGTTTATTATCGGTTGGAATTCAGCGTACATTATTTCATACTTTCCAGGATAAACACACGCGCCAGTTGCTTTACTCATTTGACGTATATTTTGAATATATAATAAATATATTCAAAACAGGTACAGTCATCCAATGTTGCTAAGATAAGTTGGCTTTGCAAATCGGACAAGTCGGCTTTACTGATGCCCAGGAAACAATACAGTTCTTATGAAAAACATGGCCACATAGTGTGCCTTTGGCGTCACTTTCTATCTTATCGAGACAGATAGTACACTCCGTTCCATCGCATGTCACATCGGCAAGCACCGATTTAACTTTGTCAACTTGATTGTCAATTTTATTTTGTTCTTCTTTGGTTTTCTTTGCTTCTGGGACGACATCATCTGATCGTTCAAGTAGAATGTCTGCCAGGATTTGCATCTTTGTTGCGTCATCTAGACGGTAAGTATTGATCTTACGTTCGAGTTGATTGGTGGGAACGTTTTTAAGTCCACTCATCACTGTATCATAAGTTTTTATATCTGTGGTGGGGCGTGGTTGTGAGCTTTGTCTCGCGATTTGCAAGAACATTCCTTCAAGTGCACCGTCGTCGTTATCTCCATATGCGAGGGATGCAAATTGCGATTCTACAGTCGCTGCATACAGTCCCAAAATTTCTTCTTCTTGTTGCCGATATAATCTGCGCTGTGCATATTCAAGTTCGAGTCGTTGTTGTTCCTGTATTTGCTGTTGTTTTTTCTTTTTGTCTCTTTCGTCTTCGAGTCTTTGTTGTTCTTTGGCGTATTTGTAATTTTGACGTATCTCTTCTTGCTCTTTTGCTTTCCGTGCAAAGAAATCATCATATAGTCGAGGTTTCATGGTCGTTTATTGTATAGGCAAGATAATGGGAATTTATATTGAAAATATTTTCAATTTTTATTTATTTTATCCATGACCAGCGTTTGAATACATATACTTTCAATGCAACGATTCTGCGAATTCGAGAACCGAACTTGCAAATCGCCATATCGAAATGCACAACATATTTCGAAACAGATAACTTATCTACTTCGAAATACACTTCAACATGATGTGTGCAATGTATCGCACAACGTCCATTGGTAGCCAGTGAAATAACCCTGATTCTTTTGCATTCGACACAAGTATTAACAAAACGGATCGTACAAATATCTCTTTCAAACATGAATTGTCAGTTTGACGCAAATACTTATAAATGTCCTTCTTATTTTTTTCAATGATATACGAATGCACGTGTTTGAACTCGTCTTTGCTAACACCATAATATTCGTACCTATTTTTTTGAATTGCTACATCGATCTCTTTCGGGAAGCCAACATAGTCAGATATATGTGCGGTGTTTACAGGACACCATCGTGAAAATTTGTAAATCTCGGCTTGTTCTCGCACCCACGCAATTTTACTACATATTTTATCATAAAATACGACATATGCATCCAAAGTGACGTACATACTAAATTTATCGCGCAAGTATGACAGAGCAGCCAATTCATACAAGTGTGGCTGATATTTAATAGTTCTTTTTTCTGAAACATAATATTTGAGCAACGATTTGGCAATCCATTCTACCAACATTTGAATCATAGTTGCTACTTGCGCAGCAGATTTTTTAGAACATAATTTCACAACCACTGACGTTTCATTACAAAAAATATCATATCGTTGACATAGATCTGTGATGAACAGCTGGTACTCATCGTATTTTGTAATTATTAAATCTGTCTGTTTACGTAATACTAATTGCTGCGAATGTTTTGCGTTGCGATCCGCCTCTTCGATCGCTTTTTGTTTCAGTGTCTCCTCGTATTTTATGTAAATCAAACGCGATAGTTCTTCAATTTCATTGTACTTGTCATCAAAAAAACCAGGATACATATTGTCAACTTCAGAATAGATTTGATATTTATCGTGTTCGGACATCGCAACGTTGAATGTGAAATAGTCATGAAAGAAGACGATAATGACCCCACCAACAGGAAGAATTTTATCGACCAATACATCAAACAGACTTAAATATTCAATGTGGTCTCTTTTGCCCATCAAAAAATTTCCACTAATTATCACAAATTGACATTCTTCTTTTGGATTCATGTCGATATATTTCCTGGCTTGTGTTATGTTCAATATCTTGCATTCCAAACGTTGCACAACTTGCGATGAAATAGTTACTTTTGCCATTTCATCTTTTGGTACAATGTCGTTACCGGAACCACGAAGTCTTATTATTTCAACCAATTCTCTGACACAAACATTTTCATAAAACGCACACGCACCGTCACGGTCACGTTCCCCGCCATGTTGTGATATTAAATATCCAGATAACGCACATATATATTGTGTGTGTTCGATGTAAAATATGCTGAATATCGATGTTCTTTCGCACATGAGGCGACACTCTTCGATTGCAATCGTTGGATCAGAACGAAGTACAAAAAGATATGCAAATGGAGATCTCATAATGGTCATTGGGTTTTTGCCTAAATACCTATACTCTGGACGATCAATCGTTTTTCTGCAAAAATTTATAGTATCGGCCACTGAAATTACACCGATTTGGTATATGCTGTATATTTTCTGAATTTTTGAAAGTAATTTTTCAAATGAGCACTTCTTGTACTGTCCACTCTTTCCGCCTTCTTTTAACTTATTCAGGGACAGTACGCAGACATATCCCATCTTCGGAAGGCTAAATACACTCACTAGTTTCGCCTCTCGATTAGATTCCCAGTATTTGTATACTGAAACGGATTTCTTATTGTTGTACACTGTCGCAAAATTCCAAAGTCCTTCGACTGTAATGGGATCGTTACCTAAATATTCGTACTCAAAACCTAAATATTTGTACTCAAATATTGGATCGATACTGGCCTCATCTAGTTTGCGTTTCTCGATGTTTAACGGGCGTCCATCGTAACTAGAGAACAACATATCCAACATTTTAATGCGATCCATACACATAAAATATTCGAACACTTGCAAGTCATGTTCTAAAAATATTTGTGTCTTCATAATTTCGAATTTGTCTTCACTTATCAAAATGCAACCAAAATTAGAATATACTGCGACGGTATATGGATTCAACATTTCGTATACATATCTAGCCGTATTATTCACATTTTTAGTCGTGCGATAAAGTATCATCATAGTATATTTGTCTTTAACTGTTCCCGGGGCTTCACCAAGATATTTGACTTCACGATTGTGGGGCGTGTCTGTACGTTCTTGTTTGTGAGTCTTAAATTGCAACTTCATTTTGTCATCTGTTTTCACTTATATTGACCTAACGTTGCACATTTCAATTTTTTTGTTTCGACATTTTTTAACTCATCATGATCAATTAAAAAATATTAGTTTACCAATGAATCGAATGACATCACTGGGCATGTCTTGAAACTTACCATTTCTACTGTATCGAGAACAAAACATCAACAAAACACAGTCCATTTGCATTTCAAACATGTACGAGTTCTCTGATTCGTTTAAATATTTATCGACTGTGTTACGTACGATTTCAAATGGTACTACGTCATCGTAAATTCGTTTCGGAAACGGACATAGTCTCGTATATTCAATGTCTTTGCGCTTACTTACAAAATCGTTCATGAATGTATCGTATATTTTGGAGCACATGTTAGTGATACTTTTTAGTTTAGTTTTCTGCCCAAAGTGTTGCACTACACACATGCAATATACAATGGGCGGATAATCGACTTCTGCACCATCACGGATCAGTCCGGCAATGACATATTTAGTCGCCGCAAGAACAGAACTATAAATGCGTCTCGTTTTTGTGCGCCAAAACTTAACCAAATCAAGAGTCCATCCTATTCTTTTAATATTCGCCATTACATATTTATGGTACTGATAATACACAGGATGCAATTGATTGCACTTGATCAACATCGTTTCAAATTCAATTTCTTTACTCAACGCAATCGCTCGCTCCTTCTCTGTCTCATCATGTATCTTTTGTATGAAAGCCATAACTGTATCACGTTTCTTATCAAAACAATAGGGTGTCAAAAAATTGATTTCCCCATGCAGCGCGAAAATGTTTGACTTGCGAACAATTTGTGCTAGTTTCTCGAAATGTGCTTCTTCGCCGAGGAAAACGATCACAAATTCGCCCACAACTAGAAACTTATGTAACAACTCGGGGTCTTGTTCCATCACCATATTTGTGAAATCATATCTAATCCACTTCGATTTCGTCTTACCAACATATTGTACTAACAGAAATAAACACAGATCTGACGTTATAACGTGATCATTAACTTCTGCCCAGTTACGAAATGCATATTCATCTTCAGATTCTATAGGTGGCCGCACGATGATACTGTCTAGTTCTATCATTTTATTGATAATGTCTTGCGTTGTCTCTGGTGCGTGGCCGTAACAAGAATCCATATGAATATTCGTGGTACTGGGGGACAGATGATAATAATACTGCGTATTAACAAGGAAACATACCATTTCAGATCCTTCAAAAAAAAAGGCACTAATGATTCCCATGAAACAATATTCTGAATAATATGACGCTACGTCATTATTGAAAAATAGCAGGGGACGCAGAGTTTCCCACGCGCCTAACGGGATTTCACAGGGATCATGACCAAGGTATTTCACACCATACGGCGTTCCATAACCTTCTTTGCTAATTTTGATGTTACGATTTCCGTCGATCATAATACAGGGAGCTAGTTTGCTAATAATTTCCTTGTCATGATTGATAACGAATTTGATAATGGTGTTCATAGATTTTACCTTCTTGGCCTTACCATCAATGACATCCATTGCGTCCGCGTCACGTTCGTTAATTATTATACACCCAACGTTGTAGTAGATGATAACACATAACGCATCTTTTAATTTTCCGTCCAGTATGCCCTTAGTGATAACATCCTCAATGTTCGTGTGATGGAATCCGATCATATACAAATCCTTGTTACGTTGTAGCAATGTCGAGGGGTCTTCGTAAACGTGTTGCAGTTCATAGAATTGATGCTGATATATGTAATTCTTCTTTGTTAGAACATTCATTAATGTGAATACAATGTTTGTATTCATATTATCTGCCTGTTCGGTTGCAAGTTTATTTTTCAATATTTGTTATTGACTGCTTATCTTGAGTTCATTTTTTAGTATATATTCCATGACAGCATCAGCGATGTTAGAGTATTTGCGTAATGATGCAATTTCTAAGATCGTGTAGCTACCGCTTGCTTCTGGCTTGTTCTCGAGCATTGGATGTGATTCACGAGGGACATTAATTGATTTACCGGAAGAGATAACACGAGAATCAGTCAAGAATCTACCAACTGTATCCATGTATCCGTGACTTGCCGAGTTGTATAGTGCTAAGTAGTTATCGTAAGCTAAGTTTGCAGAAGATAGTTTGAAAATTTTGTCGATCAACGGTTTATAATTATATGCACAAGCGTATGCTAATATTTTGTCATGATCAGATTTTTCAATGCAAGTGTTATTTGTGAGAACATCCAGCATCGCGTAAGATTCTGTTGCCAACAAGTTGTAAACTATGCCAGAAAGATTGGGACATTTGAACTTAGGTGAATTGATTACTAGTTTGACACACACTTCGGATTTAGATCGGCACATTTTGCGTAACACTTTGTTATCGTCAACGCATGGATCAATATTAGGGCATTTAAGTAACATCTCTAACATTTTAGAATTGTTATCATTGGCCCATTTGACAGCGTAACCATCATCAGTATTTGGATCCACCCCCGCGGCTACATATTTATTTGCTAGTTCCTCATGACCAGCAGCAACCGCCATCTTGAACGCAACTGTTTTCTTTTCGCTGCTGTCCTCACTCCAGAAATAGTTAAGTAACATGATATTTATATACTATACAGTCGAAAAAAATTGAAAAATTAACGCACACATTATTTTCTACAAGTTAATCAGAATAACTCACATATGGAAGAGCAACATGAGACACACAAAAGCTCGACGCTTGGAAAGTTTAGCGATGCTATCGTCAACAAATTGTTAGTGTCCAAGATTGGTGATATATTTGATACGGGATTCGAATTGTCGCCTGCCAACGCTCTCAAAATATTAATATTGTTATGTATTGGTGATATCAAAAATTGTGCATCTACTGTCATCCAATATTTTGTTTATCTGGTCAGACAATCGCCAGTAGTGGCTTTGAACTTGCTGATGAAGATGAGTGCGTATATGGATCGAAGAAAGGCACCTGCTCAAATCGAAG
>Ga0247740_1000910_pt1 | contig 13188 bp, 18 predicted proteins | sample UWRJL148409B2_FD_180942 | JGI IMG/M metagenome (GOLD analysis project Ga0247740, IMG submission 180942) | Plant litter microbial communities from Arlington Agricultural Research Station in Wisconsin, United States - UWRJ-L148-409B-2 | ecosystem: Environmental > Terrestrial > Plant litter >...
GAGAAGGCCCACCCCGACATCTTCAACTCGCTCCTCCAGATTCTGGAAGAGGGACGTCTGACCGATGGCCAGGGTCGCGTCGTCGACTTCAAGAACACCGTGATCATCATGACCACGAACCTCGGTACGAAGGACATCACCGGAACCCCGATCGGCTTCACGTCGTCGACCGACACCGCGACCGGCTACGACCGTATGCGCGGCAAGGTCGTCGAGGAGCTGAAGAAGCACTTCAAGCCCGAGTTCTTGAACCGCGTCGACGAGACGATCGTGTTCCCGCAGCTCAGCCCCGAGGAGCTGCTGCAGATCGTCGATCTCTTCCTGAAGCGTCTCAGCGAGCGCCTGCTCGACCGCGACCTCTCGGTCGAGCTGACCGTTCCCGCCAAGGAGCGTCTCATCAAGGTCGGGTTCGACCCGTCGCTCGGAGCACGGCCGCTGCGCCGTGCCGTGCAGCACGAGATCGAAGACGCCCTGAGCGAGAAGATCCTGCACGGCGAGCTCGGCGCCGGCGATCACGTGCACGTCGATTTCATCGACAACGTGTTCGTCTTCACGACCAGCCGCCAGGCCGGTCTGAACGAAGCGGAGCCGATCGCCGTCGAGGCGTAAGCACCACATGAAAGGCCCTGTCGAGGTTTCGACAGGGCCTTTCGGCATTTAAGGAGTCCCCTTATTTTGGGAGACATAGACTCGAGAGCGTGAGCTTCTCTGTGCGCCCGGCCCGAACATCCGACATCCCCTTCATCCAGGGTCTCGTCGAACCGCTCGTGCAGCAGCGCATTTTGCTGGGCAAAGACCTCGTCGTGTTCTACGAGGCGGTGCAGGAGTTCCGCGTCGCCGTGGACGAGGACGGCGTGCCGGTCGGCTGCGGGGCGCTTCACGTCATGTGGGAGGACCTGGCCGAAGTGCGCACGCTGGCTGTCGACGATGCCTGGCTCGGCCGCGGTGTCGGGCGCGCGATCCTCGAGCAGCTCGAGCGCGACGCGATCGCCCTCGGTGTGCACCGGCTGTTCTGCCTCACGTTCGAGGTGCCGTTCTTCGAACGCAACGGCTTCCTGCCCACGGGCGAGGGCGTCGTCGACCCGCACGTGTTCGCCGAGCTCGCGCGCTCGTCTGACGAGGGCGTCGCCGAGTTCCTCGACCTCTCGCGGGTGAAGCCGAACACGCTCGGCAACACACGGATGCTCAAAATCCTGAGCTGACGACACACCAGTGAGCACACGCCGATCAATCACACCGGCGTAACCGGAGTCGGGGCTTACCCTTACGTCATGTCGACGTTCCGTAACCCGGTCGGGCCTCAGCCCACGAAGATCTACTGGCGCCGTCGGCTCGTGGTCATCCTCGGGCTGCTGGCGGTCATCGTCATCATCTCGCTCATCGTTTTCCGTCCAGGCAACGACAAGCCGCAGACCGCGGCCGACACCAAGCCGAGCAGCTCGGCGACTCCCGCGTCAACCGACGCCCCGGCCGGCGAGGGTGCCGAGTGTGCGGAGGGCGTCGTCGAGGTCGTTCCGATCACCGACGCCGGCGACTACGGCGCCGACCAACAACCGCTGCTCTCGCTCTCGATCACCAACACCGGCACGACCGCGTGCACGTTCAATGCGGGCACCGACGCGCAGGAGTACGTGGTCACCAGCGGCGAAGAGAAGATCTGGTCGTCGAAGGACTGCCAGACCGAGCCCGTCGCCAACGCGCAGGTTCTCGAGCCGGGGGTCGCGCTCACCACGACGCCGTTCCCGTGGGACCGCACCCGCTCGGCCCCCGACACCTGCGAGTCGACCGACCGCCCCAGCGTCACTGCCGGCGGCGCCAGCTACCACCTCGAGGTGACCATCAACGGTGTCACCTCGACCGACACGAAACAGTTCATCCTCAACTGATCCATGGCTAAGAAAATAACCCCCCGCGCTGCCGACTTCCGTTCCGAGGCGCTCGAAGAGGCTTTGAAAGCCCAGGATGCCGCGGCAGTCGCTTTCGCGCTGCGCAACGACAAGGCGATCGTGCCCCTGCTGCCCGTCGACGGTCCCGCGCAGGTGCGGGTATTCCGGCGTGACGACGCCGACAAGTACATGCTGCTGCTGTTCTCGTCGGCGGCGACGTACGTGCGTATGCTGCCGAACGAGACCGACCACCGCGTGCTGGCGTATGACCGCGCCACCCTGCGCGAGTTCATCGAGACCAACATCGGGGTGCTCGAGGCGATCTGGTTCGACGTGGCGGGTCCGCACGCGATGCAGGCCGCCCCTGAAGACGTGCTCGAGGCGCTCGTTCTCTCCAGCGACGACTGACAGGTCTGCCGCTTCGAGTCAAGGCTCTGCGGGCGCTCAGTCGCCCGAATAGGGTGATCGAACCATGAGCGTTATCTCCGTCGTCATCCCCGTCTACAACGACTCGCAGATGCTGGAGCGTTGTCTCGCCGCTCTTGCAGCACAGTCGCGGCCGGCAGACGAGATCGTGGTGGTCGACAACGCATCGACCGACGATTCGGTCGAGGTCGCGCTCGCGGGTGGAGCACGGGTCGTCGCCGAACCGATGCGCGGTATCGCCGCGGCATCCGCCACCGGCTTTGATGCCGCCCACGGCGACCTGCTCGTACGTCTCGATGCCGACTCCGTCGCGGACCCCGGCTGGCTCGCCCACATCGAGCGGCGCTTCGACACGGAGGGCGAACTCGACATAGCCACCGGGCCGGCCGACTTCAACGACACCGGCCCCGTTGCCGCCTGGGTCGGTCGCGAGGTCTACCTCGGCTGGTACTTCTGGGCGATGGAGCTGCTGCTCGGTCACCCTCCGCTGTTCGGCTCGAATCTAGCGCTGCGCGCAACCGCGTGGCGCCGGATGCGCGAGACGTTCCACCGCGACAGCGCGACTGTGCACGACGACCTCGACCTGAGCTTTCAGGTGCGCCCTGGCATGGTCGTCAGCTACGACGAGGGCATGGTCATGACGATGTCGGGCAGGCCGTTCGATTCGGCGTGGTCTTTCGCGATCCGGTCGTGGCGCGGACTCTCTACGATCGGCATCAACTGGTCGGGCTGGATATCGCGCCGTGCGAGCATCGTCGGCGCGAACGACGCGCGTTCTTTGCGCGCGCCTATTGCCCGAAACTCGGCTGCGTCACTACCGTAGAGCCAACCCGAACACCCTGGAGGACCCTTATGCCGCGATTCGACCCGAGCGGTGACGAAGCCCCCGCGGTAGACGCCGCGGAGATCGCTGTCGGACATCCGCACACTCTCGGTGTCGAGTATGCCGACGACGAGACCCTCGTGCCCGACGGAACGATGCCCGACGTTGAGATCGGCGAGGCGCCCGACGTCGAGATGCACGACTACGAGGAGCCGACCTCGCTCTGACGGTGCACTGCCCGCGTCTGAGTCGGCGGCCGGGGATAGAGTGGATTGTCCCCGTCCCCCGCGTGAACTTCCCCAGGCGACGGTGGCCTTGAAAGGCTCAGCGTGACCACGTCCCCACCATCCGATCATCCCAACGACCCGTCGGATGACGGCGGCTCGCTCACCCCGCGGCAACGACGACGCCTGACCAAGGTCTACAGCGACCGCACGATCGTCGGCGTCCTAGCCGCCACCGGTCTCATCGCCGCGTTTATGCAGACTCTCGTCACGCCGATCATCGCCGACCTGCCCCGGCTGCTCGACAGCGTCGCGGCAGATACCTCCTGGGTGCTCACGGCGACCCTGCTGGCCGCCGCGATTTCGACGCCCATCTCCGGCCGCCTGGGCGACATGTACGGCAAACGGCGCATCGTGATCATCCTGCTCGGCATCATGACCGCCGGGTCGGTCGTCGCGGCGTTGTCCGACTCGGTGATCCCGATGATCATCGGGCGCTCGCTGCAGGGAATCGGCCTCGGCGTGATCGCCCTCGGCATCAGCATCCTGCGCGACGTTATCCACCCGAAGAACCTCGGAGGCGCGGTGGCGCTCGTGAGCGCGACGCTCGGTATCGGCGGGGCCATCGGCCTGCCCGTCGCCGCGGTCATCGCCCAGAACTTCTCGTGGCACTACCTGTTCTGGCTGGCGACCGCCCTCAGCCTCATCGCTCTCGCCCTCGTGGCCCGCATCGTTCCGGTGAGCACGCTGCGCACCGCCGGCCGGTTCGACTTCGTCGGCGCCATCGGTCTCGGCATCGGCCTGATCGGAATACTGCTCGGCGTCTCGAAGGGCACCGATTGGGGTTGGTCGAGTCCGGGCATCCTGAGCCTGCTCATCGGCGGCGCTGCCGTTCTGATCGCGTGGGGATTCTTCGAACTTCGCACACCGCACGCGCTCATCGACCTGCGGGTGGCCGCGCGCCGCCCGGTGCTGCTCACCAACCTCGCGTCGATCGCCGTGGGATTCGCGTTCTTCATCACGTCGGCCGCGCTGCCCATTTTGCTACAGGCACCCGCGACCACGGGCGTCGCGTTCGGGCTGCCGCTGCTCATCGCCAGCCTCTGCCTGATGCCCCTCGGCCTGGTGATGTTCTTCACCTCATCGCTCTCGGCGAGGCTCTCCAACGCGCGTGGTCCGCGCACCAGCCTGTTGCTCGGTGGGGCGATCATCGCGGTCACCTTCGCGGCCGGCATCTTCCTCACCGACCAGATCTGGCACGTCGTGCTGATCTCGACCTTCGTCGGGCTCGGTGTCGGTTTCGCCTACGCGGCCATGCCGACCCTGATCATGAACGCCGTGCCGCCGACCGAGACGGCCGCAGCGAACGGCCTGAACTCGGTGATGCGCACGCTCGGCTCGACCGTAGCCGCGACCATCATCGGGGTCATTCTGTCGACGCAGGTGGTCGAGTCGGGCGGGGTCTTCATCCCGACCACCGCGGCGTTCCAGCTCTGCTTCGCGCTCGGTGCCGCGGTGTCGGTGGGCGGGGTGCTCATCGCGTTCTTCATCCCGAAGCGCAAACCCATTTACGAGAACACCGCGAGCATCCCGGTTCAGTAGCTAGTCGGAGACCTCCGCGAGCGTGAGCTCGAACTCGGCGGGCGAGAGCTCGATGCCGGCGTCGTGCAGGCGCTGTTCGAGCAGGATGCGGGTGTCGCCGTCGTTGCCGAGCGCGATGTCGGCCTTCACCTGCCCGATGATTCCGGAGAGACGGTCGGCGTTCGACGCGTTGTTGCTGTCTTGCATGGGCTGGTCTTGGGTGTCTGACATGCTTTATGTTCGCACTTCTGGAAGCAGAATGGATCACATGGCACACCACGTTCTCGCGCTTCTCAATCAACCGTCAGCGGATGCCGCGCCGCACGACGCAGACGCCGCACCCTTCGCGTTCGTCGACCCCTCGACCCCGCAGTTGAGCGTCATGGATCTCGGCGCCACCCGCGGCGACGGCATCTTCGAGACGATCAGTGTGGGCAACGGCCGGGCACAGGCGCTCGAGCACCACCTGCGACGGTTCGCGGGGTCGGCGCAGAAGCTCGAGCTGCCCGCACCCGACCTTGACGTCTGGCGTGCCGCGATTCTCGCCGCGATCGACGAGCTGCAACCCGGCGCCGAATCGTGGGTGAAGACCGTGCTGACCCGCGGCGTCGAGGGCGACGGCCGCCCCACCGGCTGGGTCTACGCCGCGCACACCTCCGATTTCACGCGGGTGCGCACCGAGGGAGTGCGGGTGGTAACCCTCGATCGCGGTTACCGACACGATGTCGAGTCGACCTCGCCGTGGCTGCTCGCCGGAGCCAAGACGCTCAGCTACGCCGTCAATCGGGCCGTGCTGCGCGAGGCCCACCGGCGCGACGCCGACGACGTGATCTTCGTGTCGAGTGACGGCTTCGTGCTCGAGGGGCCGACGTCGACGGTCGTCTTCCGTGTCGGCGACCGCGTGCTGACGCCGGGCACTGGTCTCGGCATTCTCGACGGCACCACCCAGGCGAACGTGTTCCGCTACGCGGAGAGCCTTGGGCTGAGCACCGGCTTCGAACTCGCGACCCCGGATCAACTGCGCCGGGCGGATGCCGCGTGGCTCGTGTCGAGCGTGCGCCTGGCCGCGCCGGTGCGCGAGCTCGACGGGCATCCGTTCTCTGTCGACCGCCACTTCACGGCCGGGCTGAACGAGTACCTGCTGGGCCTGCGCGACTAGTCCCACACAACGCGCTATCAAATTGCGCGGGGGTGCGATAGGGGTTGGCCGTGTCGGCGGTCGGGTGTGGACTGGGCGCATGCCCCGCACCGCAGTACAGACCACCACGCTCACCGCCGAACAGCGCGAATCTCTGCGCGAGGTGCTCGTCACCGATCGGGAGGCCACCGAGTCGCTGATCGCGCGGCTGATCGCCGATCTCGAGTCGTTCACCAGCGCCCGCACCGACAGCGCGACCGACGACGAGCACGATCCCGAAGGCCCGACGCTCGCGTTCGAGCGGTCGCAGGCGACCGCGATCCTCGAGCAGACGCGCGAACACCTGGCCCAGATCGACCGGGCGGTCGACCGCCTCGGCGAGGGCAGCTTCGGCGCCTGCGCCAGCTGCGGCGAGCCCATCCCCTTCGCCCGGCTCGAGGTGCGCCCGTACTCGACGCAGTGCGTCGCGTGCGCGAGCAAGGCACGCCGATGAAGGCCGTGACCTGGCAGGGCAGGCGCAAGCTCAGCGTCGACAACGTGGCCGACCCCATACTGCTCGAACCCACCGACGCCATTATCAAGGTCACCTCTACCGCCATCTGCGGGTCAGACCTGCACCTCTACGAACTGCTCGGCCCGTTCCTCGACCAGGGCGACATCCTCGGCCACGAGCCGATGGGCGTCGTCGTCGAGGTGGGCAACGCCGTCACCTCGCTCAAGCCCGGTGACCGCGTGGTCATCCCGTTCAACATCGCCTGCGGCCAGTGCTTTATGTGCCAGCGCGGGTTGCAGAGCCAGTGCGAGACCACGCAGGTGCACTCGCAGGGCAGCGGCGCCGCGCTCTTCGGCTACACCAAGCTCTACGGCCAGATTCCGGGCGGTCAGGCCGAGTACCTGCGCGTGCCGCTCGCCGACTACAACTCGGTGAAGGTCGGCACCGACCTGCCCGACGAGCGCTACCTCTTCCTCAGCGACATCCTCCCGACCGCATGGCAGGGCGTGCAGTACGCGAACGTGCCGGCGGGCGGCACCGTCGCGGTGATGGGTCTCGGCCCGGTCGGCCAGTTCGTCACCAGGGTGGCCCGCCACCTCGGTTACGAGGTGCTCGCCGTCGACCCCGTGCCCGAGCGCCGTGCCATGGCCGAGCGCCACGGCATCGAGACCTGGGACCTCACCGACGACACGACCGTCCAGTTGAAAGAGCGCACCTTTGGCCGCGGCCCCGACTCCGTCGTCGACGCGGTCGGCATGGAGGCTCACGGCAACCCCGTGGCCGGCTTCGCGCAGGCAGCCGTCGGAATCCTGCCCGACGCGCTCGCGCGCAAGGCGATGGATGTCGCGGGCATCGACCGTCTCGCGGCGATGCACGCGTCGATCGACCTCGTGCGTCGCGGCGGAACGGTGTCACTGAGCGGCGTCTACTCGGGCGAAGCCGACATGATGCCGATGAAGACCATGTTCGACAAGCAGGTGAGCCTGCGCATGGGGCAGTGCAATGTGAAGAACTGGATCGGCGACCTCATGCCCCTCGTCGAAGACCCCGCCGACCCGCTCGGCGTGATGGATCTCGTGACGCATACGGTCGACATCGACCGGGCGCCCGAGATGTACGAAACGTTCCAGAAGAAGAACGACGGATGCATCAAAGTGGTGCTCAAACCGGCAGGAGTGTGATGAGCGACACCAGCAAGAGCGAAGAGATCTACACAGACGGCGAAGTTCCCGCCGACGCGGACCTCAACCCCGAGGGTGGCGACACGGTCAAGACCGAGACCCACGTAGAGACCGAGACACACTCGAGCTCCGAGACCCACTCCACAGAAAGGCAGTAAGACAATGGCTAAAGGATGGATCGTTCTCGGCTTCGCAGCCGGGTATCTCGTTGGAACCGCCTCAGGGCGCAAGCAGTTCGAGCGCATCAAGTCGGCCGCGACCGACCTCTGGGAACGCCCCGAGGTGCAGAACACCGTGAAGAAGGTCGACGACTTCGTAGAAGAGAAGGCGCCCGCCGTTCACGACCTCGGCGTAGCGGCGGCCGACAGCGTCAAGGCGACATCGCCCTCAAGCACCACCGAACCGACAGGATCCAACTCATGACCGACCCCAAAGTATTCGGCGACACCGAGAACGCCACCAACACCGATCCCGAGAAGACGGCCGACGTCGAGCAGAACCCGGCCGACACCGTTTCCGGTGGAACGCCTGAGCCCGCCGGTGACGACGATGAGTGACACCAGCGCGCAGACTCCCAACCCCGACGCCCTCATCGAGGGCAACCGGGTGGGCACGGCCGAAGACATGGAATCGAGCGCGTCGCAGGCCGGCACGTTCAACGCCGAAGAACCCGTCACCGACGGTCAGGCCGGCTACGAGGGCGAAGCGCCCAACGCCCCGCTCGCGAGCCAGGGCTCGCGCGACGGCACCCCCGCCGACGGCGAGGAGTAGCCGGCAGTCGGTCGAGTAGGTCGCTCTGCGATCTGCAGCCGGTCGAGTAGGTCGCTCTGCGACCGCATCGAGGCCCCTCCCGTGGATTTCGATACGGCCGCAGGCGGCCTACTCAACCGGCAGTAACGATCAGAACTGCGGCACCTCGACGCGCTCGACGGTCGACCGGGTGAACGCCATGCGCAACGCTTCGCGCAGGTGGATCGCGTCGGAGTCGATGATCGTGGTGAAGCCGAGCCGCTTCGCCTCGGCGAGACGCTGCTTGGCCGAACTCGCCGGCCGGATCTCGCCGGCGAGACTGATCTCGCCGATCACGGCCTGGGTGATCGGGAAAGCCTTGTCGTTGAACGCGCTCGCGATGGCCAGCGCGATCGCGAGGTCGGCGCCGGGCTCGGTGACCCGGATGCCGCCGACCGTCGACACATAGACGTCGACCTCGGAGAGCTTGAAGCCGGCCCGCCGCTCGAGCACGGCGAGCAACATGGCGACGCGGGATCCGTCGACGCCGTTGACCACACGGCGCGGCTGCGGCGCGTTGCTCTTGACGATGAGCGCCTGCACCTCGACGGGCAGCGACCGGCGCCCCTCGACAGCGATGGTGACGCAGGTGCCGCTGACCGGCTGGCGCGCGCGGGAGAGGAACAGTCCGGAGGGGTCGGCGACCTCGGTGATGCCGTCGCCGGTCATCTCGAAGCAACCGACCTCGTCGGTGGGGCCGAACCGGTTCTTGTGCGAGCGCACGAAGCGCAACGCGGTCTGCCGGTCGCCCTCGAACTGCAGCACGACGTCGACGAGGTGCTCGAGCAGTCGCGGGCCGGCGATCGAGCCGTCTTTGGTGACGTGCCCGACGAGCAGCACCGGGAGGTTGCGGTCTTTGGAGACGCGGATGAGGGTGGATGCCACCTCCCGCACCTGTGAGGGACCGCCCGCGAGCCCCTCGGAGAGCGACGATGAGACGGTCTGCACCGAGTCGACGATGACGAGCTGCGGGTCGACCGCGTCGATCTGGCCGAGGATCGTGGCGAGATCGGTCTCGGCGGCGAGGTAGAGGGTGGGCTGCAGCGCATTGGTGCGCTGCGCGCGCAGACGTACCTGGCTCACCGATTCTTCGGCGGAGACGTAGAGCACGCGCTGCCCGGTGGCGGCCGCGCGCGATGCGACCTCGAGCAGCAGCGTGGACTTGCCGACGCCGGGCTCGCCGCTGAGCAGGATCGCGGCGCCCGGGACGATGCCGCCGCCGAGTACGCGGTCGAACTCGGCGATGCCGCTGGGCCAGTGGGCTACCGATTCCGCGCCGATCTCGGTGATCGGGCGGGCTCCGCGCGCATCCGGGATCTTGACGGGGGTGACGCCTCTCGGGGCGAGGCCGACGGTCTCGGCCTGATCGACCACCGTTCCCCACGCCTGGCACTCGCCGCAGCGACCGACCCACTTGATGCTGGAGGCGCCGCACTCGGTGCAACGGTAATTGGTGGTGACGCGGGCCATGGCCACAGCCTAGGCGAGGCCACTGTCACCCGAGACGGCACAGCGCGGGGCGTCCGGGAAACGAACGCCCCGCGCGGGTGGGGAGGACTAGTTCGACGAGTCGGTGGGAGGGGTTCCGCCGCCCATGCCGCCGCCGAAACCGGTCGCTCCCTCGCTGATCGAGGTCGCCGAGACGTTGCCGTCGTCGTCGGCCTCGCCCACGACGGTCAGGCTGTCGCCCTCGGCGAGGTCGGAGACGGCCGCGTCGGTCGTGGTGGTGACGGTCGTGTCATCCGTCGTCGTCACGGTGACCGTCGACCCGTCTTCGAGCTCGAGGGTGACGGTGTCGCCGTCGACCGCGGTGACGGTTCCGGAGGTGAAGCCGCCGCCCGCGCCTCCGCCGGCGAAGTCTCCGGTCGGAGCCTCGCCGGTCGCGCCGTCGGGGCGGGTCATGCCGCCCGCGGCCTGCGACGAGCTCGCGGTGTTCTGGCCGATAAGCACCCCGCCGACGAGTCCGACGCCGAGCACGGCGACGATCACGAGGATCGGGGTGACGAGCCTCGCGGCCGACTTCTTCTTGGGGGTGGTGGTGTCAGTCATGGTGGTGTCCTTCTGTTCGGTGGGTCAGACGGCCCGGAGGGCCTGGATGGGGCGCATCGCGGCGGCGCGACCGGCGGGATAGACGCCGAAGAAGACGCCGATCGCGACCGAGACGCCCAGGGCGAGCGGGATGGAATAGTCGAGCACCACGGGTTGGGTGCCGTAGATCTCGTAGTTGGCGCCGATGAGCGCCGCGGCGGCGCCGAGCAGCCCGCCGAGCAGGGTGAGCGTCGCGGCCTCGGCGAGGAACTGGCCGAGGATCGCGCCGCGGGTGGCACCGAGCGCCTTGCGGATGCCGATCTCCTTGGTGCGCTCGGTGACCGAGACGAGCATGACGTTGGTGACGCCGATGCCGCCGACCAGTAGGCTGATCGCGGCGACGACGCCGAGCAGAACGGTGAAGCTGTCGGCGCTCTCCTCCTGCGTCTCGAGCAGCGACGCCTGGTTGCTGATCGAGTAGCTCTCGTCGTCTTCGGTCTGGCCGAGCAGCTGGTTCAGCATGATCTCGATCTCTGCCTCCGCGGCGTCGACCGAGTCGGAGTCGGTCGCCTCGACCGAGAGGGTCGAGACGGCGCCGAACCCGGTGAACGACTTCTGGATGCGTGTGATCGGCGCGATCACGACCGAGTTCGCGTCGGTCGTGCCCGTGCTGCTCTGGCTCTCCAGTACGCCGACCACGGTAAACGGGGTGCCGTCGATCGTGATGGCCTCGCCGAGCGCCGACCCGGAGGGGAACAGCGTCGTCGCGAGGGTCTGCCCGATGACGGCGACCTTGGCCGAGGTGGTGACCTCGGCCTCGGTGAACGCCTCGCCGGTGCCGATGCCCGTGGTGCCGACCTCGAAGTAGTTCGTGGTCGTGCCGATGATGCTGACGCTGTCGCTCGATGCGTCCGCGGACGAGACGGTGAGGCTCGTGCTCACCTGGGGGGTGACGGATGACACGTGGCCGAGGTCTGCCGAGGCGAGCTGGTCGGCCACCGCCGTCGTGATCACCTTGTCGGTGGTCGCGGCGGTGGACTCCTGTCCTCCACCACCGCCCATGCCGCTCGCCCGTACGGTGATGGTGTTCGCGCCGAGGCCGGAGATGGCGCTTTTGACCTCCTGCGCGGAGCCGTTTCCGACCGCGAGCAGCAGAATGACGGAGGCCACACCGATCATGACCCCGAGGAGGGTCAGGATGGAACGCAGCTTGTTGGCCGTGACACCGCGGAAGGCCGAGATGAGGATCTCGAAGACGCTCATGCGCGCACCGCCTTCGCGGACTTGGCGGCTTGTGCGACGGTGAGCGCGTGGTCGTTGAGGCGGTCGTCGACGATGAGGCCGTCGCTGATGGTGATCACGCGGTGGGCGCGCTCGGCGACGTGGTCTTCGTGGGTGATGATGACGATGGTCTTTCCCTGGGCGGCGAGCGAGTCGAACAGGCCGAGGATGTCGTCGGTCGACTCGTTGTCGAGGTTTCCGGTCGGCTCGTCGGCGAGGATCAGCGTCGGGTTGGTCACGAGAGCGCGGGCGATGGCGACGCGTTGCTGCTGGCCGCCCGAGAGCTCCTGCGGCTCGTGGCCGGAGCGCGCGGCGAGGCCGACGCTGTCGAGCGCCTCGAGTGCGCGGGCGCGGCGCTCGCCGCGGCCGACCCCGCCGTAGATGAGCGGAAGCTCGACGTTGGCGAGCGCCGACATGCGGGCGATGAGGTTGAATGACTGGAAGATGAAGCCGATCTCCCGATTGCGCACCTTGGCGAGTTCGTTCTCGGTGAGCGCGGCGACGTCGTGGCCGGCCAGCGAGTAGGTTCCGTGCGACGCGATGTCGAGACATCCGAGCAGGTTCATCAGCGTCGACTTTCCGGATCCCGACGGCCCCATGATCGCCACGTAGTCGCCGGCCTCCACGGCCAGGTCGATGCCGCGCAGCGCGTGCACCGCCGCCTCGCCCGATCCGTAGACCTGCTGCACCTCGTCGAGTTCGAGTACGAGAGTCATCAGTTGCCGCCGGGGAAGGTGCCGCCGGTGGGGGGAGTGAAGCCGGTGCCGCCGCCGCCTCCGCCTCCGCCGAATCCGCCCTGCTCGGTCGTCGTTCCGGTCTCGGTCTCGTCGCCCGTCGTCGCGGCGACCTCGCCGAGCACGATGGTCTCGCCCGACGTGACGCCCGAGGTGATCTCGGTGCCGGCGTCGCCGACCACGCCGAGTTCGACCGTCGTGGTGGTGACCTCGTCGTCGTCGCCGATCACGTCGACCGTCGAGGTGCCGTCGGTCGCGGTCGCGATGGCCGCGGTCGGAACGTAGAGCGCGTCGTCGGCCGAGCTGACGGTGGTGATGGTGACCTCGGCGGTCTGGCCGATGCGCAGGCCCTCGGGGATCGAGTCGAGGGTGATCGTCGTGGAGTACGTGACGACCGAGTTGCTCGTCGTGCCGGTCGGCGCGATCGCGGTGACGGTCGCGGTCGCCGTGACGTCGGTGAGCGCGGGGAACGTGACGGTGGCCGTCTGGCCCACGGCGACGAGGGCGATGTCGGCCTCGGCGATCGCGGCCGTCATCGTCATCTTCGAGGTGTCGGCGATCGTGACGAAGCCGCTCGAGGTGCTCGTGCTCCCGGCGGCGGTCT
>Ga0247740_1000911_pt1 | contig 13182 bp, 16 predicted proteins | sample UWRJL148409B2_FD_180942 | JGI IMG/M metagenome (GOLD analysis project Ga0247740, IMG submission 180942) | Plant litter microbial communities from Arlington Agricultural Research Station in Wisconsin, United States - UWRJ-L148-409B-2 | ecosystem: Environmental > Terrestrial > Plant litter >...
ATTGGATCCGCAAGCTTAGGGTATCATCTCATTTTGTGTGCAGTGCCCTCAAATCTCTAACGATGTTAACCAGTCGACCAATCTCCGCCTCTCCTGCAAGCCGGAGCTTCCAATACTCGCAAGATGGAAAGTCTGAGCTGAGAGACTCGAGCTCTGTGCTACCAGCCATCCATCAAGCGACGAGATTTAGCGGTGGTACAGGTATCAGCCACTTTACGAAGAGCGCCCAAGAAGCATGTGCTTGCATTTTGCGAAAAGGACCTGCCTCGGCATCCCCGTTACTGGATCTGTGGCAATCATTTCGGAGTGCTTCCAGAAAAAGCTACGCTCGTCCAATTTCATTCGCCAGCAAGCTTGACAGGGCCATCCGCCACCCACTTCCTCTCGGTCGTCCGAATGATCTGCCTCACATGCTTCGTCGAGCCCTCTTGTCTTGGGGCACGAGCGTTCATGTGCTCTTTCTCCAGGTTTTAGAGTTCTTATAAGCTTCTTTCCCCGCAAATTCTCCACAGTTCCGACCGTTGCCCTGGAAATTGCTCTATATCAAGGTTACCAGCTGAATTTACCTCTTTCTTCTTCTCTCGGTACCAAACTGCGCGACGCGCATTTTCTTTGACCATGGAGCACAAGGTCGAGGAGCCGACTAGACATGAAATAATTGACGGACACTCGAACGGTTCTCCACCTCGCAAGCAGGGTGGTGTTGTGAACACGCTCTATCCTCCAGGCCCGAGACCAGGCGCGGGCGGCCGCATAAAGAACCACTGCAGGAAGTTTTGGTGGTGTGGTAAGTTTTCGTACATCGTATTCGGAGGCATCTGAACTAAGACTGACGCAACCGCAGACCTGCTCGTCATTGCTATTTTAATACTGGTTATCGTTCTACCGATTATCTTTGTCGCGATTCCACACAAAGCACAAAAGGATCTCAACGCATCAACTTTAGAGGTTACCTCACAAGAAGTCACGTCGCCTAGCTCTGATGGCGTCCATCTAAAAATTGTCAGCAAAGCCAGGAGTGGTAGCAGTTTCCACCCAACTATCGAAGCCTTTCAGGCCGGTCTCCATCTCGATGGCAAGGAGAACTTCCTCGTCGTTGACGTTCCCGAGACCAAGGCAGAGGCAGTGACCGACATTGTTATTGAGCAGGATCTCAAGTTCGCGTCGCTGGACGCTTTCAAGGAGTACAACAAGCTGGTTATGGGCAGTGAGTCCTTCGACGTATACATGACTGGAAAGACCAAGATCCACCAATCAGGACTGAAAGCCATCTCGGTCGATTACAACAAGAAAGTTACGATGAAGGGTAAGTCAGGTAGTACCTGCGCACCGATTGCAATGCTAACAAACACCAGGTCTCAACAAGCTCAACGGCCTCAACATCACCGACCTCCAAATCTTCGCCGGATCAAAGAAGCCCCTTCCCGACGGCACAAACATGGTTGGCTTCGTCCAAATTCCGAATCCCTCCGTCATGACCCTTGACCTAGGCAACGTCACCATGAACCTCAGCGTCAACGGCACCGCCATCGGCTACTCGGTTCTTCCGAACCTAATCCTCCACCCTGGCACCAACAACGTCTCCATGCAGAGCACCGTCAAGCTACTCACCGTTAGCGGTCTTGTCGCAAACTTCTACAAAGACAGGATCATCCCGCTTGATGTCGTGGGAAATAGCAGTATCAGCACTCAGTCGGGAGAGCATCTGCCCTATTTCGAGGAGGCGATTAAGAGTAATACAATTCGCGTGGAGCTGAATGTTGGGCCGGCGATGGCGGCTATTGGATTGGGCGGATCTGATTGAGTTGGTCCGGAGACTTGGGTTTACTAGATGTGCGCTTTAGGTGCGCTTTTTAACGGCTGTATTATGTCTACTAGGTTGGGCTCTTCGTGGAGGACTCTACGTAGTTCTGGGCGCTACCGGATGCAGGCTCGTGGGGCGGAGGAATGAAAACTAATCGTTCGCTAAATTATTCTGATTATCAGATGGCGCCTGTTAATTGTTTGACGTTCATCTGCCATGGACTTTAGAACACGACATGTGCTATTAAAGACCCACCCATTCGATGAGAACACCCTTCACTACATTCGGCCCACACCCACCTCAGAACGCGCCAACCTCAAACTCATCCCTGAAGAAATCCACAATCCCCTTCGCAGTGTTCTGTCCTACCGCCCTTACCAAGTTCCTTGCGACACCCTCATCCACCCTAGCATGCAGCGCGAGAAGCATAACTTCCTTGATATTCCCAGCAATGTCGCTCAAGCCAATGACTTGATCCTGTGTGAGCGGCAGCTCAGCTGTGCAGTAAGGAAGGAGATCACTGATAGCGGTTTTCGGAGTGCGATTAGGTGGCTTCGCGGAGGGGAGGGTATTTGATGGGCCCTGGTTCCCGCCTGTAATGCGTGAACGAAATGCTGCGGGTACCATTTGTGGGCGGTAGTCTTGTGGTCCGTCGAGTTGGGGGAGGGTGGGTTGGAAGTCACTCGTGGATGTGATGCTGTATAGTACTTGAGGCGACTGTAGGTACAATGGTGTGTTAGTGTCCATCAGAGCATATCGCTGGCCACGTCGCCACAAGAGACTCACCGCCTCACCCACAGTCGAATGTAACTCTGCGGCTAGACGCGGATATCGTCCATCACCGTCCGCATACCTGCCATTGTGCCTCTCTTCGATTTTATTTGGGTGCGCGAGGCTGGGCCGTGCCTGCGAGACCATTCGCTGGATGTAGACCCGCGTGTCGCGATGAGCTGGCTGCATGCTGATGTGTTGAGCGTGTATTCGGGCGTCTATAAGAGATTGGCGTCCTTGCTTGCCACCGCAAGAGTGTGCGGGTGTTTTGCTCTGACGTCTGCAGCGAGCGGAAAGGAAGTAACGGCTAGCTACACCTTCCTTTGGTGGACAGCGTGACCTGCCTACATTCAAACAAAAACGCAATGCAGAGAGAAATAAGTTTTCAACTAATTGATGAACCAGCCCTCCTGAGACAGGCAACTATGGCTGTGGTTTCATGGATGTAGATTCCAGAATTGAGCGGCCAGAAAGGACGCCTTTTGGCATATGATAATACTGGTAGACAAGGTTTCCACATCTAATACCGCCTCAGTTCACACATGTGAGAGCCTGAACAAATCCCCTCCACCTACATGATCTCGGAAGGCCTCGAGGGCGAGGAGTAGCGCGATATGGACTCTGAGGTGCCTTTTGCCGTAGGCAATATTTACATTGAAGTGTGCATTGTGTTGTACAAGCGACGTGCGAAGAACATAAAGTGGAGATGCGTACATGCGTGATAGTAGCGAACAGCTGACTGGGTATCATGAGAGGAGAATGCGACTATATGCGCTTTTCTATACAAAGAACGGAACAAGTGAAATGTAGCCCCCGGTAGAGATATACATGGCGTGGCGGAGAAGAACTGAGATACACAGCGCCGTCATTTCACCTTTTCTCGGGTGGAGGTGTGTGGGTGGATGGACTTGACGATGGCTGCATCATCTCGTTCTCGGAAGGTGGCTTGTCCCCTGATGGAGTCATCTCTTGAGTCTTAGCCTCATTCTTCGACTTCCAGAATCCCAATAGTTTTCCCGTAGTTGGTTCGGGGTGTCGCGCTTTCAGCTGGTCCAACTCAGCTTTAACACTCTTCAGCTCCGCCTGTACCTCTTCCAAGTCCTCGCGGATATCGTCCCGTTGATTCCTTGCTTTCCTCCTCTGCCGCCACTGCTCGAACAGGATGACACCGATGCCGACCATAAAGATGAACGTCTCGGCAGCAAAGTTGGCGCCCATCTCAATCGCCTTGGTCTCGGACAGCGGTCTGATGCGCGGTTTGTATCCAGCCTCAATCTTCTTCTTCGCCGCTTCTCTTTCTTGTTTTGTCATGTTCTCCTCCGCCTTGACCTCAGCTTCCGTCTTGACCGTCGGTATCTGTGACTTCTTTCGGGCAGCCTCTGCCGCTTTCACCTCCTTCGCTATCTGTCGATCAATGACAGCGGGATCCTGGAGAAGACCGAGGCGCATGCGCATGTCGATGCGGTGCAATCCTTGGGCGAAGCCCACGCATATTCCTCGAAACCGTTCGTGTTCGTGAGCATTCTGCTTAATTCGGTTCTGCGCAATCGTGAGCCATGCTTCAGAGGCGGAGGGAGGAGGGTCTGCGCACGGCAAGCGGCTTCGCTAACGTTCTCACAAAGAGTGAAGTGATCTTGAGCGTGAGAGACATCTCGGGCGGTTGGACTCGGCGTATCGAGGTGAGGGACGTAAAGCGGGAGGTGCGTCGCGAGGCTTAGGGAAGGGTGTTCGCAGGTTTCGGCGTCGGTAGGCTGTTCATTGCAGCGGAGCAAGGTTGCGCACTGTCAATTGCATTGTGATAGCATGATGATGGATTTATGCAGAGAATTGAGCGTCGGCTGGACGTCTGATGGGAGTCGCAATGAATTGCGGTTGCCTTCGGAAGCAGCCAGGCTAACTGCATCGGGCGTAGGGCTCATAGCAACCGAGTGTTTACTTGTTGATAGCTCCACCGACCTCAAGCTTCGACACCGCCTCTCAGCCTCACCCTCCCACACCCAAATGTCTGCCCCTTCTGTACACGCTGATGCACCGCCCGAGGTGGTGCGTGATCCAGAGGGATTGCAGTATGAAACGGGACCGCAACTTGGGAAGGGCGGCTTCGCCATCTGCCACCGAGCGAAGCTGCTGGGGCATGAACATCTCGGCAACACGACCGTCGCTTTGAAGATTGTCAAATCTAAGATGGAGCCTCCCAAACTGGCACAAAAGGTATGTTCAGACTTGCGAATTTCGAGATGTTGCTGACGCGCCGCAGTTTGTGACCGAACTTCAAATCCATTCAAAGCTATCACATCCGAACATCGTCGAGTTCTACCGCGCATTTTCGTTCGTCAAAAGCACCTACGTTGTTCTTGAGCTCTGCGAGAACGGCTCGCTCGCCGATGCGATCAAGAAGCGGAAATACTTTACCATGCCCGAGATCCGCCGGTTCATGATCCAAACATGCGGCGCCATCAAATACCTCCACCAAAGGAACATTGTGCATCGCGACCTTAAGACAGGCAATCTGTTCTTGGACAAGGACATGAACGTCAAAGTGGGCGACTTTGGGCTGGCGGCGCTGCTCTTGTCACAAAACGACTACGGCGCTATTCGTCGAACCACCATGTGCGGGACACCGAACTATCTCGCGCCTGAGGTACTAGAGAAAACTGGGAAGGGCCACGATGAGAAGGTTGATCTGTGGGCTATTGGCATCATGATGTGAGGATCCCTGCATGCGCTGATGTTTGTCAAGAGCTTACCAAATTAGGTACACACTTGCAGTGGGCAGAGCACCCTTCCATGCTGCGAAGCGAGAAGACATATACCGAAAGCTAAAGGCCCGCGAGTACACATGGCCAGACCTAGCGAAGGTCTCAAACGACATTACCGACGATTTACGCGACATAGTCTCTCTCCTGCTCGTGCACGAGGACGAACGACCAACACCGGATCAGATCGTTGCCCATCCATTCTTCCGACTCGGACACGTTCCTCTACAGCTGGATAGCGAGTGTACATCTCGCGTCCCAAAGTGGCCTAAGGTGCGCCCACCCACAGCAGCCACAATTAAGCGCGGATACACAGAGGATTGGTGGACGTTGTGCAAAGCATCTGCTGTCGGCGAGTACGAGCCTGGGAAAGCTTTCGGAGCACATGGCAGCCGGCGTAACAAGACTGTGGCCAAGGATTGCCAAAAGGAAATCGAATCCGGCAAACAACCAAGCATACCATTCGCGAACGACATCGTATACCTCCCCTTTCCGGAACGTGTCCACTGGCCATTCCAAGCAGTTGTGGGACTGAGCGATATCACAGAGGAGAAGGAATCATCATCCGAGGGTCAAGCACTTTTGGCCACGACCGGGAATGACCGAACAAAAGCGCGGCAACCTCGAGTAATACGGAAGGAGGATACTTTGCCGACATTGAAAGAAAATCAGGAGCCAATGGCAGCTATTGAGACAGTGCGGAGAGTGGTGGACAAGCAGCCAACACGGATGAGAACTGTTCGCAAGATCTCGAACCCTGGACGGGTAACTGCAGCTACGGCTCCTGCATCAGTCCCGCTGCGCGTACCCAAAGAGACGCGCTCGACACTGCGTACCACTCGGTCCGCAAGAGACGCGCCAAAAGAGGAGGAAGTTCTCCCAGAAGTTCCTCCCTTGAGAGTTGCAAAGACAAATTCTAGAACAGCCCAGAAGTCGGAGCCGGCAGTTCCTCAGGCGGCAGCCCCGCAACCATCTACGATACGAAGTGCTCCTCGTGTTCGCGCGTTGAGCGCTGAACTCCCTTCCACGGACCCTGTGACAGTCCTAGCACGACTGTTTACATTTCGAGATAACCTCGCACGCGCTCTGGAGAAGAAGCCATGCCAATCCAGACGCGAAAAACCTTCGCAGCTACCGTTTGTCTCAAAATGGGTGGATTACTCCCGGAAGTACGGTGTGGGATATGTTCTCGACGATGGCAGCGTAGGTTGCTTGACGACAGCAACTGCACAACACCCCGTCACTGTCGCCTGTTCGACGGACGGGCTTCGTCATTTAAAGGAGCTCTCCAAAGATCAGGAATATGCTAAACAAATCCCGATACAGTTCTACGCCGCTCCGAAAAAGACCAAGGGTATAGCTCGTGTTCAAATTACGGATCAGCGGCGTGTTGACGACATCCGAAACTATTGGCAGAAGTTTGGAAGGTACATGTGCATGCAGCTGGGCGATGAGGATTGGCCTAAGAAGGATGTCGAGCGGTCCAACTTCGTGAAGTTCTACCAGCGCCTTGGGAACGTTGGGGTGTGGGGCTTCGACAATGGCTCCTTCCAGGTAAATATTATTGCAGCCCCCTTTAGAATCGCCTCTGACATTTGGCTGGCAGTTCAATTTTCCAGATCATACTAAATTAGTGCTCTCATCGGATGCCGGATACGGTAAATTAGTGTGTCTCCCAGTCGAGGGTACAGCTGCGCTGCAGGAGACAGGAAACGTTCCATGGATGCACGTGAAAGCGCGCGAGACGCTACACGGTTCTCTTCAACAGCTTCTTTACGGCTCCGTTGGCAAAGAGGACAGCTACAAAGAGCTCACAGAAAGCAACGCACTGCGGTCAAAGCTCGAGTTCATCCACGGGCTTGTACAGGGTTGGATTACCGGGGGCGGACTGGGATGTCTCGGAGATCTCAAAGACTATGAGTGGACCGGGGCGCAAGTAGCCTCAGATCGCAAGAGGCATGACTGGACAAGTGTGGGGCGTTTTGGTGGAGATGTTTTCTAAATCTCGGTCGAGTTTGGGCGAGCGACGGCGTTGGGATGAGCGATATTGTTATGTTCGCATTTGCATAGGCATGGCGTCTTCTTTCTTGACGATTGCTGTAGTCGGCCTCTTCTTCGGTCGCTCTTTTACGACATGTTGCACAACCGTTTCGGCGCTTCGTGGGCTTCTTTGCCAAATATAACTCTCAGTTTGAATTTGGCTGCTATGGGTGGTTGGGATGCGTGAGTCAACAAGATTAGGCTGCAACCTCGGGATAAGTGTGGAGAGGTCGGAAGTCACAGTGAATGCGGCAGCATGTCAAATATGTACGACTAAGCGCCACGTAAGCACCGTCGTGTAAAGTCGTTTGATGTTCGTTCCAAGGCTCGCGACAAATCGCCAAGGTCAATCGGCGTTTACAGACGAGCTCCGTTGCGAACAAATTGCCCCAGCTTGCGTGTACACATATGTGGCGCAGCATAGTATCAGCCACGGAACGTTCGCTCCACTCTCCATCAGTTCCGCGACCTGTGACGAACTTCTCCCACTCCTCGTACAGATACACGACAGTCCGCCCGACCGCCTACTCTCACGACTCACCTCCACCGCACGCGGAATCATCCTCCCTGTCATTCCACGAGCCGAATCCTATCAGAATCATTTCCCCGCAGGCTCCACACCACATACTCCGGGGCGCGAAGTCGGCGAAGGCTGTCCTGAGGTGTCTCAGTGTCTGTCGCCCTGGAACGCAGGTCGCCCGCTCTTGCGAGATACGACAGAGGTTATACCCTAGAGTTACAATAGAAGCCGCCGCGACCGGTACCTGAGCGTACCCGCAGGCACCAATCATGGTAGGACCGCCTCGGGCTCGTTGTGGCAGAGCGCATGCACTGACCGAGACTCTGTATAGGCCCCAAAAGCTGTGAGCAAGCGTGCTGGGCGCAAAAAAGATGCCGGGGGCTCTAAGCCTGCTGGTGGGGCGCAGAAGTCGCAATTCGCGACGAAAGCTGTCTTTGAAACCACCAAGAAGAAGGAAGTCGGCGTCTCCGATCTTACCCTGATCAGCAAGGTATCCAACGAAGCCATCAATGAGAATTTGAAGAAGCGATTCGAGAATGCCGAGATATACGTGCGTAAACACCCCGCGAGCGCAGCCCCACGCCTCAAATGCGCCCATGAACGGGCGCAAGACTGACGTTGATCGCAGACATATATTGGACATGTGCTGGTGTCGGTCAACCCATTTCGAGACCGTATGTCGCTAAATCTAGGCGTTTGTGCAGAAGCTGACATGAAATAGTGGGCATATACACCGATCAAGTGTTGGATAACTACAGGGGCAAGAACAGGCTGGAGGTGCGGCGCTCAATGCCAGTGTAATCGCAAGACTGACGTTTCCAGGTCCCTCCGCATGTCTTTGCCATCGCCGAGTCCGCCTACTACAACATGAACGCATACAAGGACAATCAGTGTGTCATTATCTCCGGGGAGTCTGGTGCGGGCAAGACAGAGGCAGCTAAGCGGATAATGCAGTATATTGCGAATGTCTCAGGAGGGAGCAACTCCTCGATTCAAGAAATAAAGGACATGGTGCTAGCCACCAATCCGCTGCTAGAATCCTTCGGAAACGCAAAGACGCTGCGAAACAACAACTCGTCGCGGTTCGGCAAGTATCTTGAAATCCAATTCAATGCTCAAGGCGAACCGGTCGGTGCGAATATCAACAATTACCTCCTCGAGAAGTCAAGAGTCGTAGGTCAGATCACGAACGAGCGGAACTTCCACATTTTCTACCAATTCGCGAAGGCGGCGTCGCCAAGCCACAGAGGTAGGACATACTCAACAGGCTGCGATACCTATACTGACCTATTTAGAAACGTTTGGAATTCAGCCGCCACAGTCATATGTCTACACCAGCCGTTCGAAATGCTACGATGTCCAGGGTATCGACGATCACGCAGAGTTCAAAGATACATTAAACGCGATGAAGGTCATCGGTCTATCACAGGCTGAGCAGGACAACATCTTCCGAATGTTAGCGGCCATTCTTTGGCTAGGAAACGTGACGTTCCAAGAAGACGACTCTGGAAATGCCGCAATCGTCGACCAGTCAGTCGTAGATTTCGCGGCATATCTGCTAGAAGTCGACTCTGCACATGTCAACAAGGCCCTCACTCTACGTGTCATGGAGACCAGTCGGGGTGGTGGACGTAGAGGGTCTGTGTACGATGTTCCACTAAACCCCGCCCAGGCAACGTCGACACGAGATGCGCTGGCAAAGGGCATTTACTTCAACCTGTTCGACTGGATTGTCGAGCGTGTCAATGTCTCCTTGAAGGCCCGAGGTGCGATAGACTACTCTATCGGTATCCTGGATATCTATGGATTTGAAATTTTTGAACGGAACAGCTTCGAACAGCTGTGCATCAACTATGTCAACGAAAAGCTCCAACAAATCTTCATCCAATTGACTTTGAAGGCAGAGCAAGAAGAATACGCGAGGGAACAGATTCAATGGACGCCCATCAAGTACTTTGACAACAAGGTTGTATGCGAGCTCATTGAGGAGAAACGACCACCGGGCGTGTTCTCGGCCCTGAATGACGCTTGCGCAACGGCTCACGCCGACCCCAAGGCCGCGGATCAGACGTTTGTCCAGAGACTGAATGCTCTTTCATCCAATCCCAATTTCCAACCCCGTCAAGGACAATTTGTTATCAAGCATTACGCTGGCGATGTGTCTTACGCGGTGGACGGAATGACTGACAAGAACAAGGACCAACTCCTGAAAGACTTACTGCTCCTCCTTGGGCAGAGCGCCAATCCATTCGTTCACACTCTTTTCCCCGATCAAGTGGACATGGATAACAGGAGACGACCTCCTACGGCAGGAGACAAGATCAAAGCCTCCGCGAACGATCTAGTCTCAACCCTGATGAAGGCTACACCATCATACATCCGAACGATCAAACCCAACGAAAACAAATCGCCTACCGAATACAACCAACCCAACGTCCTTCACCAGATCAAATATCTCGGCTTACAAGAGAACGTTCGTATCCGACGCGCTGGCTTTGCATCTCGTCAGACGTTCGAGAAATTTGTGGAACGTTTCTTTCTCTTGTCTCCGAAGGCATCCTATGCCGGTGAATACACCTGGACCGGTACCTACGAAAGCGGTGCCAAGCAGATTTTGAAAGACACGAATATCCCCACAGAAGAGTTCCAGATGGGCACAACCAAAGTGTTCATCAAGACACCGGAGACACTATTCGCACTCGAGACCATGCGAGATCGGTATTGGCACAATATGGCCATTCGCATTCAGCGTGCTTGGAGAAACTACCTACGTTATCGCACAGAATGCGCTATTCGTATCCAGAGGTTTTGGAGACGCGTCAATGGCGGAATGGAATTCATTGTAATCCGAGATCAAGGCCACAAGGTCCTTCAGGGCCGGAAGGAGCGCCGGAGGTTCAGTTTGGTTGGTTCGCGCAGATTCATGGGCGACTATCTCGGAATCGGTAACAAAGGCGGGCCTGGCGAGGTGATTGCTAATGCTATCGGCATCTCTGGCAGTGAAGAAGTTCCCTTCTCGTGCAGAGCCGAGACTCTGGTGTCCAAGCTTGGCCGCTCGAGCAAGCCTGAGCCACGTATGCTTGTTCTAACGAAAAAGAATGTCTATCTGGTCAAGCAGGTAATGGTCAATCGGCAGATTCAAATCCAAGCCGACAAGACAATACCAGTCGGAGCCATCAAGTTCATTAGCTGCACGACACTGAAGGATGACTGGTTTTCCATTGGCGTGAGCTCGCCACAGGAGCCTGATTCTTTGGTCAACTGTGTCTTCAAGACAGAGTTCTTCACCCATTTGTCCACGGTTTTGCGCGGTTCACTGACTATGAAGATAGGAGAGGCGTGAGTATTTCGAGGATATTAGTTATGGTTGTGACTGACGCACGACAGAATTGAGTACAACAAAAAGCCTGGCAAGCCTGCGCATGTCAAAGCAATCAAAGACCCTGCGGTTCCAAGGGACGACTTATACAAGAGTGGTACAATACATACAGGTCCTGGAGAGCCGCCGAACTCGATCTCTAGACCCACTCCCAAAGGCAAACAAGTCGCAGCGAAGCCAATCACAAAAGGAAAGCTCCTCCGTCCCGGTGGCCCAGGTGGAGGTCCATCGAAACTCGCTAGTCGCCCTGCACCCCCTAGACAGACTACTCCTGCTGCAGCACCACAACCGAGAGCAGTGCCTCAGCCGAGGGCTGTGCCTCAGCCAATGCCACAACCAGTTGCCGCCTTGTCCAACGGTACCAATCATGCAAGAAATGAATCCGCATCATCGATTCGGGCGCCACCTCCGCCTCCTCCACCTCCACCTGCAGCCGCGCCTGCTGCTCCCACAGAGCCCACGTTTAAGGCACTATACGACTTCGCTGGACAATCGGAGGGCGAGCTCAGCATCAAGGCGGGTGAAGTCATACTGGTGACCCAAAAGCAAGGCAACGGTCAGTAGTAACACGAGCTTGATGAAAAGAACGCTTTTCTAACAATTCTTTAGGCTGGTGGCTCGCAAGCAAGTTAGACAAGTCCGCATCGGGATGGGCACCTTCCGCATATCTTGAGGAGGTTGTCAACAGGCCAGCTCCTCCGCCAGCACCACCTGCACCACCTGCACGTCCCGCTGCGAACGGAGTCCGCGGCAAGGGAACCCCGCCAGCGCCGCCAGCTAAGCGTCCAGCAGCCAAAAAGACCCCCTCGGCAGCGGCGGCGGCGGCGGCACGAGATAGCGGTTACTCCGGTAGTGGAGCGAGCAACTCTGATGTAGGTGCGAGGGACAGCGGTGGAAGTATTGCTGGTGGCCTTGCTGAGGCGCTACGACAGCGGCAGGCGGCGATGCAAGGGAAGAAGAAGGCTGATGAAGATGATTGGTGAGTAAGCACTATGTAGCCCAATGGAGATATGGCACCGTTTGTGGTGTTGTGTGTTCTATTTAGTGGAGACATTGGCTGGAAGCGTGCTGTTCTTTGACCGAGAACCGTGGTTCAGTGAGAGTCATTCTTATTAAACGTTGATCACACTGGCAAAGAGTAGAGAGGTATCGAGACCCGGAGGAATCAGGATGGAGCTTAGTCGAGGCAGATTGCTCTTAGGCAAGCGGTGGGAGGATTACGCCAATAGATATTCGCTTTCGGTTAGATAATTGGTCCACACCATTCCTTCACACGCAACACGACAGTTCGGACATCGACTTGTGTCGTGGAACCACGTATCATGGAGTCTTCTGTGGGTCTGATCTGACTAGCAACCGTTGTGGTAGAGCTCAATACAAGGTCTGCTTAAAATGTAACATAGATCACTTGACAAATCTACAAGCATGTGATTCGGAGATATGGGTCACATCTTGGCACCGACAGAATGGCACACCATTCCAGCAGGTTTCGAGTCGCTCAGAAATACCATCGACTAACGTAGGCTGTATGACCCTATCCGGCACCACCACGCACTTGGCGGGCCGTCTGCTGGTCACGTTGCCGTCGTCCGCCACGTCTCGTCGGAAGATAGGCCCGCACAAGCGGTGTCCATTCCGTGGCCCCGACGCCAATGCCAACATTTCATCCTCTTTCGAAAATTTATCCGACCATCAGATGCTTGCAGCACGCCCACAGGCCCGCCCAATCCGGTAGCTTCAGAATCGGTCACCCCCGCCATCGCAGTTCAGGACCGCTATCACCGCCATCACCGCCTGCTGATTCCCTCAGCCGTCGAATCAGCAGCCAAGCGTGGACGTACCATGCTGCTGGACAACACGCGCATGAGCGTCTAGACTACGAGTAATCTGCATGCGGCGCGATGTTGAGCGG
>Ga0247740_1000914_pt1 | contig 13151 bp, 13 predicted proteins | sample UWRJL148409B2_FD_180942 | JGI IMG/M metagenome (GOLD analysis project Ga0247740, IMG submission 180942) | Plant litter microbial communities from Arlington Agricultural Research Station in Wisconsin, United States - UWRJ-L148-409B-2 | ecosystem: Environmental > Terrestrial > Plant litter >...
GCAAACCATTAGAAAATCTCAAAAATATATTGATTCTGTAGATGCAAAAAACAATAAGTTTAAAGTCACCGATATTTTAATGGGTTATGATTATAAAAACACTTTCAAAAAATATTCGTTTGATTACAAAGGATTATTAAACATCGCTTCTTTAAGTTTTAATACCGTTCAGGGTTTTAATTTAGATTCCGGTTTTTCCTTTAGAAAATGGAATGAAGACAAAGGAAAAAGCACTTCGATAAGTACGACATTTAACTACGGTTTTTCGGATGAGCGTTTTCGCGTTGTTGGTGAATTCAGTCATAAATTCAATAATCTGAATTTTGCGACCATTGGAGTTTCCGGAGGAACAAAGGTCTCACAGTTTAATAGTTTCGAACCTATAACGAAGCTGGTCAATTCTGTAAGTTCTTTATTTTTTAAAGACAATTATATGAAATTATACAACCTTGAATATGCTCAGATTAACTATTCACAAAACATTCTAAATGGCGTGAATTTGTTTGGAAAAGTAGCTTATGAACAGCGAAAACCTCTTTTTAATACCACAGATTATTCTTTCTTTAAAAAAGATGACATCTACTCTTCAAACAATCCGGTGCTACCAAATGATTTTACAACACCGGCTTTTAATCAGCATCATTTATTTAAGGCTGCTATAAGTACCCGCATTAATTTTGGCAACAAATACATTTCAAGACCCGATGGAAGATATAACATTAAAAATGATAAATATCCAACCGTATTTTTAGCATTTGAAAAAGCATTTGCTGCCAGTGAAAAAAAATACGAGTTTGAACGAATTGGCGCTTCTGTTGTTTACGATTTATCATTAGGTAACAAGGGAACTCTGGGAATGAATATTAGAACAGGAAAATTCTTTAATGCCGAAAATATTTCGTTTATAGATTACAGACATTTTAACGGAAACCAAACTCATATAGGAACAAGCGATCGTTATTTGAATGTTTTTAATTTGATGCCATACTACGCTAACAGCACAAACGACAGTTATTTTGAGATGCATTTAGAGCACAACGATACCGGATTTATCATGAATAAAATTCCGCTATTGAATCTTTTAAAATCTACCATGAATCTTGGATTTCATTCGTTGGCCATTCCGGATAGAAAACCTTATACTGAATTTACGGTTGGTTTAGATAATCTTGGATTCGGAAAATTTAAATTGTTCAGGGTAGATTATGTTCATTCTTATCAAGGTGGAATTGAACAAAATGGTGTTGTGTTTGGGTTGAAGATTTTGAATGTCCTTGATTAGATTAAAGACAATCTTGTCACTTCGACGAAGGAGAAGTCACATAAAGAAGTTCACACAAAGTAACTTCTGCATATGCTTTGTTTAAAGTGACAAAAAACTATAAAAACATTAAAAATTATGTTTAATCCACAAGAAGGATTTCATTCCTATTATGTGTACATTTTAACCAATAAATATCGTTCTACTTTTTATATCGGCGTAACTAACAATTTAAAATTAAGATTACAACAACATAAAGACAATTTAGGAAATGGAAACAAAACTTTCGCTTCAAAATACAGTATAGAATTTCTAGTTTATTATGAAAAATTTGTTTGGATCCAAGAAGCAATTGCTCGAGAAAAAGAATTAAAAAAATGGAGAAGAGAAAAGAAAATAGAATTAATACAAAGTTTCAATTCAGGCATGGAATTTCTTAATTATCATTTCGAATAAACTATCAAATTGTCAATTTTGTCATTCGAAAGAGAAATTACGTGACGTGATCTACTTTATGTGACTTCTCCTTCGTCGAAGTGACAAACTTTATCTATAAAAAAATCCGCTTACTCTTTAAAAAAAGAATAAACGGATTTTTTTCCAGATTCAAAACCTTAGCACCTTTGAACCTTTGCCCCTTTGAACCTCAGAATCAATGATAATCATCTGGTTCAATATGTATCAAAACATTCCCCAATTGAGGAATTTTTTCTTTTAAAGTATCTTGCAATTTATGAGACAAATCATGTCCTTCTTTTACTGAAATTTTTGCCGAAACTATGGCATGAAGATCTACGTGATATTTCATTCCCGCTTTACGGATAAAACATTTCTCGGTTCCCAAAATTCCTTGTACAGTTAATGCTTTTACACGAATTTCTTCGACTAAATCATCATTCAAATTTTCATCCATAATCTCTCCAAGCGCAGGTCTGAAAATTTTATAGCTGTTATATAAGATAAAAAAAGCAGCAAAAAGTGCCGCCCAATCATCTGCTGATTCATAGCCTTTTCCCATAATCAACGCAATCGAGATACCAATAAATGCGGCGATTGAGGTAACAGCATCACTGCGATGATGCCAAGCGTCGGCCGCCAAAGAAGAACTATTAGTTTCTTTACTTCGTTTCATTACCAGCCTAAATGAATATTCTTTCCAAACAATGATTACACCCAAAACATACAATGTCCATGATTTTGGCAATCCGTGAGGAGTTTGGATATTTGAAATACTTTCGTACGCAATAATTGTGGCCGAGGTAATTAAAAATCCAACAACCAAAAAGGTAATTAAAGGCTCTGCACGACCGTGGCCGTAAGGATGGTTTTCATCTGCCGGTTTATTAGAATATTTGATTCCGAACAAAACCAAACAAGATGAAAATATATCTGCAGTAGACTCGATCGCATCTGCAATTAAGGCATAAGAATTGCCAAAAAAACCTGCCAAACCTTTTACCAAGGCTAAGCAGGTGTTCCCAACTATACTAAATATAGTAGCTTTTACAGCTTTTTGTTCATCTGTCATTTAGACTATTTTTTTTCGCCACGAATTCATGAATTGTAAAAACGCTTAAATTTTAGAATTCAATTACACTAATTTTATTTAAAAATTAGTGTAATAAAAACAATCTTAATCTTCGTTTAATTCCTGAATTCGTGGCAAATATTTTTACGCTCTCACGATTTTTGCTCCAATAGCTCTTAAACGCTCGTCGATACGCTCGTATCCACGGTCGATTTGTTCGATATTTTGAATTGTACTTGTTCCTTTTGCTGATAGCGCGGCAATTAATAATGAAATCCCGGCACGAATATCCGGAGATGACATTGTTGTTGCTTTTAGTTGAGATTCAAAATTATGTCCCATAACCACCGCTCTGTGCGGATCGCATAACATAATTTTTGCTCCCATATCGATTAATTTATCTACGAAAAACAAACGGCTTTCGAACATTTTCTGGTGAATTAAAACATCTCCTTTTGCTTGTGTTGCCACAACCAAAACGATACTTAATAAGTCAGGTGTAAATCCTGGCCAAGGCGCATCTGCGATTGTTAAAATAGAACCATCAATATCTGTTTTTACTTCATATCCATCTTTATGAGCCGGAATGTAAATATCATCATTACGTTTTTCGATTGTAATACCTAGTTTTCTAAAAGTATTCGGAATCAAACCTAAATTTTCCCAACTTACATTTTTAATCGTAATTTCGCTTTTTGTCATCGCCGCAAGACCAATCCAAGAACCAATTTCGATCATATCAGGTAAAATTCTGTGCTCACAACCTCCAAGACTTTCAACACCTTCGATAGTTAATAAGTTAGATCCAACTCCGCTAATATTAGCTCCCATAGAGTTTAGCATTTTACACAACTGTTGTAAGTAGGGCTCACAAGCTGCGTTGTAAACGGTGGTTGTTCCTTTTGCCAAAACAGCTGCCATTACAATATTTGCAGTTCCGGTTACAGATGCTTCGTCAAGTAACATATCTGTTCCTTTAAGTCCTTCTGCCGGGGCTTCTACTCCATAAAAGTGGTCTTCTCTATTGTATCTGAATTTTGCTCCAAGGTTAATAAAACCTTCAAAGTGAGTATCTAATCTACGACGACCTATTTTATCCCCTCCAGGTTTAGGAATATATCCTTTTCCAAAACGGGCCAATAATGGTCCAACAATCATAATAGAACCACGAAGTGCTCCACCTTCTTTTTTGAAAGCTTCGGTTTCTAAATATCCAACGTTAACTTCATCAGCCTGAAACGTAATCGAACCCGGTTCATTGCGTTGAATTTTAACTCCTAAATTACCCAACAAAGTGATTAATTTATTGATGTCAATAATATCGGGAATATTATTAATTTTTACTTTATCCCCCGTTAGAAGCACGGCACATAAAATTTGTAATGCCTCATTTTTTGCTCCTTGTGGCGTTATTTCTCCTTTTAAAGGAATTCCTCCTTCGATTTTAAATACTCCCATATTTTTTTTAGGTTCTGAGGTACTGAGGTTCTAATGTTCTGAGCTAAAAATCTTAGTAGCTTAGCAACTTAGCCTCTTAGCACCTTTTTTTATTTCTGATTATTGTTTTTTTGAAATGGTTTTGGTTTTCCCGGACCTTTATTGTTTTTGTTACTTTGAATTTTTGGCTGTCCTGGTGGCGTAATTTTGTTCGACATGCGCTTGTTGGTACGCAATAAATCGGTAGTATTCAAAAGCTCTTCTGTGCTTTGTAATAAATTGATTTTTCCCCCTGACAATTCAAATAAATGTTCAAAAATCACATCATCTTTTACCGTGTCTTTGTTCCAGCTCAGATATGATTTTTTCATGTGGTTGGCAATTACCAATACCAATGCATTTTTCATTTCTCCATCTTCCCATTTGTTGGCAACATCAATCATATATTTGATATTGTTACCATAAAATCTGTATTTAGGAAAGTTTTGCGGATAGTGTAAAACATCTGGTTTTAACTGCAACACATCTCTTGACGGAATTGGATATGGAGATTCTACATTCAATCTAAAATCAGACATAATAAAAAGCTGATCCCATAATTTATGTTGAAAATCCGGTACATCACGCAAATGCGGATTCAGACTTCCCATAACCTGAATGATGTATTTCGCCGCTTTATTGCGTGTTTCATCATCTTCGATAATAGTGGCCTGATCGATTAATTTTTGTAAATGACGACCATATTCCGGAATAAGTAAACGTTGTCTTTCAGAATTGTATTCTAAATTAAAAACAACGTCATTCGCGATTTCTTTTTTATATTTTTCGACCATAATTATAATGAAACTATACCTTCTATAGTAGAAACTTCTTTGTATTTGCTAATCACCTGATCGGCACTATGCATTGTAACATCTACAGAAACACTGGTAAATTTACCTGTTTTAGATTTTGTTGTTTTAATAACGGCGCCCATACTGTCAAAAGCTTTTTCAACCCGTTCGACATTATCATCGACCGACGGCACTATAAATTTATACAAATATTCTGCAGGCCAAGTATTTGAGTTATCTAACTCTACCTTTAATCTTTCGTAAAATTCGGCTGTGTTTTTTTCTTTATCGTTCTCCATTTGCACATTAAAATAGAAGGCAAATATACGTTTTTGATTTCAGATTTCAGATTTTAGATTTTAGATTTTTTTCATTGAAAAAAGAGTTGATTCTTTGCCACGAATTTCACTAATTCACACTAATTATATTGCAGTAAATCTATCCTTGATTTTGTTTTTTTTAATCAATTCTAAAGTTAAAATTCTTGAAAACTCGTGAAATTAGTGCCAAACTTTTATATTTGGAAAACATTGCGGAGAAATTTGCCTGCAAAGTTGCAAAGTTTTGTAAACTTCGAAGATTTTTTCTTTGCGTCTTTGCGACTTTGTACGATTAAAAAATACATTATTATGAAAAACTACATTCTTATTCTTTTTATTGCACTCACATTCAACTCAATAAAAGCTCAGGAAATAAAAACGATGACTTATTTTCAGAATGACACAATCAAACTGGATCTTGATTTGTATCTGCCAAAGAAGAAATCCAACGAAAAAATTCCGTTAATTATTTTTGCTTTTGGTGGAGGATTTTCGGGCGGTGAACGCACGAGCGAAAAAGAATTCGGGCTTTTTATGGCAAAAAACGGGTATGCAGTTGCCAGCATTTCGTATTCTTTATATATGAAAGGAAAGGATTTTGGTTGCAAAGGAACTTTGACTGAAAAAATAAAAGCAATACAAATTGGTGTGAGCGATATGTGGCAAGCCACTTCTTTTTTGATTGAAAATGCCAATAAATACAACCTTGATGCTTCGAAAATATTTATTTCAGGAATTAGTGCCGGAGCCGAAATTGGTTTTCATGCTTCGTTTTGGGATTATAAACTTATGAATTTATACAAAAATAATCTTCCTGAAAACTTTAAATACAAAGGTTTCATAGGTGGTTCGGGCGCTATCCAGGACATCAATTTAATCACAAAAGAAAAAGCAATTCCGATGTTATTGGCACACGGAAACAATGATGATACTGTTCCGTATGCAGCAGGCTCGCATCGTTCCTGCCCTACAAATGCTTCTGGATGGCTGATTCTTTTTGGGTCTTATGCTGTTTACGATCATATGAATGATTTACATAAAGATATTGAACTGATTACTTTTTGTGGCGGCGGACATGAATTTTCAGGTTATCTTTTTCACCAGGGACAGCAATATGTTCTGGATTTTGTAAATGATGTTTTGCAAGGAAAAAGATTTGAATCGCATATTATTATTCCTTCAGGGAAGAAAGGTGCTGGTGCTGGAAAATATTTGTTTTGTGAATGATACAATTAAAACAACAACTTGCCTACTATTATAAAACTGGACTAAAGTCCAGCCCTACAATATTTGTCGAGTCTACGACTCTTTTTTGTTTGAATTCCTGAGGAACGATTCATTTTATCGAGCATACGACTCTTTTTCGTTTGAATTCCTGAGGAACGATTCATTTTATCGAGCCTACGAGTCTTTTTCGTTTGAGTTCCGGAGGAACGATCCATTTAATAGGGCTGGACTTTAGTCCAGTTGAGGCAATATAGCCCCAAAGTTTTAGTCAAAAGCAGTAGTGATATCACCTAAAATTGCGAAATCATTCGCTCAAGGCAAAATAATCTTTTTAAATACAATAAGTTTAGGTAAATTTGCGCTTTATTTTAAGAAAGTGCAAAAACAAATCATAGTTTTAATTGGTGGCCCGGGAACGGGAAAATCTACTCTTATTAACGAATTGGTAGCTCGTGGCTACTGCTGTTATCCTGAAATTTCAAGACAAGTTACACTCGAAGCACAGCAACGGGGTATCGACCAATTGTTTCTGGAACAACCTTTATTGTTTAGCGAAATGTTGCTTGAAGGCCGCATTAAACAATACGAAGATGCTCTTGAAGAACCCGACAGTGTTGTTTTTATAGATCGCGGAATTCCTGATGTTGTCGCTTATATGGATTACATAGGTGATGATTATCCGGCACATTTTGTAAAAGCTTGTGAGGATTTCAAATACACTAAAACTTTTATTTTACCACCTTGGGAAGAAATTTACGAATGCGACACTGAGCGCTACGAAAATTTCGAACAGGCTTTAACGATACAAAAACACCTTGTTGAAACCTATAAAAAATATGGCTACGACTTAATTGAGGTGCCAAAAGATACGGTTGACAACAGAATTCTTTATATCTTAGATAAAATTTAGGCTTGTTTTAAAGTTGCAAAACTAGAAACTGTTTTCTAAATTTTTTAACTTTAAAACAAGGCCAATGTCTGAAGCGCAAGAAATTCTTTTAAAATACTGGAAACACGACAGTTTTAGACCTTTACAAAAGGAGATTATTGACTCAGTTTTGGATGGTCAGGATACTTTTGCCTTACTACCAACAGGTGGCGGAAAATCAATTTGTTTTCAGGTTCCGGCCATGATGAAGGAAGGTATTTGTCTGGTCGTTTCGCCTTTGATCGCTTTAATGAAAGATCAGGTGGCGAATTTGCAAAAGCGGGAAATTAAAGCAATTGCTCTAACAGGAGGAATTCATACCGAAGAAATTATTGATCTTCTGGATAATTGCCAGTTCGGAAATTACAAATTTTTATACCTTTCTCCGGAACGGCTTCAGTCTGACTGGATTTTGGAACGCATAAAAAATCTTCCTATAAATTTAATTGCAATTGATGAAGCGCATTGCGTTTCGCAATGGGGACATGATTTTCGTCCGGCTTATTTGAAGATTTCAGAACTTAAAAAATTTTTTCCTAAAATTCCCTTTTTAGCTTTGACGGCTACAGCAACTCCAAGAGTTATTGAAGATATCAAAACCGAATTGGGATTGAAAACCCCAATACTTTTTCAGCAATCTTTTGAACGAAAAAATATTGCATACATGGTTTTTGAAGTCGAAGACAAATTGTATCGCACAGAACAAATCTTAAAAAAAAATCCACAGCCTTCTATAATATATGTACGAAATAGAAAATCGTGCCTGAATATGTCAACGCAATTACAATCTTTAGGATTCAAAGCAACCTACTATCACGGCGGACTTTCATCAAAAGAAAAAGATAAAAACATGCAATTGTGGATGTCTGAACAAGCACAGGTAATTGTAGCCACAAATGCGTTTGGAATGGGGATCGACAAAGACAATGTAAAAACAGTAATTCATACTCAGCTTCCTGAAAATATAGAAAACTATTATCAGGAATCAGGAAGAGCCGGGCGAAATGGCGAAAAAGCTTTCTCAGTTGTCTTGACGAATTCGTCAGACAGTATTCAGTCTGAACAGCAATTTTTAAGCATTTTGCCGGATAAAAAGTTTCTGAATACCATGTATGTAAAGCTTTGCAATTATTTTCAGATAGCTTATGGCGAAGGTTTAGATGATTCTTTTTCGTTTAAACTGAATCATTTTTGCCAGAAATATGATTTCCCAACTCTCAAAACATATAATGCTTTGCAGTTTTTAAATCAGCAGGGAATCATTACCATGTCTCAGGAATTCTCTGAAAAAATTACGATGCAGTTTTTGATTGAATCGAAAGAAGTAATTCGATATACGAGTTTACATTCTAATGACGAAGAAATTATTTTAGCCATCCTGAGAACTTACCCGGGAATTTACGAAATGAAAATGCCTTTTAATATCTCGCTAATTGCAAAAAAATCAAACCATACCGAAGCACAGGTTGCTGCTGTTTTAGAAAAATTAAAGGAGAAAGAAATTATTGAATACAAATCTAAAAATAACGACGCTACTATATTATTTAATGAAGTTCGCGAAGATAATCTCACCATAAACAGAGTTGCAAAGTATCTCGAAAAACAAAATCAGCTTAAAAAAGACCAGCTTTTATCTGTTCTACACTATATAAAGGACAATAAAACCTGTAAAAACCGATTGATTTTGGATTATTTTGGAGAAGAAACTACAGAAAACTGTGGCGTTTGCTCCTATTGTATTACTCAAAAAGGAAAAATTACCGAAGCAGATTCGATTGCAGATAAAATTTTACATTTATTAAAAACGGCAGCTTTAACGTCGAGAGAGATTGAAACCGAAATAAAACTTGACGCAAATGATGTAATTTTGGCACTTCAGGAATTACTTGAAAACAATTATATTACCATTCAGGCAAACAATAAATACACTTTAAAATTATAATGGAAAAATTGAGAATTATATTTATGGGAACCCCGGAATTTGCAGTAGGCATTCTGGATACCATTATCAAAAACAATTATGATGTTGTTGGCGTTATCACAGCTGCAGATAAACCGGCAGGACGAGGACAAAAAATAAAATATTCGGCCGTAAAAGAATATGCTTTGGCAAACAACCTAACTTTATTACAGCCAACCAATTTAAAAGACGAAAGTTTTCTAGCCGAATTAAAAGCGCTCAACGCCAATTTGCAAATTGTAGTTGCTTTTAGAATGCTGCCAAAAGTAGTTTGGGAAATGCCAAGTTTAGGAACTTTTAACCTCCACGCTTCTTTACTACCAAATTATCGCGGTGCAGCACCAATTAACTGGGCAATTATTAATGGAGAAACCACAACCGGAGTTACAACATTCTTTATTGATGACAAAATAGATACTGGTGCAATGATTCTGAATTCAGAAATTACTATTGAACCGGAAGAAAATGCCGGACAATTGCACGATCGATTAATGTTATTAGGCAGCCAAACGGTTATTGATACTTTGAAGGTAATTGAAAACGGAAATGTAACCACCACAATTCAGAAAGATGATGCCGAAATTAAAACAGCTTATAAACTAAACAAGGAAAATTGTAAGATCGACTGGACAAAATCCGGAGATGAAATCATTAATTTAATTCGAGGTTTAAGTCCATATCCTGCTTCGTGGTGCTTTTTGAAAGATAAAAACGAAGAGTTAAGCATTAAAATATACGAAGCAAAACTGGTTTTAGAACCACATTCTTATGAAGTTGGAAGCTTGATTAGCAGTAAAAAAGAAATCAAAATTGCGATCAAAGATAGCTTCATTCAGCTTTTGAGTTTACAATTACCGGGAAAAAAGAGAATGCAAGTAGCAGAATTACTTAACGGGATCACTTTTACTGATAGCGCAAAGGTCTATTAAGGTCAGTAAAACAGGGGTTTTTACCTGATTTTGAGCTCAAAACAACTGGCGTTATGAACAAAAAAAGCAAGTTATCAACAATTTTTGCTAAAATTAAAGAAAACACTTGCAAGGAACGGATTTCCTACTAAATTTGTGTATTAACAATTTTTTTTAACCAACAATTAATAACTAATTATTATGAACAAATCAGAATTAATCGATGCTATCGCTGCTGATGCAGGAATCACAAAAGCTGCGGCAAAATTAGCTTTAGAGTCATTTTTAGGAAACGTAGGAGCTACTTTGAAAAAAGGTGGTAGAGTTTCTTTAGTAGGTTTTGGATCTTGGTCAGTATCTGCTAGAGCTGCAAGAGACGGAAGAAATCCTCAAACTGGAAAAACTATTCAAATCGCTGCTAAAAATGTTGTAAAATTCAAAGCCGGAGCTGAATTAGAAGGTGCAGTGAACTAAGTAAGAAAGTTCTCTAAACTTATAATATAATCAAAACCCTCCTCATGGAGGGTTTTTTTGTGCGGTTTAACGATTTTATTTGGGTTTTTAAAAATTTTATGATTAAATTTAATAAAAATTGTAGCCGTATGATTTCAGAAAAATTAAAAAAAGGACACCTGCTTGTTGCTGAACCTTCTATAATTGGAGATTTATCTTTTAATAGATCGGTAATTTTATTAGCAGACCATAACAAAGAAGGATCAATAGGTTTTATCATTAATAAACCATTAAAGTATACTATTAATGACCTAATACCTGAGATTGATGCCAATTTCAAAATATATAACGGCGGCCCTGTTGAACAGGACAACCTGTATTTTATTCACAATATTCCGGAATTGATTCCTAATAGTGTTGAAATTTCAAATGGGATTTATTGGGGAGGTGATTTCGAATCGACCAAAGACTTAATAAACGACGGATCTATTGGCAAAAACAATATTCGTTTTTTCTTAGGTTATACCGGTTGGGACGAAAATCAGCTTGAGAATGAAATGCAAGGTAACTCCTGGATCATCACTGATAATAGTTATAAAAATAAAATTATCGGAAAGTCGACCACCCATTTTTGGAAAGAGCAAATTATTGAGCTCGGAGGCGATTATCTTATTTGGTCTAATGCACCTGAAAATCCGTATCTGAATTAATTTTCAGATATAGATTCATTCAGTTTTTGCACTAATAAATGAGCCAGATTACTTGTAAACTCCTTTTTACGATACTTAGTTATCGGTTGTATCCCCGTGATTACATTTGTGAGAAATAATTCGTCAGCTTTTTGAAGATCAAAAGGTGAAATTATTTCTTCTGCCACTTCTATGCCTTCAACTTTTTTAGCCAAAGCTACTATTTGTTTGCGCATTATTCCGTTTAAACAACCTTCGGAGATTGGAGGAGTAATTAGTTTTTTACCTACTAGCATAAATAAATTACCTTGTAGACCTTCGACCACATTTTTTGTGTCGTTTACCAAAAGACAGTTAGCCAAACCATTTTCGTGAGCAAAAATGCTTCCGGTAACATTTATCATTTTATTGGTCGTTTTAATCGACGATAATAATTGTTTGGTCACATAGAAGTCTTTATATAAATCAACTTCATATTCTCCAGTATTTATAGCGTAAGATATGCTTTCTAATGCCGTTGCATGAATTAAAAAAGAAACTTCGTTGGTTTTTGGCAAATACAAACCTCCGTCTTTTCTAAAAACGGTAATTCGGGCTCTAGCCGAAGAAGAAATATTTTTCTGATTGGTAAGACTTAAAACTTGCTGCTCAAAATATTCCATTGTAAAATTCATCGGAATCTCCATTCGAACAACACGCATTGAAGCCATTAATCTAAAATAATGATCTTCAAGAAACAAGATTTTATTATTTACTATTTTTAGTGTTTCAAAAACACCATCTCCATACAAAAAAGCACGATTTTGAGTTAAGATATTATCGTCTTGTGCTACTATGTTTCCGTTAAAATTGATCATAAAAAAACCCTGAATTTTGTTCAGGGCAAATATAAGGTTTAAAATAGAATTTTACTAAACAGATCCTATAAGATGTTTCAGATCTGAGATCTGATTCTCCCACAATTGTTTAGCTTCTCCTACTTCTTCTTTTTCGGCAAAATCTACTACCATTAATGATACATCTTTAGTCAGTTCATCTACTAAAATATGCAATTCAAAAAAGTACTCTGTATCCTTACTGCTTTCGTCAACCCATTTAAATTTGACTTTTTCCCCAGTTTTTTTAGAAGCCAAACGTGCTTTTTCCTGCGAGTCATTCCAGATAAAAGTGAAAAATTCGCCTCGTGAGTTTACATTGTCTGCAAACCATTCTGACAAACCTGACGGCGTTGATATATATTGATATAATAATTGTGGCGAAGAATTTATTGGAAACTCTATTTCGTAACGTATTTTTGGATCCATGTGCTACTTTTAATTTTTTCGAAATATAAGAATATATGTCCAAAAACAATGCATTTTTAAAAATATTTTTTTTTCTTCAATTTATTCTTGGAAGCTTTAATAATATTTCTATCTTTGCACCCGCAATGAGGAACACGGTTCACTTGCAATCTTGGCGAGGTAGCTCAGTTGGTTAGAGCGCAGGATTCATAACCCTGAGGTCACGGGTTCAACTCCCGTCCTCGCTACAAAATAAAAAACACCACTGAAAAGTTGGTGTTTTTTTCGTTTATAAAAGTCGCACATGGAAGAATTTGTTGTCTA
>Ga0247740_1000915_pt1 | contig 13147 bp, 13 predicted proteins | sample UWRJL148409B2_FD_180942 | JGI IMG/M metagenome (GOLD analysis project Ga0247740, IMG submission 180942) | Plant litter microbial communities from Arlington Agricultural Research Station in Wisconsin, United States - UWRJ-L148-409B-2 | ecosystem: Environmental > Terrestrial > Plant litter >...
GACCCCCTTCGGTGGTTTCAAACAGAGCGGCCTCGGTCGCGAACTGGGGCCGGATGCCGCGACCGCCTTCACCGAGACCAAAAACGTCTTCATCAGCACCGACTAGCACCCAGCCCGCACAGAAATACAGGAGCACCAATGGCAATAACCAAGATCGACCTCACCCAACGCCTCGCGGGCAAGGTGGCGGTGATCACCGGGGGAGCATCCGGAATCGGTCTCGCGACCGCGAAGCGGTTCGCCGCCGAGGGCGCGACCGTCGTGATCGGCGACTTCAACGCCGAGACGGGCGAGGCCGCGGCGATCGAGGTCGGCGGCCTCTTCGTCAAGGTCGACGTCACCGACGAGGCCCAGGTGAACAACCTGTTCGACACCGCGGCCGCGACCTACGGCTCGGTCGACATCGCGTTCAACAACGCGGGCATCTCGCCGCCCGACGACGACTCGATCGAGACCACCGAGCTTCCGGCCTGGGAGCGTGTGCAAGACGTCAACCTGAAGAGCGTCTACCTCTGCTCGCGCGCCGCCCTGCGCCACATGGTCGCGCAGCAGCGCGGCTCGATCATCAACACGGCGAGCTTCGTGGCCGTGATGGGCAGCGCGACGAGCCAGATCTCGTACACGGCGTCGAAGGGCGGAGTGCTCGCGATGACGAAGGAGCTCGGTGTGCAGTTCGCCCGTCAGGGCATCCGGGTCAACGCGCTCTGCCCCGGACCGGTGAACACCCCGCTGCTTCAGGAGCTGTTCGCGAAAGACCAGGAGCGGGCACAGCGCCGACTCGTGCACATCCCGGTCGGCCGGTTCGCCGAACCGGAAGAGCTCGCGGCCGCCGTCGCGTTCCTTGCGAGCGACGACTCCAGCTTCATCACGGCGTCGACGTTTATGGTCGACGGGGGCATCAGCTCGGCCTACGTGACACCGCTGTAACCGGAACGGACTCTATGACACATCCCTCGGACGACACGAGCCTGGCCGACGACGTCGTGTTTAGGCCGGTGCGCAGCGGCAACGCGTTCGAGGACACGGTCGCGCGGCTGCTGCAGGCCGTGCGGCTCGGCATCGTCGAACCAGGGGGAGCGCTGCCGGCCGAGCGCGACCTCGCCGTGCGGTTCTCGGTGAGCCGCGATACCGTGCGCGACGCAATCCGCTCGCTCGCCGACGCCGGCTACTTGGTCGCGCGGCGGGGCCGCTACGGCGGCACCTTCGTGAGCGAGCGGCTGCCGGCCGAGGGCACGGGCGAGCCGGGAACGACCGCACCGACCGCGGCCGAGATCGACGACGTGCTCGGGCTGCGCGAGATCCTCGAGGTCGGGGCGGCACGGGCGGCCGCCGGGCGCACCCTGTCGGCAGACGACCGGGACGTGCTCTGGCAGCGGCTGACCGAGACCTCCGCGGCATCCGCCCCCGACTACCGACGACTCGACTCGCGGCTGCACCTGACGATCGGGCAACTGGTCGGCACACCGACGCTCGTCTCGCTCATGGCCGACAACCGCACGCGGGTGAACGAGCTGCTCGACCACATCCCGTTGCTACCGACCAACATCGCGCACTCGAACGAGCAGCACGAGGCGATCGTCGCGGCCATCCTCACCGGCAACCGCGACAGCGCCGCCCAGGCGATGAGCGAGCATCTCGAGGGCAGCGCCGTGCTGCTGCGGGGTTTTCTGGCTTAACGAGAAGAGGGGCAGGCCCTCGACATCCGGAAAAACCCGGAAGGTCGAAAGCCTGCCCCTCGTGCAGCAGCTACGTGACGGGCGGCTGCGGCGTCTTCTTCACCGGCGGCTTCTTGGTAGCCGGGGGAGTAATCGGCGGCGTGGCCTTGGGGGCGGCCTTCGGCGCAGCGGCAGTCGGGGGAACCTCTACCGAGGGCACGTCGGCCGGCTGCGCGTCGGACGGCATCGCGGCGGGGGCCTTCGGGGCCTTCGCGGCGGCGGCCTTGGGCGCCGCGGCCTTCGGAGCGGCGCCCGGCTCGGCCGGCGGCAGCACCGTGGTGGTCGCCGTGTCCGAGGGCGTCGTCGAGGAGCCCGTGGGCGTCGTCGTCGGCGGCACCGGGCCGGCCGTCGGTTCGACCGGTCCGCGCGTGGGCGGCTCGGTCACCGGCGCGGCGGGCTTGGCCGGCGAGTTCTTGGCGATATAGATCTGCGCGGCCTTGGTGCCGAAGATCAAGAAACGTACCAGGAAGAAGATGAGCGCGACCGCGACGGCCACACTGATGAGTGCGAAGACGCCGTAGAGCACGGCGCCGAGGATGTGGGTGAATCCCGAGTAACCCCAGCCGAATGAATCTCTCATGCTCTACTCCTCCAGTGCGTTGGCGTCGCGTGATGTTTCGATGACGTTCCCCACGGCGATGGCGAGGGTTGCGCCCCAGCTGATCCACATCAGCAAGAGCCGCCAGTCACGCGGACCCTTGCGGGTGGTCTGGGCAACGCCGACGCCGCCGAAGATAGCGCCGAGAATCGCGCCGTTGAAGATGAACTTGCGCATGTGGGTCTCTCCTTGTTCGGTACCCAACGCTACCGGTTGGCGGCTCGGCGGCAACCTCCGGCCCCCAATCGCCCCCAGCTTGCGCGATCCCGCGGTCGTGCCCTATAGCCAGTCGCGGCGCTTGAACGATGTGTACAGCGCGAGTCCCGTGACCACGATGAGTCCGCTCGACAGGTAGGTGCCCCACTCGGTGCCGAAACCGAAGAACTGCAGGTTCTGTCCGAAGAACCCGGTGATCGCGGTGGGAACGGCGATGATCGCCGCCCAACTGGTGACCTTCTTCATGATCAGGTTCATCCGGTTGCCCTGGATGCTCAGGTTGGTGTCGAGGATCGTCGCCACCAGGTCGCGCAGCGACTCCGTCCACTCGGTCGCTCGCAGCACGTGGTCGTAGACGTCCTGGAAGTACGGGACCATGTCGTGGTCCATCAGCTCGATGTCGCGACGCATCAGCGTGTTCACGACCTCGCGCATCGGCAGCACCGCGCGGCGCAGCCCGACGAGGTTCTTGCGCAGCTCGAACGAGTTGCGCTGGATCTCGGTGCCGTGGTTCTTGCCGTCGAACAGCAGCTCCTCGTAGACGTCGATCTCGCCGTCGAGATCCTGAACCGCCTCGAAGTGCCCGTCGACGATCACGTCGAGCAGTCCCCAGACGAGGAACGCCGACCCGTGCGCGGCCAGATCGGGGTTGGTGTCCCAGCGCTGCGTCACGGTGCCGATGTCGAAGGACTCCGGATGAACCGTGATCACCGCCCTCGTGGTGATGAACGCCTTCACCTCGACCTTCGCGAGCTGCTTCGTCTCGGCGTCGATGGCGACCGCGTACGCGGCGAGGAACAGGTGGCTGTCGTAGCGGTCGAGTTTCGGGCGCTGGTGCTCGGTGACCGCGTCCTCCACCGCGAGGTGGTGCAGGCTCAGTTCCTCCTCGATGATCTTCAGATCGTCGGCGGTGGGCGATGTGAAATCGGCCCAGACCGTGGCATCCGGTTCTGTCAGATAGTCGGAGATCTCGGCGACCGGGAAATCGGTCTTCACGAGTTTTCCCGAACGGTACAGCCGAGTGGTCACCATGGGGCAATGCTAAGCCGCACTACCACAATGACTGGCGCACAGGTGCGGCTGGTACCCTGAGAAAAGCTTGCCGACGATGATGCTGGTGCGCAATCCGAACGGAGCACAGCGTTTTATGAACGCCCCCCTAGATAGCCCTGAAACCCCGTCAGCCGACGACGCGAAGTTCTACGACTTCGTGGTCGTCTCGAACCGACTCCCCGTCGACCGCGTCGTCGACGCCGACGGCAACGAGACCTGGAAGCAGTCGCCCGGCGGGCTCGTCACCGCCCTCGAGCCGATCATGCGCAGCAACGACGGCGCCTGGGTGGGCTGGGGCGGGCAGCCCGACCTCGAGATCGCGCCGTTCGACAACGACGGCATCCACATCGTGTCGGTGCCGCTCAGCGACGAGGACATCGAGAAGTACTACGAGGGCTTCAGCAACGACACCCTCTGGCCGCTGTACCACGACGTGATCGCGCCGCCCACCTACCACCGTGAGTGGTGGGAGAGCTACGTGGCCGTCAACCAGCGGTTCGCGGATGCCGCGGCCGCCGTCAGCGCGGAGGGCGCGGTCGTCTGGGTGCAGGACTACCAGCTGCAACTGGTGCCCAAGATGCTGCGCGACAAGCGCCCCGACCTCACCATCGGGTTCTTCAACCACATCCCGTTCCCGCCCTATGGCATCTACTCGCAGCTGCCCTGGCGCGCGGCCATCATCGAGGGCCTGCTCGGCGCCGATGTGATCGGCTTCCAGCGAGTGGCCGACGCGAGCAACTTCGCCCGCGCCGTGCGCCGGCTCACCACCTCGAGCACGAAGACCACCACGATCGAGGTCGCGTCGCCGGGGCATCCGACCCGTCGCGTCATCGCCAAGGCCTTCCCGATCTCGATCGACTCGAAGTCGTTCGAGGAGCTCGCGCGCCAGCCGCACATCCAGGCTCGCGCGAAAGAGATCCGCGAGGGGCTGGGCAACCCGAAGACGATCATGCTCGGCGTCGACCGCCTCGACTACACCAAGGGCATCGGTCACCGGCTCAAGGCCTACGGCGAGCTGCTCGCTGACGGCCGCATCAAGGTCGAAGACGTCACGCTCGTGCAGGTGGCGAGCCCGAGCCGCGAGCGCGTGCAGGCCTACATGGACCTGCGCGACGAGATCGAGCTCACCGTCGGCCGCATCAACGGCGACTACGCCACGATGAGCCACACCGCGATCAGCTACCACCACCACGGGTACCCGCGCGACGAGATGGCGGCGCTCTACCTCGCCGCCGACATCATGCTCGTCACCGCCCTGCGCGACGGCATGAACCTCGTCGCGAAAGAGTACGTGGCCGCGCGCTTCGACGACGACGGCATCCTCGTGCTGAGCGAGTTCGCCGGCGCCTCCGACGAGCTGAAGCGCGCCCTGCGCATCAACCCCCACGACATCGACGGTCTGAAAGAGACCATCCTGCAGGCGATCGCCATGCCGAAGCGCGAGCGGGTCGCGCGTATGCGTTCGCTGCGCAAGCGGGTGCTCGAGTACGACGTGGCCCGCTGGTCGACGTCGTTCCTGTCGACCCTCGCCGGTGTGCGCGGCGACCGCGAGAACGTCGAGGCCGAGATCGACCTCGACGACCCGCTCGGCGACCTCGAATGGACGGTCGAGCGCGCCCCGCGGGGGAGCGCACTGTGACCGTGATTGTGAAAGCGCCGTGATTGTGAAAACACCGTAATGGTCGACGTCGACACCCCGCCCCCGTTCTCCCGACTGCCCGAACCGCTCGTCGGCGCGCTGCGCGAGATCACCCGCACCAAGCAGCTGCTCGTCGCTCTCGACTTCGACGGCACGCTCGCTCCCGAGGTCGACGACCCGGAACGCGCCCGCGCGCTGCCCGAGGCCCGCACGGCGGTGCTGCGCCTGCTCGAGATGCCGCACACCCGCGTCGCGCTCGTCTCTGGGCGCGCGCTCGCGAGCCTCGAGCACGTCTCGCAGCTGCCCGACAACGCGCTGCTGATCGGGTCGCACGGCATCGAGATCCGGCTCGACGACCCCGACGACATCATCGGCCTCGACGCGGCAGAACTCGAGCGGGTCGAACTGCTCAAAGAGGTACTCAGCGAAGTCGCCGACTCGATCGACCAGGTATGGCTCGAGTCGAAGCCGGCCGGATTCGCCCTGCACACCCGGCTCGCGACCGAGCACAACTCGCGAGTCGCCCACCTCGTGGCGCGCAGCGAGGCCGCGGCAGAACTCGACAACCTCACGGTGCGCGGCGGCAAGAACGTGCTCGAGTTCTCGGTGCGCTCCACCACGAAGGGCGAGGCGATCGAGCACCTGCGGGCCTACACGAAGGCGACCGCCGTGTTCTTCGCCGGCGACGACGTGACCGACGAAGACGGATTCGCGGCCCTCGGCGCCGACGACCTCGGACTCAAGGCGGGCGAGGGCGCGACCCTCGCCAACCACCGGGTCAAGGGTCCGGTCGAGGTGGCGCGCGCGCTCACGCTGCTGGCAGACCTGCGCGAGGGCGACGTCCACGAGCAGTAGCGCACCCGCCCGTTGCGCCGATCGGGGCACGGGAACGAGAGAACTGCCCCAACGTCGCAACCCGGCGACGGCGGCAGAGGACACCCGTCTCCCGCGCCCGCGAGCGGATGTGTGTCGGCTGGCGCATCCGAAGTCCTGAATTTTCGAAAGTAGCCGGGAACCGTCGCTGACCGGCCATTTGATGCGGTCTCGGAGCGGCCCGACCGTGCCGAACTGGCCGGTCAACACGGCGTGAAACCGGTGAGAGTACTCCTCGGCGCTGCACGCACCGGACGTTTCCCAGCCAAACCACGGTAAACTCGTGACGCGGCTTCAGGGAACCTTTCCGAGTAATCTCCAGCGACGTGTACTTGCCGCACCTACGCACTGGGAGGCACCATGCTCGCGATACTGATCGCGTTCGCAGCGCTCGCGCTGGTCCTCCCACTGGTGCGCCGTCTGATCGGCCGCCGCGTCTTCCTCGTCGCCGCGCTCGTGCCGACCGCGGCCTTCGTCTACACGCTCGCCCTGTCGGGGTCCGTGCTCGACGGCGGCCAGGTCACCGAGGTCGTGCAGTGGGTACCGCAGCTCGATCTCGCGATCGCGGTGCGCCTCGACACGCTGTCGTGGGTGCTCGCGCTCATCGTCACCGGGGTCGGCGCGCTCGTGCTCGTCTACTGCGCCAGATACTTCAGCGACAGCGAAGACGGTCTCGGCCGGTTTGCCGCCGTGCTGCTCGCGTTCGCCGGCGCGATGTACGGACTCGTCGTCGCCGACGACGTCTACCTGCTCTTCATCTTCTGGGAGGCCACGAGCGTTCTCTCCTACCTGCTGATCGGCCACTACACCGGTCGCAAGGCCAGCCGCGGTGCCGCGTTGCAGGCACTGCTCGTCACCACCTTCGGCGGCCTCGTGATGTTCGTCGGGCTCGTGCTGCTCGCCGTCGACACCGGCACGTCGCGGCTCTCCGAGATCGTCGCCCTCGCCCCGAGCGGTCCGCTGGTCACCACCGCGATCATGCTCATCCTCGTCGGCGCGATGTCGAAGTCGGCGATCGTGCCGTTCCACTTCTGGCTCCCGGCGGCGATGGCCGCGCCCACCCCCGTGAGCGCCTACTTGCACGCCGCCGCCATGGTGAAGGCCGGCATCTACCTCATCGCCCGTCTCGCCCCTGGCTTCGCCGATACGCCGGGGTGGCAGGAGGTCATCGTCGGATTCGGTGTTCTCACGATGCTGTTCGGCGCGTGGACGGCCCTGCGCCAGCACGACCTCAAGCTCGTGCTCGCCTACGGCACCGTCAGCCAGCTCGGATTTCTGATGGTGGTCGCCGGCTTCGGCACGCGCGACACCGCCCTCGCCGGGCTCGCCCTGCTGCTCGCCCACGCGCTCTACAAGAGCACACTCTTCCTCGTCGTGGGCGTCATCGACCACTGCTCGGGCACGCGCGACCTGCGCAAGCTCTCCGGACTCGGCCGCAAGTCGCCGGTGCTCGCGACCATCACCGCGCTCGCCCTGGTGAGCATGGTCGGGCTGCCGCCCGCCCTCGGCTTCGTGGCCAAGGAAGCCGTCTTCACCTCGCTGCTCGGCAGCGGTACGGCCGGCAACCCGCTCGGCTGGATCGCTCTCGTCGGCGTCGCGCTCGGTTCGGTGCTGACCGTCGCCTACAGCGCCCGCTTCTTCTGGGGTGCGTTCTTCACCAAGCCCGGTATCGAGACCGTCAAGCCGTCGAAGGAACACCTCGACTTCCTCATCTCGCCCGCGCTGCTCGCCGTCAGCGGCATCGCGCTCGGCTTCGCCGCCTCGTTCGTCGACTCGATGCTCACCGGCTATTCCGAGACGATCCCCGCCGCGGGGGAGGAGAGCTACCACCTCGCCCTCTGGCACGGCCTCGAGCCCGCCCTCGCCATCTCGGCCGCGACCCTTGTGCTCGGCGCTGCGGTGTTCGCCTGGCGCGGTCGTGTGATGCGCAAGGGTGACGCACCGCCCAGCACCGCCGCCAACGCCTACTCGAACGTTCTGCGCACCGTCGACCGCGTCGCCGCCCGCACGACCGCCACCACGCAGCGCGGATCGCTGCCCTTCTACCTCGGCGTCATCCTCACCGTGTTCATCCTCGCGGTCGGCACCGCGCTCGTGCTCAACCGCAGCTGGCCGACCGGCATCAAGTTCTGGGACTTCCCGGCGCAGGCCGCGATCGGCGTCGTCATGATCGTCGCCGCGATCGCCGCGACCAGGGCCACGAAGCGGTTCCAAGCGGTCGTGCTCGTCGGTGTCACCGGCTACGGCATGGCCGGCATCTTCGCGCTCGAGGGCGCCCCCGACCTCGCGCTGACGCAGATCCTGGTCGAGATCGTGACGCTCGTCGCGTTCGTGCTCGTGCTGCGCCGGCTGCCCGCCCGCCTCGGCGTGCGCAACGGCCAGACCAACCGCATCGTGCGGGCCGTCGTGGCCATCGCCTTCGCCCTCGTGATGGGCGCCGCCGCGATCGTCGCCCTCGGTGCCAGGGAGGCCCTGCCCATCTCGCTGCAGTGGCCCGACCTCGCCTACAACCAGGGCCACGGCCGCAACGTCGTGAACGTCGCGCTCGTCGACCTGCGCGGCTGGGACACCATGGGCGAGCTCAGCGTCATCATCGTCGCCGCGACCGGTGTCGCGAGCCTGATCTTCATCAGTGGCCGCACCGACAACCTGCCGCGCCTGCCGCGCCGCGAGGCCAAGAAGAAGATGAAGGCGCAGCGCATCAGCGCCTACTCCGCGCAGGCCTCCGGCGACGACGCCCGCACCTCGTGGCTGCTCGCCGGCCGCACCCTGGCCGCGGGCAACCGGTCGATCCTGCTCGAGGTCGTCGTGCGGCTCATCTTCCACCCGATCCTCATCGTCTCGATCTACCTGCTCTTCGCGGGTCACAACCTGCCCGGCGGCGGATTCGCGGGCGGGCTCGTGGCCGGCCTCGCGCTCGTCGCGCGCTACATGGCGGGCGGCAGGCACGAGCTGGGGGCGGCAGCCCCGATCGACGCGGGCAAGCTGCTCGGCGCCGGTCTCACCCTCGCCGTCGGCACCGCGCTCGTGCCGATCTTCTTCGGTCGGGCCGCCCTGCAGTCGAGTTTCATCGAGGGCGAGATCTGGCTGTTCGGTCACGTCGAGTTCGTGACATCCACCATCTTCGACGTCGGCGTCTACCTGGTGGTGGTCGGGCTCACGCTCGACGTGCTGCGCAGCCTCGGCGCCGAGGTCGACAGGCAGCAGGAAGACGACGACGAGAACGAACTGACGACAGAGAAGGTGATCGTATGAACATCTCCCTCGTTCTCGTCGTGATCATGGTCGTGCTCTACGCCGCCGGCATCTACCTGCTGCTCGAGCGCAGCATGACCCGCGTGCTGCTCGGCTTCCTGCTCGTCGGCAACGCCACCAACCTGCTGCTCATCACCATGGTCGGCAAGGTCGGCAGCGCCCCCATCGTCGAAGACGGTGTGACGGCGGCCGAGATGACCGACCCGATGCCCGAGGCGCTCATCCTCACTGCCATCGTCATCACCTTCGGTGTCTCGGCGTTCCTCATGGCCCTCATCTACCGCTCGTGGCGGCTGGAGCGCGACGACGATGTCGACGACGACGTCGACGATGTCGCACTGCGCGCCGAGGAGGTCGCCGAACTCGGCGAGACCCTCGAGACCACCACGGAAGACACGGAGTTCGGGGCAAGCCGATGAACATGAACTCGCTCGTGCCCCTCGTGGTGATGCTGCCGTTGCTCGGCGCCGCTTCCACGCTCATCCTCGGCAAACGACCGCGTGCCCAGCGCATCGTCGCCGTCGCGACGCTCAGCGTCGTGCTCGCGATCGGCGTCGTCATGCTGATCGTCGTGGATGACTCGGCACCACTCGCCCTCGAGGTGGGCGGTTGGCAGGCACCGTTCGGCATCGTGCTGATCGTCGACCGACTGGCCGCGCTGATGCTCGTGGTCTCGGCTCTCGTTCTGCTCGCCGTGCTCGTCTTCTCGGTCGGGCAGGGTCTCGCCGACGGCGACCACGAGACACCGGTCTCGATCTACTACCCGACCTACCTCATCCTCGCCGCGGGAGTCTTCACCGCGTTCATCGCGGGCGACCTCTTCAACCTCTACGTCGGCTTCGAGATCCTGCTGGTGTCGAGCTACGTGCTCATCACGCTCGGCGGCACCGAGGCGCGCATCAGGGCCGGCGTCACCTACATCGTCGTCAGCCTGCTGTCGTCGCTGCTCTTCCTCGCCGCGATCGCGATGATCTACGGCGCGGTCGGCACCGTCAACATCGCGCAGATCTCGGTGCGCATGGCCGAGATCCCGCAGGACGTGCAGATCATCCTGCACGTGATGCTGCTCGTCGCGTTCGGCATCAAGGCGGCGGTGTTCCCGCTCTCGTTCTGGTTGCCCGACTCCTACCCGACCGCCCCGGCACCGGTGACCGCCGTGTTCGCGGGCCTCTTGACCAAGGTCGGCGTCTACGCGATCATCCGCACCGAGACGGTGATCTTCCCCGGGCCGGAGCTCAATACGCCGCTGATGATCGTGGCGCTGCTCACGATGGTGGTGGGTGTGCTCGGTGCGGTGTCACAGGCCGACATCAAGCGGATCCTCTCGTTCACCCTCGTCAGCCACATCGGCTACATGATCCTGGGCATCTCGCTCGGCAGCGCCGAGGGCACAGGGGCCGCGATCTACTACATCGTGCATCACATCGTGGTGCAGGCGACCCTCTTCCTCGCCGCCGGACTCATCGAGCGCGTGGGCGGAAGCACGTCGATCACGAAGCTCGGCGGCCTGCTCAAGGCCGCGCCCGTTATCGCGGTGCTCTACTTCATTCCGGCGCTTAACCTCGGCGGTATCCCGCCCTTCTCCGGCTTCATCGGCAAGCTCGCGCTGTTCGAGGCGAGCGCCGCCCAAGGCACCCCGCTCGCCTACGTACTCATCGGCGCCGGCGCCCTCGTGTCGCTGCTCACCCTCTACGCGCTCGTTCGGGTCTGGAACATGGCGTTCTGGCGCTCGGCCTCGGAGGTCGAGAACTACGAGTCGACCCTGCTGCACAATGTGTCGGAGGCGCCCAACGCCCCGCGCATGCAGGCCACGCGCACCGCCCCGCGGCTGATGGTCGCCGCGACGGCCGGCATGGTCATCGTGAGCATCGGCCTCACGGTCTTCGCCGGTCCGCTCTACGCGATCGCGTCGCGCGCGGGCGAGAACCTCGAGGGTCCGTCGTTCTACGTCGACATCGTCTTCCCTGGCGGAATCGACGAGGGAGGCATCGATGACTGAGTCAGCCGTGAACACCAACTCCGAACAGAGCACCCGGACCCAGAAGAAGCGCCTCAGGGTGCGGATGCTGCACCAGCTACCGCTCATCGTGGTGCTGGTCATCCTCTGGATGCTGCTCTGGGGCAACGTCTCCTGGCTCAACCTGGTCACCGGACTCGTGTTAGCGATCTTCGTCACCCGCGTGTTCTACCTGCCGCCGGTCGACCTCACCGGTCGCCTGCACCCCTGGTACCTCGCCGTCTTCGTTGCCAACTTCACCTGGCAGCTGGTGACCGCGTCGTTCCAAGTCGCCGCGCAGGCATTCGCGCCGACCCCGGTGAGCCGCAACTCGGTCATCGCCGTGCAGCTCTACACCCGCTCCGACCTGATCATGACGCTGACGGCGATCGCGCTGTCGCTCATCCCCGGATCGCTCGTGCTCGAGGCCGACCGCGAGAAGTCGATCCTCTACCTGCACGTGCTCAACACCCCGAACACCGTCGCGGTCGAGAAGGCCCGCCAGCAGGTTCTGCTGATCGAGCGCCGCATCGTGCGCGCGCTCGGCTCCCGCGACGACCTCGAGAGGGTGAAGGCATGAGCATCCTGTATCTGGCGGTCGGCATCTTGTTCACGATCGCCGCCCTCTTCACCGTCTACCGCATCGTGCGCGGACCCTCGATCCTCGACCGCATGATCGCCTCCGACGTTCTGCTGACGACGCTCATGCTCGTGGTCGGCGCCGAGATGGTCTACAACGGTCACACCCGCACGATCCCGTTGATGGTGGTGCTCGCGAGCACGGCGATCTTCGCCACAATCGCGGTCGCCCGCTACGTGTCGAAGCAGGACCGCCCGGCCGGCGTACCGGTCGGCGTCGACAGTTCGCTCGGCGACAGCGCGTCGCTCACCTCCTCGCAGGAGAGCGATGCGGATGACACGGACGATTCGACCACGCACGGGGGTGAGCGCAGATGAGCAACGACCTCCTCGACCTGTTCGCGGCGATCAGCCTGCTGCTCGGCGCCCTGCTCTCGGTAGCGGCCGGCGTCGGCCTCGTGCGCTTCCCCGACGCGCTCAGCCGCATGCACGCCGCGACGAAACCGCAGATCCTCGGCCTCATCTTCGTGGTCATCGCAATCGCCCTCGAGTCGCGCGAGTGGTCGACACTGCTGCTGCTCATTCCCGTCGTGCTGTTCCAGATGCTCACCGCCCCGATCTCGGCGCACATGGTCGGCCGGGCCGGCTACCGCACCGGCAACTTCGACCATTCGCTGATGCTCGCCGACGAACTCGAGCCGGAGGTCGAGCGCGCTACAAAAGAAGCCCACGAGGCCGCGCAGCGCCATCCGGAGAGCGACCCCGACGACCAGCGTTGAGTAGTGTGCACGTGTACAACCCTGCCCGGTTTGGTTCATTACACTCGTAACATGCCGGACACAACACCCCAAGCCATCGACATCAAGCCCCGCTCGCGCACCGTCACCGACGGTATCGAAGCCACCACCTCGCGCGGAATGCTGCGTGCGGTCGGTATGGGCGACGCCGACTGGGAGAAGCCGCAGATCGGCATCGCGAGCTCGTGGAACGAGATCACCCCCTGCAACCTCTCGCTCGACCGTCTGGCCCAGGCCGCGAAAGAGGGCGTGCACGGCGGCGGCGGCTACCCGCTGCAGTTCGGCACGATCAGCGTCTCCGACGGCATCTCGATGGGCCACGAGGGTATGCACTTCTCGCTCGTCTCCCGCGAGGTCATCGCCGACAGCGTCGAGACCGTGATGATGGCCGAGCGCCTCGACGGCAGCGTGCTGCTCGCCGGCTGC
>Ga0247740_1000917_pt1 | contig 13123 bp, 10 predicted proteins | sample UWRJL148409B2_FD_180942 | JGI IMG/M metagenome (GOLD analysis project Ga0247740, IMG submission 180942) | Plant litter microbial communities from Arlington Agricultural Research Station in Wisconsin, United States - UWRJ-L148-409B-2 | ecosystem: Environmental > Terrestrial > Plant litter >...
TTTCCGAGCAGGAGCAGCGTCTCCTGGAAGAGATGGAGCGGGGTCTCTACCAAAACGACGCCGATTTCGTCGCGACCGTAGGCCAGCGCCGAGGAAAACCGAACTACACCGTCGTGGTCGTCGGAGCTCTCCTCGCCGTTCTCGGCATCGCCACCCTCCTAGTAGGTGTGGTGATCCATCAGCCGCTCGTCGGCGTGCTCGGGTTCATCATCATGTTCGGCGGCGTACTGCTCGCCATCGCTCCTCCGCGCCGCCTCGAGGCGCCCGCGCCGGAGCGCAAGCCGGGCAAGCCCGCGAAGCCCGCCGGCTTTATGGACGGACTCGGCAACCGCTGGGACAAGCGCCAAGACGAGCGCGGCCGCTAGACACACGCGCCCACTTCTCACCAAAAGCAGGACCGACCTTCGGGTCGGTCCTTTTTTTGTGCCCGGTTCGACCCAAATTCGGCCCAAACAGCTCCATTTCCCTCCACCCGCGTCTGCCGCTTAAATAAAGGGCAGTTTGTCCCCAGAATGGGAATATCTGCTCGATTTCCTAGTTTTGTGGTGGGTTGTGGAGTAAAGTGGAGGTTATCCATCCGGGCCGGAGTGAAGGGGAGTGTCACGTGTTTCTTGGCACCTACGCCCCCAAGCTCGATGACAAGGGCCGCGTCATCCTTCCCGCGAAGTTCCGCGAAGAACTCTCCGGAGGGCTCGTCGTCACCCGCGGTCAGGAACGCTGCCTCTACGTCTTCACCGAGCGCGAGTTCGAGAACGTGCACGAGAAGATCCGCCAGGCACCGGTGACCAACAAGCAGGCGCGCGACTTTCTGCGCGTCTTCCTCTCGGGCGCCAGCCAGGAACGCCCCGACGGCCAGCACCGCGTCACCATCCCGGCCAACCTGCGCGAATACGCGGGCCTCGGTCGCGACCTCACGATCATCGGTGTGGGTAGCCGCGCCGAGATCTGGGACACCGAGACCTGGAACGCGCACTACGACAGCACCGAAGCCGCCTTCTCCGACACCGACGAGGAGGTGATCCCCGGCCTCTTCTAGCTCCCCGGCAGTGACTCCCAGCCGATCAGCCCTGACTTTCTTCCCCGATGTCAGGTCTCACCGGATGGGGATCAGTGCCAGTGATCTAGGAACCGAAAGACTTATGAGCGACAACGACATCCACACCCCGGTGAACCTCGAGCGCAGCATCGAGCTCTTGAGCCCCGCGCTCGAGCGCGACGGTGCCGTGCTCGTCGACGCCACCCTCGGAATGGGCGGTCACGCAGAGGCGTTCCTCAGCCGCTTCCCGAACATCACCTTCGTCGGCATCGACCGCGACACCGACGCCCTCGCGATCGCCGGCAAGCGACTGGAACCGTTCGGAGACCGCGTGCACCTCGTGCACGCCGTCTACGACGAAATCCCGGCGGCCCTCGAGTCGCTCGGCATCGACGAGGTCTCCGCCTACCTGTTCGACCTCGGCGTCTCATCGCTGCAGCTCGACGAGGTCGACCGCGGATTCTCCTATTCCAAAGACGCCCCGCTCGACATGCGTATGGATGCCACGTCGCCCCTCACCGCGGAGCGGATCCTCGCGGAGTACAGCGAGTTCGAACTGCGCCGTATCTTCTACGACTACGGCGAGGAGAAGCTCGCTCCGCGCTACGCCAGCAAGATCGTGCAGCGCCGCGAGATCGAGCCGTTCGTGCGCTCGTCGCAGCTCGTCGAGGTCATCATCGCCGCGACGCCCGCGGCGGTGCAGCGCGCCGGCCACCCGGCGAAGCGCGTCTTCCAGGCGCTGCGCATCGAAGTGAACCAAGAGCTCTCCGTGCTCGAACGGGCGATCCCCGCCGCCATCGACACCCTCGAGGTGGGCGGGCGCATCGTGGTGCTCTCCTACCAGTCGCTCGAAGACCGCATCGTGAAGCGCATCCTCGCCGCCCGATCCGCCTCGACGGCCCCCGCCGGACTCCCGGTCGAGCTGCCCGAGCACCGGCCCGAGCTCAAGCTGCTCGTGCGTGGCGCCGAGCTCGCGTCCGAGGCCGAGAAGGCCATCAACCCCCGTGCCACCCCCGTGCGCCTCCGTGCCGCCGAACGACTGAGGAGAATCCAGTGAGCAATCTCGCATTCGCCACCCCGCTGCGATCCCCGGCAGACGAGCAGCACACCCGCCACATCGAGATCGTCTCGAGCCGCGAACAGCGCCGCGCCCGGCCGCGCGCCGTCTACGCGATCGTCGCCGTGATCGGCCTCTTCGTGCTGTTCATGGCGCAGCTGCTACTGAGCATCGTCGTCTCCGACGGCGCGTACCGCATCGCCGCTCTGCAGACCTCACAGCGTGACCTCGGTCGCGAGCAGCAGGCACTGAGCGAGCAGCTCGACATGCTCTCGTCGCCGCAGAACCTGGCGACCCAGGCGGAATCGCTCGGAATGGTGCTCAGCACCACCAACCCCGTCGTCCTGAACCTTGCCGACGGAACAATTGGCGGCACCGCCGCGGCCGCCGACGCCGGCGAGTCCGTCATCAGCGGCAGCGCGGGCAGCCTGGTTCCGAACTCGCTGCTCGCGGGTGTGCCGCTGGTCACGGCGACGCCCACCGTCGACCCGGTGGCCGCAGCGGATGCGGCGGCCGGCGCGGCTGCCGGTGCGACTCCGGCCGCGGGCGCCACGGGCGCGCCTACGGCGACCCTGACCGAGGGGTCTGTAGCGTCGACCCCGACAACGTTGCCCTCTCCCGTCACCCGCTGAAACGCGTTCTGACGCGGCAGGGAACACGGGCACCGGGGGATCGGGCAGTCGAGGTAAGGAATCAATGCAGTGAATGACGCTCGCAAGACCAAGCGACGCACGGCCCTCGCGGTGCTCGTGATTTTCGCGGTCGTCTCAATCTTCGTGGTGCGGCTCGTCGACATCCAGGTCGTGAGCGCCACCGAGTACAACGAGGAATCGCTCGCGAAGCGCTCGGTGAGCCAGACAACCTACGGCTCGCGCGGCAACATCGTCGATACCAACGGCAACGTGCTCGCCGACAGCGTCGACCGTTTCGACATCACCGCCAGCCCGCTGCTCGTCAACACCTTCGAGCGCGAGACCGAAGACGGCAAGGAGACCGTAGACGTCGCCGTGGCCGACGCGATCGCCGAGCTCGCCGTCGCGACCGGCGCCACCGAGGCCGACATCACCACGGCACTCACCGAGAAGCCGGGCTCGAACTTCGCCTACGTCGCGAAGTCGGTGACGCTCGAGCAGATGAACGCGGTGCGCGCCCTGAACATCCCCTGGGTCTACGACGTGCTGCACCCGAGCCGCACCTACCCGATGGGCAGCGTGGCGGGCAACCTCGTCGGCTTCATCGGAACCGACGAACCGCAGAACGGCCTCGAGCGCACCGAGAACACCTGCGTCGAGAGCAACAACGGAACATCCACCTATGAACGCGGCGCCGACGGCATCCGCATTCCCGGCAGCACCGTCACCACCGAAGAGGCCAGCGACGGCGGCACGCTCAAACTCACCATCGACAGCGACTTCCAGTGGTACGCGCAGCAGACCCTCGCGCAGCGCTCGATCGAACTCGGCGCCGACTGGGGCACCATCGTCGTGGTGCGTGTGAGCGACGGCCACCTCATGGCCGTAGCTGACTACCCCTCGGTCGACCCGAACAACGTCGACGGCGTCTCGGTCAACGACCTCGGCTCGCGCGCGTTCAGCTCGCCGTTCGAACCCGGTTCCACGATGAAGTCGATCACGATCGCGTCTCTGCTCGATGCCGGCAAGATCACCCCGACGACGACGGTCACCGTGCCGGGCCGCCGCGACCTCGGCAACGGCCAGTCGATCAAGGACTCCTGGGCGCACGGCGACATCCGTTACACGGCCACCGGCATCCTGACCAACTCGTCGAACATCGGCACCTCGTATCTCTCCGACTCGCTCGGTGCCGACGCCCGCCACGACTACATGACCAAGTTCGGTTTCAACTCGTCGACCGCCGTCGAGTTCCAGGGCGAGTCGTCGGGCCTCGTGCGCCCGACCAGCGAGTGGGACGCGGTCACCAACTACGCCGTACAGTTCGGCCAGGGCATGACCGCCACGTCGGCGCAGATGGCCTCGGCCTACCAGACGCTCGGCAACGGCGGCGTGCACATGCCGCTCACGCTCGTCGAGGGCTGCACTCTGCCCGACGGCACGGTCACCGACCTGCCGTCGACCGAGGGCACCCGCGTCGTCTCCGAGGCCGCCGCCGACACCACCGTCGGCATGATGGAGAACGTCGTGAACCAGGGCAGCCTGAAGAAGGACCTGACCATCCCCGGCTACAACGTCGCGGCGAAGACCGGTACCGCCGAGGTCGCCAACGCGAACGGCTACGGCAGCGACCGCATCATCTCGATCGCCGGGCTCGTTCCGGCCGAGGCGCCCGAGTACGCGATTGTGGTCACTTTCGCCAAACCGGATACCCTGAAGACGTCGGGCGCCGTCGCCTCGACCTTCAAGAAAATCACGACGCAGGTCATCAAGACCTTCAAGATCGCACCCTCCACGGTGCCCGAGACGAAGTACCCGCTCAACTACTGACCGGTTCGCGTCGTCCACCACACACATGAGAAATGAGAAACGCGTGACCGCCAGGATCCCCCCGGTACTTCGACCGGAGCATCCGTCGGCCAGAGCTCTCGCCGAACTCGTCAGCGAGTTCGGTCTGGAGTACCGCGGCTCGCTCGACAACGTCGAGATCACGGGAGTCACCCTCTCGACCGCAGATCTGCACCCCGGCGACCTCTACATCGGTATGCCCGGTGCGCACAGCCATGGCGCGAGCTACGCCGAGAAGGCGAAGGAGGGCGGCGCCGTCGCCGTGCTCACCGACGCCGCGGGCGCCGAGCTGGCCTCGTCCGCCGGCCTGCCGATCCTCGTCGTCGAATCGCCGCGCGCAGCCCTCGGCGAGATCTCGGCCTGGGTCTACCGCACGAACGAGGAGCCGCCGCTGCTCTTCGCCACCACCGGCACCAACGGCAAGACGTCGACGTCATACCTGCTCGAGGGCATTCTCAAGCAGCTCGGCCTCGTCACCGGCCTCAGCTCCACCGCCGAGCGTCACATCGGCGACCTCACGGTCGTCAGCCGTCTGACCACCCCTGAGGCCAGTGAGATGCACGCCCTGCTCGCCCGCATGCGCGAGAGCGAGGTGCGCGCCGTCGTGGTCGAGGTGAGCGCCCAGGCTCTCAGCCGCAACCGCGTCGACGGACTGCTCTTCGATGTCGTCGCGTTCACCAACCTGAGCCACGACCATCTCGACGACTACGCCGACATGGAGGAGTACTTCCAGGCGAAGCTGCCCCTCTTCCAGCCCGACCGCGGCAAGCGCGGCGTCGTCTCGCTCGACTCGCCCTACGGCCAGCGCGTCGTCGACGAGTCCCGTATCCCGCTCACCACCATCTCGTCGACACCCGGCGTCGTGGGGGAGTGGAACGTCGAGATCACTGCCGAGGAGGCCGCCTTCACGGCGTTCACCCTCACCGGTCCCGAGGGCCGCACGCTTTCCAGCCGGGTTCCGCTGATCGGCCGCCATATGGCGGCGAACGGCGCACTCGCGATCGTCATGCTCGTCGAGGCCGGATTCGAGCTCGAGGCCATCGGCCAGGCCATCGAGCCGAGCGACGACAACCCCGACGGCGGCATCGACGCCTACCTGCCCGGCCGCACCGAGCGCGTCTCGGGTGACACCGGCCCGAGCGTCTTCGTCGACTTCGGCCACAGCCCCGACGCGTTCCTCAACACGCTCGACGCCGTTCGCACCTTCACGACCGGCAAGGTCATCATGGTCTTCGGCGCCGACGGCGACCGCGACGCGACGAAGCGGCACGAGATGGCGCGGGTCGCATCCGAGGGGTCCGACATCCTCGTCATCACCGACCACCACCCTCGTTTCGAGAACGCGGCGTCGATCCGCGCGACCCTCGTCGAGGGAGCGGCCCTCGCCGAACACCAGGCCGAGCTGCACGAGGTGAGCCCGCCCGAGAAGGCGATCCGCGTCGCCGTGGCGCTCGCCCGCGAGGGAGACTCCATCCTCTGGGCCGGCCCCGGTCACCAGGACTACCGCGACATCGAGGGCGTGCGCACCCCGTATTCGGCCCGCGAAGAGGCCCGCTCGGCCCTGCGCGAAGCAGGCTGGGACGAAGCCGGCCGCGTGTGATCATCGCCATCGCCGCACGGCGTGCAGCGACCACTCGCATCCTGCTGGATGCGCTGCTCGCCGACGTCGCGCACAGCTACACCGACACGCCCGGCGACGCCGACGTGGTTGTCGTTCTCGACCCCGGTTTCGATCTCGCTTCGGTGAGAGACGGTGCCGTGGTCGTCGCCTACGCGGATGACTCCGCGATCGCACCGGCAACCGCACCGCTTGCGGCCCGCGTCGTGACCTTCGGGTTGACGGCGTCTGCCGACGTGCGCGCCGAGGCAATCGAGTCGACCATGGATTCGACGACGTTCGTGCTCGCTTCCGGTGACGGCACCGCCGCCGTCGAGGTCGGCATCCTCGGCGAGTCGGTAGTGCCCCTGGCCCTGGCCGCCCTCGCGGTTGCGGCCGCGGCGGGCATCCCGACTGCCGACTCGATCGCCGCGCTCGCGCCGATCCGCGAGGCCGCACCCCACGACATGCGCGTCACCCGGCCGGCCGGGGGAGTCGTCATCATCGACGACACGCTCGACGCGTCGCCCCGCTCCACCGCCGACGCCCTCAAGGCGCTCGCCCAGTTCACGATCGACGGCACCCGATCGGTAGCGGTCCTCGGTGAGCTCGACTTGCCCGCCGGCACCGACGCCCTCGAGTCCCGCGACGAACACGACCGCATCGGCCGCCTCGTCGTGCGGCTCAACGTCTCGCGGCTCATCGTCGTCGGGCAGTCGGCACGCCACATCCACAACGCTGCCGGCCTCGAAGGTTCGTGGGACGGGGAGTCAGTGCTCGTCGACACCCTCGAAACGGCATACGATTTGCTGAATGACTCCGAGTTCTCCCCGCGCGACGTCGCGCCCGTGGTGCTTCTCGTCAAGGGCGCCGCTTCCGGCGATCTCGGCAGCCTCGCCGACCGACTTGCCCTCAACTACCAACCACGAAGGGCGACCTAAATGATCGCGCTCCTCACGGGTGCGGGCTTCTCGCTCATCTTCACCCTCCTGACCACACCGCTGTTCATCAAGCTCTTCAACCGCATCGGTTGGGGCCAGTTCATCCGTGACGACGGTCCGAAGTCGCACCACGCCAAGCGCGGAACGCCCACCATGGGCGGCATCGTGTTCATCATCGGCGCGGTGCTCGGCTACTTCGTCGGCCACCTCATCGCTGGGGACGCGTTCACGCTCGTCGCGTTCCTGGTGATCTTCCTCATGGTCGGTCTCGGCGCGGTCGGATTCCTCGACGACTTCCTGAAGACGCGCAACCAGCGCAGCCTGGGCCTCGGCGGCTGGTCGAAGATCCTCGGCCAGGTCATCGTGGCGGCGATCTTCGCGGTCATCGCGTTGAACTTCCCCGACGAGAACGGGCTCACCCCCGTCTCGACGATCACCGAGGGTGTGCAGCACACCTACATCTCGTTCGTGCGCGACATCGACTGGCTCGACTTCGCGACCTTCGGCCTCATCGGCGGCGGCATCCTTTTCGCCCTCTGGTCGATCGTCATCGTCGTGAGTGCGTCTAACGGTGTGAACGTGGCCGACGGACTCGACGGACTCGCCACCGGCGCGTCGATCCTCGCGCTGACCTCGTACATCTTCATCGGCTTCTGGCAGAACAACCAGTCGTGCTACAACTCGAGCGTCCGCGAGAGTGCCGAGAACGCCTTCCGCTGTTACGAGGTGCGCGACCCGCTCGACCTCGCCGTCATCGCGGCCTGCATCGTGGGAAGCCTCATCGGCTTCCTCTGGTGGAACACCTCGCCCGCCCAGATCTTCATGGGCGACACCGGTTCGCTCGGCCTCGGTGGCGCACTCGCCGCCCTTGCCATCCTCACCCGCACCGACCTGCTCCTCGTCTTCATCGGCGGCCTCTTCCTCATCGTCACCGGGTCGGTCATCCTGCAGCGCGCCTACTTCAAGATCACCAAGGGCAAGCGCATCTTCCTAATGAGCCCTTTGCACCACCACTTCGAGCTCAAGGGCTGGGCCGAGATCACGGTCGTCGTGCGGTTCTGGATCATCGCCGGCCTGTTCGTGGCGGCGGGCATCGGAATCTTCTACGTCGAATGGGCGTTGGCCAGACAGTGACCGATCTGACGACACTCACCAGCTGGAACGCCGACTGGAAGGGCCTGCGCGTCGCCGTGCTCGGCCTCGGCATGACCGGGTTCGCCGCGGCAGACACGCTGGTTGAACTCGGCGCCGACGTACTCGTCGTCGCGGCGAAGGCCCCCGACGAGACCGCCGACCTGGTGGGTGTGATCGGGGCCGAGCTTCTGCTCGAGCCCGACCTCGCCACCGTGCCGCCCCGGCTGGCCGAATTCGGCGCCGAGCTCGTCATCGTCTCGCCCGGCTTCCATCCCGACCACGCCCTGCTGCTCTGGGCCGCCGCCGAGGGCATCGCCGTGTGGGGCGACATCGAGCTCGCCTGGCGCGTGCGCGACAAGGTGCGCGCCGCCGAGTGGATCACCGTCACCGGAACCAACGGCAAGACCACGACTGTGCAGCTTGCGACACACCTGCTCGCCGCCGCCGGACACCGCGTCGCCGCGGTCGGCAACATCGGCGTGCCCGTGCTCGACGCCGTGCGCGACCCGATCGGCTTCGACGTGCTCGTCGTCGAGCTCTCGAGCTACCAGCTGCACTGGATCAACCAGACGCCCGAGGGATCGCTCTTCCCGTTCGCGAGCGTCTGCCTGAACCTCGCCGACGACCACCTCGACTGGCACGGCTCGGCCGACGCCTACGCCGCCGCCAAGGGCAAGGTCTACGACAACACGCGTGTCGCCTGCGTCTACAACCTCGGCGACGAGGCCACCCGGCACATGGTCGAAGAAGCCGACGTGGTCGACGGATGCCGCGCCATCGGGTTCGGGCTCGGTGCACCTGGCCCCAGCGACCTCGGTATCGTCGACGGGATCATCGTCGACCGTGCCTTCCACGACGACCGCCGCAACTCGGCGTTCGAGCTGACCACGCACGGAGAACTCGCGGCCTCGGGTCTCGCGGCCCCGCACTCCGTCGCCAACGTGCTCGCGGCATCCGCTCTTGTGCGCGCCTTCGGCGTCGCTCCGGCGGTCGTGCGCGAGGCCATCGCGACCTTCCGCATGGACCACCACCGCACCGAGACCGTCGCCCTGTCGTTGGACGTGCTCTGGGTCGACGACTCCAAGGCAACCAACCCGCACGCCGCGGAGGCCGCCCTGCGCGCCTTCGACCCGATCGTCTGGATCGTCGGCGGCCTGCTCAAGGGTGTCGACATCGACGAACTTGTGAAGCGCAACGTGAAGCGACTGCGGGCGGCCGTGATCATCGGCACCGACCGGCTGGCGCTTCGCTCCGCATTCGAGCGACACGCCCCCTCACTGCCGGTCTTTGAGGTCGAGGCAACAGACACTGAAGAGGTAATGCCGCAGGTCGTGCGATTCGCGGTTGCAGCTGCACAGCCAGGGGACACCGTGCTCCTCGCGCCGGCCGCCGCATCCATGGATCAGTTCGACAGCTATTCCGATCGTGGCAGACGGTTCCAGACCGCAGTACGAGAATTCACGAACACGAATCCAGGAGGCGCGGCGCATGACGACGACACGCAATCCGGGCGCGAAGCGGGCCCAGCCGCCTGAACCTCCCAAGCGGCCCGGCCAGCGCTCTCCCCAGCCCCAAGGCGCGGACTCCGGCCCGTCGGTGGTCGTCGGCGTACGCAAGCTCTTCGCGGCCGAGACACCCAATTACTTCCTGCTGCTCGGCACCACGATCTTCCTGGTGGCCTTCGGTCTCGTGATGGTTCTGTCGTCGTCGAGCGTCGAGTCGCACCTCGAGAGCGACGACTTCTTCGCCTCGTTCGCCAAGCAGGGACTCTTCGCCCTGATCGGTGTGCCGTTTATGCTCGTCGCCTCCCGCATGCCGATGACGTTCTGGAAGCGTTGGGCCTGGCCCGCCATCTTCGTCGGTATGGGCCTGCAACTGCTGGTGTTCAGTCCGCTCGGCTACGGCTACGGCGGTAACCGCAACTGGATCGACCTCGGCTTCACCACCGCCCAGCCGTCGGAGCTGCTCAAGCTCGCCGTCATTGTCTGGGTCGCCTTCATCCTCACCTCGAAGGAGGGGCTGCTCGACGAGTGGAAGCACGTGCTCGTGCCGATCGGCCCGGTGGCCGGACTCGCGATCGGACTGGTGCTGCTCGGACAAGACCTCGGAACCGCGATCGTGATGCTCGCGATCGTGTTCGCCAGCCTGTTCATCGGCGGCGTCAAGGTGCGCTACCTGCTCACCGCGCTCACCATCATCGGCGCGTTCGGGCTCGTGTTCGCGTTCTCGGGCCAGTCGCGCTCCGACCGCATCAACGCGTGGATCAACGGCTGCACCACCGCGCAGTACGAGACCTTCTGCTGGCAGCCCACCCACGGAACCTGGGCGCTCGCGTCCGGCGGATTCTTCGGCGTCGGGCTCGGCAACTCCAAGGCCAAGTGGTCGTGGTTGCCGGAAGCCGACAACGACTACATCTTCGCGATCGTCGGCGAAGAACTCGGCCTGATCGGCGCCGTCGTAGTTCTCGTGCTCTTCGTCGTTATGGCGTTCGCGTTCATTCGCATCATCCGCACTAACACCGACCCGTTCGCACGCATCGTCACGGCGGGCGTCGGCGTCTGGATCGTCGGACAGGCGTTCATCAACATCGCCGTGGTGCTCGGAGTGCTGCCGGTGCTCGGAGTGCCCCTGCCGCTGATCTCGGCGGGAGGGTCGGCGCTCATCGCCACCCTGCTCGCGATCGGCGTCGTGCTGTCGTTCGCCCGCGAACGCGAGCCGGCGCCCGCGACGGCGGCCCCCGTCGGCCAGTCGCCGGCCGAACGGTCTCGCCTCGCCGCCACCCAGAGAACCCGACCGCAGAACCCACAGAATCGACCAACCAGGTGACCACCTATCTTCTCGCCGGCGGTGGTACCGCCGGTCACGTGAACCCGCTGCTCGCCACGGCCGACCGTATCGTCGACCGCCACACCGAGTCATCCGTTCTCGTATTGGGAACCAAGGAAGGCCTCGAGGCCCGCCTCGTACCCCTGCGCGGATACGAACTGCTCACGATCGCGCGGCTGCCGTTCCCGCGCCGGCCGAACGCCGCCGCGCTGCGCTTCCCTCAGGCTTTCGCCGCGGCGGTCGCCGACACGCGCGCCATCATCCGCGACCGCGGCGTCGAGGTGGTGGTCGGATTCGGCGGCTATGCCTCCGCCCCCGCCTACGTCGCCGCCTGGCGCGAGAAGGTGCCGGTCGTTGTGCACGAGGCCAATGCCAAGCCCGGCATCGCCAACCGTCTCGGCAGCTGGGTCACGCGCTACGTGGGTGTCGCCTTCGCCTCCACCCGGCTGCGCCACCGCCGGCTCGTGGGCATGCCGTTGCGCCGCGAGGTCGAGACCCTCGACCGTCACGAGGAGCGCGCGGCCGGCATCCGGTATTTCAAGCTGGATGAAACGAAGCCCACGTTGCTCGTCACCGGCGGCTCGAGCGGCGCCCGCAGCGTCAACGCCACGGTGGCGAAATCGATCCCGCTCATCCTCGGCGCGGGGTGGCAGGTCGTGCACATCGCGGGGGCGAACTCCGAGGTCGTCGACCCCGGCCTTCCCGGCTACCGGCTGCTCAAGTACTGCGACCGCATGGAGCTCGCAATGGCCGTCGCCGACCTCGCCGTCTCGCGCGCCGGGTCTGCCACGGTGAGCGAGTTCTCGGCCGTCGGCGTTCCCGCCGTCTACGTTCCCTACCCGGTCGGCAACGGTGAACAGCGTTTCAACGCCGCGGACGCCGTGGGGGCCGGGGGAGCCCTGCTCGTCTCCGACGCCGAGTTCACCACCGACTGGGTGCTGTCGATGCTCGTTCCCCTGCTGCTTGACCGCGCCCTCATCGCCGAGATGGCGGCGAACGTCACCAGCGTCGGAATGCTCGACGGCGCCGACCGCATGGTCGACCTCATCGACGACGCCCTCACCCACCCCTCACCAGCGCAGCCCTCACCGGCGCAGTAAAATCGAGACCGATGATCTATCCTGACTTCTCCCAGCCCCTTCCCGGCGAGCTCGGCCCCGTGCACTTCGTGGGCATCGGCGGTTCGGGCATGAGCGGCATCGCCCGCCTGTTCATCGCCGCCGGTCACCCCGTCTCGGGTTCCGACCGCAGCGAGAACCACAACACCGAGGCCCTGCGGGCGCTCGGTGCGACCGTGCACATCGGGCACGCGGCCGAGAACCTCGGCGACGCCGACGCCCTCGTCTTCACCGGCGCGCTCTGGCCCGACAACCCCGAGTACCTCGCCGCCGTCGAACGCGGCATCCCCGTGCTGCACCGCTCGCAGGCACTCGCCTGGCTGATCGACGGCCAGCGGCTCATCGCCGTCGCCGGCGCCCACGGCAAGACCACCTCGACCGGCATGATCGTCACCGCGCTGCTCGAACTGGGCGCCGACCCGAGCTTCGTCAACGGCGGGGTCATCCAGTCGATCGGCACCAGCGCGGCCAGCGGCAGCGGCGAGCTCTTCGTGATCGAAGCCGACGAGTCCGACCGCTCGTTCCTGCTCTACGACAAGGCCCTCGCCCTCGTCACCAACGTCGACGCCGACCACCTCGACCTCTACGGATCGCACGAGGCCTTCGACGACGCGTTCGTCGAGTTCACCTCGACGGCGAGCGAGCTCGTCGTCATCTCGAGCGACGACGCGGGCGCCGTGCGGGTCACGACCGCCCTTCGTGCCACGCCCGACGCTCCCCGCATCCTCACCTTCGGCGAGGCAGCCGACGCCGACGTGCGCCTGCACTCCGTCGTCACCGACGGACCGGTCGCCTTCACCCTCTCCTGGCAGGGCGTCGACTACCCCGCGCGACTGCGGGTCCCCGGAATGCACAACGCCCTCAACGCCGCCGGCGCGTTCGCGGCGCTCGTCGGCCTCGGCTTCGATCCGGCGGCGACGCTCGCCGGCATCGA
>Ga0247740_1000919_pt1 | contig 13097 bp, 11 predicted proteins | sample UWRJL148409B2_FD_180942 | JGI IMG/M metagenome (GOLD analysis project Ga0247740, IMG submission 180942) | Plant litter microbial communities from Arlington Agricultural Research Station in Wisconsin, United States - UWRJ-L148-409B-2 | ecosystem: Environmental > Terrestrial > Plant litter >...
AGTACGGAGCGCTGTCTCGTTCGTCGAGATTCTGGATCTTTACCACCGGTGAGACCCAGGCGCGGATGAGCAGCCACGTACGGGCGTCGAGTCTGACGCCCCGTTCCGCCCGTGCCTCGTCGCCGGTGAACCCTTCCACGGTTCCCGCGATCGAGAGCGGAAGCCGCGCCTTTCCCGCGCGGAACTCGTCGTCCGTCACCTCGATGACCGGGCCGCCGGAGATCAGCAGCGCCACGCAGCCGGCGTAGAGCACGATCGCGACGACGGCCCCCGCTGTCGTGTTGATCGGCAGGAAGACCAGCAGGCTGGCAGGGATGACAAGGGCTGTGGCGATGAAGAGCCAGGGCGCGGGCCACAGCCTCTCGCGGTAGTGGGTGGACATGCTCCTATTCGATCAGACTTTCTTGGCCCCTGATGTTCTGCACTACCCTCGTGACGTGCCAGATTCCGTAGAGGTCCTCATTTCGTCCGAGTCCGTACCCGTGTATTCGCACCCGGGAGACGCCGGGGCCGACCTCACGGCGGCGGAATCCGTCGAACTGCTGCCCGGCGAGCGGGCGACCGTCGCGACTGGCGTGTCCATCGCGCTGCCCGACGGTTACGCCGCGTTCGTCGTGCCCCGCAGCGGTCTCGCGGCGAAGCACGGCATCACCATCGTGAACAGCCCGGGTACGGTCGACGCCGGCTATCGCGGCGAGATCAAGGTGACCCTGCTCAACACGGACAGTTCCGTGGCGTATTCTGTGGCGGTCGGCGACCGCATCGCACAGCTCATCGTGATGCCGGTATCCCGAGCGAGATTTGTACCGGTCCAGAAACTTCCCGGGAGCGACCGAGGCGAACAAGGCTTCGGATCGACCGGGTACAGCGCACCCCAGTCAGGAGACATCGCGTGAGCGACAACGAAATCGAACCCATCCTCGACGAGGACGCCAAGTCGGCCCCTGCCGACCGCGAGACCAACGGCCCGCTCGACGAGAGCGAAGCCAACGCCGTACGTCCCTATGTCGACCTCGGCGGGGTGAAGATCGTGCCACGTCCCGACCTCCAGCTGCGCCTCGAGGTGGAAGAGGGAAGCAAGCGCGTCGTCGCCGTCGGCCTCGACTACGCGGGCTCGTCGCTGCAGGTGCAGCCGTTCGCCGCGCCGCGCACCAGCGGCCTCTGGAACGAGATCCGCACGCAGATCGTCGACCAGATCCACAAGCAGGGTGGCACCACCAAGATCGCCGACGGACCGTTCGGGCCCGAAGTGCTCGCCGAGATCCCCGTGACGACCGCGGGGGAGTCGGGCACCCGTCTCGCCCGTTTCGTCGGGGTCGACGGTCCGCGCTGGTTCCTCCGCGGCGTGATCGCGGGCGAGGGCGCCGTGAACCCCGAGGCCGCAGCCCAGATCGAAGACCTGTTCCGCAGCATCGTCGTGGTACGCGGCAATACCCCGATGCCGCCGCGCGACCTGATCCCGCTGCACATGCCCGCCGCGACGCCCGGCGGCGACGCCCCGGCCGCACCCGCCACGGTCTAGTCCGATGACCGACGAGCGCGGCGATACCCCCGCCCAGCCGAGCTTCTCCGAGGCGCTGTCCGCCGCGGCCCAGAAGTCCGGCTTCGGAAAGGTGACACCGGGGGAGACCCCGACCGCGGGCGCCCTCCTCGGCGCGATGGGCGGCGTACGCGGCATCATCGAGTCGTTGCTGCCGGGCTTCGTCTTCGTGTTCGTCTACGCGATCACCCAGGAGACCCTGCCGTCGGTGCTCATCCCGGCGGGTATCGCCGTGGTGTTCGTGCTCGTGCGCGTTATCACGCGTACCCCGGTGATGCCGGCGCTCATCGGACTGGCCGGCATCGCGGTCTCCGCCGCTCTCGCCATCCTCTCCGGCGACGCGAAAGAGAACTTCGTGCTCGGGTTCTGGCTCAACGGCGCCTACGTCGTCGGGCTACTGATCACGCTCGCCGTGCGCTGGCCGGTCATCGGCATCATCGTCGGGCTGCTGCGCGGTGAGGGCACCGAGTGGCGGGGCGACAAGGCCAAGTACCGGGTCGCGTTCGTGACCACCGTGCTCTGGACCTGCCTGTTCGCGGCGCGTCTCGCCGTGCAGGTGCCGCTCTACTACGCCGACCAGACCCAGCTGCTGGGTGGCGCGAAGCTCATCATGGGCCTTCCGCTCTACGCCGCGACGCTCTGGGTGACCTGGCTGCTGGTGCGTGCCGTCTACGCCAAGGGTGCCGCCGCGACATCCGGCCCCGGGGATGCCACGGTCTGACCCTCCGCACGCGGCAAAGTATCTTGACGTCGAGATATATACTCGATTCAGATCCCTCGCGGGAACCCCGATTATGCGAGCGCCGCAGGCTTAGGCTTACCTTGCTGGCACGTCGTCGGGCGTACCTGTGAGTATGGAGTCAGGTCAGCAAGGGAGACGACACTATGTCCGCAGTAAACAGCTTTAATTCCAAGGACAACCTCACGGTCGGTTCAACCGACTACGAGGTCTTCAGGATCGACAGCGTTCCCGGTCACGAGAAGCTCCCGTTCAGCCTGAAGGTTCTGCTCGAGAACCTGCTCCGCACCGAAGACGGCGCCAACGTCACGAAGAGCCAGATCGAGGCTCTCGGCAACTGGGTGCCCGAGTCGGAGCCCGACACCGAGATCCAGTTCAGCCCGGCCCGCGTGGTCATGCAGGACTTCACCGGCGTTCCCTGCATCGTCGACCTCGCCACCATGCGTGAGGCCGTCGTCGACCTCGGCGGCGACCCGAAGAAGATCAACCCGCTGTCTCCCGCAGAGATGGTCATCGACCACTCGGTCATCGCCGACCTGTTCGGCAGCGAGAACGCCCTCGAGCGCAACGTCGAGCTCGAGTACCAGCGCAACGGCGAGCGCTACCAGTTCTTGCGCTGGGGCCAGACGGCATTCGACGACTTCAAGGTCGTGCCGCCCGGAACCGGCATCGTGCACCAGGTGAACATCGAGTACCTCGCGCAGGTCACGTTCACTCGCACGGTCGGCGGCGTGCTGCGCGCCTACCCCGACACCTGCGTCGGCACCGACTCGCACACCACGATGGTCAATGGCCTCGGCGTGCTCGGCTGGGGCGTCGGCGGAATCGAGGCAGAGGCGGCCATGCTCGGCCAGCCCGTCTCGATGCTCATCCCCAAGGTCGTCGGCTTCAAGCTGTCCGGCGCGATCCCCACCGGCGTCACCGCGACCGACGTTGTGCTCACCATCACGCAGATGCTGCGCAAGCACGGCGTCGTCGGCAAGTTCGTCGAGTTCTACGGCGAGGGCGTCGCCCAGGTGCCGCTCGCCAACCGCGCCACCATCGGCAACATGAGCCCCGAGTTCGGCTCGACCGCCGCCATGTTCCCCATCGACGAGGTCACCCTCGACTACCTGCGCCTCACCGGCCGCAGCGAGAGCCAGGTCGCCCTCGTCGAGCAGTACTCCAAACTGCAGAAGCTCTGGCACGACGCGAGCGTCGAGCCGGCCTTCAGCGAGTACATCGAACTCGACCTCGCCACCGTCGTGCCGTCGATCGCCGGCCCGAAGCGTCCGCAGGACCGCGTCGAGCTCAGCCGTTCGAAGGACCAGTTCATCCTCGACCTCGACGCCTACGCGTCGGCCGACCACTCGCTCGTCGACGAGGCGCTCGAGGGCACCTTCCCGGCCTCCGACCCGATTGGCCTCACCCCGCAAGACGAGGAAACCGCGCACGCGCACGTTCACACCAGCCACGCGCCGTCGACGGTGACCAACCCGGCCCGCGTCTCGCTCGACGACGGCACCGGCTTCACGCTCGACCACGGCGCGGTCGCGATCGCGGCCATCACGTCGTGCACCAACACGTCCAACCCGTCGGTCATGCTCGCCGCCGGCCTGCTCGCCCGCAACGCGAGCAAGAAGGGCCTCAAGTCGAAGCCGTGGGTCAAGACCACGCTGGCTCCCGGCTCGAAGGTCGTCACCGACTACTACGCCAAGGCCGGACTCACCGAGTACCTCGAAGACCTCGGCTTCTACACGGTCGGCTACGGCTGCACCACCTGCATCGGCAACTCGGGCCCGCTGCTCGACGAGATTTCGGCCGCGGTCAACGACAACGACCTCGCCGTCACCGCCGTTCTCTCGGGCAACCGCAACTTCGAGGGCCGCATCAACCCCGACGTGAAGATGAACTACCTCGCGTCGCCGCCTCTCGTCATCGCCTACGCGCTGGCCGGCTCGATGAACTTCGACTTCGAGAAGGACGCCCTCGGCGTCGGATCCGACGGCGAAGACGTCTTCCTGAAAGACATCTGGCCCGACGCGGCCGAGGTGCAGTCGACGATCGACACGTCGATCGACACCGAGATGTTCCGTCACGAGTACGCGGGCGTCTTCGACGGCGACGAGCGCTGGCAGAACCTTCCGACGCCGGTCGGTGCGACGTTCGAGTGGGACGCCGAATCGACCTACGTGCGCAAGCCCCCGTACTTCGACGGCATGACGATGGAACTGACCCCCGTGTCATCCATCGTCGGCGCACGCGTCCTCGCGAAGCTCGGCGACTCGGTCACAACCGACCACATCAGCCCCGCCGGAAACATCAAGGCCGACAGCCCCGCCGGCAAGTACCTCGACGAGCACGGCGTCGACCGCAAGGACTACAACTCCTACGGCTCGCGTCGTGGCAACCACGAGATCATGATCCGCGGAACCTTCGCGAACATCCGCCTGAAGAACCAACTGCTCGACGGTGTTGAGGGCGGCTACACCCGCGACTTCACCCAGCCCGACGCACCGCAGTCGTTCATCTACGACGCCAGCCAGAACTACCAGGCCGAGGGCACCCCGCTCGTCATCCTCGGCGGCAAGGAGTACGGCTCGGGCTCGAGCCGTGACTGGGCTGCCAAGGGCACGTCGTTGCTCGGCGTGAAGGCCGTCATCACCGAGAGCTTCGAGCGCATCCACCGCTCGAACCTGATCGGCATGGGAGTGCTTCCGCTGCAGTTCCCGGCAGGCGAGACCTGGCAGAGCCTGGGCCTCGACGGCACCGAGTCGATCTCGATCTCCGGTGTCGAAGAGCTCAACGAGGGACGCACGCCGAAGACGCTGCACGTCGTCGCCGAGCCCACCGCGAACTCCGCCGCGGGCAAGCAGACGGTCGAGTTCGACGCGGTGCTGCGCATCGACACGCCGGGCGAAGCCGACTACTACCGCAACGGCGGAATCCTCCAGTACGTTCTGAGGTCGCTGGTCTAGGCTCGCAGGATGAGTTTGCTCGAGAAGGTCACAGGTCCCCGCGACCTCGATGCGTTGTCACCGAGCGAACTCGTCGAGCTCGCCGCGGAGATCCGCCAGTTTCTCGTCACCGAGGTGTCGAAGACGGGCGGTCACCTGGGGCCGAACCTCGGTGTGGTCGAGCTGACGCTCGCCATCCACCGGGTGTTCGACTCTCCGCGCGATGCGATCGTGTTCGACACCGGGCACCAGACCTACGTGCACAAGCTGCTCACGGGCCGTCAGGACTTCAGCATGCTGCGGCTCGAGGGCGGGCTCGCCGGCTACCCGCAGCGGTCCGAGTCGGTGCACGACATCGTCGAGAGCTCGCACGCGTCGAGCTCGCTCTCGTGGGCCGACGGCATCTCGCGCGCGTTCGAGATGACCGGCCAGAGCGATAGGCACGTCGTCGCCGTGGTCGGAGACGGCTCCCTCACCGGCGGAATGACGTGGGAGGCGCTGAACAACATCAGCGACGACAACTCGCGCAACCTCGTGATCGTGGTCAACGACAACGGGCGGTCGTACGCCCCGACCATCGGCGGCATGGCGCACTTCCTCAACGACGTGCGCACGCGCAGCTCGTACCGCCAGCTACACCGGTCGAGCGAGCAGCTGTTCTCGAAACTGGGCACCCCCGGCCGAGCGTTCTACCGCGGCATCCGCGGCGGCACCCACGGCTTCCTCAGCCGCTTCACCAACAACGAGGCCCTCTACTCGAACCTCGACATCAAGTACATCGGCCCCATCCACGGGCACGATCTCGTCGCAATGCAGGCGGCGCTCGAACAGGCCAAGAACTACGGCGCGCCGGTGATCGTGCACGCCATCACCGAGAAGGGGCGTGGCTACGAGCCGGCCCTCGCCGACACCGCCGACCAGTTCCACGCGGTCGGCCAGATCGACCCCGAGACGGGCGAGCCCGTCGGCAGTGCGAGTAAGCCGTCGTGGACCGGCGTCTTCTCCGACGAGATCGTCGACATCGCCACCGAGAACCCGCGCATCGTCGGCATCACTGCGGCGATGCTGCGCCCCACCGGACTGCACAAGTTCGCCGAGAAGTTCCCGTCTCGTGTGCTCGACGTCGGCATCGCCGAACAGCACGCGGTGACCTCGGCGGCCGGTCTCGCCTTCGGCGGCCTGCACCCGGTAGTAGCCATGTACGCCACCTTCGTCAACCGCGCCTTCGACCAGGTGCTCATGGACGTCGCGCTGCACAAGGCGGGAGTCACCTTCGTGCTCGACCGCGCGGGCGTCACCGGTCCCGACGGCCCCAGCCACCACGGCATGTGGGACCTCGCACTTCTGCAGGTCATCCCGAACATCCGTATCGCCGCGCCGCGCGACGCCGTGCGACTGCGCGAAGAACTGCGCGAGGCGGTCGCCGTCGACGACGGGCCGACGGTCGTGCGCTTCTCGAAGGGCGACGTCGGTACCGAGTTCGAGGCCGTGCGGCGCACCGACGACGGCGTCGACGTATTGCGCGAGTCCGACGACAAGGACGTGCTCATCATCACCGTCGGGCCGATGGCAAAGCTGGGCCTGCAGGTCGCCGAGCGGCTGGCCGCCCAGGGCATCGGCGCCACGGTCGTCGATCCGCGCTGGGTGGTACCGGTACCGGCGAGCATTGTCGGTTTCGCCGCCGAACACCGCATCGTCGTCTCGATCGAGGATGGCGTGCGCGTCGCCGGAATCGGCACCCGCATCCGCCAGGACCTGCGCGCGGCCGGCGTCGATACCGCGGTTACCGAGCTCGGGCTTCCCGACGAGTTCCTCGACCACGGCACGCGCGAGCAGATCCTGGCCCGCGTCGGCCTGACCCCACAGGACATCGCCCGCGACCTCGTCTCGCAGGTGCTCGGCAGCAAGATTCCGATCGCCCGTCCGCTGCCGCACCAGGCCGAAGTCGACGCCGATCTCCGGCAGGAACCGAGCTAGGCCGATGCGCGGGGTGGGGGTCGCCGCGGTAGTGATGATCGCGGCGTTCGCCCTGGCCGGGTGTTCGGCGCCCCCGTCACAGCCCGAACTCCCGTCGGCGCCCGCCGTCGTCACGTTCCAGGTCGCCGACCAGGGCACCTACTCGATCGAGCTCGTCAGCGACGAACTGATCGCGCACGTCGCCGAGCTGCAGGCGGGAGGCGAAGATGGACGGATTCCGAGCGGCACGATCGTGCGCGACGGCGACGGGGGAGTGAACGCCCCGTGGAGCTGGCATATCGACCCCGACTCCCTCGAGTTCGTCGACTTCACGACGGAGGTCTGCGACGGCCTTCCCGAGTACGTCGAAGACGGCACGCTCACCTCCGACGTCTACTGCCCGTGGAGCGCGACCGTCGTCGCGCTGGAGCCCGAGTAGGGCGGGTTTGTCCCGGCCCGTTCTTGCTGCGATGATTCTTTGATGCCCTCCCGTCGCGTCGTCGCCGTCCTTGTCGCCTCGGCGGCCCTGATGGCTCTCGCCGGATGCACCTCGGGTGCTCCGGATCCGGATGACACGCCCGCCGTCACCGCGCCGCAGGCCGACATCTCCGGCGAGTGGGTCGTCACCCGCACGGTCACCGCGAGCAACGACGCCGGCAATCCCGCCCGCGCGGTCGGGGCCACCTCGGTGCGTTACGTGCTCGTCGAGCGCGACGACTGCGACGAGGCACTCTGCGAGGGAACCGTGTCGAGCGGCGAGACCCTCGAGGGCCGCGAAGAGACCGCGCTGGCACAGACCGACGGCGGATTCGACTACGCGTTCGTGGGCAGCCTCGACTGCATGAACGTGGCCACCGGCGGCGTTCTCGTCGTCGACGGGTTCGACTACGAGCAGTCGGCGACCCTCACGGCGTCGTCGACCGACGGCACGACCGCCGACGCATTGACCGGCACGATCGTCTACACCGACGCGGTGACCGAGAAGGCCCTCGCGGCCGGATGCACGCGCGACCCTCTGGCCGTCGAGATCACCTACTCCGTCGCCGCGACACGCACTCCCGCGAGCTGACGACCGGTTGGTGCCCGCGCTTGACTTAGAGCGCGCTCGAAGTTCTAGCCTGTAGTCATGTCGATGACCGAGGAACTACTGTCCATCTCCGAGGTCGCCGAGGCGACGGGCCTCACCGCGCACACGCTGCGGTACTACGAGCGCGCCGGCCTCATGCTGCACGAGGTCGACCGGGCGTCGTCGCAGCACCGGCGGTACTCGACCGCCGACGTGAACTGGATCGTGTTCCTCACCAGACTGCGCTCGACGTCGATGCCCATCGCGCGCATGCTCGAGTACGTCGAGCTGGTGCGCCGCGGCGACGAGACTGTGGAGGCCCGCCGCGACCTTCTCGTTATGCACCGCGTCTCGGTCGCCGCCCAACAGGAGACGATCGCGCAGAGCCTCGCCGCCATCGACTACAAGATCAACACCTACGAAACGATGAAAGCAGGACGGCAATGAAGAACACCACCCTCGGCGCACACGGACCCTCGGTCGGCCGCATCGGACTCGGCCTGATGGGAATGAGCGCCTTCTACACGGGGAGCGGCACCGACGAGGCCGGCTCGATCGCCACGATCCACCGCGCCCTCGAACTCGGCGTCACCCTGCTCGACACGGCGGAGATCTACGGCCCGTACGCCAACGAGGAACTGCTCGGAAAGGCGATCGCCGGTCGCCGCGACGAGGCCGTGATCGCGACCAAGTTCGGCACGATCCTGCACCGCGGAGACGGCTCGCGCGGTCTCGACGGCAGTGCCGAGAACGTGCGGCTGTCGATCGAGGGCTCGCTCAAGCGACTCGGCACCGACTACATCGACCTGTACTACCAGCACCGCATGGACCCGGAAACCCCGGTGGAGGAGACCGTCGGCGCCCTCGCCGAACTCATCACCGAGGGCAAGCTGCGCGGGTACGGCCTGTCCGAGGCAGCCCCCGAGACCATCCGTCGCGCACACGCCGTGCACCCGGTCACCGCGCTGCAGACCGAGTACTCGCTGTGGTCGCGCGACCCGGAGGCCGAGATCCTCCCCGTCGTTCGCGAACTCGGTATCGGCTTCGTCGCCTATTCGCCGCTCGGCCGCGGCTTCCTCACGGGGGCGATACGTTCGCTCGACCAGCTGGACGAGAGCGATTTCCGCCGCAACAACCCGCGTTTCGAGGGGGACAACCTCGAAACGAACATCCGCATCGTCGAGCAGGTGGATGCCGTGGCCCGCGAACTCGACGCCAAGCCCGGCCAGGTGGCGCTCGCCTGGTTGCTAGCCAAGGGCGACGACATCGTGCCCATCCCCGGCACGAAGCGCGTCGCCTACCTGGAGGAGAACGTGGCGGCCGACGCCATCGAACTGAGCGCCGACCAGCTCGCGGCCTTGGACGCGGTCGCAGCGCCCGTCGGCGACCGCTACGCCGACATGTCTCCGCTGAACCGCTAGCCATACGCGGGTTGAGCAGGAGCGCCAGCGCCTGCCCAACCCGCGCTCGGCCTACGCGACGCCGCGGATCGGCGGCGTGTGGAACGTGCTTCCGAACACGCGCTGCGACGCACCCACGCGGTCGAGGTAGGGAGTCGCCCCACCCATCTGGAACGGGTAGCCCGCACCGAGGATGAGGCAGAGGTCGATGTCCTCCGCGGCCGCGACGACCCCGTCTTCGAGCATGCGGTGGATCTCGTCGGCGAGCCCGTCTTCGATGCGCGTCTGCAGCTGCTGCGCGGTCATCGGGGTCGTTCCGCCCTTGACGATCTCGAGCGCCTTCTTGTCGACGCCCTTGATCTTGCCCTTGGCGTCGCGCTCGAAGATGTGACCGAGTTCGGCGAGCCGGTGCAGGTTCGCGCTCTCGAAGAACCGGTCGGGGAACGCGGCGTGGTGGGTGTCGAGCACGTGCGCGCCCACCTTGAGCCCCACCAGTTCGAGCAGCTCGAACGGCGTCATCGGCAGTCCGAACGGCTTCGTCGACTGCTCGACGACCTCGAACGGTGTTCCGGTGTCGACCGCGTGCATCGCCTCGCCGAGCACCTTGGCGAGAATGCGGTTCACGACGAAGCCGGGGGTGTCCTTCGTGATCACGGCGTTCTTGCGCAGCTTCGCGGCGGTCACCATCGCCGTCGAGAGCGACTCGTCGTTGGTGGTGGGCGTCTTCACGACCTCGATGAGCGGCATGACCGCGACCGGGTTGAAGAAGTGGAAGCCGACGAGACGCTCAGGATGCGCCAACTTCGCGCCGATCTGCTCCACCGATAGCGACGACGTGTTGGTCGCGAGGATGGTCTCGGCCGAGACGTATTTCTCGATCTCTTCGAACACGTCTTGCTTGGCGGCGAGTTCTTCGAAGATGGCCTCGATCACCCAGTCGCAGTCGGCGAAGTCGGCCTTGTCGGTGGTGCCGGTGACGAGCGCCTTGAGACGGTTCGACTCGTCGCGCGAGATGCGTCCCTTGCCGAGCAGCGCGTCAATCTCGGAGTGGATTCCGGCTACACCCTTGTCGACACGGCCCTGATCGAGGTCGGTGATCACCACGGGCACCTGCAGGCGGCGCACGAAGAGCAGCGCGAACTGGCTCGCCATAAGCCCTGCGCCGATGATGCCGACCTTCGTCACCTTGCGCGCGATGGCCTTGTCGGGCGCGCCCGCAGGCTTCTTGGCCCGCTTTTGCACGAGATTGAACGCGTAGATGCTGGCCTGGAACTGGTCGCCGCTGATGAGTTCGGCGAGGGCCTCGTCTTCGGCGCGGAATCCGGTGTGCTTGTCGGTGTTCTTGGCGGCCTTGAGCAGCTCGAGGGCCTTGTACGGCGACTTGGCGACCTCGCCGATGCGGCTCTTGAGCATCTTCTCGGCGATGCCGATGGCGATGTCCCACTTGACGGCCCGCTCGAGCTTTCCGGGTTCGTTCGCGCGCTTGACCTTGATCGTGCCCGAGATCACACCGTCGGCCCACTTCACCGAATCTTCGAGGAAGTTCGCGGGGTTGAAGATGGCGTCGGCGATGCCGAGATCGAACGCCTCCTGGCCCTTGAGCGTGCGGTTGTTCTTGAGCGGGTTCTCGATCACGACCTTGAGGGCGTTCTCGATGCCGATCAGGTTGGGGAGCAGCCACGCGCCGCCCCAGCCGGGGATGATGCCGAGGAACACCTCGGGGAGCGCGAGCGCGGGCATCGAACGGTCGATGGTGCGGTAGTCGGCGTTCAGCGGGATCTCGACGCCGCCGCCGAGGGCGAGACCGTTGATGAACACGAAGCTGGGCACGCCGAGGTCGCTGAGCTTGCCGAGCGTCCAGTGACCCAGCTGGGCAAGCTGCTTCGCCACGGCCTTGCTCGGGATATCGCTGACCTTCGAGAGGTCGGCTCCCGCGGCGAGGATGAACGGCTTGCCCGTCACGGCGACACCGGCGATCTCGCCTCGCGCCGCGCGTGCCTTCTGCTCGTCGAGCACGCCCGCGAGCTCGAGCAGGGTGACCGGACCGAGGGTGTTCGGCCTGGTGTGGTCGCGCCCGTTGTCGAGCGTGACCAGGGCGAGGGTCTTGCCGCCGGAAAGGGGGATGTCGCGCACATAGGAGTGCGTGACGACCTCGTCGCCGGAGATGGCCTTCAGATCGTCGAAGTCGGCCGCGGTGAAGTCGTAAGCCATTACTTCTTGCCCTTCTTGCCGGTGTAGTGCGGGTTCTCCCAGATGACGCTGCCGCCCTGGCCGAGGCCGACGCACATGGCGGTGAGGCCGTACTGCACGTCGGGACGCTCGGCGAACTGGGCCGCGAGCTGGATCATCAGTCGGACGCCGGATGACGCGAGCGGATGTCCGATCGCGATGGCGCCACCCCACTGGTTGACTCTCGGGTCTTCGTCGTCGATGCCGAAGTGGTCGAGCAGCGACAGCACCTGCACGGCGAACGCCTCGTTCAGTTCGAACAGCCCGATGTCGTCGATGGTCAGGCCCGCCTTGCGCAGGGCCTTCTCGGTCGACGGCACGGGGCCGATGCCCATGATCTCCGGCTCGACGCCGGCGAAGGCGAAGCTCACCATGCGCATCTTGGCGGTGAGACCGAGCTCCTTCGCGGCATCCGCACTGGCCATGATGCTGACGGTCGCTCCGTCGTTGAGTCCGGAGGAGTTTCCGGCGGTGACCCGGCCGTGCGGGCGGAACGGGGTCTTGAGGGCGGCGAGGCCCTCCATCGTGGTCTCGGGGCGCAGAGCCTCGTCGCGGGTGGCGAGACCCCAGCCGGTGGCGTTGCGGGTGGCGACCGGGATCAGGTCGGGCTGCATCTTGCCGTTCTCGTAGGCCGCGAACGCCTTCTGCTGGCTGCGCATGGCGAACCGGTCGGAGCGTTCCTTGGTGAGCTGCGGGAAACGGTCGTGGATGCGCTCGGCCGTGTTGCCCATGTTCAGCGCGTCGGCGCTGACCAGCTTCTCGGAGAGGAAGCGGGGGTTGGGGTCGGCGTCGAAGCCCATCGGGTGACGGCCCATGTGCTCCACGCCGCCGGCGATACCGACGTCGTAGGCGCCGAAGGCGATGGCCCCGGCGATCGAGGTCACACTGGTCATGGCGCCGGCGCACATGCGGTCGATCGCGTAGCCGGGAACCGACTTCGGCAGTCCGGCCAACAGAGCCGCGGTGCGCCCGAGGGTCAGACCCTGGTCACCGGTCTGGGTCGTTGCCGCGATGGCGACGTCGTCGATGCGGTCGGGGGGAAGGTTCGGGTTGCGTTCCATCAGTCCGATCATGGCTTTCACCACGAGATCGTCTGCACGGGTCTGCCAGTACATTCCCTTTTCACCAGCTCGTCCGAACGGGGTACGGACCCCGTCGACGAACACGACTTCAGCTTTCTCGGCCACTTTGCCTCCAACAATCGAGCGTGTTGTCGATCCTACGGTGGGGC
>Ga0247740_1000920_pt1 | contig 13081 bp, 11 predicted proteins | sample UWRJL148409B2_FD_180942 | JGI IMG/M metagenome (GOLD analysis project Ga0247740, IMG submission 180942) | Plant litter microbial communities from Arlington Agricultural Research Station in Wisconsin, United States - UWRJ-L148-409B-2 | ecosystem: Environmental > Terrestrial > Plant litter >...
CCCTGTCCCCAGCCCGACGCCGTCGACCGATCCGACTCCCGACCCGACGCCCACACCCGATCCGACCCCCGACCCGACGCCGACACCGGATCCGACCCCGACGCCCGATCCTTCTCCGAGCACGCCGCCGGACCCCGACCCCCCGGTGCTACCGCTGCCGGACCTGCCCCTGCCCGACCTGCCCATCGTCGACCTCCCGCCTCTGTTGGACTTCCTGCCTCTGGGGGCGGAGTGAGCGACGACATCGGAGACCTGCTCGACCTCGCGCTCGAGGCGTACGGGGACGACGCCGAGTGCGCCGCACGCCTCGAGCGCCAGTCAGCCCGCCATCGTGAACCGCTGCGTGTGGCACTGGTGGGCCCGCAAGGGTCGGGCAAGTCCACCCTGCTCAATGCTGTGCTCGAGGAGGACGTCTCCCCGACAGGCCCGGAGGGCACGAGGCTCGTCACGTGGTTCCGCTACGGCGAGACCCCGACCGTGGTTGCGCGATGGGGGGACGGTGGCGCACGAGCTCTCACCGTACGGCGCGGTCGGGCCGGGGCGGTGATCGAGGGGATCGACGACCTCGAGGAGGGCGTGAGCCATCTCGAGGTGGAGTGGCCGGGGGAGATCCTTCGCGACCTCACCCTCATCGACACGCCCGGGGCGGGGACCGAGGAGATCCTCCTCCCGGAGGGTGGACCGTCGGAGGCCGACGTGCTCGTGTATGTCACCGCCGATCTGAGCGCGTCCGACCTCGAGGTCCTCCGTGCGCACCGGGAGGCGTCCGCAGGCTTCAGCCGAGGCATCGGCGCCGTGCTGGTGCTCGGTCATGCCGACGAGGCCGCGGCCGGGCGTATCGACGCGCTCCTTGCCGCGCGCTCGGTCGCCGCACGCCGTGCGGGCGACACTGAGGTGGGCGGCCTCGCCTCGACGATCCTACCGTTCGCCGGACTCCTCGCCCATGGCGCGCGGACCCTGCGCCCCGCCGATCTCGACGCGGTGAAGACGATCGCGGGGCTCGAAAGGGCGCAGCGCGAGCGCATCACGGCCTCCGCCGACGCATTCCTGGAGGGCGAGCCCGAACTCGGCCTCACCAAGGCGGAGCGCGTTGCCCTTCTCGAGCGACTGGGCCTGTTCGGCGTGCGTCTGGCCAGCGTGCTGCTGAACAGAGGGCTCGCCAGCGCCGCGGGACTGTCCCGCGAGTTGATCCGCCAGAGCGGCGTCGACGACATCGACGAGACGCTCGCACGGCTGCGCTCGCGCTCCGATTTCCTCAAGACCGACGCGGCGCTCTCCGTGGTCGAGGGGATCGTGGGTAACAGCCCCCGTGTCGCGGAGACGGCGGAGTTGACCGCCGCGATCGAGAGGGTGAGAGTCAGCAGCCACGACCTCCGCGAGCTGCACGTCCTGGCGTCGATCCGGCAGAGCGCACTCCCCGCCGAACTCCGCGCGGACGTGACGAGACTGCTCGGCGGCCGTGGCACCAGCCCGGCCCACCGACTCGACGTCGACGAACCTATCGCTGTGGAGCACCTCGTGGAACGTGCCCGCGACGAGGTGAGCCGCTGGCGAGCACTCGCCGAAGACGGCCGGAGCGACCCTGAGGTGGTCAGGATCGCCCGCGTCGTCGTCCGCAGTGCCGAGGGGATGCTCGACCAGCTCGCAGGCTAGTACTACTCGACCAGCTTCCCGACCACCGAGACGTCGCGCATGAGCGCCGCGATGTCCTCGGGGATCTCGGGGATGGTCTCGCGCGCGACGGTCCCGTCCGCGGACCACACCATGTTCACCTGAAGGGCGGGGTCGAGTTCCGGGTAGTCACTGCGGTTGTGGCATCCCCGCGTCTCCCGCCGTTCGAGGGCGGCCTGGAGGGTGGCGCGCGCCGCGAGGGCCGCTGACTTGAGGTCGAAGGCGTGGGCGAGATCCTGGTAGCCGGCGATGTCGGGGTGCACCCCCACATCCGGGATGCGCGCCTCGATGGCGTCCAGCTCGGCGAGACCCGCGAGGAGGCCCTGCTCGTCGCGCACCACCCCGGCGTGCTCGGTCATCGTGTTGCGGATCGCCCGCTGCAGCGCGCGCACGTTCTCCTCGCCGTCGGCCGCGAGCAGTGCGTCGACTTCGGCACGGGCATCCGCGACCGCCTCTTTCGACCGGTACTGCGCGTCGAGGCCCGCCGAGTACGCCGCAGCGGCCTGCCCGACGATGCGGCCGAACACGAGCAGCTCGATGAGGGAGTTGCCGCCGAGCCGGTTCGCCCCGTGCAGGCCGCTCGAGGCCTCGCCGATCGCGTAGAGGCCGTCGACGTCGGTGCCGTGGTCCTCCGGACGCACCCACACGCCGCCCATCGAGTAGTGCGCGGTCGGCGCGATCTCGATCGGCTCCTTCGTGATGTCGAGCATCTGCAGCTCGAGCATGGTCTGGTACACGCGGGGGAGGCGCTGCATGATCACCTCGCGCGGCAGGTGCGAAACGTCGAGCCAGACACCGCCGTTCGGAGTGCCGCGGCCCTCCTTGATCTCGGTGTAGCAGGCGAGGGCGACGCGGTCGCGGGTCGAGAGCTCCATCCGCTCGGGGTCGTACTTGCCCATGAAGCGCTCGCCGAGCCCGTTGCGAAGGATGCCCCCCTCGCCCCGCGCTGCCTCGCTGATCAGGGTGCCGGCCGCATTCTCGGGCTCGATGATCCCCGAGGGGTGGAACTGCACGAGTTCGGGGTCGCGCAGCCGCGCACCGGCCTCCACAGCGAGGCGGAACGAGTCGCCCGTGTTCTCGTCGCGGCGGCTCGAGGTGCGGCGCCAGATGCGGTTGTGGCCTCCCGCAGCGAGGATGACCGCGTCGGCGTGGATCACGTAGCGCGTGCCGTCCTCGAGGTCGAAGCCGTAAGCGCCGAACACGGCGTTGTCGCGGACGAGGAGGCGCGTGATGTACAGCGTGTCGATGATCGGGATCTCGAGCTGCGCCGCTCGGTTGATCAGGGTCCGCTGGATCTCCAGCCCCGTGTAGTCGCCCGCGAACGCCGTGCGCCGGAACGTGTGCGCCCCGAAGAACCGCTGGCTGATGGCGCCGCTCTCCTCGCGGGCGAAGGGCATGCCGTAGCGCTCGAGGTCCTCGATGCCGCGCGCCGCGCCCTCCGTGACGATCTGCACGGTGTGGGGGTTGGCGAGGAGGTAGCTCTCCTGGAGGGTGTCCGCGGCGTGCTGCTGCCAGGTGTCGTCGGGGTCCATCGTCGCGAGGGCGGCGTTGATGCCACCGGCGGCGAGCGAGGTGTGGGCATCCGCCTTCGGCCGCTTGCCGACTGCGAGCACGTCGACGCCGCTCTCCGCGAGCTCGATCGCGGCGCGCAGGCCCGACCCTCCCGTTCCGATCACGAGCACGGACGTGGCGAGGATTTTCTCGGAGGAGGTCATGCCTCGACGGTACGTCTCGGTCGATCATGTGTCTAATGCATATTTGTACTGTTTGACATACGCTTTCAACATGAACCTCGAGCAGCTGCGCAGCTTCATGGCGGTCGTCGACACGGGCACCTTCACCCGTGCATCCGAAGCGCTCCATCTCGCCCAGCCGTCGCTGAGCCGGCAGATCGCCACGCTCGAGCGCGACCTCGGCACGCAGCTGTTCCGGCGCGATCGCAGCGGCAGCGTGCTGACGCAGGCGGGAGAGACCGTGCTGCCCCTGGCGCGAAGGATGCTCGCCGACGCGGATTCCGTACGACGCGAGCTGAACGAGCTGGCAGGACTCCAACGCGGACGTGTGCGCCTCGGCGCCACTCCCACGCTGTGCATCAGCCTCGTCGCGGAAGCCCTCATCGACTTCCACCAGCAGTATCCCGGCATCGAGTTGCACCTGGCGGAGCACGGATCCCGCCAGCTGCTGGACAAGCTCGGTGCGGGCGAACTCGACCTCGCTCTCGTGACGACGTCCGATCCCGCCAGCACCGGCAGGTTCTCGATCACTCCGCTGCTCTCGGAGGAGCTCGTCGTCATCACGTCGGTCGAGTCGACCGAACTGGCTGCCGACGCGGTGCTCTCGCTGACGGAGGTCGCCGCCCTTCCCCAAATCGTTTTCAGCTCGACCTACGACCTTCGCCGCACCACTGACGACGCTTTCGGGGCGGCGGGCCTCGTACCCAACGTGGTACTCGAGGGCGCCGAGATGGATGCGGTGCTGCGATTCGTGGAGCGCGGTCTGGGGGTGGCGATCGCTCCCGCGATGGTGCTCGTGAACAGGCCGGAGCTGCGTGCCCACCGCCTGCGCGACCCGCGACTGACTCGGACGATCAGCGAGGTTCGGCCGATCGATGTCTCACCCACGGCGGCGGTGATCGCCCTGCACCAGACGATCGCGCGAACTGCAGGATCCCTGGCAGACCGCTTCCCCTCGGTGCGGTCCAGTCGTTAGCGGGCGGTGCCCTCGAGCGATCCGGTGACTCGGGTCTCGGGGTCTGCGATCAGGCAGAGGATCCGTCGATCGCCCTCCGCCCAGCTTCCCTCTGTCGGGAAGTAGTAGGCGTAGTCGAGGGTCGATTCGTCGTAGGCGAGCCCCACGAACTCGGCGAAGGCGTCGACACAGCCCGACTCGGCGGAGTCTCCAACACTGTCCGCGCCGGGGAAGTCTCCCTCTGCGAGCACGATCTCGGCGTACGCCTCGCTGTCGTGCTCGCTGGCGCAATCGACGACCGGTACGGTGGCCGCGACCCCGGTGACGTCACGGGTGTCGAGGCAGTCCCCGATGGTGAGCGCGAGAAGGTCCACCTCGGTGACGCCGTCGGGAGTGGGGGCGGGGGTCGGCCCGCCGCCGGCGGTGCAGGCCGCGAGCAGGATGCCCGTAGCCACGATCACCGGCCAGGCGGCGGGTCGTACCGTCACTAGCTGTTGATGCCCGCGAGGGTTCCCGTGATCTGGCTCGCATCGTCGGCGAAGGCAACGCACAGGACCTCGCGGTCACCGGCTGCCCAGCTCTCCTCGGTGGGGAAGTAGTAGCTGTAGTCGTACAGCGACTCCTCGTAGCCGAGACCGATGAACGTCGTGAACGACGGGCCGCACAGGAGTTCGGCGGCCTCGCCGATCGCGTCATCGCCGGGGAAGTCGCCGTCGTCGAGGTCGCCCGCGTCGTACGCCTCGCTGTCGTGCGGCTCGGAGCACTCGACGATCGGGACTTCGCTGACCTCACCGCTCGTGGCAGCGTCGTTCAGGCAGTCGCCGACCTCGATGCTGAAGACGTCGTCGCCCTCCTCGTCCACCGGCGTGCCGGACTCGGACCCGGTCGAGCCGGAGTCGTTGTTACCGCCCGGCAGGAGGCTGCAACCCGCCAAGGCGAAGCTGCCGATGCTGATCGCGACGATCGCCAGTGTGCGGTTCAGGAACTTGTCGGAAACGATATTCATGAGTTCATACTCCCGGTTGGTCATGCCTTGGTGGTGGGTCTTGACACGGCTGCAAGCACTTCGTTATGAAGCAGGCCGTTGGTCGCGAGCGCGCTGCCGCTCCAGGGACCGGGTTCCCCGTCCACCGATGTGAAGCGACCGCCGGCCTCCTCCACGATCGGGATGAGCGCCGCCATGTCGTAGGGCTTGAGGTCGAACTCGCCCACGATGTCTAGCGAACCCTCCGCGAGCAGCATGTACGCCCACATGTCGCCGATGGCGCGGGAGCGCCAGACGCGACGGGTCAGGGCGACGATGTCGTCGAGACGGCCCACCTCGTCCCAGCCGACGATGCTGTTGTAGCTGAGGGAGGCGTCGGCGATGTCGGCGACGCTGCTCACCCGCAGCGCGCGGGGCTCGCCACTGGGCTGGTGCTCGATGGTGTCCTGTCCCCACGCGCCGTGGCCCTTCGCGGCCCACCAGCGCTTGCCCAGCGCCGGGGCACTGACCACGCCCACGACGGGCACGCCGTCGATCGCGAGGGAGATGAGCGTGCCCCAGATCGGCACGCCGCGAAGGAAGTTCGCGGTGCCGTCGATGGGGTCGACGATCCACTGACGCGACGAGTGGCCCTCGGTGCCGTACTCCTCGCCGAGGATCGAGTCGTGGGGTCTCGCCGCCTCGATGCCCGACCTGATGCCGCGCTCGACTGCCTGATCGGCATCCGTCACGGGGGAGCGGTCGGGCTTCGTCGTCACGACCAGATCGAGCGCCTGGAATCGATCGAGGGAGATGTGGTCGGCGTCCGCCGCGAGGGCCAGGGCCAGCGCGAGGTCGTCGCTCAACGTGTAGTCGGGCACTGTCTCAGTCACGAACCCAGCGTAGCGATGAGGCGCTGGAATGACTCCAGTCGCTGAGGCCCCAGCTCGCCGAGCTTTCCCGCCGCCACGCCCTCGATGATGGCGCAGTCCGGGGCGTCCGGTAGGTGTGTGCAGCCGCGCGGGCAGTCCTTCGCGAGCTCGGCGAGGTCGGTGAACGACTTGAGGATGTTGGACGGGTCGACGTGGCCGAGGCCGAACGAGCGCACGCCGGGGGTGTCGACGATCCAGCCCGTGCCCACGCGGTAGGAGATCGTGGACGACGAGGTGTGGCGCCCGCGGCCGGTGACGTCGTTCACCCGGCCGACGGCGCGGTTGGCATCGGGCACCAGCGCGTTGACCAGCGTCGACTTGCCGACTCCGGAATGGCCGACCGCGACGGTGGTGTGGCCGTCGAGCAGCTCGCGGAGCTCGTCCACCGGCGGCTCGTCGGAGCGGCTCTCGATCACCCGGAAGCCGAGCCCGGCGAAGTTCGCGAGGAACTCGGACGGGTCCGCCAGATCGGTCTTCGTGATCACGAGGATGGGTGTGATCCCCGCGTCGTAGGCGGCGACCAGGTAGCGGTCCACGAGCCGCGGCCGCGGCTCGGGGTTGGCGGCGGCCACCACGATGAGCATCTGGTCGGCATTGGCCACGATGATGCGCTCGACGGCATCGGTGTCGTCGGCGCTGCGCCGCAGCAGGGTCGTGCGGGGCTGCACGCGCACGATGCGCGCGAGGCTGCCCTCGTCGCCCGAGGTGTCGCCCACGAGGTCCACGCGGTCGCCCGCGACGACGGAGATGCGGCCCTCCTGGGTCCTGAGTTCCCGGGCTTTCGTCGCGATGAGCTGCCGTTCCTCCGGGGTGTTCTCGTCGACCCACACGCCGTAGCGGCCGCGGTCGACGCTGAACACCCGGCCGGAGAGGGCGTCGGCGTGCTCTGGCCGGTTCTTGCTGCGCGGCTTGTTGCCCTTGGGGTTGGGCCGCACCTTCGCCGCGGACTCGTCGTACTCGGAGTACGCCCCGTCGTCCTCGTCGTCCGTCAGCCAGCTCACAGCAGCGGCGCCGAACCGGTGAGCATCTGCGACCAGAGTTCGGGGAACTGGGGGAGCGTCTTCGCCGTCGTCCCGATGTCGTCGATCTCAAGGCCCGCGGTCGCGAGGCCGATGATCGCGCCCGCAGTCGCCATGCGGTGGTCCTCGTACGCGTGCCAGAGCCCTCCGCTGAGCGGCGCGGGGCGGATGACGAGGCCGTCGTCCGTCTCCGTCACGTCCCCGCCGAGGGCCGTGATCTCGGCTGCGAGGGCCGCGAGGCGGTCGGTCTCGTGGCCGCGCAGGTGGGCGATACCGGTGAGCACCGTCTCGGAGTCGGCGAGTGCGGCCACGGCCGCGACCGTCGGTGCGAGCTCGCTCGCCTCGTCCAAGGAGATGCCGTGGATGCCCCCGCCGCCCTCCACGGTGAGCGAGGTGGGGGTCTGCGTGACCCGACCGCCCATGTCGCGAAGGATGTCGGCCATGCGCGCGCCCACCTGCGTGGTGTGCTCGGGCCAGCCCTGCACCGTGACTGATCCGCCGGCCACGAGTGCGGCGGCCAGGAACGGCCCCGCATTCGACAGGTCGGGCTCGATGTCCACGTCGAGCGCCTGGATCTCGGACGGCGGCACAATCCACAGTCCTGGCTCGGGGTTCTCGACAACCACACCACGGGCCGCGAGGCAGACGATCGTCATCTCGATGTGCGGGAGGCTCGGGAGCGTCTCTCCCGTGTGGCGCAGGCGCAGGCCGTTCTCGAACCGCGGCGCCGCGAGTAGCAGGCCCGAGACGAACTGGCTCGACGCTGAGGCGTCGATCGACAGATCGCCGCCTGCGACGGAGCCAGTCCCGTACAGGTTGAACGGCAGCGCGCCCCGCCCGTCGTCGCTCACGTCCACGCCCAGCGCCCGAAGCGCGTCGATCGTGGTGCGCATCGGGCGCTTGCGCGCCGCCGCGTCGCCGTCGAAGGCCACCGGTCCGAGCGCGAGGGCCGCGACGGGAGGCAGGAAACGCATCACGGTACCGGCGAGGCCGCAGTCGATGAAACCACCGCCGAGCTCACCGGGAGTGACCAGCAGATCGGGGCCGAAGCCGCCCTCCCCGGGGACCTCCACGATCGAGGTACCGAGCGTGCGGAGCGCCTCGACCATCAGCGCGGTGTCACGGGAATGGAGCGGTGCCCGCAGCAGCGACGGTCCGTTGGCGAGGGCGGCGAGCACCAGCTCGCGGTTGGTGAGACTCTTCGAGCCGGGCAGGCGCAGCACCGCGGTGAGTGGCCCTGTCGCGACCGGAGCGGTCCAGGTGCCGTCGTCTGTCTCCTGCACGGGATCGTCGTCACCGTACGGGTTGAACTGGGGCTGGGCCGCCTTCGAAATCGCCATCGATACCAGAGTACCGGCGGCGCGCTGCGGCAGTCCGGAATAGGAGCGCGTGCATCGTGGTTCTAACCCGGGTAGGTAGCCATTTCTGGGACGGAGGACCGCATGACGATGCTTCTCGACGTGCGACCGCTGGAGGTGGCACTCGGCGACCTAGAATTGGCGCTGATGACTACTGATGACGCTCCCGCCGTTTCGGACGGCACCGACGAGGCCCGCGCCAAGCGCGACCTGTTCGAGGAGCAGGCACTGCCCTTCGCCGACCAGCTCTACGCCGCGGCGATGCGCATGACGCGCAACCCCTCCGACGCGGCCGACCTCGTGCAGGAGACGTTCGTCAAGGCGTTCCAGGCCTTCGCGCAGTTTCAGCAGGGCACCAACCTGAAGGCCTGGCTGTACCGCATCCAGACGAACACCTTCATCAACAACTACCGCAAGAACCAGCGCAACCCCTACCAGGGCACCATCGACGACCTCGAGGACTGGCAGCTGGGCGGCGCGGAATCCATGACCCAGTCGACGTCGACGCGGTCGGCCGAAGCGGAAGCCATCGATCACCTGCCCGACAGCGCCGTCAAGGATGCCCTGCAGGCGATCCCGGAGGACTTCCGTCTCGCCGTCTACTTCGCCGATGTCGAGGGCTTCTCCTACCAGGAGATCGCCGACATCATGAAAACCCCCGTGGGGACCGTCATGAGCCGCCTGCACCGAGGCCGGCGGATGCTGCGCGAGTCCCTTGCCGAATACGCGCGCGACCGTGGGATCGTCGCGCCCTCGCCCTCTGGAGGCAAGAAATGACCGATTGCGGATGCGACAAGGCCAAGGCCGAGCTCGAGGAGTACCTCCACAACGAGCTCGCCAACCAGGAGGCCGCCGACGTCGCCGAGCACATGGCGAACTGCGTCGACTGCACCTCCGAGCACATGGTGGGCCTCGCGCTGACCCTCAAGGTGCGCCAGGCGTGCCGGGAGACGGCGCCCGCCGAGCTGCTCGACGCGATCCGCCTGCGCCTCGCCGACGCGTAACTAGCGGATCTCGAAACCCGCCGTGCCCGTGACGGGCACGGCGCGCGTGTCCACCCCGGTCACGCGAGCACCCGCCGGTCCGTGACCCAGCCAGGCGAGCATCCCCTGCACGGCCTCGGGGGAGCCCTCGACCTCGGCCTCGACGGTGCCGTCCGGCCGGTTGCGCACCCAGCCCGCCACGCCCAGGCGCTCGGCCTCCGCGCGTGCGGACCACCGGAACCCGACACCCTGCACGCGGCCGCTCACGACCGCGTGCATCCGTGTCATCGTCACAGGTCGTCAGCCCAGGTCGAGCGCCTTCTCGATCAGGTCAGCCTGCTCCTGTGCGCTGCGCTTCGACGAGCCCGTCGCCGGCGACGCCGACGCGGGGCGCGACGCCACCTTGATCGTGCGGCCCTTGAGGTGCTTGGCGAGCTCGAGGCAGATGAACGGCCAGGCGCCCTGGTTCTCGGGCTCGTCCTGGGTCCAGACGAGGTCGGCGTTCGGGTACTGGCCGAGCGCCGCGTTCATCTCCTGGATGGGCAGCGGGTAGAACTGCTCCATCCTGACCACAGCGATGTCGTCGGAACCGCGCTTGTCGAGTTCCGCGATCAGGTCGTAGTAGATCTTTCCAGCGGTGAGGATGACGCGCTTCACCTTCGACTTGTCCTGCAGGCGTACGTCGTCGAGCACAGGCTCGAACCGGCCCTGCGTGAAGTCCGAGATCTCGCTCGTGGCTCCGCGGAGGCGCAGCATTGCCTTCGGTGTGAACACGATGAGCGGGCGACGCGGGCGCATGTAGGCCTGGCGTCGCAGCAGGTGGAAGTACGACGCGGGCGTCGACGGGCGCGCCACGGTCATGTTGTTCTCGGCGCACAGCTGCAGGTAGCGCTCGATGCGCGCCGACGAGTGGTCGGGACCCTGGCCCTCGTAGCCGTGCGGCAGCAGGAGCACGACGCTCGAGCGCTGCCCCCACTTCTGCTCGGCGCTCGAGATGAACTCGTCGATGACGATCTGGGCGCCGTCGGCGAAGTCACCGAACTGGGCCTCCCAGAGCACGAGGGCGTCAGCGCGCTCCACGGAGTAGCCGTACTCGAAGCCCATCGCGGCGTACTCGCTCAGCAGCGAGTCGTAGATCCAGAACCGGGCCTGCGAGTCTGAGAGGTTCGCGAGCGGCAGCCACTCCTGGCCGTTCTCGCGGTCGTGCAGCACGGCGTGGCGCTGCACGAAGGTGCCGCGGCGCGTGTCCTGTCCGGCCATGCGCACGGGGGTTCCCTCGAGCAGCACGGAGCCGAGCGCGAACAGCTCGCCCATGGCCCAGTCGATCGAGCCGGAACGGCTCATCTCGACGCGCTTCTTGAGAAGCTGCTGCAGCTTGGGGTGCACGGTGAAGCCCGCGGGCGGGTTGTCGTGTGCGTCGCCGATGAGACGGATGACCGCTTCGTCGACACCGGTGGTGGCGGGTTCGCCGACCGCGGCATCCTGCTGCGACTCGGGCTTCTCGAGGTCGGCGACCGAGTCCGCGGTGATGATCGGCATCGAGCCCGTCTGGGCGGCGTGGGTCTCCGCGAAGGCGCGCTCGAGGCGGTCCTGGAAGTCCTGGTGGCTCGCCTCGTACTCCTCCTGCGTGATGTCACCGCGGCCGACGAGGGCCTCGGTGTAGAGGGTGCGGACGGAGCGCTTCGCCTCGATGAGGTTGTACATCAGAGGCTGCGTCATCGACGGGTCATCGCCCTCGTTGTGGCCGCGGCGGCGGTAGCAGACGAGGTCGATCACGACGTCGCGGTGGAACTCCTGGCGGTATGCGAACGCGAGCTCCGCGACGCGCACGACGGCCTCGGGGTCGTCACCGTTCACGTGGAAGATCGGCGCCTGGATCGTCTTGGCGACGTCCGTCGAGTAGGTCGAGGTGTGGCCCTCGGCCGGCGGGGTGGTGAAACCGACCTGGTTGTTGATGTTCACGTGCACGGTGCCGCCGGTGCGGTACGCGCGCAGCTGCGACATCTGCAGGATCTCGACCACGATGCCCTGGCCGCTCATCGCGGCATCGCCGTGCACCATGATCGGCAGCACGGTGAACGAGCCGATGGGGCGGCGGTCCTGCTTGGCGCGGACGATGCCCTCGAGCACGCCGTCGACGGCCTCGAGGTGCGACGGGTTCGCGGCGAGGTAGACCGGGATGGTCTGGCCGCTCGCGCTCGTGAAGGTGCCCTCGGTTCCGAGGTGGTACTTCACGTCGCCCGAGCCCTGCACGGTCTTGGGGTCCTGGGTGCCCTCGAACTCGCGGAAGATCTGGCCGTAGGTCTTGCCGGCGATGTTGGTGAGCACGCTCAGGCGGCCGCGGTGGGCCATGCCGATCGCGACCTCCTCGAGGTTCTCCTCGGCGGCGCGCTGGATGACCGCGTCGAGCAGTGCGATGGTCGACTCTCCGCCCTCGAGGCTGAAGCGCTTCTGGCCGACGTACTTCGTCTGCAGGAAGGTCTCGAACGCCTCGGCCTCGTTCAGCTTGCCGAGGATGCGCATCTGCATGTCGTGGTCGGGCTTCGTGTACTTCTGCTCGACGTGCTCCTGGATCCAGCGGCGCTGGGCGGGATCGGCGATGTGCATGTACTCGATGCCGATGGTGCGGCAGTAGGAGTCGCGCAGCACGCCGAGGATGTCGCGGAGCAGCGCCGTGCGCTTGCCTGCGAACCCGCCCGTGACGAACTCGCGGTCGAGGTCCCAGAAGGTGAGCCCGTGGCTGGAGATGTCCAGGTCGGGGTGCGAGCGCTGGCGGTACTCGAGCGGGTCGGTGTCGGCCATGAGGTGGCCGCGCACGCGGAACGAGTTGATGAGCTCCTGCACGCGCGCGGTCTTGTCGACGTTGTCCGCGAGGTCGACCGAGATGTCGGAGGCCCAGTGGATCGGGTCGTACGGGATGCGGAGGGCGGCGAAGATGTTCTCGTAGAAGTGGTGCTCGCCGATGAGGCGCTCGTGGATCTTCTTGAGGAACTCGCCCGAACCGGCGCCCTGAATGACGCGGTGGTCGTAGGTGCTGGTCAGCGTGATGGTCTTGCCGATGCCGAACTCGGCGAGGGTCTTCGGGCTCGCGCCCTGGAACTCGGCCGGGTACTCGAGTGCGCCGGCGCCGACGATCGTTCCGGCACCGCGCATGAGGCGCGGCACCGAGTGCTCGGTGCCGATGCCGCCCGGGTTGGTGAGCGAGATCGTGTTGCCGGCGTAGTCGGCGGCGGTCAGCTTGTTGGCGCGGCCGCGCGCGACCACGTCCTCGTACGCGACGAGGAACTCGCCGAAGCCCATGGTGTCGCAGCGCTTGATGCCGGGGACGACGAGCGAGCGTGTGCCGTCGGGCTTGGGGATGTCGATCGCGATACCCAGGTTGATGTGGGCGGGCGTGACCACGGAGGGCTTGCCGTCGATCTCCTGGTAGAAGACGTTCTGGCTCGGGAACTCCTTCAGGGTCTCG
>Ga0247740_1000922_pt1 | contig 13056 bp, 7 predicted proteins | sample UWRJL148409B2_FD_180942 | JGI IMG/M metagenome (GOLD analysis project Ga0247740, IMG submission 180942) | Plant litter microbial communities from Arlington Agricultural Research Station in Wisconsin, United States - UWRJ-L148-409B-2 | ecosystem: Environmental > Terrestrial > Plant litter >...
TCGATTTCCAGGACGTAACCAGGGAACAACCAACTTCGCGGTCGTCGCAAGCGCCCCTTGACAATTGCGAAGTCTGGACTCAATAAATGCCTGCCCCGATGCCCGTGCGCCCTCGCCCGAAAGCTCCCGAAGCCGGCCCGCGCCCGGCGCGCGGCCGCCCACCCACGATAGACTCGGAAAAGCTGCTGGCCGTTGCGCGCGAGGTTTTTTTGGAACGCGGCATCCGCGCCACCACGCTCGAGGTGGCGCAGCGCGCCGGGGTGTCCGAGGGCTCGCTGTTCCACCGCTTCAAAACCAAAGACGCGCTGTTTCGCGCGGCGATGCGCTTCGATGAAGAGGAGCTGCCGCGCTGGCTCTCCGCCGCCATCGTGAAGCTCGACGGGCCGGACGTGCAGAGCGCGCTGCTGCAATTCGCTCAGGACTTGATCGAGATGGGCCGCGTCGCGCTGCCGTTGGCCATGATGTCTTGGTCGAACCCGACGGACGGGCTGCATCCGCTCGAGCGCCGCCGAGCGCGCTTCATGGTGCAGCTCAAGCAATTTGCGGCCTATTGCGAACGGCAAATCGAGGCCGGCACGCTGCGGCAGATGGACGCGGAGGTGTTTGCGCGCGCCTTCATGGGCTCTGTGCATCAGTACTGCCTGTCGCGCATCTTGGGCGATCAGTTGACCCTGCCCGAAGGCATGTACTTGCGCGGTTTGGTCGATTTGTTTTTAGTCGGGGCCTTCGCCGAGCCGGCGCGCTCACGGCCGGCTCGTCGAGTCACGCGGGCGCTCGCGACAACGCCGCCGCCCCGTCGCCAGAGAAAGTCATGAGTATGGGTCGCGGTCAATTATTGAGTCGGTGCTTCAAAATGGTCCTAGGCGGAGTGCTCGGGCTGAGCTCGGGCAAGGCCCACGCGCTCCAGCCCATCGAAGTGTTTTACGAGGGCGCGCGCACGCGCAACTTCGACGCTCGGGAGCAGCTAGCCACCAGCGAGCAGCGTGATTGGGAGGCGGACGCTGCCCTGGGTCGCTTGCTGCCCTCGTTCACGGCGCGCGGCACCTATCAGCGCAACCAGTACGAGACCGCGGTGACTTTGCCCGGCACTACGACCTCACTAGTAATCACACCGAAGAACCAGTGGGACGGCTTGTTGCAGCTCGATGTGCCGATCGTCGACTTGGCGAGCTACCACCGGCACGCGCAGTCCAAGCGCCTGGCCGAGGCGGCGAAGGTGCAGTCCGAAGTGGTCGGGGCCGAGATCACGCGCGCGGTGGCCCGCGCGTACTACTCGTTCGTCGGTGCTTCGGCGCTGGCCGTCTCCGCTCGGCGCAGCTTGCAAATGGCCGAAGACAACGCGGCCTTCGTCGGCGTGCGGCGTGAGGTGGGCGCGGCCCTCGAGCTCGACGTCGAGCGCGCTCGCGCCAACGTGGAGCGCGCCAAACAAGACGTCGCGGATGCGGACCTGCTGCAGCTTACGGCCGCGCGCAATCTCGAAACTTTGAGTGGTGCATCGCCCACGCCCGTGAACGACTTCGTGGAGGACGATTTGCACGAGGAGGGCGCCTTGCAAGCCTGGCTCGACACCAAGAGCACGCCCAGCGAGCGCGCCCAACGGTTGCTGAGCGAGGCCGCGACATCGGGCGAACGCGCCGCGCGGTCCGCGCTCTTGCCGACGCTCTCGGCCAACGCGCAGGAGCGCTTCACCAATGCCACCGGTTTCTCCGGGCGGAGCAGCTTTTTTACCGTGCAAGCCGTGCTGCAATGGAGGCTCGACTACGGCAGCTATGCGACCTCCAAGGCGCAGGTGTTCGCCGGCCAAGTGCAGCAGATCCGCTCCGAGCGCTCGCGGCGAAGCGAGCAAGACGCGATCTTCGACGCCTATCAACGAGTCGCAACGGGCCTGTCCAAGAGCGCTGCCGCGCGCGCGCAGGCGAGCGCCTCCGAGAAAGCGGCCGCCCTCGCAAACGACCGCTATCGCGCGGGCGTCTTGACTCAACTCGACGTCACGCAGAGCCAGCGCGACGCTTTTCAGGCCCAAGCGTCGCGCATTCAAGCCGACGCCGATCTCGCCTACGCGCGCGTGGTGTTGCACACGGCCGCTGGCAAACCCGCACTCCCCTCGGTGAAAGCCCAATGACCGCCCTCCTGTCCCGAACCTCGCTTCCACGCCTCGTTCTATTCGGCTTGCTCGCGGCTGCTGGTTGCAAAAAGGCCGCGCCCCCCGCACCAAAGCCGCCCGCTCCGCCCGTGCACGTCGATGCGCTCACGGTGGTGGCGGTCGACGCTCCGGAGACGCTGCGCCTGACCGGTTCGCTGCGCGGCGCGCGCGAAACGGAGCTGGCCGCGAACGTCAGTGGGCGCATCTTGGAGACGTTCATCGAGCGCGGCGCCTCGATTCAAAAAGGCGCGCTACTCGCCCGAGTCGATGTCAGCGCGGCCGCGCTGGCGTTGGCCGAAGCCAAGCTACAAGTCGCGACCTCCAAAACCCAAGAAGCGATCAACCAAGCCGACTGCGCGCGCTACGAGCAGCTGAAGGCGCGCGGCGCCGCGACCGAGCTCGAGTACGACCAAGTCACGGCCAAGTGTAAAACCGCGCCCCTGAGCGTTGAGACGGCTAAAGCGCGTCAAAGCATCGCCGCCAAGAACGTGGGTGACGGCGCGATTCGCGCGCCGTTCGGCGGCGTGATCGCGGAGCGCTACGTGGAGGTCGGCGAGTACGTGCAATCTTCGTCGAAGGTCGTATCGATCGCGCAGATCGACGAGCTGCGCTTGGAGTTCAGCGTTCCCGAGGCGAACTGGCCGAGCGTGAAAACGGGGGCCGACGTGGCCTTTCGAGTGACCGCTTATGGCGACGGGCTATTTCACGGCAAGGTCGCGCACATCGCTGGCGCGGTGCGTGAAACGCGCGACGTCTTGGTCGAGGCCACGGTGCCCAACGCCGAGCGCAAACTCTTGCCCGGGATGTTTGCCAGCGTCGATTTGAACACGGGCAAGCGCTCGCTGCCCGCGTTGCCGAAATCGGCCGTGTTTACCCAAAACGGTAAGCAGAACGTGTTCGTCATCAAAGACGGCTTGCTCGAGCAACGCACGCTGCAGGTCAGCGACGAATTCGAGGGCCAAATCCCGGTGCTGAAGGGCGTCGAGGTCGGCGAGAAGGTCGTGCGCGAATACAAGCCCGAGCTGAACAACGGCCAGTCCGTGAATTGAACGCAGGAAGAACGCCATGCAATGGTTAGCTAGAATCTGCGTCCAACGACCGGTCTTGGCATCGGTGTTGATGCTCGTGATCTTGGTGCTCGGCACCGTGGGCTACAAAGGCCTCGGGGTCGACCAGTTCCCGAACGTCGACATTCCGATCGTGGTCGTGACCACGGTGCTCCCCGGCGCCGCGCCGGAAGAGATGGAGACCGACGTCACCGACAAGATCGAAGGCGCGGTCAATCAGATCGCGGGTGTCGAGGATCTCGACTCGACGTCCAGCGAAGGCGTCTCGCAAATCGTCGTTCGCTTCAACCTGGACAAAGACGTGGACGCTGCCGCGCAGGACGTGCGCGACAAGGTGAACACGGTCATGAGCGATCTGCCGACCGGCATCGATCAGCCCGTGATCAGCAAGGTCGATCCGGGAGCGGCGCCCGTGATCTATCTGGGCGTGCGCGGTAAGGGCCAGAGCGTCCGGGACTTGTCGGAGCTTGCCGACAAGAAGGTGCGCCGCCAGCTCGAGACCATCAGCGGCGTCGGCAAGGTGACCGTGATCGGCGGCCGCAATCGCCAGATCAACGTGCGCATGAACCCACTCTCGTTGCGCGCCTCGGGCATCACCGCGGTGGACGTGATGCAGGCCCTGCGCTCGCAGAACCTGACCACGCCCGGCGGCAACCTCGAGACCGGCCCGCAGAGCCTCACGCTACGCATCGACGGTCGCGTGCGCACGGTCGACGACGTCGCTCGCTTGGTGGTGCGTTCGGAGAATGGCCGGGTGCTGCGCCTCGCCGACGTGGCCGCCGTCGAAGACGGCGCCGAGGACGTGGAGAGCCTGGCTCGCTACGACGGCCAAGAAGCGGTCGTGCTGTCCATCATCAAGCAGGGTGGCACGAATACGATCGAAGTCGTCGACAGCGTCTTCAAGCGGCTGAACGAGATCCGCAAGATGCTCCCGCCTGGCGTGCAGCTGGACGTGATTCGCGACAATTCGCAGACCATTCGTACCAGCGTGCACTCGGTGATCGAACATCTAATCGTCGGCGCGCTGCTCGCATCAGCCGTGGTGCTGCTGTTCCTGGGCAACGCCAAGAGCACGGTCATCGCCGCGCTCGCCATTCCGATCTCGGTGATTGGCACGTTCGGCTTGATGTGGATTCAGGGCTACACCCTGAACAACATCACGCTCTTGGCCTTGGCGCTCGCGGTCGGTATCGTGATCGACGATGCGATCGTCGTGCTCGAGAACATCATCCGCTTCATCGACGAAAAGCACATGAAGCCGTTCCCGGCCGCCGTGCTGGCGACCAAGGAAATCGGCTTCGCGGTCCTGGCGACCACGCTGTCCCTGATGGCGGTGTTCATCCCGGTGGCGTTCATTGGCGGCATTCCTGGCCGCTTTTTGAAGAGCTTTGGCTACACCATGGCGTTCGCGATCGGCGTCTCGCTGATCGTCAGCTTCTCGCTCACGCCCATGTTGTCCGCGCGCTGGCTGTCCGGCCACGGCAAGGGCAACTTCTTGACCCGCTTGGTCGACGTCTTTTATCGACCGATTGAGCGCGTTTACATGGCCATGCTGGCGTTTTGCCTGCGCCACCGCTGGGTGATCGTGCTCGCCTGTTGCGCCACGCTCGGCTCGTGCATTCCGGTGGCAAAATCGCTGCCTGGCTCGTTCTTGCCGCTCGACGACAAAGCCAAGTTCCAGGTCACGCTGCGGGCGCCCGAGGGTACGAGCGCAGAAGAAACGCTGCTTTATGCCGAACGCGCCGCCGTCTTGCTGCGGCGCCTACCCGGCGTCACGCACATCCTCACTACGGTTGCCGAGGACGATCAGAAGTCGCGCAACTACGCACAGCTGTACGTCGATTTGGTCGACCCACACGAACGCAAGTTCAGCCAGTTCGACGTGATGAACGAAGCGCGTCCGCTGGTGCTCGAGAACTTGCCCAAGACCCTGCGCATCAACATCGCCGAAGTCCCCGATTTCGCGGTCGGCGGCAACACCCAGCGCGTTCAGTACATCCTCTCCGGCGGGGACTTCTCGCTGCTGGAGAAGAACGCGAACGTGATCGTCGAGCGCTTGAAAAAGAGCGGCAAAGCCGTAGACGTGGACACCACCAACATTCCCGGTCGCCCGGAAGTGCGCGTGCACATCGACCGCGATCGCGCGGCCGACCTGGGCGTCAGCGTGCAAAATATCGCCACCACCTTGCAGATGCTCGTGGCCGGCGTCGATGCCTCGACCTTCCCCGAGCAGGGTGAAGAGTTCGAGATCCGCATTCGCGCGCTCGAACAATACCGCGCCGACAAGGCTTCGCTGTCACTGATGACCGTGCCCTCTTCCAAGTTCGGCACCGTGCCACTCAGCTCGGTCGTCAAATGGGACGAAGGAATGGGTCCCTCGCGCGTCAATCGCCATGGCCGCGAGCGGCAAATCACGCTGCTCGGCAACCCCGCACCGGGATTTGGCGACAACGACGTCAGCGGCATCATGCAAAAGACGTTCGACGAGCTGAACCCACCGCCCGGCTACCGCCTGTCCCCGACCGGGGCCTCGAAGTCGCAAGCCGAGACCGCGGCCGGATTCGTGCTCGCGCTCGGCATGGCGTTCATCTTCATGTACTTGATTTTGGCCGCGCAGTTCGAGTCTTGGATTTACCCGGCGATCATCCTCGGTTGCTTGCCGTTGACGGTGCCGTTCGCGTTCATATCGCTGAAGATCTTCGGTCAAAGCATCAACATGTTCTCGATGCTCGGCCTGCTGGTGCTCTTCGGCGTGGTGAAGAAAAACAGCATTCTGCAGGTCGACCACACGAACCACCTGCGCCGGCAGGGGCGCAGTCGGCTCGACTCGCTGCTCGAAGCCAACCGAGACCGTCTCCGCCCGATCTTGATGACTACCATCGCCTTCGTGCTGGGCATGGCGCCCTTGCTGTTCTCGAGCGGCATCGGCTCGGGCTTCAACAAGGCTACCGCCAGCATCGTGGTCGGTGGTCAAACGCTGTCGCTCTTGCTCACCCTGCTGGCGGTGCCCGTCATCCACAGCTTCGTCGACGACGCGATCGATTGGGTGGCGCGTCGCTCCAAGAAAGCGAAAGTCGACCGTGGAGAAGATGAACTGACCACGATCCTCGAGCATGGCGAGCCGACCGGAACTGGTCACGTATGAAAAATTAACGCGTACGCCGAGTTTCTGCTTCTGGACGCGACTCGACTCGGTCTGGCGATGTGATCGCAATGAATCTCGTGTACTTAGCCAGACACGATGTCCGTAGAAGCCGTTCACAGCAGCAGCGCGAGCGATCTGGTGACGGTGGTGGCGCTGCTGGGCGCCGCCGTCGTTGCCGTGCCCATTTTCCGTCGGTTGGGTTTGGGCTCGGTGCTCGGCTACCTGGCGGCTGGCTTGGCGGTAGGCCCGTTTGGGCTCGGTTGGCTGGCAGATCCCGCTTCCATCTTGCACGTTGCCGAGCTGGGCGTGGTGATGTTCCTGTTCGTGATCGGCCTCGAGATGAGGCCTTCACACCTGTGGGGACTCCGGCGTGAGATTTTCGGCTTGGGCGCGCTGCAGGTGGCCGCGTGCACGGCCCTGCTCACCGCGGTGACGATCGCGTTCGGTTTTCCACCGCCGGTGGCGTTCGTGGGCGCCGCGGGCTTCGTGCTCACGTCGACCGCGGTGGTGATGCAAGTGCTGGAAGAGCGCGGGGACATCGCGCTGCCGAAGGGGCAGCGCGTGGTGTCCATCTTGCTGTTCGAGGATCTGCTGATCGTGCCGCTGCTGGCCGTGGTCTCGTTCATGGGGCCCGTGGTCAGCGAGCCGAGCCACGGCTCGCGCTGGTTGAGTGTTGGGATCGGTGTCGGTTGCTTGGCGACGTTGATCGCGGCCGGCTTGTGGCTGCTCAACCCGATGTTTCGCCTACTCGCCGCAGCCAAGGCGCGTGAAGTGCTCAGCGCGGCCGCGCTGTTGGTCGTGCTGGGCGCCGCGCTACTCATGCAACTCGGCGGTTTATCGATGGCCATGGGCGCGTTCTTGGCGGGCGTGCTTTTGTCTCAGTCGACCTTTCGCCATCAAGTCGAGGCCGATATCGAGCCTTTTCGCGGCATTTTGCTGGGTTTGTTCTTTCTCGGCGTAGGGATGTCACTGGACGTGCGCGCGGTCATGCAAAATTGGCCGCTGATCTTCGGCGCGGTGCTCGCCATGATGGTGGTCAAGGCCCTTGCGATTTACGCGGTCGCACGGTTGCTACGCACACCCAGCAGTGAAGCGCTGGATCGCGCGGTGCTCATGGCCCAGGGCGGAGAGTTCGCGTTCGTGCTGTACGGCGCGGCGGCGGCCACCGGCGTGATCGACGCGCCGACGAGCGCCAACTTCACTGCTATCGTGGTGATTTCGATGGCGCTCACACCGCTGTGCGTCGCGCTGCTCAAGCGGCTCATGCCTCGCGCCGAACAGTCCATGGCCGGTATCGACGTCGCGGAGGGGCTGAGCGGCAGTGTGCTCGTGATCGGCTTCGGTCGCTTTGGACAAGTCGTTTGCCAGTCGCTCTTGGCGCGCGATGTGGACGTGACGATCATCGACATCGACGTCGAAATGATTCGCTCCGCAGAGGATTTCGGCTTCAAAGTCTACTACGGGGACGGCACTCGGCTAGATGTGCTGCACTCTTCCGGCGCGGATCGCGCCCGGGTGATCGCCGTGTGCGTCGACGACAAGCACGCCGCCAATCGCATCGTCGAACTGATCAAGGCAGAGTTTCCGCTGGTACGGGTGATGGTGCGTTCATTCGACCGCCAGCATTCGCTGCAGCTGATCGCGGCCGGGGTGGACTTTCAACTGCGCGAGACGTTCGAGTCTGCCATGCAGTTTGGCGAAGCCGCTCTGCGTGAACTCGGCATCGATCCGGAGGAAGCCGCGCAGATCGCCGAGCAAGTTCGCCAGCGCGACGCCGAACGCGTCCAGTTGGAAATCGCGGGTGGCATCGACGCGGGGCGCCCGCTCTTGCGTGGCAACCTGTGGAAGCCCACGCCGCTACAAGCGCCCAAGCGGGCGGGTAAAGCACTCGATGGAGAAGGTCGATCCGCACCCGTTCACGACATCGAGTGACGTCGCACGTGGCGGCCCGAGCCGATGCTCGAGCCGCCGGCGCGGCGTCCGGTTACTTCAGCTCGATCGTCAAACTGCGGATTTGCTGGGTGGTGCCCTGCGTGCCGATGATCGGCGTGCCGGCCGTGACGGGGAAGGCGGCGGCAGCGCCCGTCGCCAAGTTCACCGTGTACAAGCGCGATGACGTTCCGCTGTCGGCGGTGCGGATTGCGGCCAAGGCCAGCCCATTGCGACCACCGACGATGTCGAAGCCGGCGTCGCCCAACACGTCGACGCCCAGTAGCCCGACATCCGTCAGAGCTCCCGTATTGGGCGACGGAGCGCCGTCTGGGCCACCCTGACGAACGAGCATATCACCAGCGGAATCGATCCCGAACAGCGTGGTCAGCGTCGCGCCGCTGAAGCTATTCGTGTACGCGGACGCGACGACGCTCGCCGTGCCGGGCGCCAACAGCGCGTCGGTGAAAGTCGCGCCGGCGACCTGCGCAACCGAGCTCAGCGAACGGGCCGAGGGCACGATGCGCAAGTTTTCGTGCGAGTCTGCAACGAAGCGCAGCAAGTCAGGGACGGGATTGAAATCGAGCCCGTATGTCGCGCCGACCGGCAGCGTCGTGAATGGGTTGTCATCACCCGTGGCGGCGCTCAGCACGCCCACGAGGGTGGCTACCCCTGTAGTCGTGTCGACCGTGTACAAGCGACCCGAGCTCCCAACGCCGTAGGCCTTGCCGTCGAGCGGGCGGATGTCCAGTCCGAGCAAGTTCTCGCTCGCCTGGAGCCCGGACACGGTCACGTCTGCGGCCAGAGTGTTGGGGGTGTTGGCGGCGAAGCGCAGCAGATGATTGTCGCTGCTCAACGCCAGCACCGACACGCTCGGGTTCGCCGCAAACACCAAACCGCGCAATGCCTCACCGCCGCCGATCGTCGGATTGGCCACGCCCGGCGGATTGGAAGCCGCGCCCGTGGTCAGGTCGATGCTGTAGAGCGACGAGGTGGTCGCGGTGCCGATGGTCAACGCGGCTAGTGCCGAACCCGCGACGCCGGACTGGCCGTCGATGTCGAAGCCGTTCACGCCGGTGACATCACCGATGCCGAGCGGGCCGACAGTGTTGACCACGCCGCAGTTCGGATTCCCGATGTCGGTGGGGCAAAGCGGCGCCGGAACGGGCGTGAACGCTACGCCTGGATCGCTGCCGATGACGACCAAGGTATCGGCGACGGTATCCAAACCGAATAGCGTCGTGCTGCGCGCGCCGGCGAAGCTATTCGTGTAGGCCACCGCGGTGACGCTGGGGGTGCCGGAGTTGAGCGTCGCATCGGTCGTGGTGCCGGTCGCATTGTCGACGTTGATGCGCAGATTTTGCCCCGCATCACTGACCACGCGCAGGCGGTCGGGCACGGGGTTGAAGCCGATGCCGTAATTGGTGCCGGAGAGCGCGGTGAAGGCCGCGGTCAGATCCGTGGGATCGGCGGCCAGCGCGCTCTTCAACGTTGCCGCGGCGGTGCCCGTATTCACCGTATACAGTTTGCCGGTACTACCCAGCGCATACAGCGCGCCGTCTGCCGGACGCACATCGATGCCCAGGACGTCCTCACCCGAGGCAAGGCCGGTGATTGGGGCGCTCGTGCACAGTTTACCCGGAGCCGCTCGATTCAAGCTCACCAAGCGATTGCTCACGCTCACGCCGAGTAGCTCGCCCGGTGCCTGGGCGGGCGCCTGAGCGGGCGGCGCGATGCCCAAACCGATTACGGTCTCGTCGGTGTTCAAGGCCAGCGCGCGCGGGTTGGATGCGGTACCGGTGTTCAAGTCGACATCGAACAGATTCTTGCCCGACGCGACCAGTCCGGAGTTGACGCCCAAGCCGCTGGTGACGATCTCGAAGCTGCTCGCCGCCACGATATCGATGCCTAGCGCGCCGACCTCACTCAACTTGCCGTCATTCGGCGGGTCTTGCAGCAGCAGTCGGTTCGACGTGCTGTCGATCACGTACAGGCGTGTGCGGCAAGCGGCCGCAAACGAGTTGGTGTATGCGGCGGCCGTGACCGTCGGGTTGCCTGGGTTCAAGGCGCCGTCGGTGATGGTATTGTCGCTCGCGGCATCGACGTTGATGCGCAGACTTTGTCCGCTGCTGCTGACTACACGCAGCCGATTCGCGACCGGATTGAAATCCACCCCGAAATTGCTGCCAGCCAGCGCGACGAAAGGGTCCGTCGCGTCAGTCGGGTCGGCGTCGAGCGTCGTCTTCAATGTAGCGACGCCGGTGACGGCGTTGATCGTGTAAACCTTGCCGGCGCTCGTGAGCGCATACAGCGCGCCGTCCGTGGGGCGAGTGTCTACGCCCACGACGGCCTCACCCGTCGGCAAACCGGTGATGGACACGGCCGAGGCCACCGCTCCCGATCCGCGATTGACGTACAAAATTCGGTTGGCAGAGGTCAGCACGTAGGTGTCTCCAACGACCACGCCTGGGTCCGCCCCGGCCGCGCCGCCGTCACCCGCTGCGCCGTTGCCCATGCCGGCTTCACCGTTGCCCGTGCCGCCGTCCCCGGCGCTGCCCGCCGCGCCTGCGTCACCCGCATTCGTGCCGCCTGCGGTCGAACCGCTCGAACCGCCGGCCCCGCCCCGGCCACCGGCGCTCGTGCCCGCATTGCCTGCGGCGGTTGCGCCAGAGCTGCCGCCACCCATCAGCTCGTCGTTGTCGGAACAAGCGGCTGCGATCAAGCCCGGAACCAAGAGTGATAGAGCAGGAACGATAGTCCGTTGAAGCATGCGATTCATGAGATTCTCCTCGAATATTTTCGATGTGCCGGGTAGCTACGGGCCATCTCCGAAATCGGATCTGCTCCGCAACTCACTCGCTGCATTAAGTCCACCCCAGCCGTTGGGCGTCACACTAGCTCAGCGTACCAAAACACGCACGCTAATTAGAGCGCGTGAAATGCGCCGGTTTCTCTGACGAGATTGTTAATTAGCGCTCATGCAAACTCGCTACAACGCTCTGAGGCGTGTGGCATTCGTGTCGTGTCTAACACCAGCGCCACAGCGTATGAGCCAATGACGCGTCCGCCGCTCAGCGCGAGCGTGCGTCATCGGGATCGGGCTTCGCTTGCTTCGGTCGCTGGGCCTCGGGCACGTTCTTCAAATTCACACGCACGCGCGTCCAGTTCGTGGAGCGGCCGCGCATCGAGTCGACCAAAATGTCTTCAACCTGCAAACACGCAGCGACTCCTGGATGCGCGTGTAGCCAGCGTTCGAGGCCAGCGAGAGCGGCATCACGATCCGGAGATTGCGCGACCACGAGCAGCGGAGCCTTGGTCCGTGAGCTACGGCGGGCGGCGGCGGCGACCGGGCGAGGTGCGGGGGCTGCCTTCGCGGCTCCGGAACGACGAAACTGCCCAGGCCAAGGCGCGTCCGCGATGCCCGCCGCGGCGTCACGCGCAGCGAGCTCGAGCAGACCGTCCAAGCTGCCCACTCGGCTATTCATCTGTGCATGGGGGTCGCCCAGATCCGCGAAGCGCTTCGGAAGCGTAAACAGTGTGAAATCCGCCGGATCACACTCCGGAACTTCGCGCCAGGTGAGTGGCGCCGAGGCGCGCGCGTCTGGCAGGGGGCGCACCGAGTACGCCGAGCACGTGGTGCGGTCTTTGGCGTTCTGGTTGTAGTCGAGGAACACGCCGTGCCGCTCGTCTTTCCACCACTTGGAAGTGGCGAGCTTCGGCACTCGACGCTCGACGGCGCGCGAGAGCGCGAGCGCGGCGTTGCGCAGCTCGCTGAACGTCCAACGCGGCGCGATGCGCACGTTGATGTGCATGCCGCGAGAGCCGCTGGTCTTCGGATAGCCGACCAACCCTTGCTCGTCGAGCAGCGCCTTCACTTCGAGCGCGACGCGGACCACGTCTTTCCAAGCGACGCCGGGACCCGGGTCGAGATCGACGCGCAGCTCGTCGGGATGATCCAAGTCGTTTTGGCGAATGGGGTGGGGGTGAAGCTCGAGGCAGCCCAGGTTCACGATCCAAATCAGCCCCGCGATGTCATCCACCACCACTTCTTCGGCGGTCTTTCCAGACGGGAACGTGAGCGTCACGCTGCGGAGCCAGTCCGGGCGCGATTCGGGCGCGCGCTTTTGGTAAAACGGGGCTGCCTCGGCGCCGTCGACGAAGCGCTTGAGTACGATCGGACGGCCCGCGATTCCTCGTAGCGCGCCCTCCGCAACGCGCGCGTAGTACTCGATCAACTGCAACTTCGTGACTTGGACCTGCTTCGAGAAGTACAGCTTTTCTGGGTGCGTGATGCGCAATTCACGACCCGCCACTTGCAGCCAAATCGCGCCTTCATCACGGGCCATGTTGCTCTCGCTGCCTCAACGCAGCTGACTGTAGCGCGACTCCGCGTCAGCGCCGCTTTCCCCCCAGCAGCGAGCCGAAAATGCCCCGCGTGATCTCGCGCGCCACCGCGGAACCGACGCCTCGCGCCGCGCTCTTGGCCAGTGCATCGACCACACCGGGTCGATGGCCGCCGCGCGGCCCGGTACGACCAAACAAGAGCTCGTTCAAACCACCCCACGCGCCGCCGCTGGCAGGTGCCGCAGGTGCCGCAGGTGAGGCCGGGCCGTTGACGCGCTCTTGCAGCATTTCGAAGGCCGATTCGCGATCGACCGTCCGCTCGTACACCGAGGCGACGACAGAGTTCTGCATCGACGCTACACGCTCTTCGTGCGTCAGCGGACCTATGCGGCTGCCGGGCGGCGCGATGAAGACGCGCTCGGTCACAC
>Ga0247740_1000923_pt1 | contig 13053 bp, 15 predicted proteins | sample UWRJL148409B2_FD_180942 | JGI IMG/M metagenome (GOLD analysis project Ga0247740, IMG submission 180942) | Plant litter microbial communities from Arlington Agricultural Research Station in Wisconsin, United States - UWRJ-L148-409B-2 | ecosystem: Environmental > Terrestrial > Plant litter >...
TATCGACATCAAAATCCGCTCGTCCAAGTCCGTCGCCTCTAAAGAGATTCCCAACGCCGTCGCCGTCCGCCTCCGCTGTCCTTTATCTATGGCTCGCTACACTATCGCTCGACTCTTACCCTTACAACTTTCGCCGCCCGTCTTACTACGACTTGTGTTCTCTTCGCCCGTACGAACCGTCGCCGTTCGACATAGCTACCGGCGTCGACCTGACGGGAATTAGTCATAGGTTCACAGTCAACCGCTGCGTAATCAGTCCATCATTAAATTAGCTGTGTACTAGTAGCGTGTCAAATCTCTCGCAATACGCTACCAAGAGACCCCGTCGCTTGAACATACACGCCCACTGTCGCCTCTGAAAACTAGACGGTTTCCTGGTTAGCAGCTAGAAGCCCACATACCGCGAGATGGTAGCTCTGTACGAGCTAGGCTGCATCTCATTCCTTGCAAGCGTTCCATCCGGCTCCGTCAACGCTCAATTCGCGCTGAGGGGTCAATATTTCATCGACGTTTACAATTCTCAAAAGCAGGGCTTGGCATGGGCAACCTTTCTTTCTTTGACAGCGATGAGGGATTCGGTGATGAGTTGATTTGTTGTTGGTTGCAGGCTTCACATGTATTTTCTTTGATTTTTGCATTTGGGTTGGTATGGGTGGGTGGGTTGCATGGCTTAGTGATGGTTTGATGACTGGCGTTTTGCTATTCTTTCTTGTGGCATGGCTGAGACAACGGACAATACTACCTGCATCGTATCAGCGTGTTTTTATCTCCTGGGCCGGGCTAACGCCGACCATTATCTTCGTCATTCGCTGAACCGCGAGCTGGCAACATCGTAAAAGCCAAACGCTTGTATCTTGAGCTCAGTGAAGGACCAATGGATCGATGGCTGTGACGTGGCAAACTAGACCCTTTCTTTCGTTCCATGGTTGCTAATTGACTCATTATCGGCTGGAAAAAGGCCTGCATTGAACTCAAAGCTCCACACATCTCACATCATTATCTCACAAAACTCAACCAAGTGTCTTGGACTTCAGCCGTCCCTTGTGCCCACGAAAATGCCTGTTGCAGAACTACCACGGGCCGCCATGCTCGAAGACCTCACACGCGCATGGCACTTCCAAAGAGAAGCCGTTTTCCGTCGGAATCAGAAGACCCACTGGATCAACGACTCGTACCGTCTGGTCCTTCGCCGTCAGGACGCCCCGATAGGTAACCAGGTCGATCGAATCTGCAACAAAGCCACAGCTTTTTACTGGCTCCCAGCTACACAAACAGGCGCGCCTGATGCGGAGAAAACCTTCACACCAGGCATCATCTTTGCCGCCCTCTTCGAAGAGTGGAGTCGGTGCTGTGTCCATCTCAATATCGAATTTGGCCATTTTCTTGCAACGCCTGTCAGGGTTGCGGCAACGGGGCCGTCAACGCTTCCGGACATCGTAAAGGCTCACATGTCCATTTACGCGCAGGCGCAGCAGCTCTCAGGCCTAGAGCACTACTCAGTCCATCCGTTATTTCCCGCCATCATCCTAGTATGCGACCAATTCGACGGCAAGGTCAGCGCTCAACCAGATGGCTACGTTAGTCTTCGCGACGTGGCGAAGAAGCAAAGTGTGCTCGTTGTTCTCACCGGTTCAAGAGCAGGAAGCGGAGCAGATGGGACAACCCACGGGCTGGAAATCTCGCTGGATAGCCTTGCCCCGTTTGCCCTGCCTCTTGAATGGGCGGCCTGCGGCGTTGATGTCGTACGTGTCCCGCTCTCGGAAGCCGTCAGATTTGTCACCGAATTGGAAGAACGAGTTCAGGATCAACAGGTCCCGTCTTTGGACAGGAGTCTCTGTGGACATGATTACCCTCTAGGATACAATCCTAACGTTAGATATAGCCCAGACCTATGGGCTCACGCCGTGCAAGCGGCAGGAGAGGAAAACGGATACGAATCGATGGATGCGCGCGAGTCTGTATTGCGCGTACGAGCTCGCCTCGAGGGACAAAAAGCGGACTGCGAGTTCGAACACGAACCTTTCAGCATCCGGTGGAAGCAATGAGAGATCATGAGGAAACACCGCCTTACTACGAACTGCCATCGTATACGGAGGATGCCGAAGACCCATAGGCCCACTCCGACCACTGGCCCCAGCTTCCTCATCAAGAAACGCGAACTCAAGGGCGACGCCCACAAAAAATGGCAGTCACCACGGATGACTGCTTACTCGAAACTTGCTCAAAATTGCCTCATCCAAACACAAACTCCTAGAGGCCGCTTTCAGTGAAGCCAGTCGAGACAAGGCTCAACGCATGGCGCAAACCGCCTCCGCTCAGAACGCCCAAATCGCCGACGAATATCGCTACCCCCAGCTGCTATCGCGCAACAGCAGCGCCACTTTAGCTACAACTGGTTGGAAGCAATACAACTCATTACGAAGTAGAGGGGGAGACGGAGGAGGATACAGGGGGGTTACAGCACATACTCACAGCTTCATTCGTCACAGCCTATGCTAATATTCAGGTAATCAAGGTTATTAGTGTTGGCGCTAATCTCATGGAGTGCTAATGTTTAGTTGCGGGTAATAATTGGTTTATCTCTCGTGTGGCCGCTCTGATGATTGATTGCTCATCTCCATAGCTAAAAGTGGTGCAATATACTTCATTATATACATCGCGCGTACGTATACGTTGATCGGCTTCAGGGGCGACGGAGACAGAGACGGGAACGCCTGCTAAACAACATGCCCAAAGCCCACCAAACTTTCAATTCAAAGCAAAATATTAGTCAAGAGAGAAGCCCGAAAAACATCACACAATCAACAAGCATCCCGCAAGGCGACCATAATCTTCCAAGCTACAATTAACATTGACTTAGCATGCGTTGCAGCACCGGGACCTATGCCCGATCTAGCATGCTATGAAGCCTCCTCCACATGACCACCAACCAGCCGAGTTCCATTCAATCATCCCAGCCAGAAAGAGAACTCGACATGATGCACAATGATAAGAGGGAGGAGGATCTAGAGAAGAAAAAAGGTGACAAGAACTCAAGGAAATGACGGAGTAGAAAAAACGCCTCAAACCATGGCTGACTGTAGTCGCAAACACAATGCCATAATGCGTTTCGTGCGTAAACCAATCACCAATCCTTCGCCATGGACGATGATTGTCATATCGGAACTTGCTCTCTCAGCCCGCTAGGCTCGACCTTCTTTGCCCTTCGGCCGAGAAGCGTCGAGTTGTCTAGGGTGAGCTCAAATGCGCCCTTGCTCTTCACCTGCCTCTTAGCAGCCGCAGCGACGGCTGGGGAATGTTGGCCATAGCCGCGCTCTTGCCGTTGCCCTCCATGCTGCCGTGCCTGCGCGGCCGCTGAGAGTGTGGTATTACGCATCTTCTGCTCCATAGCTGACACATCTGTGCCCTGAGACTTTGGTAGCTTGGCGGGAGGATGTTGAGCCGAGGCCTCGTAGGTCGCGGATTCGCCGGAGAACTCATCGTCATCCTCGTTCTCGTCGAGTGCGTTGAGCGAATTGATGGCGTTGGCGCCCCGGTATCCCTGCTTGAAGTTCTTCCTCCTCTTGCTCTCCTCTTCTTGTCGATGGACAGCATAACCCACATCGAACACTTCGCGGAGGTTGACCGCACCTGGGGAACGGAAGTCCTGTCGCCTAGCACCGGGTGACTCGAGGTAAGCAAAGTTTTGCTTTATTGGCTGCCCCTCAAAGTCGTTCTGTCGGGCTATAGCGGGCGTGGCAAGCGGCGGGGCGTCGTGAGCAGCATACGTCATCTCGTCTGCTTCCCGTATCCAGGGGTGGTTCAAGAATTGCTTGATGTCATATCGCTTTTCCGGGTCAACAGTCAAGAGATGTGTAACCAGATCCTGTGCGGACTTGGAGATGTCGTCCCACCATGGTGAAAGGAATGTGTACTGGCCGCGAGCAACCTTTTCGGTGAGGGTCTGGATCGATTCGTCATAAAAGGGTGGGAAACCACATAGTAATGTGTACAGGACGCAGCCCAACGCCCACATGTCGACGCTCTTGGAATAACGCTCGTCTTTGACAATCTCCGGTGCAGTGTATCCTACGGTTCCGCAAGGCGTCATGGTTTGGCTGTCCCAGATGACCTTGGACAGGCCGAAGTCAGCAATCTTGATAACGCCAATGCCACCGGCTCCAACGCCCTTGACAAACTCGCCCTCATCGGCTTTGTCCTCGTCGTCTGGCGCCCTGGGCTTTGGGTTCCGGGTGGGAACGAAGGGTGTGGGGTAAAAGAGAAGGTTCTCCGGCTTGATGTCACTATATGACGTCAGTTATCATGTGTCTTGATATGAAGGATGAACAGAAGCGTACCGATGCACAACACCTGCCTCTTCGTGCAGGTACTCTAGCGCTTTAGCGACTTGGATGATGGTATGTCTCGACAGGTCCTCGCTGAAGTAAGTTAAGCGCACGATCTGGTGGAAAAGTTCGCCTCCGGGACACAGCTCAAGGATGATGTAGTAGTACTGGCGCGATTCCGAGAAGTCTATGAGCTTGACGATGTTGGGGTGATCGAGCTGTCGCATGATCTGTACCTCCTTGAGGATATTTGCTCTCTGTAGCCGATTACGTTAGTGTCTGCCCTGCAAAGTAGCGCCGGAGGGGCAGATGTGTCGGGGGATACGCGTGGGCGCAGGAATATAGCGCACCTCCACTGTTTTTGGTGCTTTCTTGAAATCCGGATGCATGTGCGCGTCGCCCTACACCAGACTCGCGTGTTGGTAACTTCCACAAAGACCAACTATCCCACAGTGATGCGGCAGGGAGGAGAAGGATATGAGGATGGGGCAGGAGAGGGCAGGGCATTTCCGGCGGGGGAGTACTGACCTGGCTGGAATTCATCTCGAACTTGCGCACCACCTTGATGGCGACCTCGCCCTCCTGCTGGCCGGTGGAGTCGCGCGCGCGGTACACGTTGCTGAAGGCGCCGTCGCCCATTTTTTCGAGCAGAGTCCAGCGCTCGAGCCCGGGGTACTTGGGAAGCTTGCCCTTTGCTTCACGCTCCTCGGCCACGATACGCTCTAGCACCGTCGGGTCGATGTCTCTGTTCTTGGAGCCGGCGGCCTGTTGTGCCTGCTGCTTGTGCTGCTTCTCAGCGGCGCGAGCAGCGACGTCACCAGCCTGGGCAGCGTTGTTGCGGTTGTCAATAGCAGCGGCCGAGAAGGCGGCCTCGTGGCCGTGGCCCTGCAGCGCATGGTGGTCCATGATGGGCTCGCTAATGCCGGCATGTTTGGCTTCGGGGGCGTTGTGCCGCTGTTGCTGGGCGTGCACGGGGGACACATTCGTCGTCGGCTCGGCGTGAGGGGCGTTGGTGCGGGCCTGCTTGCCGTGACGCAAGAAATTCTTGAAGTTCTGTATGGCGGCCATGTTTAGTTGTGCAGTCGGGAGAATGCAGGGGGGATGGTGTTGAGGCGGCGGTGGGGGGAGGAGAAGGAGGGGAGAGGGTGGAACAAGAAGATGCAGCGGGCAGGCGGGGCGAAAGACTACTGTGCAGATACGGTAGTCTCGACCAGGACAGCTCGTGCGGATCTCGTGGGCGGAAGTGAGGAATGCGTATTGTGATAAGGCCGCGGGGTGAAGAGAAAAGGCCATGCAGCAATGATGCTAGACCAAGGTGGTGGCCGCGGCGCTACCTGCGTCATAACGCTCGGGCCACGGTGAATTATGACGATGCCGACATCATCGCCAGATTTCCAACCATGCACCCGCCGCCGCGCAGCCTCATCAATCCTGGGCCCTTGCTCCGAGGCGCAGAGATTGAAATTGAAAATGAGACGCTCACCTCGATGACAGGCATCCTGCTTCTGCTTCTGACTTTGGGCTCCGAGCGTGGCGGGGGGAACTGCATCCGCGATGGCCTCAATCTCAGCCCAGCTCAGCTTTTGTTCCTGCCGTGTTACGTCGCTGGTGCAGCTACCCTTCTCAGCGTGCTTCAGATGGAGGCACGACGACAACACCGCTGTCGCTCTCTGCCTCGTCTGGAGAACCCGCAGCTGGTGGGCTAGCGCAGTGCAAGGGTCGCCAAATGCGGCGGAATGTGCGAGAGACTGAACCGAAAGGAAAGATCGCTGGCGGGGACGGCTCCGATCGTGGTATCGTAGGGCGATGACTAGGGATGATGTCGTCTGACGAGGCACGAGGAAGTCGTCGAGTTTGGTTCGAGCCGTTATAGGGAGACCAGAGACGATGTCTTGGATCCACGGGGTCTCGCAGACATATCTATCTCCTCTACGGCTCGGCCACCGCGCACGCCGTCGACATGTGCGCGCTGGGACTTGCCAGGCGCCGGCGAGTGACGGACGGGAGCGCCGGCGTAGGCGTTCCCAGCACCAGTGTGTGCTCAAGTGGCCTCGTGAAGCCAAAGCGCACCGTGCTACAGGCTGTCGGCGCTCGCTAGGGAACGGCGGCCCAATTGCCTGCAGGCCGTATGGCGCATTGCTCGCGGCCTCGCCTTGGAAGTTGGCCGACAGGCCTGGAATATGCGCGCTGGAGCCATCACTCAGCAGGGCACCACCCCTGATCATGTCCTGCTGCTGCGTGTCGGGTCCAGCTTCACCGTCTTTGCGATAGGAGGACCCAGTGCCTCATCCCACCATCTCGTCTGGTCTCGTCTGGTCTCATCTGGTCTCATTCCACAAATCCAATTCGAAGGCCCGCTCCTGCAGGGTCTTTGGGGACCGGGCGGGCATTACGTCAGAGCCATGGTGGGGCAGTCGGCGATCGTTGCCGAACGTGAAGATGAAACATAGTCTGACGTTTGCGGCGTCCACAACGCTACACCTCTGCTGGCTTCCCAGTGCACATCATATACAAAGCTATTGCCTATCTCCTTGGCTCCCGTGGCCATCGTGATCTGTTTGTCCCTTTCAATATCCATCTTCTTGCACGGTATTTACGCGAGCACCACGGATGACGGTGGGATGACTGACTCCGCACTATCTATGCAGGGCGGATTAGCTTCCTCGGGCGTGCATATGCCGTCATCCCTAGTCGTGTAGGTTATTGAGCAGGCATTCACGTGGACGATGCGGCTCTAGATTCTCCACACGCACTTTTGTTGACGACATTTGAAGCTGGTCTGATCTGCTCATCATGAACCCAACACGACCACCCGCCACCCGCCACACACCCTCTCCATACGTTATGCCCATACGTATTGTACTCCGAGTATAAGCTAAGAAAGTCCACCAGGACAGGTGATCCCCACGATATTCGCGATGCTGTTCCAATACACCTGCATTTCTCATACGAGTGATACCCCCGACACGTCGCGCTCCAAGAACTCGCACCCCCGCCACCCAACACACTCCCTGCACATAAGCCTTCATATGTTCCGGCAACATGGACTCGGGACCCATCAGTTCGTCAGCGCGCGCTAGAGTTTCCTACCCATACCTGATCATCAACTCCTTGACCTTTTCCCTGCCCCTACAACGGACAGTCCCGCCATTCCCTGCAGTGCGGTCATTGTGTCTACTGGATACCCTAAGCCCTTCTTGAATGCCACCAACTCCTTCGGAAACTCCAGTAGTTGTTGGCTAACGTGCCGGCGAGGCCTATCGGACCTTGTTTCTGCTCGATCGTGGCGATCTCTCCGGAAGTAACTACAGCACCGGATCCGTACGCAGTCATTGCGCTCGTTAGCGGGAACCCGAATTTGTTCACACGTTCGGGTAGGAAATCGTCGAGAGAGTCGAAAGAAGACATGCCGTGTTCTTGTGTTTCTCCAGCCAGTCGATCCCTGTGCATATTGCGAAGCTTCTTTTGGGGAGATCGACGACCGAGAACATCTTGACGACGGGCGCGAAGAGTTGATCGAAAGGCGTTGGAACTGGCGCCTACCACTTGCGTCAGCACTCACCATGAGGGTTACCGTTTCTGTTGACCCATCTATGAAAGCGCGCTGGATGGCGAACCATGCTGAATTACACGAGTTCTCTGTGTCGGAGAAACTCATTCGTTTGAGTGATCTTCTTGATTCGCCCATGACTTTACGCACTTCTTCACGGTCACGTACCGGCCTTGTCTATCCTCGATTGACACTCCACTGATGGAATTAGTAACCCCAATTTTACGTACCATCCAGCATCTTGATCCGATCCGGCCTTGTGCCCGGGCACGCGACGCTCAAGTAGCTCCCCTACGACAGAACACTCTGTACACATGCTCGCTCTCACGGTATGCTTTGCACTTTCTTCTGTGTGGCCATGCCTCTTCTTCTGTTCGACTAAGATCTTCTCTTGCAATATGGTAATCTACAATACTGGTTGCTTTCACGCAGATCTACATATCTCCTTGATAATATGACAATGGTTCATCTAGCATGATTCGTGTTTCGACTGGGGTCGCGAGGCATGATTCAGCTGTGTGGGGTAGACTATTCAGGACTAGCGTGAACGTCAAGATCAAAACGCCCCACGTCCACGCCCACGCGGCGATACCGCCATCTGCTCAAACCCTTCGAGAAAGCATGCACATGCAGTTCGTTCATCGTAACATGTATTCCCCTTTCGAATTTCACCTCTCTAATCTCTGGCTTGACTCGTCGAGTGTAATCTAGCAGCTCAAGCATTGCGCCGACGACGACCCAGGGAAAAGCCGAGCGGTCACGAACACAAACATTTGGGACAGTGCGCCCACGTTCGGAGCATAGATCTCGCTCTAGCCACCGCCAGTCTTCAAACTGCAAGTCGGCCGTCGCGATCCCTCCACCTCACCCCTAGTCCTGGGCCAATGGGCACATCTTCGGAAGCTAAGCAACGCGATGACACCTCATCCGGGCTCTCCTCCACGTTTCTCCGCAATTAGCTGCTTGGCACACAACCTCCTCTCCGCGCCGTTGGAATTGGAGCTCGGCACAAATGTACCAGGCACGCGGTCAAATGACACCGAAGATGCTCTGCCGGCAGCAGGCTAACGGTGGAGACTGAGGTAGTCTCTTGGAAGCAGAGCCGCGGCAGATGATGGCGGAAGGTTTGCATTGGGCGGAATGTGGAGGTATATAAGGTCCATGTATGGTGAAGAATTACAGAACCATCGGTTTCCTGCTTCTTCAGCCACGATGTCTTTCTCCAATCCTCCCATGCGGAAGCGCAATGCCTTTGTCTCTCTTCTCTTTGCCGCCGCGATCATCCCTTCGACTTCAGCTTTACCAGAACATGGCCGAATAGCGTCCCAGCCTTCCATGACGAAGAGATCCACGAATGGGACGACTCTACCGTATCAAGATGCATCCCTCTGCATCGACGACCGAATTGAAGACCTGATCCAAAGAATGACGGTGGAGGAGAAGGCTGGGCAGCTATTCCACACTCAGCTCATGATGGGACCGAACGGAACTTTATCCCAGGGCAGTCCGCGCATGAACAGCACAGATAAGATGGTTGGAGAGATGCATATGACGCACTTCAATCTGCTGGGGGTTGTTCAGGATGTGCGGACCAACGCTGAATGGTACAATCTACTACAGGAGCGTGCTTTGGCGACGCGTCTTGGGATACCCGTCACGCTTTCTTCGGATCCTCGACATGCGTTTACATCGAACATTGGAACTGGGTTTACGGCGGCTAGCTTTTCTCAATGGCCTGAGAGTCTGGGTCTCGCTGCTACTCGTGATCCTGCGCTTGTTCAGCAGTTTGCGGAAGTCGCACGCGAAGAGTACATGGCCATCGGTATCCGGTCCGCTCTGCACCCACAGATCGATCTCACTACCGAGCCTCGCTGGGCACGGATAGCCAACACAATGGGCGAGGATGCAAATCTGACCTCTCAACTTGTCGTGGCCTACCTCAACGGATTCCAGGGCAAAGAGATGGGCGCTCATTCCGTTACAACCATCACCAAACACTTCCCTGGCGGTGGCCCTATGGAGAATGGCGAGGACAGCCATTTCACGTACGGCAAGAATGCCACTTATCCTGGCAACAACTTCGACTACCATCTCATTCCCTTCAAGGCTGCCATCGCTGCCGGGGCCCGTCAGATGATGCCGTACTACTCTCGCCCCATCGGAACCGACTACGACGAGGTGGGCTTCTCCTTCAACAAAGGCATCATTACGGATCTTCTCCGCCACGAACTCGGCTTCCAGGGCATCGTATGCAGCGACTGGGGCCTCATCACCGATGGCGTTATAGCCGGCCAGGACATGCCCGCACGCGCTTGGGGCGTAGAATATCTGAGCGAACTCGAACGCGCAGCCCGCGTCCTAAACGCAGGCGTCGACCAATTCGGTGGCGAGCAGCGCCCTGAACTCATCGTCGAGCTCGTCAACACTGGCGTCATCTCTGAAGACCGCCTAGACGTTTCCGTCCGCCGTCTCCTCCGTGAGAAGTTCGTCCTCGGCCTCTTCGAGAACCCTTTCGTTGACGTGGATGCCGCTGTTCAAGTCGTCGGAAATCCCTACTTCCGCCGCCTCGGTAACGATGCTCAGAGGAAGGCAATGACTCTGCTCACCAACAACAATGACATCCTCCCTCTTAAGCCCACCGCAAACATGACTATTTACGTTGAAGGCATCAATGCAACCTACCTCGAATCGCGCAACCTACGCGTTGTCTCCACCCCCGCTGAAGCCTCTATCGCCCTCATGCGCCTCGAAGCCCCCTACGAGCCACGTCCCGGTGGCTTCGAAGCCAACTACCACGCCGGCTCCCTCGAATACAACGCAACCGAGAAAGCGCGTCAAGCCGCCATCTTCGCCGCCGTACCCACAATCGTCGACATGTATCTCGACCGGCCTGCTGCTATTCCTGAGGTTGCGGAAGGTGCGGCTGCACTGTTTGGAAATTTTGGCGCAGCACCGGAAGCGTTTTTGGATGTGGTGTTCGGAGTCGATGGTGAGGGCCAAAGGGCAGAGCCGATGGGCATGTTGCCGTTTGACTTGCCGAGGAGTATGGAGGCTGTGGAGGCGAGTCGCGAGGATGTACCTTTTGATACGGAGAATCCTGTGTTTAGATTTGGACATGGGTTGCGGTATAAGCCGAGTTGTTGAAGGGAGAGTTGAGTTGGAGACAGTAATGTGAATTGGGCTTCTGCCTTGGAACAAACACTTCATACATATAATATACCCTCAGATCTAGAACGAGATGACGATAACAAGTTCATAAACTAGTTCAGACAGCTGTGATTCTTGTGACTACCTGTGACACTTCTCTCGAGCCATCGAATCTCCATATCCAACGAGCTCAACACCACAACATCACCACAACCGAAACTCCGTGTAGGGGCTCGCCTATGTACCTACCGAAAATTGCCACCACTAGGTAACATCAGGTCGAATAGTGCGGTCATCTTCGAGTGGTAGACAAATGCCCCATCGTCGAAAGTGAATGATGCAGCTCTCGCCCAGACCCAGTATCTACTCACACCTCAAGTCTCCAAGCTACCATGTCGGGCTCTTGCTTAACAGCAAGCTTCAGCAGCGTCGCGGAGTGCAGACTCTACACGTGAATGCTCGTTTGCCAACGGTGGATCTGTAGGCAAAATTGTCGTAGCCCCCGGCTTAAATGCCCGCCGATATCTGTGTACTACTCGGGGAGGCGGGGAACACGGAGAGTATGTGACTACCCTCGCTCTGCGAAGTGATGCCAGCTCCGTATGCGCTAAATCTCATCCACCAGTGTTGACGACGACCGCTGTCAGTTGTCAGATCTTCGTTTGCAACGAAACGCTCAGCCACGCTGATTCTTGTCGACCATTGGAACAAAAGTCAATCCAACCCACACTTACCGCACAACACCGCATTCTCTACATCGATTCCTTTGCATTTATTTCCAACGCGGTGATAGATGTGCCACCAACCAAACAAACACCACGTCCAAGTTCGACCAGCGCCGAACTTCTGTCCTCCAATCTTCCCGACAGCATCAACTGGCCGACCTTCATCCTGCATGTTCTGGAACCTAGTGCACAGGTTTTTAGCCAGAGACCAAATCTCTGGCCACTGCACCCGAGCTACTATCACGCCTGCAACGATCGTTGTTAGTTCCAATTCGTCTTGCCGCGGCCGAATAACCCGGTGCTAATAAGCTACGGGCTTTCTACTCTCCTAGTTCATTTTGCAAGTCCTATTCACTACTGATGGTTTCTGTCCAAATTGTCGCGACTACTGTTATCACTATGGAAAGAGTGACACAAATGCGAGACAATTTCACCACTCAACGGGGACGGCGGGCCTGCAAGAAAGCGAATATCAACCACGGCGCCGACTCCGCGGCAGTCCTACACTGAGTTCCACCCACACGATCCAGACCAGCCTACCCGGATGCTGAGCTCATCATGTCAATGTGTGGACCACGCAACACGCAACACATAACACAATCCCGTTTCCCCGCGTTTGCGCTTCCCAGCTAAGCCATGCACCCCCAACTTTTCATTGGCACCGGCCAAATATGCCGCGCCCCTACAGGTACCAGCATTTTATCGTCCTGTCTGACCATCGCTGCTGTAGTGCGATGCCTCCCGCCAATACCTGGACCTATCAACGTGGAATCCATGGCCCTGTCGGGCTCGCCAGCGAGGTACAACAATACAAGTATCGAACGGTGAGGGCTTTTTTATTCCGGAGATATTGATGATATATGATTATAAATGTGCGTAGACATTCGAGAAAGTCACTTCTTCACCTGGCGTCCGCCATCGGACCATGCGCAATTGCGCTCAACCCCCTCTTACCAAACACATCTGAGCAACAAGTATTCAACGTCCTATCAACACCCTGGCCACACCACCATGTGCTATGACACTACAATATACATATTCGCCTGCACTCACCAACACTACGTCTACACGACAGCTCCTTTCTGCCACAAGCTCCGCAACCAACTCTACCGCATCAATGACCCTTACGAACTCTATCATCCTGCTATTCCTTTTCAGGACTGCGTTCAGCATTCTTCAATTCACCTGCCTCGGCTGTGTGACGGCTGCATGCGTATGACGCGGCAGGGGTGGACTTTTAGATGGGTTGTGAGGCGGCCGCGTGGTCTTTGACGGATAGTGAGGTGGAGGGGGGTGGCGGGGGCGG
>Ga0247740_1000924_pt1 | contig 13052 bp, 13 predicted proteins | sample UWRJL148409B2_FD_180942 | JGI IMG/M metagenome (GOLD analysis project Ga0247740, IMG submission 180942) | Plant litter microbial communities from Arlington Agricultural Research Station in Wisconsin, United States - UWRJ-L148-409B-2 | ecosystem: Environmental > Terrestrial > Plant litter >...
GCGCTCGACGTTCACCGCTGACACTCACGCCCAGGTCGAGGCCAAGAAGGCCGCAGCCATCTGGTCTGCCGCCCGCAATGGCGCCTACAGCTCCGTCGGACCCCGCCAGGCCGGCGACGACTACCCGTACCGCTCGCTCTCCGGTCTCTCGCCGCTGCGTTACGTCGCGCGCCAGTGCACCGACTTCGTCGCGTGGCGCATCAACCGCGATGCCGGCTCGACGAGCGCACCGTACAAGTACGACTGGTCGAACATGACGCCCAACGGCGGATCGGCTTCGCAGTGGGCTGGCGCTTGGCGCAGCCACGGCTGGAAGACCAGCAACACTCCCGTCGTCGGTGCGGTCGCCTGGTTCAACGGCAACCACGTCGCCTACGTGAAGAGCGTTTCGGGCAGCAACGTCAATCTCGAGGAATACAACTGGAACGGATCCGCGTCGTACCACACGCGTACGATCCCGAAGAGCCAGGTCGCTCTGTTCCTGTATCCCCCGCCCTGATCCCATACAACCAATACTGACGAAAGGACGATCCTCGCGGATCGTCCTTTCGGCGTATTCGGGCTCATCATCGCGGCTGACGTTGGCGGCGGCCCCGCAGGTCGAGCTAGCCGCGCGCGAGGAATGCGTGGGTGCGCTCGAGACGCGACATCCACCAGTCGGTTCGTTCGGTGGATGCCGCGTGCCGCTCGATCAAGGCCGCCGATGGTGTGACGCGCGCGACAGGCAGGTAGCCATCAACGGGTATGAGGGGGCGCTCGACGATGTCGGACGCAAGAAGGGCCGCCGTGCCGAGTCCGCAGTCGTAGTCGAGCTCGAGCAGAGCGCCGGCGAGGTGCAGCCCCATTGAGATGCCGATCGACGTGTCGAGAGCGCTCGAGACGACGGCGGGCAGGCCCGCCTCGCGAACGATCTCGAGAGCCGCAGCGATACCTCCGAGGGGCTGCGCCTTGAGCACAAGAACGTCTGCGGCTCCCGCGCGTGCGACAGCGACGGGGTCGTGAGCCTTGCGCACGCTCTCGTCTGCAGCGATCGGCAGCCCCATGTACTTCACGCGGGTGCGGATCTCGGCGAGCTCGTCGACGCTAGCGCACGGCTGCTCGATGTATTCGAGATCGTAGGGTGCGAGGGTGTGGATGGCGTGCTCTGCCTCGTCGACGTTCCAGCCGCCGTTGGCGTCGACGCGAATACGCCCCGCTGGTCCGATGAGTTCGCGCACGCGCGCAACGCGAGCCGTGTCATCCACCAACGTCTGACCGAGTTCGGCGACCTTGATCTTGACGGTTCGCGCTGCCCCGAACCGCGCGAGAATCGACTCGACGTCGGCCGCGGCGACGGCGGGCATCGTCGCGTTGATCGGCGCGGTGTCGCGCACGAGTGCGGGAGTCGGCTCCCAGGCGAAATCAATAGCGGCCGCGAGCCACGCGCTTGCCTCGGCGTCGTCGTATTCGAGGAAGGGCGAGAACTCGCTCCAGCCCTGTGGGCCTTCGAAGACGAGAGCCTCGCGTTCGGTGATGCCACGAAATTTGGTGGCGAGGGGCAGCGAGATGACGCGCGCCGTTGCGGTCAGGTCGTTCAGTGAAGGGAGCATGGTGCCATCCTCGCAAGGAAGGCTGGCGTTTCGGGGTTGAATAGGGGCATGGCCGAATATCGGGGAACAGAGGTATTTCGTTCGACGTCGCGCGTGAAGTTCGTCGACGAAGAACCCATCGATCAGGCGAAGACCGCTCACCTCGGCTTCTCGGCGACGATCCTCTCGGCCGGGCTGCTCTTTCTTGTCGGCTACGCGGTGATCGCGGCCGCCGAGGGCGACTTTGAAAAAGGCACGATTCTCGCCTGGGTCGCGATCGTCGGAACGATACTGACCGCGCTTATGGGCGCCGCAGCCCTCGTGCTGGGTTACGGGCGACTCTGGGGGCTTCTCGCGATAGTTCTCAGCCTGTTTGCCAACCCGGTGACGCTCAGTGCGATGCTCGACGCCTTCGGCTCGCTCGCGACAACGCCATAGTCTTAGAACATGTCTCGTCACGTCTCTGACCTGTTCGACCCCGAAGTCTGGCGCGAGGTCGAGGGCTTCGGTGAACTCACCGACCTCACCTACCACCACGACGTGGCGGGTCGCGTCGCGCGCATAGCGTTCGATCGCCCCGAGGTGCGCAATGCCTTTCGGCCGCACACTGTCGACGAGCTGTACCGAGCGCTTGACGACGCGCGACAGAACCCGCGCATCGGCGTTGTACTGCTGACCGGCAACGGTCCGAGTGCCAAAGACGGCGGCTGGGCCTTCTGCTCCGGGGGAGACCAGCGCATTCGTGGGCGAGACGGGTACGAGTATCACGAGGGTGAAGTCTCGACGGGCTCGACCCGCAGCGCGAGCCGTCTGCACATTCTCGAGGTGCAGCGCCTCATTCGCTTTATGCCCAAGGTCGTCATCGCTGTGATTCCCGGATGGGCTGCCGGCGGTGGTCACTCGCTGCATGTCGTCTGCGACCTCTCGATCGCGAGCGCCGAACACGGCAAGTTCAAGCAGACCGACGCCGATGTCGGATCTTTCGACGCGGGCTACGGCAGCGCATACTTCGCGCGCCAGGTCGGGCAGAAGTTCGCCCGCGAGGTGTTCTTTCTCGCGCGCGAGTACGACGCACAGCGCGCACTCGACACGGGTGCGATCAACGCCGTTGTGCCCCACGCCGAACTCGAGACCGTTGCCTATGAGTGGGCCAACGAGATTCTCACAAAGTCGCCGACAGCCATTCGTATGCTCAAGTTCGCGTTCAACGCCGTCGACGATGGCATGGTCGGCCAGCAGGTTTTCGCCGGTGAGGCGACGCGCCTCGCCTACGGAACCGACGAAGCGGTCGAAGGAAAGAACGCGTTCCTCGAAAAGCGCGAGCCCGACTGGTCGCCGTACCCCTGGCACTACTAAGAGAGCTGCGTTACCTCGACGGAGTCAAACCCGACAACAACGCGTCGGTATGACCCACCCTCGTCGATAACGATCGTCGCTATCTCGTCGCGGCCGAACGGGCTCAGGCGGGCGGTGATTGTTCCCTCGGTGCTCTCGCGCAACTGGGTGATGAGGGCGCCTTCGACGATCTCGCGTTCGGCGTCGTCGAGCTCGAGTCCGCGGTCATCGAGCAGCACGACCTGTAGGCCGCGCGCGCGGGCGATGCGCGTCTCGGCGGCTAAAGACTCTGTGCTGAACCCGGCGGCACGGATACCGTCGCGCAGACCGGCTTCGAGTAGCGAGAAACCGGCGAGCTCGTCGTCGTCGAGGTGTTCGCCCGACAGGATGCGGTCGAGCGCCGGACGAGCGTCGCGCTCGAGTCGTGCAACCTGACGCTCGCGCTCTTCGGTCGCAGCGGCGGTTGCGGCGCGCGCGGCGACTCGCGAGAGTTGCGTCTCCTGGATTGCCGTGATTGTGCGGCTTGCGCGGCGCAGAAGCATTGCGAAGAGCGACCCGATGAGAAGTGTCGCGGCCTGGCGCGCGATGTCTGTCGCGCCGCCGATGAGGTGACCCGTGCTGAACGAGGCGAAGAGCTGGATCGCGGCGAAGACGCCGTACCCGAGCCAGGCCTGCCTCGAGCGACCGCGCAGCGCGAGAATGAGCAGCACGAAGGTCGTCGCACCCATGTGCCAGTTCGAGTAACCGGGAGCCTCAGGAAACCGAAGGTTCCAGGCTCCGATGGCGGTGATTGCAGCGACGAGCACGATGATTGTCGAGGTGGCGAGAGCCCCGAACGGCTCCTTGCCCTCGATCGAGAGCACGGCCAGCGCGGCATAAAGAAGAACGAGCGCGATGATTCCGTTGGCGGGGTTCACGAACTTGCCGAGGTTGAGAATCACGATCAGGGTCGTGGCGAGAGCGTAGAAGCCGAGGAGCACGCGGCCGCCGAGGCCCGTGAGTCTCAGGATCGATGTCACGTCGCCCTTCACTCGAGGCCTCCCTGTGGGTGCCAGGTGAGCGACACGGTTGTGCCGGCGCCACGTGACGAGGTCACTGTCGCCCTGCCGCCGGGCTGCGAGTTGATGCGACTGAGAATGCTCACGCGAATGCCGAGTCGGTCGAGCCCGATGCGGTGGGCGACAAAGCCCTTGCCGTCGTCGTTGACAAGAATCTCGACGCCCTTGGCGTCGAACCGCGCGAATGCCGTGCGTCGCACCGGCCGCCCGTCGGGCCACTCGGCGTGTTTGATGCTGTTGCGTATGGCTTCAGCAAGCGCTTCGGCGAGAGCGTCGCTGATCTCGGCGGGAAAACGGGGAGCGTCATCGAAGTGCGGCGCAGAGACGGTGAGGTCCAGGCCGTAGGTCGACGCGGAGTTGCGCAGCAGAAGCTCGAGTTCGCCCGCCGTTAAGAGCTCGGGGCCAGACGTGCCGTCACGAAAGTCGTCCATCTTTGCGAGGGCGTTGCGCGCGCTTGTTCGCGTGAGCTCCTGGGTGCCGGGCACATTGCGCCCTGCCGCGTGCAGGGTCGCGAGAACGTCATCGTGCATAAAGGCGTGAAAGCGCGAGCGCTGGGTCTCAACGGTGGCGGCAGCGGCGGTATTCGCGGCTTCTTCTTGCGCGGCAGCAGCCGCGGCATCCTGCTCCCGACCCGCGCGGAGTGCGAGCTGCATAAGCGAGACAAAAACCCCCGTGATGATCACTGTCATCACCGCGTCCTGAAAGGCGATTGACGCGTCGCCCATTCCGTAGACGATCCAGCGCACTGTTCCGCTGCAGGCGGCGGTGAGCAGAAGGTAGCCCCACGCGAGCACGGGGCGCAGGGTGAGCGCCGCAAAACAGACGGCAGCGGTAATCACGTTGAGCAGCCAGGGCAACTGGTCGCCGGGCAGTCGGTCGGTGAGCATCGCGAGCGGCCAGCAGACGATGAAGATGACACCGGACACCGCGTTGACAATGCCGAGGGCGCGCAACACGGGAATCGGCGCACGGAATGCGAAGATCGCGAGAACGGGCGGCAGTCCGCAGAAGACGACAAGCACAACGACGAGGTACACCGGGTGCAGGTAGGGCGCCTGCGCGATCATCGACGGAACGCCGAGCATCGTGAAGACGAGACTGCCGATGCCGAGCGACAAAACGAGAATGCGCACAATACGGTCGAGCGCTGATTCGATGATCACGCTGTTCCCCCCGGTGCTGATCTCACCTGCTCAGCGTGACACAGTTTCGCTCGTTACGCTGTTGATATGACGCGGTCTCTGAGAGCGGTTTCAGGCGCCGAGATTGTGCCGGCACTGCGTGAGGCTTTGTCTGGTTCTGGAGACGCGATCTTCGCCGGTGTTCCGAGTGGCGATCTGCCCGCGACCGTTGCCCAGCGCGTTGCTCTCGTTGTTCAATCGAGCGGCTCGACCGGCCGTCCGAAACGCGTTGCGCTGTCTGCCGACGCGCTGCTCGCGAGCGCCGCGGCATCGGAATCCGCACTCGGCGAACCCGGCCAATGGCTTCTCGCACTGCCTACGACCTACATTGCTGGCCTCAACGTCGTTGTGCGCGCCTTCGCGGCCGAAACCGAACTCGTGAGTGTCGACGACGGAGCGTTCACCGCCGACTCTTTTCTCGCCGCAAGCCGGCGTATGACCGAACCCGTGAGGTTCACGTCGCTTGTTCCCGCGCAGCTCGCCAGAATCATCGAAATGGATGCAGCAGCCGACGCCCTCGCAGGCTTCACGCGTGTGCTGCTCGGAGGGCAGGCCGCCCCGGCGTCGCTGCTCGCGCGGGCAGCGGAACGAGGCATCCACGTGACGCGTACCTATGGTGCGAGCGAGACGAGCGGCGGCTGCGTGTACGACGGTGTAGCGATCGGGGCGACCCGGGTGCGCATCGTAGCGGGGCAGATCGAGCTCACCGGCCCGAGCCTCGCCGAGGGGTATCTCGCCGACCCGGAGCGCACCGAGGCCGCGTTCGTCGTCGACGAGGGCACGCGCTGGTACCGAACCGGAGACGCGGGCGCGCTCGCCGGTGACGTGCTGTCGGTGACCGGGCGGCTCGATGACGTCATCATCTCCGGGGGAGTCAAGGTCTCGCTCGGCGAGATCGAGACGCTCGTTCGGGCCCAACCGGGGCTCGGTGAGGCTGTCGTTGTGCGAGCTCCGAGTGAGAAGTGGGGCGAGGTGCCCGTTGTTGTGACGACGGTGGCGGTCGACCTCGCGGGTCTGCGCACAACCATCTCGGCCGTTCTTGGGGTCGCAGCGGCACCCGCGGCCATCGAGGTGCTCGATGTGCTGCCGCTGCTCGCGTCGGGCAAGCCCGACCGCGTGGCGCTCGCCGCTGCCGTTCGCCGCTAGCTCAGTCGCCAATCGCTAGACTCCTGTTCGTGGCCACCTCAAAGCAGCAGCGCATCGACCCGAAGAAAGTCTCCGCGGCGGTAGCGCGCGGAAAGAGCAAGCGACCCGGCGGTCGCCCGCCCGGCGCGCCGGTCGTGAAGAAGGCTACGGCTGCCGACTGGATCGCGGGAGCCCGCATCCGCACGCTGCCTCTCGCTGTCGCACCCGTTGCCCTCGGAACCGCAACAGCACTCGTGCTGCTCAACGGCGAGCACGAGTACAAGCTCGCTGTGCTGTGTCTCGTTGTTGCCGTTGCGCTGCAGATCGCTGTGAACTACGCGAACGACTACTCCGATGGAATCCGTGGCACCGACAAGCATCGCGTCGGACCCTCGCGCCTGACCGGTTCGGGCGCTGCGAAGCCTCGCGCCGTGCTCACCGTCGCACTTGTCTTCTTCGGCATCGCGGCGGTCGCCGGCATCGCCATAACGATTCTCACCGGCTACTACTGGCTGCTCGCTATCGGCGCCGTCTGCATCGTCGCGGCCTGGTTCTACACGGGCGGAAAGCGCCCCTACGGCTACAACGCGCTCGGTGAAGTCTTCGTCTTCATCTTCTTCGGCCTCGTCGCCACCGCCGGAACAACCTTCGTGCAGGCCGGAACCGTCAACCTCGAGACCTGGGTCGCGGCAGTCGCCATCGGACTCATCGCGTGCGCCGTTCTCGTCGTCAACAACATCCGCGACATTGAGCCCGACCGCGCGTCGGGCAAGCGCACCCTGAGCGTGCTCATCGGTCGCACCGCCTCCCGCGTGCTGTTCGGTGTATTCCTGCTGTTGCCGTTTGTGATCCTGCCGTTCTTTCTCTTCGTTTACTTCAACGCCGGGTACACCTACATCGCGCTGATCACTGCGATTCCCGCGGTCATCATCGCCTCGACGGCCAAGACACCGGGGGAGTTTGTTATAGCCCTGAGGCTCGCGAGCCTCACCGGGCTGATCTACGGCGTCGCGCTCGCACTGGCGATCGCGCTGTAGTGAAGCGCGCCGCGGGGGTCGCTCTCGCGGTTATTGTTGCGCTTGCTGTGCTGACGCCCGCGCAGGCTGCGTCGGCCACCGACGCCTCGCAGCTCAGTGAGAAAGTTCGAGCGATGGGCGCCCTCGACGTCTTTTTCGACATGGACGCCAAGACCGCGGGAGTGCGCGTGCCGCCGGGCGTTCGAATCGAGCCCTGGGATGTTCGCAAGTTCGAGAAGCAGTACGGCTATGACATCGAACTGCTTCCCACCGAAGTGACGCCCGCGCTCGTCGACAAGCTGAGTTCCATCATGCGCAGCTTGATCGACCGAGGCAAGATCAGCTCGGGTTTCGCTGGATACTCACCGACCACCGACGATCTCACGCTGACGAGTGATCTCGAGGAAGACGACTACTACCTTGTGCGGGATGTCATCGGTGACCGGGTTGTATTTGAGTACGGCCAGTTCTACGCGGGCGGAGGACCGCCAGAGCACGATCCACTCTGGCTTGCGATAACCAGAGTGCAGATTTCGGTTGTCGGCCTGGCCATCGCTGAGTTCTAACTAGCGGTCTTCGGCCTCTTCGTCAGAACCGACAGCGGCCTTCCGCGTGCCCGCCTCGTCGTCGGGGTTGGCGTGCCGTCGCGCATAGACATCCTCGGCGACCTTGTCGCGTGCTTCGCGCAGAAACAGGTACGAGACGCAGAAACCGATGATCGCAGCGACTATTGCCGCGATCCATGGTTGAAAGCCGACGAGAACGAGCACGGTAAATGCTGCCGCGAATATTCCTACGCGGTAGAGGCTGTAGATGACCCAGGGCTTCACCTGTCCAGTGTAAGGAGGTGCCGCCGTACAATTGACTGTATGGCGCGCTTACTGGTAGTTCTGGGCTTTGTCGCTCTCGCATTCGCAATTTTTTGTGTCGTCGACGTTATCCTCACCGACACCCGCAGAATCCGTGCGCTGAAGAAGTGGATCTGGGTAGTCATAGTGATCGTGCTGCCGGTCATCGGCGGACTCCTCTGGTTCATCCTCGGTAAGTCTCGCCAGGACGGTAGCGGCCAGCGCCGCACTATCGCCCCCGACGATGACCCCGAGTTTCTCGGAACCCTCGCTCACGACGAGAAGCGTGACGAGCAGCAAGACGAACGCATTCGCCTGCTGGAAGAGCAGCTCGCCGAACTCGACGATGACGACCCCAAGAAGTAGCGCGCCAGCGACCGACTTCGCCGCTCTCTTCATCGACGCACTCGTCGCGAACGGTGTGCGCGATGTTGTTCTGAGTCCCGGTTCACGGTCGCAGGCTCTCGCGCTCGTCGTCGCCGACCGGGAGCGCTCGGGCGCCCTGCGCCTGCACGTTCGTATCGATGAGCGCGTCGCGGGGTTCGTCGCCCTGGGCCTCGCCGTCGAGACACAGCGGCCCGTTGTTGTTATAACGACCTCCGGCACTGCTGTCGCCAACCTCCACCCTGCGGTGCTCGAGGCGCACCACTCCGGTGTTCCGCTCATCATCGTGAGCGCTGATCGCCCCCTGTCGCTGCGCGGTATTGGCTCCAACCAGACCACGCAGCAGGCGGGTATTTTCGCGAACGCTGTTCGAGCCGAGTGGGATGTCGCGGCGCCCACCCGCGCCAAGCCCGGCGATCCCGTGGCGCTCGCCGCCGCAGTCGTTGGTGCCGCCGCTTCCGGACCCGTGCACGTCAACGTGGCCTTCGATGTTCCGCTCTCGGGTTCTGTGCCATCGGCCGCTACCCACGACTTGAGCATCGCCTTCGCCGATCGCGATGGCCTGCCGCCCGCGCTGCACCTCGAACCGCGCCCCGGCACCGTCGTCGTCGCGGGAACCGGCGCCGGCGCCGTCGCGGAGACCATCGCGCGCGAACTCGGCGCGCCGCTTCTTGCCGAGGTCACGAGTGGAGCCCACTTCGGCCCCAATCTCGTTGTCGCCTACCGCGACTTGCTCAACCGCGCGAACTTCGGTGACCGCGTCGAGCGCGTCATCATCTTTGGGCACCCGACGCTCAGTCGAGAGGTTCCCGCGCTCGTGCAGCGCGACGGTGTCGAGACGATTGTCGTGCGCAGCTCCGCGTCGATCGACGACTACAACCCCGGTCATCGTGTTGCACGATTCGCCGACCGTGTGCTCGTCAACGGCGAGCCCGATGCGTCGCCCGCTGGTCGATCGTGGCTCGGACGTTGGGTCACAACCTCGCGCGCGGAGCTCGAACAGCACGACGCGCCATCCATCGATATTGCTATCTCGAGTGAGCCCGCCGACCAGGCCGCCTTCAACCGCGCCGTCATCGCGGGGCTTCGAGCGCCCGTGACGCGTCGCGCCCTCGTCGAGGCCGTCTGGCGAATGAGCTGGCCACACGATCGGCTCGTCGTCGGAGCATCACGCCTGATTCGCGAGCTCGACTCGTATGCGCCGGGCAAGAAGATCTCGGTTCACGCCAACCGTGGTCTCGCCGGTATCGACGGCACGATCTCGACGGCCCTGGGGATAGCGCGAGCGAGCCAGAGCGCAGAAGGCTCGACCCAGCAGGGCATCACGCGTGTACTGCTCGGCGACCTCGCCCTTCTTCACGACGCTGGCGCACTGCTGTTCGGCGAGGGCGAGCCCCGCCCGCGCGTTCAGATCGTTGTCGGCAATGACGGCGGTGGCACAATCTTCGACGGTCTCGAAGTGGCTCAGACCGCGACATCCACCGATATTGATCGGGTGTTTCTGACCAAACAGGTTGTCGACCTCGAAAAGCTGGCCGGCGCATACGGCTGGCACTACAAGCGAGTCGAGAACCGCGGTCAGCTCGACGAAATGCTCACGCCCACCAACGAGCCGACCATCGTGGAAGTTCCGCTCGCGCGTTAACCTGAGGTATGACTGACGCAACGCTCGCGGGTGACGGATTTACGCTCTCGAAGGTCGACGCATCTTCGACCCCCGGCTTCCAGGGCGACAAGGCAGCGGGGCAGGCTTCGCTCAAGTCTGCGTCGGGCGAGCTTGCCGAACTGCAGGAGAAGCTCTTCGCCGCATCGAAGTTCGGCGACAACCGCAGCGTGCTTCTCGTGCTGCAGGCGATGGACACCGCGGGCAAGGGCGGCATCGTCGACCACGTTCTCGGCGAGACCAACCCGCAGGGCATCAAGGCGTTCGCGTTCAAGGCGCCGACCGACGAAGAAAAGCAGCACGACTTTCTCTGGCGCATCAAGGCGCAACTGCCGCCCGCCGGCTACATCGGCGTCTTCGACCGGTCGCACTACGAGGACGTGCTCATTCATCGGGTGCGCGGGTTCTCCAGCCCGGAGGTGATCGAAGAGCGCTACGAGATCATCAACGAGTTCGAACGTTCACTGACCGAGAGCGGCACAACGATCGTCAAGGTCATGCTGCACATCTCGAAGGCCGAGCAGAAGCTTCGGCTTCAGGCCCGGCTGGATGACCCGACGAAGCACTGGAAGTACAACCCCGGCGACCTCGACGAGCGCGCCCTGTGGGACGACTACCAGAACGCCTACCAGGTCGCCATCGAACGCACCTCGGATGTTCCGTGGCACGTCGTTCCTGCGAACAAAAAGTGGTACGCGCGGCTCGCCGTTCAGCGACTGCTCATCGCGGCGCTGCGCGACCTCGACCTCGAGTGGCCCGCGGCCGACTACGACGTTGCGGCAGAGAAGAAGCGGCTCGCGGCCTCATAGCGTCGTTGAAAATCGGTTCGTGGTTTCGATACGCTCGCTGGCGCTCGCTACTCAACCACCGAGATCTTGTTGATTGAGTAGGCCGTCCGCTTGCGCTCGCTACTCAACCACCAAGAACTTGTTGATTGAGTAGGCCGTCCGCGGCCGCTCGCTACTCAACCACCGAGTTCTTGCCTAGCCGAACGCCTCGACTATCGGCCTGAACTTCATCTTCGTCTCGGCCAGCTCGCGCTCGGCAACCGATCCGTCGACGATGCCCGCACCCGCGTAGGCGGTGATGCGGCCGGTGCTCGACACGTGGGCGCAGCGCAGGGCGACTGCCCACTCACCGTCGCCGTTTGCGTCGACCCAGCCGACCGGTCCGGCGTAGCGCCCGCGGTCGAAGGGCTCGAGTTCTTCGATGAGATCCATTGCCGCACCGGTGGGGGCCCCGGCAACCGCGGCCGTCGGGTGCAGGGCAGCGATGAGGTCGAGTGAACTCGAGCCGTCGCTCAGCTTGCCTGCGACATCGCTCGCGAGGTGCCACAGGTTCGGAAGCTTGAGGGTGAACGGCTGCTCGCTCGCCGTAAGAACACTGCTGTGCGGCTCAAGCACGCGCAGAACGCTGGCGATCGCGTAGGCATGCTCGTCAAGATCTTTGGTGGATGTCGCGAGCGACACGGCGGCGTCGTGATCGGTCTCGGCGTCACTGCCCCGGCCGATGCTTCCGGCGAGCACGCGGGCGCCCACCTCGCCGTGGTCGACGCGCACAAGAGTCTCGGGGCTCGAGCCGATGAGGCCGTTGACGGCGTAGGTGAATCCGTCGGGGTAGCCGAGGGCGAGTTCGAGAAGCACGCGGCGAAGATCGGCACCCTCGGGCAGGTGGCCGACGAGATCGCGGGCGAGAACGACCTTGCGCACGGTTCCCTCGCCAATTGCGGCGATCGCTGCGTCGACCGCGGCGGTGAACATGTCGGGCTTCATCTCGCCGGGCAGCAGAGACAAGCGGTACTCCGGGCCGAGCGCGGTCGGTGTGGGCTGCGGGGCGTCGGTGTTGACGCGAGTGATCCAGCTGCGGCCGTCGCGGCGTCCGATGAGAATCGAAGGCACGATCAGCACGCTCGTCGCTGCGGATCCGCGCGAGAAAGCGAACGAGCCGAGCGCAACGAGGCCCGTTCCGGGCAAACCGACAGGATCGGTGATCGTTGCCGCCGAGACGAGTGATCGCCAGGCGATCGCGGCGTCGCGCATGCGGTCTTCGCCCGAGAACTCGAGTCGCAATGCCTCGCCGATGCCCGCAACGCCCTGCTTGCGACGCAGGAATAACAGCGGGTCTCGCGAGGAGAGCAGCGGAATGATCGGACCAAGATCGTCGATTTCGACGGTTGTCACGCTGAGCTGAGGGGTGCTTGCGGCAGTCGTGCTCACCTCTCCAGCGTACTCCCCGCTTGGTGAGGGGCTTTCTCACTAGACTTGGCAGGTGAGTAAAGCCGACCTGAACAAAGAACCAGACGAGGTTGCTGGCATGTTCGATGGCGTCGCCCGCCACTACGACCGCACCAACGACATCCTCTCTGCTGGTAATGCGCCCCTCTGGCGCTACGCAACGGTTCGCGCCGTTGACCCGCAGTCGGGCGAGCGGATCCTCGATATTGCTGCCGGAACCGGAACCTCCTCGATCGCCCTGACGAAGACGGGCGCGACCGTCGTCGCCGTCGACTTCTCTGCGGGAATGATCGCCGAGGGCAAGCGTCGTCACCCCGAGCTCGAGTTCATCGAGGCGGATGCTGAGAAGCTGCCCTTCGGCGACAACGAGTTCGATGCCGTCACCATCAGCTTCGGGTTGCGCAACATCAACGACCCGCGTGCAGCGCTCGCCGAGATGTACCGCGTGCTCAAGCCAGGCGGCCGTCTTGTCGTCACCGAGTTCTCGAAGCCGCCGATGGCGATTCTTCGTGCGGGCTACCAGGCCTACATGAAGTTCGTGATGCCGACGGTCGTCAAGGTCGCGAGCTCGAACTCCGAGGCCTACACCTACCTCAACGAGTCGATCAAGGCATGGCCCGACCAGGGCGAGCTCAGCCGA
>Ga0247740_1000925_pt1 | contig 13043 bp, 16 predicted proteins | sample UWRJL148409B2_FD_180942 | JGI IMG/M metagenome (GOLD analysis project Ga0247740, IMG submission 180942) | Plant litter microbial communities from Arlington Agricultural Research Station in Wisconsin, United States - UWRJ-L148-409B-2 | ecosystem: Environmental > Terrestrial > Plant litter >...
GTATCAAAAAGCTTTGCTTATATTCTCCTTTTAGTGACAAAAATTTTTGCAAGCTTTCCATATAAGTACGATCAAACGCTTCAGCTTTGTTGTCATGGGAAAGTCTATCGAATTTCTCCAAGGCTTTAACCAATCTTTCTTCACTCATAGGCTTTAATAGATAATCTATGCTATTGACTTCAAATGCCTTAACAGCGTATTGGTCGTAGGCTGTTGTGAAAATTATCGGACAGGTGACCTCCACTTTATCAAAAATGCTAAAAGCATGTCCATCTGAAAGATGTACATCTAAAAACATGAGGTCTACTGAGTTTTGGTTAAGATATAATGATACTGCGTCAACGCTATCCATTATCGGGCCTATGATAGCACCAGGCCTGTGGCGTGATATCATGTCCTTAAGCTGCCTTGCGGCATTCGGCTCATCTTCAATAATTAATATATTCATACTTATTCAACTAAAGCCAGAACATAGTTTCCCTGAGACATTTTTAATAATGGTAAAGAGACGCTGAACAAATCCTCATTTTTAATTATTTCAATTCCTTTACCAGAAATATGCTGATACCGTTGATCAAGATTAGATAGTCCGGTACCCGTAGAACTTGTTTTTTGTTTTCTTTCGTTTAATTTATTGGAGACAACTAAATAACCATCCTTTTCCCTAATGGTTACCGTCAAGGGATGTGCTAATGATACAACATTGTGCTTGATGGTGTTTTCGATGAGCACTTGTAATGAAACCGGTGGGATAAGAAATGAGCGATATTCAGGAGGTATACTTAACTCTATAAATAAACTATTGTTATGACGTTCCAATAGCATATTAATGTAGGCTGTCGTAAATTCCAGTTCCTCATTTAAAGTTATAAGATGCTTACCTGAGCTGTTTAAGATATGTCTGTAAACTTGAGCCATATTAGTGACAAAGCGCTTTGCAGCATCCACATCACTGTCAATCATTGCATTTATAGTATTAAGTGAATTAAATAAAAAGTGTGGATTCACCTGATTTTTTAGGACATCGAGTGTTGCCTGGGCATTCGCTTTTAATAATCTTTCATTATTGAGACGTTCATACTGGTTACTTTTAAATAATCGATATAGCTCTCCTAAAAGAAAGCAAATAACAACCTCCAAAATCAAGCTGATATTGAAAAGGAATACTAAGCCCTTTCCATCGGTCACTTCGTTTTTATCAGGAATTTTAATAAAATGAAACAGGGTTTTGACGAAAATTAATATAATAATGTTCCATAACAGTCGATGAGAAAAGGTCGCCCCATGCAAAAATTTGCTTTTCTCATGAGATTCAGCAACTCTCACGTTTAACCATAGAAATCCCCATGCAATCAAAAATGAATATATGAACTTAACTATTAGATCGCCCCAGGTAATATCAACCATCCTTGAAGTAGGATTAGCTTTAAAATAGGCAACAATAATTAGGCGTGGCAATGCCATGAATATGGCGATCGCCAGGGCTGCTAAAGGTATAATTCGATTATTTTTTATAATTCGCACATGGTTTATTTTAATGTTTTTGTCTACGAGCTTTTAGTTCAGCTTTTAATTCCGCCTGATTAGCGTTGAAGATTTTATACTGCTCTGTGGAGAGTAATTGCTTTATCTGTTTGTTCCTTTCTTTAGTAATGGCTTTTAGCTGTCGGAATTTACCCAACCTAGAGCTGTTGTCTTCCTTTAAGTCACTTAGAGCTTCAACAAATTTTAAGTTAATTGAATCAAATTTCTTTGACTGATCGCCAGTAAGTTTGAGTTCTGATTTATTAGCCTCTACAATTGATTTTAAGGCTTTCTTCTGATCCTCATTTAATTTATTGCGATTTTCCTGAGCTGATGCTGCAAATGCTTGGCAGAGGATTACCATAATGCACAGGATTAAAAATCTGATATGGGCTGTTTTCATGGATAAACTGTATAAATGTTTAAGTATGCTTTAAATATTATGGTTTATTAAAAACTGATTATCTCAGTTTGTTATCTATAAATAACTAGACGCTTGTATGGACGCATAGGTCTCACTGTAATAATTTTTGCAGGAAGAATTAACCTCGGTGCTGGTTTAACTATTATAACCTTTCTTGAAGGAATGTGTAAAATGTTTGATCTTACCACAACTACCGGTTGAGGCTGATAAATAAGTGGTCTTCTGCTTACAATTACCTGGGCAATTGTGTTGTTAAACCATATTAAGCTCAGTAGAAAACTTAAAAAGAAAGTTGATTTTTTCATCGTGTTAATTTTTTGATAATTGATTTGGGACCGCTGCTAATAAAGGTCAAGCCACTAATTGAAAAAGTTGTGAGAGGTATTTTATTAGCTTTTTGCCCCATTTTCCAATCAAAGAAAGAACTGGTAGGATTGATTAAATAAACTATTACAGCGAAGCGGAGTTTATTGCACATAAAGTGGCCATAAACGGTTTAAGTTAATTGGCCAGATTTGTTTTCCCGTTGCCCTCTCTAATCGATATTTTGGTTTGGAGAATAATGGATAAAGCAATAAACAAAAGACCGATGTAAAAATATATACCGACTTCCTTAGTTTCGTGAAAGAATAGAAATGCTAGAACTATTGCATAAACAGGCTCCAAATTAAAGCTCAGATTAACAGTAAATGCAGGAATATGCTTCAATGATTCTGCAAATAGTAAGTAAAGTAACACTGTACAAACTAAGGACAGAATTATCAAATACAGCGTGTCAGCACCATTAGGAAATATTCGGTCATGAGGAGAATAATAAAGATATGCTGGCATAAACGCTCCAAGGAAGAAAGTCCCTCCAAGCATCTGGTAAAAATTAATCAACATAGTATCATATTCATTAACCAAACTTTCGTTCCCTATTGTGAATAATGCTGCGAAAGCTGAAGAAATGACACCTAAACCGATACCCAATTTGTAAGATCCTTCAAATGTAAATATCAATCCTATACCAAATAGAGTAAGTAAACTTATAAACAGCTCTGATTTTACTATACTTTTCTTTTTCATCAAAGGCTTGAATATAGCAGTAAAAAAACTTGTTAAACTGTAGCAAACAACTCCTATAGAGATATTCGAATATCTAATACTTCCGTAAAAAAAGACCCAATGCATGGTGATGAAAATTCCTGTTTTAGCGATTGCATATTTTTCATAAATGGAAATTTTGGTGTTGATCCTATAAATCTTCAAAATCAAAAACAACCAAAGACATGAAAAAAATACTCTATACCAGGCAATTAAACCCTCATTCAACGTTATGAGTTTTCCAAAAATACCAGTAAAACCAGCAAGTAATACAGCTATGTGTAATAGTAAGTAAGACTTTTTCATAGTTTAGTATGTATTATCCATAATTATTAGAATTTCAGCCGCTGCTGAAACTCTGCGTCAAGGCCAAGTTTCTCTTCCATCCTCCTCAATAAAGCTAATTTTAGTTTATCCAAGAAAACCGTTCGATCCTTTTTGCGTCGGGTAATATCAGTGTACTTATGGTAATACGATCCCAGGTCTACATGAAATATAATTTGAAAAAAATTAACGACCGATTTTATTTCTGTCGTTCCGTTATTGAACACCCCTGATGCAACAAGTGCGTAAATTAATTCTACCAAATCTGTCTTACTCGCGGTCCAAATTAATGGTAGTTCAATGGACGAATCCGTAGCTGTAGTTTCATCAACATCAGCTTTCTGAAGTTCAATGTTTAAGAAGTCCTGATACTTTTCATTGGCTATGATTTTAGCTAATTTATAATCGTGACTCGTAGAATACAACTCATCCTCTTCAAAATCCTCCAGCTCTACATGAACATCAAATTGGCCGCGCGTAAAATACACTTCATCCATTTGCGTAGAACCTGAACGGTAGTATTGATAAAAAGCTTGATTGTGATCAAAAAAGCGCTTGATGTCAGCTAGTTCATAATTAATATAGTCCTTCAAAGTATCCGCGCTGCCTAATGGCTTTTGCATTAAATAGTTATATACATTAATGAAGTAGATATACTTACTATAGAACTGCGGTTTTATGACCTTGAAAAAATGAATTTCATCCTCTTTATTTTTAAAGCTGTAGCTTGATATATAGTTTTTAAGCTTACCCATAGCTTTTTTACAGAGCTGAATAGAGGTCTTATATTGTTCAGAATGCGGCTCTTGATTTAATAAAACTTCATTCAGTTGATTTTCTAAAGCGCTATAAAATCGCTCAGTGATTGTTCTCATAGAATGTATTGGAAGATTTAAAGATTCCATCTTCTATCAATTTTAAATCAGAATTATTTCTCAATATAAAATTGATATGTGTTTCAAAGGCAACGTTTAGCCAAATCTAACATCAAAAAAAATACTCTATAAGACTTTTATAATACAGTTTGCGCCAATCTTCACGTATTGGGGAGTGATTTGCATCCTTTATACCGGGGAGATAGGCGATGTTCAATAAGCTATAAAATTTATAAATTAATTCGATCGTTGGTGGTGGACGGATATGAATACAAAATAAATTCCAAGTCTGCTTTAGCGTTATTAGCTATGAAGTGTTTTTGATTTGGTTTGATTTCAATTCCTTGTTGTTCACTCAAATCGTGAACATCCCCTTCAATGTTGAAAGTGGCATTACCCTTTAATATAAAAAATATTTGTGTTGCATTTTTGTGATAATGCAATTGTTCAGCCGTGTCTGGCGGCATGAGCTCTTGTTTAACGGAGATATTTTCATTATCTATAAATGTCCAACCAATGCAGTTTTGACCCCAAACATATCTTTGAATACAATCATCTTTGGAAAAAATAAGTTTAGTTGGGTCGAAACTATAGGTAAGAGATTCGCTTTTATTATTTTTACTCATATCAGATAGTTAAGTTCGACGAACGCCTGACTGTTTTACACATAATGACGGAATAAATTATTCAAATATTAAAAACATGGATTCAAAGTTCAAGGTCATTTTGTCGAACTGCTTAATAAAATCCTGACCTATGTTCCCAAAATAATTGTCTTTTTGATCATTAAAAGGTTCACTGATCACTTCAATATTTTTCATGTCGATAAACTTGTCAGGAATTTTGGGTTGAAAATTAATTATGTAACCGGCGTATTTCCTCATTCCACCAGCTCCTCCAAATGTTATTGGAACCTGGGTATTACTGGCAGTTATATCCCGTTTGTAGTCGTTGTAATATTTGCTGTAAAGCATAGTCTTAACTGCACCCGTATCAAAGGTGTAATATTCTTCACCAAGCGAATAAATGGGTGTCAGAAAATCCAAGGCCAAATTTGGAGTTTCAATCGAGATTCTCTTTTTCGGGATTAGTAATTCGTCGTTTCTGGTTATTTGAATTTCCTTTAAAGCTTCTATAACCGGGAAGCCAATAATGCCATTGATTTGATATTTAATTTGCGGGAATGCAAGTGCACTATCAGGAAATACAAGAAAAACTGCATTTTCAACATTTACACCCCCCATCTTAAATAAAGGACAGATAGCCAGGTGAGCACTCACTTCAGCACCGGTGATTGACCCCACTTGAATCACTTCATCAAGATATTTCATCTTTAGAGTGTTAGCTGTGGACTCTGTAACGGTAGAAAAATTAGCGCCTGTGTCAAAAATGAAATCTACAAATCTTCCGTTGGAATTGATGGTTATATTGGCAAGTTTTGCCACGTCACGCTTTAAGTTAATTTTTAGCGCATTTTTAATTTCCACTTTCTGACGGGGACATGCTTGCAATGCTTTCCAGATCTTTAATGTATTAGTTATATCCTTAGATTCCTCTGAACTTAAAATTTTACTATGTTTTAATAATATTACTTTACCGACGTTATATGCCTTGGCATAATCATACATCCGCGCAAAATTAGATTGTTGTAAGCGAAGCATTTCTAAATTTAAGGTATCAGGTATGCTATTGGAATAGTGCTTGAATAACGACGAGATGGCTTTATTTGATTGAGATGGCTGGTTAAAGGCATTATTTAGACAAGCCTGTAAGATCAGCTCTTCCCTTAAACTCATCTTTTGCCTTTCCGATATGTAACATGCTTTGGCGCTAAAGAAATTTTTTTCCTTTATAAACGCTCGACCTCTAATAAAAGGGTTGGTGTTTTGGCCTAATGAGATGGAAAGGTGAAAAAATAAAAATAGCGTTAATATTGCTTTTCCCATATTAATCTACATTGTATAAAGCAATCATCTTATTGACTTTCCCATTTTGATCAAAGAACATAACCTCTATCGCTCTTTTATTCATTATAGTTTGGTAATAGATAGCTATTGAATTAACTCCTTCAGTTACATCAATTAACTGGAAATGTAAATCTGGAAATTTAGACATGGCATTTTTCCAATATTCAGAAACTGCCTCTTTGCCTATCAAAGAGTTGACATTTTGCCCCAGAGCAATCTTGATCATAGGGGTAGTTATTTCAACATCTTCTGTATAATGGGATAAAATTCTCATTAAATCATGGCTATTCCAATCAGCTATCCATTGGTTAGCAAATTCCAGACTGCTTTTTTTAATCATAATTATATAGCATTATCGGCACTTTGTACGAAATAGAAAAATAAGAACAAGAATTCAAAAATTAATTCAGCGAACCCGTTAAAATCGCTGTTGAAGCGTCATTTTGACTCGAAATGGTTCTCCATACCTATTAATTTTGTCGAGCTATCTGCTGTTAACCGACGGGCATTTGCGTCCATTCTTGGTTGATTGAAGTAATTCCTTTGTCTTTTTTTATTCCGTAAGCAAACCCATTGTAGGTTGAGGGATCTGCTAATAGCTGTTTGACATATTCAGCGTAATTTCCTGTGCTAAGAGGCGATCCATATCGTTCTTCTAAATACTCATCAATTGTTAAATTTAAATTATCTGCGTAAGCCGCCGCGACTGTTTTGGCCAGACCGGTTTCTGAAAACATCTGCATCGGAAAAATAAGTTGAAAGGTTATATTTAAACCTTTTGTGGCTGAAAGTTCGTTTGCATATTGTGCTAAAAACCAAAGCATATTTTTAGCACCAGCATAACTTCCTGACATTGGAGCGCCAACCAAAGCTGCACCACTGGAAATAATATAAGTCCTGCTTCCTGATGGCGTATCATTGTTTAATGCCGCCTGGATTGCAAAGAAACAAGCCTTCACATCCATTTCCCACACCAAATTAAAAGATTGCCATGTTTGTTCTTCTATCGAACCCATGATCGGTGTGGCACCTGCATTTAGGATTAAAATTTCAGGTCTGATCTCTTTTATCGCATTTTCAATAATTGATTTGTCCGTTACGTCACCTTTAATTGCATTAACCCCGCTTTTTTGTAAGTGTTGAAGTTCCTTTATATCTCGCCCTATGACAGCTAATTCGGCTCCAGCTGATGCTAATTCGAGACATACGGCTCTACCAAGCCCTTTAGTACCACCTGTTATAAGGATTTTTTTCCCTGTTAATTTTTCCATAGGAATTTTATTTATGGTGTACATAAGGGATTTCATTGCAAACCACGGATTCAAAGGTTGCCCATGCCTTCACCTTTTCAAAATAGGATAAGACTTCCGGCTTTTCTCTGAATTTTTGAATGCTATCCGGATTATCCCACTGACCATATAATACCAGCTTTTTGTTATCAACAGATTTATGAATGCTAGATGAAATATACCCAGGCTGCTTTTCGAAAATTTCTTTTACACCCTTTATAAATAGGTTGATCAATTTTTCCGTATTATGAGCTTCAACACTAAAGGTGGTAATTAAAGTGGTTTGACCTTTTCCCTCACGAATCTCTATTACTGATTTTCTTTCAGGAGTAAGTTTATTTGAGTGCTTACCTGACACTATCCGTGGTAATGTAATTCCTAACGATATTAGCCCCACAGTTTTAAGAAATTTTCTTCTTATCTGTTTGTTTTTGGTAATTTGATTCTTGTCCATGATTTGCTTTTTTGGTAATGACAATTGACTTGCAAAAAACTGGACAGGACCCTTTAATAATTTTTATAAGTTAGTACATATTAATTCTGTAACTATTTTTTACGTTTTGTCCTATAATCAAAAGTTGAATTGTTATTAGGTCATAAAATATATAGACATGAAAGATTTCTTATTGATATTCAGAGCCGACTTGGAAAATATGCCAAAGGGCTCACCAGACGAGATGCAAGCTAGAACTAAAACCTGGATGGATTGGATTGGCAATATTGCAGCGGATAAAAAATTAGTGGATCGGGGCAACCGTCTTACATTGGAGGGAAAGGTAATGAAGTCTGAAAAACTCATAACTGATGGCCCATATCTGGAGATTAAGGAATCTATTTTAGGGTATTCGATAATTACTGCCGAAACATGGGAGGAAGCCGTTGAGCTCTCTAAAGGCTGCCCTATTTTTAAAGCTGGTGGAAGTGTTGAGATCAGGGAAATTAGTAAATTATAGTTGCTTAGCTTGGTGTAATATGCTGAAATGATGGAAGTAAATAATGACCTAATTCCACATTTATTTCGAAGTGAGTACCCTAAAATAGTAGCAGTACTGGCTAGTGTATTTGGCTTCAAAGAAATTGAAATTGCTGAAGACATAACTGGTGATACCTTTTTGATAGCAATTGAAACCTGGGGGTTAAAAGGTTTACCGGAGAATCCAACCGCTTGGTTATATAACGTAGCTAAGAATAATGCTAGAAATTATATTAAAAAGGCGAATTTATTTTCAGGTAAAATCAGTCCTAACCTTGAACGTTTAACAGAAAATTTTGAGGAGATTCAAATCGATATTTCCCAACAAAATATTAGTGACAGTCAGCTTAGGGTGGTATTTGCCATTTGTGATCCTACAATCCCACCCAAAGCACAGATCTGTTTGGCGCTTCAAATCCTTTGCGGTTTTGGGATAGAAGAAATCGCGGATGCGCTGTTATCTAACAAAGAAACGGTGAATAAACGCCTGTTTCGGGCAAAAGAGAAATTGCGACAGAAAAACGTTAAACTTAATTTTCCGCCTGATAATCAAATTGTCGATCGTGTAGACACAGTTTTAACGACTATTTATCTGCTATTTAATGAAGGTTACTATTCAATCAATAAAAATGCGGTATTAAGGAAAGATCTTTGCCTTGAGGCTATGCGCCTGTGTTACCTGCTGACCGAAAACAAGATAACGGATTTACCTGCTGTTAACGCGTTGCTGGCGCTAATGTGTTTTCATGCGTCACGTTTCGATGCCAGGGTAAGTGATAATGGAAAATTTATTAAATACGATCAGCAGGAAGTTAAACTTTGGAACACGCAGCTAATTGAAAATGGTGAAAATTATTTGACCCGTGCAGCCACCGGGAACACTATCTCTAAATATCATCTGGAAGCAGCTATTGCGTTTTGGCATACTAAAAGTTCAAATGATCCAGCTAAATGGCGAAGTATTCTTGGTTTATATGATACCTTACTGGCCATCGATTATTCACCATCCGCTTCACTAAATAGAATCGTTGCATTTTCAAAAATTTACGGCAATCAAAAAGCAATTGATTTAGCTGAAAGTGAAACAGTCATTAAGAATTACTATTATCATGTTCTGTTAGGAGAATTATATTCAACTATAGAAGTCACCAAGGCTCTGGAGCATTATAAAAAAGCTTTAGTTTTAAGCAAAACACTGAATGATCGAAGTGTTATTGAATCAAAAATCCTTAATTTAAAAGAAGAAAATAGTGCCTCCCCACGTAACTGATGAAACACCATTTCTTCCTTAAATAAGTTCGTATCTAAATTGTAGCTAACTTAAAGCCTGGATTATGAATCCCACAACGCGCTTACAATTGTTCAATAGGAATGATTTTATTGGCTCTTAATTGATTAAATAATTCATAAAATCTTTGCTCTGTATCGACAAATTCTGAGAAACCTAATCTACGCGCTTTCGTCCCATCAGAAAAGAAATCATAGTCCCATCCAAATACAGCGTCGCCAAATGCCCAGGATGATATTTGGTTATAACTTACCTGGCTTAATCCATATTTTAATTGAATTTCTTTCCACAACAACTCCTTGTCAGCCATCACAATTTGCAAATTCATCGGCAACGGTGGGGCTGCCTCCATTTGAAAATAAGCTGCAATTTTCGGCCACATATAGCTCCATCTGAAAAGATCGCCGTTGATAATATTAAAGGCGCTATTTTCGCATTGCGGATTGGTTGCTGCCCAAAGTGTGGCTTTTGCCAATAATTCTGAATCGTGGTAGAAAACCAATACAATTTGGTATATTTCCTATATGAAACTCTACAAGCAATTTCAGCCTTTGAAAATCTCTGTTTTTGCGGCTTCGACCTGGAGACATCCCATTCATCGACACAATCATTATGAAATAATATATATCCGAAAAGGTACCGGCCATCATCATATTAATGGAAGCCCAGTTCAATACGAATGTGGTAGTGTATTTCTCATAGGACCAAGTGATGCACATTTTTTCGCTATTGATCAGCTTACCGAGTTTGTGTACATCAAGTTCACTGACATTCAATTGCACCAGTCGAATTTTTGCTCCATGTCCGGTAATCAACAGCTGGAGTATTTAATGAAGAGTAGAGAAACGCATTTTTCCGGTTTTAAACTTGATCAAAACGATCAGTTGATAACCAAAAATATTATTGAGGTGATTTTATCCCTAAATGATGATCTGTTATCAAATCAATCAATCCTGTGGCTTCAGATCCTTGCGCTAGCAAATATACTATATAGAAATATGCCCGAAATAAAGCCAAAAGAGGGCTTACATCGCGATATACAAGCTTTATATTGTTACTTACATAAATATATATATCAACCGAAGAATCTTAGGTCATCCGTATTGGCTGCCCATTTTAACACAACTGCAGACTACATCGGCCCATATTTCAAAAGAAATACGGGTGAAACGCTTCGGACATATGTTGGTAGATACCGCAAATTCCTTATTACAAACCGGCTTAAAAGTGGCAACTATAGCCTTAAACAAATTGCTGCTGAGTTTGGGCTAACGGACGAAAGTCACGTCAAAAGAATTGTTAATTCAGAAATAGAAAATTCTTAGGGGTTAACAAATAATTAAAGGTGGCATAATCTGTATAATTTATGTCCTTTGAGACGAGCCTATGTCATTGTAAATTTGATGGTACTGGATTAGCACATATCATACATAATAATTTTGGAGTAATTGTAACAAGTTCAACAACAGATTTGTTAAATCAGCCTTTTTGTTGAAAATCCAAAAATATATTCATCCTGAAATAATTAGTTAAAATATGGAACAGGACAAGTTTAACAAGCTGAAACGCGAATATCAAGCTGCCAACAAAAATGGAATTGACTTTATTATATCTGGAAGTATTATATGGTTTGGTTTTGCTATTATATGGTATTTAGACCTGCAAGCGTTTCAAAAATCTATATTTTCATTTATTTGGGGCGCAGCGCTTACTCCTTTAGCCTTTGGAATTTCGAAATTATTGAAAACCAATTGGAAGGTTAAAGAGAACCCTTTACAGCCACTGGGTTCTTGGTTACATTTTGCTCAAATGATCTATTTTCCAATTCTATTATTTTTGTTATTGAGAAGCCCCCAATATTTTATAGTGGCTTATGCGGTAATGATTGCGGCAAACCTCTTTCCGTATGCTTGGTTTTATGACGAGATCGCTTATTGTGTTTGCTCCATCTTAATTTCAGTAGGAGCTGTGACCATAGCCTTAATTGTACACAGCGACAAATTTTATTACATCCCTTTATATACCTTTTTAGTTTTTATAATCTTTGCAATCAGAGTATATAGAAACAACAATAAGGTTTCGTTGGAAAACATTGACATTAGGTATATAGAATAATAATAAGACTGAATTTTTCAAGAGATCTTGGATGGCCTAATCTGTATAATATATGTCCTTTGAGACATAATTATATCGTCGTAAATTTGATTTATGACAGAATTAGCGCATAATATTGATAAGAAGTCTGTAGTTATAGTTGCAATGACAGGCAATATGTTATTAGATATTGCCGGACCAGCTGATGTTTTTTACAGTGCTGAGGTTATTTTGCAAGGCTTAGAACTTGAAAATGGATACCACGTTAGCATTGTATCTCCCACCAGATCTAAAGCATTAAAAACAGCTGTAGGAATAGAAATCAAGTGTGACAACAGCATATTTGACTGCGAGAAATATATTGATACATTAATTATCGCGGGAAACGATTTTCGCGAAACGAGTCAAGCTGATTTATTACCATTTTATACCTGGTTAGCCAAGAGAACAGAATTTAATACTCGCCGGATCGCCTCCGTTTGTGGTGGGGCATTTGTGCTCGCCAAGGTGGGTCTTCTGCAAGGTCGCAAGGCTACAACGCATTGGGAATTAAGCGAGAAATTAACAAAGGAAAATCCAACAATCAAGGTTAATGCTAACCCCTTTTTCACCATAGACGGTCATATTCTTACATCTGCGGGTGTATCATCTGGGATCGATTTGGCATTAGCAATGGTAGAACAAGATTATAGTAAAGATATCGCCATAAAGGTAGCGCGTAAAATTGTCTTTTACTTGAGCAGACCAGGCTTCCAAGCACAGTTTGGTTACCTTTTGCCGGTCTACGATTGTGATAGCATTGGCAAAAGAACGCAAAAGTGGTTACTCAAACATATTCATGAAAAATTTGATGTCGGGCAAATAGCGGAACACTTAAATATGAGTACCAGAAATTTTTCAAGGGTATTCATTAAGCAAACAGGCATGTCACCTGCAAAGTTTGTTGAAAAACTTAGAGTAGAAGCTGCTCGTAAACATTTGGAAGACACTAATTTACCATTGGAGATAATTGCTGAAAGGTGTGGCTTAGGTGGGTTGGTTTCTATGCGCCGTGTATTTTTACGCCATTTAAATATCACACCATCTGACTATCGCAGGGCATTTAAGACATCGCTCAACGAAGCAGGCATAGCCGAACTGCTTGCATTGGATACGGTTAGGGAAGAAGAACCTATTTAGGAATTCAACGCTTTGCAGTA
>Ga0247740_1000926_pt1 | contig 13023 bp, 12 predicted proteins | sample UWRJL148409B2_FD_180942 | JGI IMG/M metagenome (GOLD analysis project Ga0247740, IMG submission 180942) | Plant litter microbial communities from Arlington Agricultural Research Station in Wisconsin, United States - UWRJ-L148-409B-2 | ecosystem: Environmental > Terrestrial > Plant litter >...
CGCCTCACCTCCCGCCCAGGGGTCGTGACGCGTGCCCCGCGCTTCGACCCAGCGCGAGTTTATCCCACCTTGGCGGGTTGTGGGCTGCCCTTTTTGGTCAGCTTCATGATCGAAGTGCCAATCAAGATACGGTCATTTTCCTTGAGCGTGCGTTTGCCCTGGACTTGCAAGCCGTTGACGAACGTTCCATTGGTGGTCGATAGGTTTTCGATCTCGACGCTGGTCTGCGAAACAATCAGGCGCGCGTGAAGTCGAGACACCATGTCTTCGACGAGGACGAGGCCCGCTTGTGAGCTACGGCCGATCTCGAGCGACTGGCCGGCGACCAGTCCGCGCTCGCTATCGGCGTATTTGCCGGTGATGAAGCGCAGCATCCAATCCCCCTCCTGCGGTCGCGGGTCGGTGCGCTCGGGCTCCGGCCCCTTGAGCATGGTCGGAATCATCGAGATTCGGCCGTGCACTTGCTCGAACGCCTGCGCGAGCTCCTCTACGCTCGCGTAGCGATCAGCCGGTTCACGTTGCAGGCAGCGCTCGATCACGAGCACCAAGTCGTCCGGGACACTGGGACGCCGCTCGCGCACCGGGCGCGGCGGTTTGGTCAGAATTTGCCCGAGGATTGCCAGCATGCTGCCGCCGTCGAAGGGCAAGGTCCGGGTGAGCAACTCGTAACAGACGACGCCCAGTGACCAGATATCCGTTGCGAAACCGACGGTCGAGGCTTGGCTGATCTGCTCGGGCGACATGTAAACGAGCGAGCCGAGCATGCCGTCGGCTCCCGTCAACGGAGCATCCCCCGTGTGATTGTCGGTCTCGATCGTCTTGGAGATGCCGAAGTCAGTCACTTTGACTACGTTGCGGCCGCTATCGGTCGCGCACAGAAACAAGTTGGCGGGCTTCAAATCACGGTGAATCGTACCTTGCCGGTGGATCGCGGCGACACCGATGCAGGCTTCACGCATGTACTGGATGATCTCGGCGATCTCGAGCGGGAGATTACGCTCTTCCATCAGCGCGCCCAGGTCGAGACCTCGCATGTGTTCCATCACGATGAAGGGCGTGCCGGCTTCGGCCCGCAGCCACTCCTTTTCACGAGCGCCGCGCGCCGCGAAACCGCAGTCGTAGATGCTCACGACATGAGGCTCGCTGATGCGCCCCGCGGCGCGCGCCTCGCGCAAGAACCGCTCGACCGAGGTTCGTTCCTTGGCGGCCTCGATGATGAATTTGATCGCGACGGTGCGCCGGAGCGACTTTTGGCGCGCCCGCAGCAAGATCCCCATGCCGCCCGCGGCGATCATCCCGAGGATCTCGTACTGCCCCGCCAGCTCGTCACCGATTTGCGGAAGGTCCCACGGGATCTCGTCGCCTGCTGGCATTTGTGCGGTGACAATAGGGCAGGAGCGAGCCACCCGGCAATGTGAGCTTCGAGAAGGAACGGGTACGCGGCGATCCGTATGGTGATTTTTTCACGCGGTGAGGCTCCGGCGCGCGGCTGGGACGTACTGAACCCCCAACCCTCGCGGCTGGCCGTCGAGCGTCGTCGCCGCGCTTCAGCCCGAGACGCTTCGCCTCAAACCAGGCCCCACACGCGCAGGGCTTCCTCGAACGTATTCAGGTGCAGCGCCACGACGCGCGGAATCGAGCCGTCGGCTTCGACTTGGTAGCCGCCTGCGAGGTTCCAACTGAGCGGGATGGAGAGGTCGCGGGCGATCGAGAACATCACGCGATCACGCTCTCGCATCTGCTCGGAGCTCAGCAAACCACCGAGCGGATCATCGATGTGCGTGTCCGCGCCCGCTTGGTACAAAATCACTTCCGGGCGATTACTTTCGAGGATCACTCGCAGGCGATGGACGTGCTCCAAGTAAGCAGTCGCTTGCTCGGGCTTTTTGTACGTGCCCCCGAAGCTGAGGTGCAGGAGCTGCTCGCCGAACCCCCGCTCGTCGATGATCGCCTGCGTGCCGTCACCGTAGTGATAGTCGCAGTCGATGATCGCGACGCGGGTCACGTGCCCTTCATGCAAGAGTTGGGCGGCCGCGATCATCAGACCGTTGAAAGTGCAGAAGCCGCGAGCGCCGCGCGGGCCGGCGTGGTGAAAGCCCGACGACAGCGAGGCACTGATGCCTTCTTTCAACGCGAGCCGTGCGGAGCCGTAGCAAGCGCCGCACGTGTAGGGCAGTGACCGCGCGACCGACGCTGAAATGGAGCCAAAACCGCTGGCGCGACGGAGTTCCAGCACGTCAGACACGAACTCGGGATCGTGAATTCGGCAGATGTCTTGAAGTGTGCTGGGTTCGGGAGCGACCAGCTCGATCGGCCAAGATTTGCGTTGCAACGCCTCGCTCACGTCGCGCGGTTTGCGGTCACTGGGCGACACGCTTCGACCCGAGACGGACACCATGTCCGGCGAATAGAAGACCTTGAGAGAATCGAGTGAGCCTACCATGTCAAATTTGCTTCTGCGCCAAACGTTGGAGTTGTTCGATCGTCGTCTCGCCTGGTCCGAAGAGCCCCGCGGCCACCTGCGCGCGGAAGTGCGCCGTGAACGCGCGCTCTCGATGCACGGGTGACACGGACAGCGTGCTCAAGCGCAGGAAGCGAAAGCCGGAGCACTGACTGATGGGGATGACTTCGCCCGGTAGCGCGCGGTTCTTGCGTAGCGCCACTGGGCCATCGTAGCGCACGCCCAGCAGGCTACCCGGCGGTAGCATCACGCCGTTCAAGATCACCGGTGCCACGCTGATGCAGGAGTGATCGTCACCCAAGTTGAGTTTTTCGAGCAGCAACGGCTCGCCCGCGTCCGAGACGAGGATATTGACGAGCCCTTTGCGCCGCACGAAAGCCTCGGCGAGCTCGAGGAAGTACTTTTCGGCGAGCGGACAAGTGCCAATCTTGAGATCTTCGGGCCAGGCCGGCAGTTGGATGATGGCGCCCCGCGGCTCACGCGGGAACGCCAAATCGACGATCATGGCCGCCAGCAGCCGGCTTTCTTCGCGCTCCAGTCGGGCCGGCACGAGGCGCAAGCCCTCCCGCACGGCCGTGAAGGCGAGCGCGGCAAACAGAGCTGGAAACGCGGGGTGCTCGCCGGTTTCACGCGGGCGATTCACGAACGTGGCCAGGTGACGCGTGGCCTGCGTGAAGCCCGCGCCGCGGCGCTCAGTGCGATGCGAAAAGTGCTCGTTCAACATTTCGTGCAGCGTCGCGTTCAGGGCAAAGCCTTGCTCGGCGAACACACGCAGCACTTCGTGATCCGCGTCGGCAGTCGCAGCTGAATCGTGCGGCTTCGTGTGACTGGGGTCCAAATTCACGATACTCCCGGCGCCTGCGCGCGGCCTCTCTCCTCAACGACTGGGCCCAGCGACTCGTAACCATGGAAATCTGCGCGCAGGACCAGCGCGATACGCCCCCCGATCTGGAATCCGGGCTGGACTTTTGCATGCAATCGGTGAAGCTAAATGCATGATCCATCGCCGTCAGCTCGAAGCGTTGGCCGAGGTCGTGCAAGGCATCGCAGTGCTGGGCTGCTTGCCGGGCAGCACCGCATCCGTTGCCGGCGTCCGGTACGGGGACATCGTTCTTTCGGTCAACGGTTTGCGAACAATCAATGTCGACGATTATTTGGCGGGCCGCAGGCTTCGCTCGGACGGCATGGAGTTACGGCTTTTTAGGGACGGGAACGAGTTGTCGCTATTCGTCGAATTGCGACCCTTGCACGGTGATGCAAGGTGGGACGTGCTCACCCAGATGCTGGCGGATGCGGCCGCTAGCTCGAGCCACTCCTCGGCGCCGCCCGAGGCGTTGCCGAGTTGAGGTCATCTCTGCAACACCCTCCGTGCCAGCCAGCCCGCGGGTGCTCGTGAGTGCGCGCCCCCATTGAGCGCCGCGAGTGCCGTCCCAATGTCCTCATGGTCCTCCCGAGCATGCCGTAAACCACGTAAGTGCGGAGTCAGCTCCCTCTCCAGCAAGGCGCGGCCCGTGGGCTCTCGAAGCCGCTTGGGGTTGCGATAGGGCATGAGGCCCACGTACGGCGGCTGAGCCGGCTCGCTCGCACCGACCGTCCACAAAGTGCAAGGCAGGTCGAGCGAGGCGCTCCCGAACGACTCACGCGCAAGCGCCAGGCGCTCGGCGATGCTGACGAGCTCGAGGGCGACTTGCTGCGGCTCTTCCAAACCGAGTGCCAGTGCGAGGCGCTCACGCAGTGAGTCTTCAGCGCGCACGATTTGCCAGAGCCGGAGCCGACCGCGCCCGGCGTCGGCCAAGATCACCGCGCGGCCCGGCGAAAGATGGGTCGCGTTGGCCGAATGTTGGCGGGCCCATTCGATCAGCTCATCACGCGCGCGAGGCGGGTCGGTGAAGAGCGCCCGTGCGGAAGAGTGGAACCGAAAGCCAGAGCCGGAGCCGGCCCAATCCGCCCGCACGGTGAGCTCGGGACGAATGCGCAGCGACGCGGCTTCATGCAGCAGCGCGCGGCCGTCGACAGGCGGCCAGATCATGCCGCCCGGGATCATTGGGTCGGGGACGAACGCGCGTTCTTCAGGCCCATCGACCTCGTTGGAAGTCACGGGCTCAGCGGGCTCCCATGGCGCAAGCTCTGTCGCGACGGAGACGGCGACGGCGTGCGCCACCGTTTGCTCCACCGGCTGAGCTTCAGCTTGCTCGGCTCGACGCATGCGCTCGAGCAGCTCGCGCGGCTGGTCTTCCGCAGGGCGCCCCGTGGGCAGGCGTCCGGTTGCGGAGAGCGCGCGCACCCGGTCGAGCGCGAGCCGCACCGCGAGCACGAAGGCCTCGCGAATGCCGTCACCGTTGGTCGCGGTCGACGGCACCACCGCGACCGGAGTGATGCCGCGCAGCGACTCTCGCATCTCTTCGCGATCGACGGCGTTCGGGGCGTCACGCTTGTTGGCCTGGAGGACGAGCCCGACGGGCGGATCCTTGGCGCGGCAATAGGGGACTGTCTCGCGAACCCAGCCGAGCCCGGCGTCCCAGGTTTCACGCCGGGTGTCGAGCACCAGCACCACGGCGTCAGCGCTCTCGAGCAGCAACTTGCGCCGCCGCGAGAGCGCACGCTGACCGGGCACACTGACGATTTGGCAGCGGATCTGCCGTCCCTCGAACAGGCCGCCCACGTAGTCGACCCAATCGAAATACAAAGTGCGTCCGCCGAGTTCCTCGGGGCTCTCGAGGCGGCTCGATACACCGCGCGCCAAAGCCCGTAGGCTCGTCGTCTTACCCGCCATGGCAGGCCCGTCGTAGACGATACGTATGACGAGGACGCCTTTGGATTCGTCGATGATCGCCATAGCGCGTTATCTCCCGGGCCTCACCCATCGCATCAGAGCGGCGGCGTTGCTGCCGAGCGGACGAATCAGATGATCCTGCCCCTGCAGGGTGATCAGGATAATTTCGATGGTGTCCTGCAGGTTCAGCGCCTTCATGGTCTTTGCGTTTGGCGCGCACGACCTCGGTGTTGCCCGCCGCCGCGGCCTCCAGATTGAGCGGACCCGAGCCGCCCTCGGAACTCAGCATCATACCACTACTACTGTCTACGACGCATGCGCCCAACGCACCATCCAGCTACATGTTCTCGCGAGCGTTCTTTGACGTTGGCCATGTCCGATTCGGACTGCACGTGGCGAATATGGCCACCTACATGCGGAGTAGACTTACCCGCGCCCGACTGCCCGGACCGCTGCATGGCAGCGCGCCTCGAACGGCTAATCCCCGAGGGGGCCCGACCGTACGGTGTGCCAGAAATCCATGTCCATGCGCATCATCCTGGCGGAGGACGAGCCACTCAGTCGCGAGCTCGTGCTCCGCATGCTCCGGGCCCGGACCGATTACGATGTCACCGCTGTCTCCAGCGGCGAAGAAGCATTGGCGCTCGCGCTCGGGGACCCGACGCCGGACGTTTTGCTCCTCGACTGGGTAATGCCGGGCATGAGCGGCACCGACGTCTGTGTTCGCGTGCGCGAGTCACGCCTGGCGCTTCAGCCTTACATCGTGCTCCTGACCGCCAAGAGCAAGCATGAAGAGGCGCTCGAAGCGTTGCGTGTGGGGGCGGATGACTTTCTGTCCAAACCCGTGGCCCCCGACACGCTGATCGCCCGTCTTTCCCCCGCGCGGCACCGCCCCCTGCCCGGTCAATCACGATCACGAGCCGTGGCCAAAGCGCTGTTTCGCGCGAGAGAAGAGGGCGACGGCGAGCTGATCGTCAAGGACGGCGATCTGAGCGCGCGTGTCCTGTTTCACGATCGCCGAGTCGCGTGGGCGCACCTCTCGGACGACCGCAACGCGTTGCTCGATATCTTGGCGCCCGAGGTGGCGATCGACACTCAGACGGCCCACGAGGTCGTCGCGGAATGCCGCCGCACGGGCGCGAGCTTGAGCGATACGCTCGTCAGCTTCGGCCTGGTAGACCGCGCTCGCTTGCGGGAGCACATGTTGGATTGGATTCGCCGAAAACTTCGGACGATTCTCGGCTTCCACAAGCCCGAGCTGCTGTTCGTGCCCCAGCGCCGTCGCTACTCCGCGGACCTGCTGTTCGATCTCGAAGACCTGCTGAGCGACGACCAACCGCCGACTCGCCCGGCATCCGTCCGCCCGCCCGCCCCCGCCACGGAGCGCCGCTGGCAAGACGCTTTTTCGACGCCGGAAGCCGGCGCAACCCAGGCCGAGATCACGCGCGTGCTGGATGACGCATGTCTGGGAGAAGGCGTGCTGGGCGCCGCCGTCATCGATCGCCTCACGGGAGTTTGCTTGATGCACCGCGGCTGTGATCTGAGCCCCGACGTCGCGTGGGCCCACCTTCAGACGCTCAACGTGCTCTCGCGACAAGAGCGCGTCGAAGATTCCATCGTTGTAACCGACACGCGCTACCATTTGGTGCGCTTCATTCCGTCGACGCCCGATTGCTTCGTGTATCTAGTGGTCGACGCGAAGCAAGCGCTGATCGCCGGAGCGCGGCTATCCCTCCAGCGCGCGGTAGGTGGCTGACGAAGCGCGCCGCTCGAAGCGCGTGCTACCCCCCGTACGACTCGTCTTGCTCGATGCGCGACAGAACCCAGTCGAAGTCGCCGCTCGTGATCTTCACGCGGCAGTACTCACACTGTCCGGTCATGGCAATGCGCAAGGGAGCGCCGCAGTTGGAGCAGGTCGGATCGCGGCGGGGTTCGCCGCGACGCTCGCTGCCGCGGATCAGCGTCCAATACTCGGAATAAGTGCGCGTACGGCTGCGGCTCCCGCTCAGCCGCTTGCCGTCGTCCGAGATCGTGTAATCGATGCTGCTGGCGAACACGCGCAAGGTGATGGCATCGAAGGTTGCATCACTGAGCACATTGGCCAAATCGACACGCAAGATGGTCGCGTTCTCGGTCACGTTGCGGCAACGCGCTTGGGTGTACAAATCAATCCAGTAATACAGGGATTGAAACAGATTGTCGGAAACGAAGGGGCGAATGCGCAATGGGTCGCGGCCCGCCCATGCGACTTGCAGCTCGGCGAAGATCAACGCCACGCGAGCTTGCAAGGCTTGCCAGCTGACAGCCGGGTCTTTGCGCTGCAGTTCTTCGAAGCGAGCGGGCGCGCCGCGCTCGACGATCGTCGGCAGCTCGGTACCAGTCTCGGCGACATCACTGGTCAGTAGCGGGCCGCGCTCTTCGCGGGTCACGTTCCTGAAATCCGCGATCATCCAGTCGAACCGGCCGAAGCCAACGTTCTGACGACAGTAGCTGCACTCGGTGCCACGCACGGCTTCGAGCGGGGCGCCGCAGTTCGGGCAATCGAGCGTGTGTGCCCGCGCCTTGGGCCGCGAGCGCGCGCCGGCTGCGCGGGTGAGCACGATGCGATCGACGCCATAGAACCGCCGCGAGCCGCCCGCGCGAAACACCTCCACGTAGTTCGACTCGATTTCGACTTCGAGCTCGAGCGTCGGGCCCTGCGTGCCCGAGAAGCGGACGTAGCGCATGGCGCCGATCACGATCCCTTGCACGTCCGCCAGCTGCGGGTTGACCAAGGCCGGCGCCAAATTTGGTGCCAAATAGGCGGTCAATGCCTGCGTACCAATCGCTCGGCCACGCTGCACGGCCGCATACAGCATGTACGCAAAATCTTCGAACAGCACGAGCGAGAAGCCTGGGTCGAGTGTGCGAATTCGATCGATCTCGCCGCGGCTCACCTGCGCGCTCTGTTCGACGTGTTCCACCGCCTGCACGGCCTCGGGCGTGGTTGTCGACCAATTCTTACGCCCCGCACCCACCGCAGCCTTGGCGATGAAAAACACCACTACCACGATTAGCAGCGGCACGCCGAGCGCGGGATACCGAATACACAGCAAGATCAACTGGAAGATCAGCCCCGCCGCATCGCCATCACCACCGCCGCCGCCACCGCTGGACCGCCCGCTCGAACGAGAACCGCCCGAGTACGAGTGCCCGCCACCGGGGCGCGCGAACGCTTCGAGCGAGTAGGACAGCACGAGAGCCAGTGCCAGCATCGCGGCCAGCGCGATGAACGCGCGGGCCGCGCGCTCGCCATCGTTGCGCGCGCGGCTCATTGCACTTCGTCCGGCAGTTCATTCACGTCGTCGGCTGCGCGCGGATGCGCCGCACCGAGCACCCGACCCAATTCCTCGATCGCGCGCTCGAAAAGGGCCAAATCACGCCGCTTTACCGCGTCCGCCAACTGGTCTCCACACGCCGACCAGCCCGGGCCGAGCTCGGCGTCCCGAATGCCGATGTCCGCAAGCACCACGCAACGCCGCTCGAAGAGCGAGACATACACGAGCAACCCATTGCGCCCAGAGGTGCGAGAAATACCGAGATCGAAGAACGCAACGCGTGCGCCGCTGTGCACGTTCGCGTCGAGCGTCGAGCCGCGCGAGAGCGCGCGCTTCACGGTGTCCAAGTTGGCGGCGAGCAGCGAGCCGAGCGCGAATGCGACCGCGCCTTCCAGCACTATCGCCTCCACGCTGTACTCGGTGGGCGTGAGCAACAAATATGCGACCACAGCCGCGGCCAGCCCCAAGCCGAAGTGATAGGCGAGCACGCCGTAGCGCCCTGAACTCTTGCGCACGGCGACCACGATCTCAGCGGAGGTCTGGGCCTCGGCGCTGCGCACGGAAGCCGCAGTGGCGCGCTTGGCTTCAGCGCTGAAGAAATCGCCTTCGCTCATGAACCGCTGACTTTAGACGCGGGCACGGCCCTTGCCTACCCGAAAGTCAGGTCGAAGGTGGTCGAGGCTCACATGCGGCGAACACCTGCTTCCTGTCACGTGTGCTCGTAGGATCAAAAAGCGGCGTTCATGAGCGCGTTGATCCGAACAGCAACGGGCGCCGACTCGAGGACGAGGACGAGGACGAGGATTCGAGCGCGCGCAAAGCGTTGCTGGGCTCGATGCTTCTCTTCACTTGCGCGAAGCAGCTCGGCGCATACGAGAACGTGAACTCGCACCCGCGCACCGCGCAGCTCAGTTTGTTCGACCAAGGCGCCCCGTTGCATCGCACGATGGATGACGTGCGAAAGCGCTACGGCTACGACGCGCTGCGCATCGCGCTGGGGGATGCGGGTGAAAATGAACGCGAACGAGCCCATGATGGGCTAGCCTGAGGTTTGTCACAAGGAGCGTGAGATGAGCGAAAGCAAGACGTATCGAGGGTCGTGTCACTGTGGCAACGTGAAGTACGAGGTCGCGATGGATTTGAGCGGGCCCGTGCTGGCCTGTAACTGTTCGATGTGCGGGCGCACCGGCTCACTGATGACGTTCGTGCCGGAAGAAAAATTCACGCTCACCGCTGGCGAAGGGTCGCTGAGCGACTATCAGTTCAACACCAAAAACATTCATCACCTGTTTTGCAGCAATTGCGGCGTACGTTCTTTTGGGCGCGGCACGGGGCACGGAGGCGCCGGCATGTGCATGATCAACGTACGCTGTCTCGAGGGCGTCGATCCGCTGGCGCTCCAGGTGAAACACGTGGACGGCAAGAGCCGCTGAAAGCCCTGGAACAGGCTGCAGACTGGGCAAACGCCAAGAATGGTTCCAGACTTCTCGACCCGAGTGATGCCTGCCTCTGACGTGCTGCAAGACGGACCTATCCTGCTTTATGACGGGAGCTGCGGAGTATGCAGCCAAGCCGTGCAGTGGGTGCTCGCGCACGAGCGCTCGCACTCGCTGCGCTTCGCGCCGCTCGAGAGCGCGGTCGGCAACGAATTGCGGGCACGGGCCGGCATTGCCGCCGATGTCGATTCCATGCTTTGGACCGAGCTGCGGAATGGGCGTGTGCGCGCCGACATGCGCTCGTCGGCTCTGTTGCGCGTGATTGACTACGTAGGCGGCCCTTGGCGTCTGCTACTCGCGCTGCGCGTCGTGCCCGCGTTCTTGCGCGACGCGGGCTATCGCGCGTTCGCCAAGGTCCGCTATCGCATTCGCGCGCAGTCGTGCCTCGTGCCGACGGCTCAAGAGCGAGCGCGCTTTCTAAACGCAGCCTAGTGCTCGCTCAGCGTGGTCGCGGGGGGGCGGGCCCGAGGCATCGCCTGGGTCGTGGCTCGCAGACGAACGATACTGTCCGAACACGGTGACCTGACTGCGTGGTCGATCCCAACCTGAAATAGTACTGTGCGAACACAGTGGTTTTCGGGCGCGGGAGGCGCACTGTTCGCTCAATTTCTGGTGTGCGAACGCAGCATTGTTTCGGACCCTCAAGTGGGAGGAGTGGGAGGAGTGGGAGGAGTGGCTGCGGGCGACGCCATAGCCATAGGCGCGATGGGCGCGACAGGCATTGGCGGCTGGCGTTTCGGCGCGCGTTTCCAGAAGCCGCCGTTGGAGAAGCTGAGCCAGGCCCAGCGCAGCCAGCGCAAGAGCGAGACCGCGAGCCACAGCGCCCATGCCAGCATCACACCGCGGTACGCGAGCATGGGCACGGACAGCACGTACGGTGGCTCCGGGATCGGGCCGGTGCGGTCGTCGAACCACTGCAGTAGCGCGGATGACGAGCCGTTGCCTTGGATTTGCATTTCGGGCGTGCCCATCAGCCCTTGTTGCACGGCGTAGACCAAAATCCCGAGTGCCGTCAGCGTCCAGCCCACGAGGATGAGTTGCCCGAGATCGAACAGGTAGGGGCGCTGAGCGGGGTGGGTGCGGCGAAAGCCGAGTGCGACGAGCCAGCCGATCACCAAGGCGGCGGCGGGCAGTGGGATTTGGGAGAGACCGATCGCAAGGAGCATCCACTCGTAGCGTTTCAGCGGCACCCAGCGGATTGCTCCGAGTCCGAAAGCGACGAGCAAGAGCACGAGCAGCAGGCTCCAGAACAACACGGCCGGCCCGAGGCGCGGGCCTTGCGCGAAGAGCACCCAGCGCGCGTCGGACAAGCGGATGCGGGTCGTCGCGTTCACGGTCTTGGTGCCGAAATCGAACGACGGCGCGTGATACGAAGCCGAGACCCCCTGGGGCAGACGAAACGCGAGTTGTACGTTCTGCAGCCCCGGGACGATCGCCAAGGTCACATTGCGGCCTTGTTGGCGGAGCGGTTGCAGCGAGCCATTCACGGTCACTGATTCCAGGGCGGCGCCCTCGGGCAAGTGCAAGACGTGCTCGCCACCGCGGCTCGACCGCAAACCGAAGCTCAGGGTCGCGTCGGTCGCGCGCAACCCGGGCCGCAGCTCGTAGCTGCTGTTGTCGATGGTCAGCGTTTGGCCGCTGATCCCCGCGGGGCGTGCTAGCTGAATCGTGACCGACTCGCCGGGCCAAGGACGCCACTCGGGGATGCGCTCGGAGGCCGAGCCGTGAATGACTGGTATGCCCTCGAGGGTTGCGTGCCAGATCGGGCTCAGATCCAGGCGCCAGACCTCCACCCAACCGATGGCTTTGGGCGAGAGCAGAGTGACCGGCGAGCGCTGTTCGAGCACCGATTGCCAACTGACTTCGGTGGCGTCGGGGGCCATGTTGACCAGCGCTTTGCCCTGAGCGACGCGGACGTCGGGCGTCGTGACCGACTCACCTTGCAGGAGGGGGACCTCGAGCACCACCGCGCTGCCCACCGGCGTGACGCGCACGACACGCGTGCTGACTTGCCAATTGAGTCCGACCGAGAGCGTACGCTCGACGCGGACGAACGGCGGCAGACTTCCGGCTGCGAGCGCGGCGCCTTGCCCGGCACCCGCACTGACGGCGCGCGTGAGTTGCAAGTGGTCATCGGCCAAGCCGTCTTCATGCACGCCTTCGAGCGACCAGCCGTCGACACTGACCCCGACGTGGTGCGGCTTCAGCGGCAGCGCGATTTGCAGGGATTCACGGCTGGGGAGCGCGCCTTCGACAGTGACGTCGTGCACGCCGGGGGCGAGCCGGATCCAGAGCTGGCCGTCTTCCGAGCGCAGCAGGCCCTGCGCCGGCTCGCCGTCGACCAGCACGCGTTCGGGCAGCCATTGGGCCGCGCCACCCGGTAGCGGCACCGCGGTGGTAGCGCTCACTTCTATCGAGAGCCGGGCACGCAGCACGTTGCCGTGCACGTCGAGCAGCATGCGCGAGCTGGACGCACAGGTGGGCGTGCAACTCGGGGGTGCGAGCAGTCGCTCTTTGTATTGGTCGAGCAGTGAGTCGGTGGGGATTTGTGCCCGCGCGGGGGGGGCCAACGAGAAAACCAAACCGAGTGTTGCCAAGGCCGCCGCGGGGCGTCCGAAGCCCGGGAGCCGCGCGGTGCCGAACGGCAACAAGCGGGCGAACAGCAAAGTCAGCAGCAGCGAGCGCACGAGCGCGAGGAACAGATTGACGGACGGCGACAGGAAGTAAAAGTGCAGCCGCTGCGAGCGCTCGACGGGGCCACTGAAGGTCACACTGGTGGTCGACCAGAGCCATTTGGGCAGCCCCGGGCCGGTTTGCACCATTGCGTTCGGGTCATACGCTTCGTTGAATTGTTTGTAGTTCGTCGCCTTCGAGGCCAGCAGCGAACCGAGCCTTTGGTTCCGCAGCGATCCGCCGCCCGCTGGCGCGGAATCACTTAGCTCCTCCGCGGGCGCGTCCATGGGCAGGGGCGCGGGC
>Ga0247740_1000927_pt1 | contig 13011 bp, 14 predicted proteins | sample UWRJL148409B2_FD_180942 | JGI IMG/M metagenome (GOLD analysis project Ga0247740, IMG submission 180942) | Plant litter microbial communities from Arlington Agricultural Research Station in Wisconsin, United States - UWRJ-L148-409B-2 | ecosystem: Environmental > Terrestrial > Plant litter >...
CGCGCTTGCCGAGGTGCATTGGGCGTTGCTGGGGCGGAGTGAGGGCTTGGCGATCTTGGCCCCCTTGGCGATCTTGGCGGCCTCTCGGAAGCGTCATCGGGTCGTTTCAGAGCGCCGCCCTGCGAGGCGGACCAGGACGGGAACCGGGTGTTGCTGCGAGGTGCGCGGCGGGGGCGCGAGCGCCCCCTCTCAGCCGAAGGGGGAGAAGCCGAAGAGGCGTTGGTGCACTTTGAGCAGCACGGCCAAGAGCAGCGCGGCGATCACGAGGGGGACCCAGAGCTCGGACCAGGCGAGGCGGTTTTTGCCTTGGATGATCGCGGCAAAGGGCACGTTCGAGGTGATTTCGCGGTAGCGCGTGAACTCGGCTTTGTTCGTGCGGCGGCGCTTCTCGTCGATGCTACCGGTGCCGCGCAGGGCGGTGATCAGCATCGAACCGAAGAATAGAATGGCCGCGACGTGGCCCGTGACCAACAAGTGCGCGCCGCTCCACAGCGCTGCGGCCCACAAGAACGGGTGGCGTGTGATGCGCAGCACCCCGCGCGCCGCGTCGGTGCGTTCGAGCACTTTTTCCGCGCCGACTGCGGTTGGATTCGGCACGCTGAATGCGCCGACCAAGAGCACGAGCGCGAACGGCATCACCGCGAGTGGCAGCCAGTGGATGATGCGCGGTGAAAACCAGATCGGGTAAAACGGCGCCTTGCGGTAGGCGTCGATCAGAAACACCAGGGACGCGAGGGAGAGGAGCGAGAAAAATGCGCTGAATCCCTTCTGCCCCAGGCGCTGCGCGAGCCACCAGCGGAGTTCGGAGCCCGCCACGAAGGCGTGAATGGCGAACCACGCGAAGCTTGCCAGCGCGAGTCGCTCGAACATGACTAGAGCCAGCCGGCGTTGCGGTACCAGTCCACGGTCTGCTTCACCCCCTGTGAGAAGCTCACGCTGGGCGTCCAGTTCAGATCGCGCTGGGCATTCGCGCCGTCGCACACCCACTGATCGAATAGCTCGTTGCACTTGTCGCGCGTGAACATCATCGCCCGGTTGGTCAGCTTGCCGTAGCTCTCGCTCATGAAGGCGGCGCCCTCGACCACGCGCCGCGGCAAGGGAATACGCAAAAATGCGCGTTTGCCCATGGCGGATTCGGCCTCGGCAATCAGCTCGGCCATGGTGTGCACCGCGCCGTCGTCCACGGCGAAGATGCTGCCGCTCGGTACGTCCGCATCGATCGCCGCGATACAAGCGCGCGCACAGTCCGGACCGTAGGTCATGCTCAGCTTGCTCTGCGGAGAACCGAGCAACGGCAACACGCCCATCTTGATCGACTTGAAGAAAGCCAAGATTTCGCGATCGCGCGGGCCGTAAATCGCTGGCGGGCGAATGATGGTCACCTTGAGTTGGTCTTTTTTGGCCAGCACGGCGCGCTCGGCGGCGAGCTTGCTGCGACCGTAGTCGGTGACGGGGCGCGGCGTGGCGTCGACTGCGACGGGGTTGCCATATGCGTCGCTCGGACCGCCGACGGCGATGCTCGATACTTGCACGAAGCGCACGAGCGAGCTCGCGAGCGGCAAGCAGGCCTCGAGTAGGTTCTCGGTGCCACGCGCGTTAACGCGCATGAACTCGTCCAAATTGCGCGCTTTGACGAGGCCGGCGGAGTGGACCACGGCCGTGACCCCAAGGACGGCGCGCTCGAGACCCGCGCGGTCGTCGATTGCGCCGTCGAATAGCTCGACATTGGAGAGCGTGCGCAGGAACTTGGTGTCGCTCGAACGACGCACCAGCGCCCGCACCGGGCGCCCCGCTTGCGACAATTGTTCGATGATGTGCGAACCAAGGAAACCCGAGCCGCCAGTGACGAGGATGGTCATGTGTTTTTCTCGTAGATGCGGTACTTCTTGTAGATCTTACCGCCCATGAATTTGATGCCGACGTTCACGGGGCCGTTGTCCTCGAGCGTCCACGACAGCTCGCCCCACTCGATGCCGAGCTTTTTGCCGGACTCGTTCAGCTTGGAATACAGGTAGATACTGAGGCCGGCGTACTTGCGCTGGCCGCGATATTTCTTGGAAATGCCGAGCAGGGCCAAGCGAGCCGTCTTCGGACCTTTCACTTTCAACCGCCAGAGCAACTTGCCCAGCTCGAGTGGGCCGAGCTTGCCCTTGAACTCGCGAATCAACTCGTTGATGTTGGGCAGTGCGACCGCGAATGCCGCCGCTTCACCGTTGATTTCGGCGATGTAGCTGAGCTCCGGGATGGCGATTAGCTTCAGATCGGCGGCCATCTTCGACAGCTCTTTTTCGGTGTACGGGACGAAGCCCCAGTTGTCCGACCAAGCGTCGTTGAAGATATTCATGATTACGCGCACCTCGCTGTCGAGGTTTCGCATATCGATGTGGCGCGTCTTGACCTCGGGTAAAGCCGCGAGCTCGTCGTGAGCTTTGCGCCCGCGCTCCGGCATCTCCCCGACGGTGTAGCGCCAGGCGAAGACGTCCTTGAGCTTCTCGAAGCCGCACTTCTCGATGAGCGTGCCTTGATACGGCAGATGATGCGGCATCATCACCATCGGCGGCATGTCGAAGCCGTCGATCAAGCAACCCGTTTCTTCGTTGATCGATAGCGAAAACGGGCCGCGGATTTTCTTCATACCGCGTTCGCGCAGCCACTCCGTGGCGGCGTCGAGCAGTAGCTTGGCGACCTCTTGGTCTTCGATCGTATCGAAAAAACCGAAGAAGCCTACGTCGTCCTTGTAACGAGCCAAATGTTCACGGTCGATTTGCGCGGTGCAGCGTCCGACGCAGAACCCATTGCGGAAGGCCGTGAAAATCACGCCGTCGCCGTGCTCGAAGAATGGATTCTTGAAGCTCAAGCGATCCTTCATATCCATGTCGAGGGGACGGATATAATTCGGGTCGCGCTTGTAGATGTAATCGACGACGTTCAGAAAGTCGTTGATCTTACCGCCGATGATCGTTCTCTTGAGCTCGAGAGTCATTTGAACGCGCAGCTAACTTTGGGCCGCTGGACGCGTCAAGGAAGGTTCGAGGGCTCCCCCTCCCATCACGGCTACGCGCAAAAAAAAGAGGCCCGGTCTGGGCCTCTCCTTCACTTTCCGATCACGCCGTACTTCTTGCCGACTTTTTCGAAGGCTTCCAGAGCGCGATCCAAATGGTGGCGCTCGTGCGTGGCCATGTAGCTCGTGCGCAGCATGGCGCTCTTCGGCGGCACGCCGGGGGAGATGAACGGATTCGTGTAGATGCCGTACTCTTCCAAAAGGTCGCGCCACATCATGATCGTGCGCAAATCTTGGCGAATGTAGATCGGGATTACGGCGGTTTGCGTGTGCCCGAGCTCGAAGCCGAGGCTCTTCAGCCCTTCACGCATGTAGGTGAAATTCTCGCGCAGTTTGTCGATGCGCCAGGGCTCCTCCTGCATCACGTCGAAGGCGGCCATGGCCGCGGCAACCGAGGGCGGTGCGGCGGCGGCGGCGAACATGAACGAGGGCGCGAAGTGACGGATGTAATCCAACACTTTGCGTTCGCCGACCAGCCAACCGCCGATGCTGGCCATCGACTTGGAGAAGGTGCCGCCCATCAAATCGACCTGATCGACGAGGCCGAAGTGAGCCGCCGTGCCCATGCCGCCCGGTCCGATGACGCCCAAGGCGTGGGCGTCGTCTACGAATAGGCGCGCCTTGTGCTTCTTCACGACGGGCACGATTTCGTCGAGCTTGGCGATCTCGCCCTCGGCGCTGAATACGCCGTCGGTGATGACGAACGCGCCTTCGTCGGCTTCCAGCTTTTCGAGCGCCTTGTCCAGAGATTCGGCGTCATTGTGGCGATAGCGGACGAGGCGTGCACCGGCGGATTGGCCGAGCCGGACGCCGTCATACAGGGAGGCGTGCACGTTACGGTCGATGAAGGCCACCGACTGCTTGTTGGAGAGCAGCGCCGCCAAGGTCGCGATGTTGACCTGGTACCCGGTGGTGAAGACGAGCGCGGATTCTTTGTTGAACCACTTGGCCAGCTTCTCTTCGAACTCTTCGTGCAGGCGCATCGAACCGTTGACCAGGCGTGAGCCGGTCATGCTCGTGCCGTACTTGTCGATGGCGGCTTTGGCGGCGTCACGCACTTTGGGGTGCGTGGTCAGGCCGAGGTAGTTGTTCGAGCCGAACATGACCACGCGCTTGCCGTTGATCTGCGCTTCCGGACCATCCGCGAAATCGAGCGGGCGGAAGAAGGGGTAGATCCCCATCTTGCGCGCGTTGTCGGCGGCCATGAACTTGAAGGCCTTCTCGAACACGTCCTTGCCGCCGACGCTGGCCAAGCTGGTGCGCTCTTTCATCGACTCGACCATGTCGGACGACCCGGCGCGGTCGTTCATGTCGATGCGGGCGCCATTGGTGTTGCCGTTGGCCCGATCCAGCGCGCTGCTTACGCTGGCGGAACTGCCGTTGGTGGCGCCGTTCGCGCTGCCATTGGCGTGGCCATTTTTGTGGCCGTTGGTCTTGCTGATGGCCGGCTCGGTCTGCCCGATGTTCTCGTCGAGGGCCGGGTCGATGTTGGGCAGCTCGTTGCCGTTGAGCAGGACCTTCCACGCGTCTTTGACGCGTGAGCGAGCGTCCATCAGCCCTTCGGTGGCCTTCATGACGCGATCGTCGGTCACCCAACGCAGCACGCTCGGTTGGAGGAGTGCTTGCTTACCGCGGTCGACGATTCTTTGCTTGAGGCCCATCGTTTCAAAGCTCCTAGAGTGCTCGCTCGATAAGTCGCTGTCGCGAGGAACGCGGGCAGACCCGACTGAGCGTAGCTCGACGAACGGGCTTCCGCCCGTATTGTCGCCGGCGGAAGCTACGCGACGGATCGCCCTACGTCAATGAGCCGGGGGCCAGGAATCGAGCTTATGAAAGCTAGTTCCGTCCGCTAAAATTCCATGATCGATGATGACGCGTTCCAGACATAAACCGTCAGCCGGCGCGGTGATGCCGAGGTCCGTTCGCGCATGGCTCGCAAGTGCCCGCGTGAGTGCGTCTTTCGGGCGACGCTCGCGACCGATGTCGATCAGCGTTCCGACGATGATTCGCACCATATTGTAGAGGAATTTGTCGCCTTCGACTTCGATCAGCGTGATGCGATCATCGTTATGCGCCGGTCGCACCTCGATGCGAAAGATCTGTCGCACCGTCTCGGTTCGCGTGTCCGCGGCGCCGCGGAAGGCGGCGAAATCGTGTTTCCCGACCAGGGACTGTGCAATGGCATTCAGGGCAGAGTGGTTGAACCTCTCCATCACACGCCAAGCTCGGCCTTCGAGGAACGGATCGCGGACGAGGCTGTGGAGCACCGTGTAGCGATACACCTTGCGGGTGACCTGGCGCCGCGCGTCGAACCCCGGCTCGACCCGCGTGGCGCGCACGACCGCGATTTCATCCGGCAAGTGCTGCGAGAGCGCGAGCACCCAGCCGCGTAGTCCAATGTCTTTGTCGGTGTCGAACGCGACGAGTTGCTCGCGCGCGTGCACGCCGGCATCGGTGCGACTCAAGCCGCGCGTCTGACTCGCTTTTGGATCGATCGCGGCGATCGCTCCGTCGAGTTCACCCGCTACGCTGCGGGCATTGGTCTGTCGCGCCCAACCGGAGAAGCGCCGACCGTCATAGGCCACCGTCAGCAGCACGCCGAAGCGATGACGGACGATTGCGGCGCGCGGGTTCGGAGACTCGGTCTCGCCCGCGTTCGGGTCAGTGCTCACCGGCGGCACCGGTCGCATCGCCCGGGCTCCCGCTCGCGCCTGCGCTCGCGTCGTATGGAAACAGCGTGGGCCTCGTCAGACAACCCGAGTCGTACGCCGCTTCGAGCGCCGCTTGCACTTCCGGCGAATCGACGGTGGCCGCGTCCGCCGCGGATGCGTCGCCGAGTGGGTACGTTTGGTAACGAGGCAATGGCGGGCAAGTCGAAGTTGCGCCTCGCTCATCACACGATGCGCTCAGGCACCCGCCCAGCGCGAGTGCCCAAAACACTGTGGATTCGAGCGAGAGCGCACGCGGCATCAGGTCTTCGGTTTGAAGTTCAGCGGCACGTGCGCTTCGACGCAACCGCCCTTGGGCGCGGGGAACGTGGTCGCGCGAAAGTTCTGCAAGACGCAGTTCTCGACGCCCGCGTTGTTCATGTCGCTTTTCACACTCGCGCTGCACACCGCGCCGGACTGGTTGATCTTGATCGCGACCGTCATGTGCCCCGACAAGGTCGAATTGGTGCTCAATGCCTTTTCGTAGCAGCCGCGGCTCTGCCCCGCCTTGCCGTTCAACGCGGCGCTGAGCCCGGGGTTTGGTTCGCCCGTGCACTCGCCGCAGGCCATCGGGGTGGCGCTCCCCACTTTTTTCGAGCCCGGCTTCGTGTCGTCGGGCTTGGCCGAGCTGTCCGCCGATGCCACTGGAGGAGGGGGCGGAGGGGGAGGCTCATCTAGCGCTGGCTGCTCGGGCGCCACGGTGGGCTTGGGAGCTTCGACTTTGGCGGTTTCACCGCCGCTGCTCTGCATTTTCCAAAAAATGAGCCCGCCCATCAGCAGCAGCATCACTATTGCAGCGAGAATGAACGGACCGCTGCCGCCCGACTTTGGAACGGGCGGGGTGGATTCAGACATCAGGGCACTCCACTTTCGTGATCGACAGGTCGAAAACCGCCGGCTTTCTAGCGACGGACTATAGCTACCCCTCCGACCGAGCGCGAGGGTTCTTAAGAGGAGGCCTCGGGGACGGGGCTCGGTGCTTCGATAAGCTCGAAGATCGTCACCGCGGTATCGCCCCAGCGCCGAGTGTCGACCGCGTGCAAACGAGCACCGGGTTTCGGCACGGGGGGCGTGCGAGCCGCATGTTCCAGCACGAGCCGTGCGGCCGGGGCCAACAACGGCGAGCCGGCCAGCTTTTCCAGAACAGCCAAGGCGGCCTGCGCATCTGCCCAGGGCGGATCTGCGAATACCAACGAGAAGGGGCCCAGCCGTTCGAGCGCCTTGAATGCGGCCTCGGCCCTGAGCGGCAAGAGCGTGGCTCGGTCTCCCACCGCCAGGCTGAGCAAGTTGCTGCGGATGGCTTGCTGTGCCGCTTTGCTCGACTCGACCAACACCGTTCGCTCGGCTCCGCGCGATAGCGCTTCCAAGCCGAGCGCGCCGCTGCCCGCGTATAGATCGAGCACGCGCTCGCCCGTGACGTCGGCAAGGATCGCGAACAGCGCTTCACGCGCCCGCGCGGCGGTCGGGCGAGTCGTTGCCCCGGCTGGAGTCGACAACGGTCGACCTCGAAATTCCCCCGCTACGATGCGCATTACGTGGTTTCGATCTTGCTCCACATTTGACGGCGCATCTTCTGTCGCGCGCCGTCTTTGCGGGTAATGAGCTTGGCGGCGCCGAACGCGGCCATCAGCTCGCCTTCTTGGCCGAGACCCGGCAGCACCGTTTTCCCGACCAAATACGTGTTCGGGATCGGACCTCGGATTGGTTCGCCCGCGACCTGCAGATAGCCCGCGGGTTCCACGGTCCACAGTCGTTCCATCGCCTCTGGCGCAGGAGTCGTGCCGCGCAGATGCACGCGGTCGATTTCACGGCGTGCCCCGCTGCGATGGTCGTACAGCGGTAGCCCGTCATGCGCTGAATCGACGATTAGCAGGTGTTCGTCCAAAAACGGCAATGCATCTCGCAGAGTGCCGAGCACGGCTTCGCGAGCCTCCAGCAGCGTCAGCGAGCCACGCGTGGGCAGGATCGTCTCTGCGACCAGCAAGGTCTCGTCTTTGGCCTGCTGCCGCTCGGAGAACGCAGACGCCTCGAAGCGCTGCAAGTGCACGGTGGGCTGCCGCGGGTCGCGCCTCTTGCGCTCGCTGGGCACGACGAACGCCTCACTCGAAAGCGGCTTGGGCAACCCCCGCGTGTTCACCACCAAGCTCACCACGAAGCGCCCCGCCTCCGCGTTCAAACGCGGCCAGTCATCACGCGCGGATTTCGTGACGCCTTCACCACCCGAAAGCGCGGCCAATGCTTCACCCGACTGATCGGACAGCACCGCACCCGCACCGGTCGGCGCTTCTTCACCGTCTTCGATCACGCCCACCGCGACGCCACGCCGCGTGACCAGTGACGTCGCTCGTCGATTCAGTTCGATCACCCCGCCATGCGCGGCGATGCGTTCGCACAGAAATTCGGCCAGCTCGTCTTCCGCACGGGTCAGCGCTTGCACGCCGCGTGTCCACGCGCCGTGCAGGCGCGCCAGCGCGAAGGGCGGAAAATCACCGTTCAGGTGCGCGGAGTTCGATGCAAAGCTAGCCGGGATGGTGGTGATGTCGCGATATGCGTGGCCGCCGGGGAATTTTCCCAGCAAGTCCACGCCGAGCGGCAACGTGCCGGCGATGCGACCGGTCTCGAAACGTTCCCAAAGCGAGCCGGGTGGCCACAGGGCGTCGCGTTCGAACGCGGTATCGGCGGCGGCGTTGACCATCGCGATCGAGCCGTACAGTTCGTCGACCAATTGCCGGACTTCAGGAAATTCACGCTCGATTTCACGGCCGAAGAGCTCCATGTCCGGGGGGACTTCCACGCGCCGGCCCTCGCTCAGCACCACGAACATCGGGTCGAGAGGCGTGCTGCGGCGGCGAAACTGCGGGCTCTGGGCGAGCTCGTGCAAAATGCGGCGCCATGTCGGTGAAGAACCAGCGAGTAGCGTGAAAGAGCGCCGGCACAGTACGTGTTCTTCGAAGCGATAGGTTTGGCCGTGCTGGCCTTGGCCGAGTAGCAGCACGCGGAAATCCCGACGCGCGAGCACGGCCGCGGCGGCGAGCGCGCCCAACGAGCGCCCGAGCACGATCACGTCGTAGTGGCGTGAGGTCACTCAGGCCTCGAACGGGACGACGCGCCCGGCCGCGATTTCGCGCAATACATCGACGAACAGCTCGTGCTCGGCGGCATGAATGCGCGCGGACAACGAAGACAAATCATCACTCGTTTCGACCGGCACCGCGCGCTGCGCGATGATTTTCCCCGAGTCCACGCCTCGATCCACGAAGTGGACGGTGCATCCGGTGAGCTTGACCCCGTAGGCGAGCGCTTGCTTCGCGGCATCGACCCCCGGAAACGCAGGTAAGAGCGAGGGATGAATGTTGATGATTCGACCGGCGAACGCGGCCAAGAACTCGGGTGTGAGCACGCGCATGAAGCCGGCCAGCACGACCCAATTCACCTCGGCCTCGCGCAGCGCGCTCACCAGCGCGCGGTCGAACGCTTCACGGCTGGAGAATTCGGTGTGCGGAATGGTCAACGCGCGGATGTCGGCGCGACGGGCTCGGTCCAAGGCCGGCGCGCCCGCGCGATTGGCGATCACCACTTTGACCTGCGCGTTCAGGGTGCCCGCGCCAACCGCGTCCAAGATGGCTTGCAGATTGGAGCCCACGCCGGAGACCAACACGCCGAGGCTGAGCGGGCTTGGGGCGGTCATTTCGCGCGGTCCATAGCACAGCTCAGAGCGGCCGCTCCGGGCTAAACGCCGCGAGTTCCACGGGCGCGCGCTGGCCAAGCACCGCCGCCCGCACGATCTCTGCGCTGATCGGCGCGAGCAGGATGCCGTTGCGGTAGTGGCCGGTGCTCAAGAACAAGCCGTCCACTTTCGTGCGGCCGAGCAGCGGCAGTTCATCCTTGGTGTAAGGGCGGAAGTTCGACCAAGTCGCGCGCAGGGCCGCGCGCGCAAGCGCGGGCACGAGCGCCGTGGCATGCAGCAATAGGTCGCGCACTGCGCCGGCGGTCACTTCACGCTCGTAGCCGACGAACTCGAGCGTCGAGCCGATCAACACGCGCCCGTCGTCACGCGGGACCAAGTAAGCGCCGGGACCGAACACCACGTGCGAGAGCGGCGGCGTCGGCAGTTCGAGTTCGACGATCTGTCCGCGCGCCGGTATCACCCGCCCTGCGGGCAAGCCGAGCCCGTCGATCAGCGAGGTCCAACTGCCGGCGGCGACCAGCACGTTGGCGGCGCGCAGCTCACTGCCGTCGTCCAGCACGACGCCCACGGCGCGGCCGTCTTGCAGGGCAACGCGCCGCACGAATGCGCCGCTCTGAAAGCGTACCCCGCGCGCGAGTGCCGCAATGTGCAGCGCGCGCAGCAGTGCTTTGGGCTCCACGCGCGCATCCGCCGCAAAGCGAACGCCGCCCGCGAGGTCCGGCGACAGCGCCGGCTCCAGCGCGAGCAGCGCGCGCGTCTTCAATGACTCGACCGACAAACGCCGCTTGCCGTGCCAGGCCACCTCGCGCGTGAGCTTCGAGACTGCGGCACGCTCGAAACCGACTCGCAGCACGCCGCACTCGCGGTAGCCCACGTCGATCTTCGTTTCTTTGCTCAAGGCGGCGGCAAATTTGGCGTAGCGCGCGCGGCTGGCCAAGCATAGCTCGGTCATGGCGCCCGGCGCGTGCGCCTCGGCCTGCGCGCCCAAGATCCCAGCGGCCGCACTGGAGGCCTCCGCGCCGGGCACGCTGCGCTCCAAAACTAGGCATTTGGCGCCGTGACGGGCAAGCTCCCAGGCCGCGCTCGTGCCCATGATTCCGCCGCCGATGATCAGAACATCGATAGGCGCGGGCGACGCGGAGGACGCGAACGAGGTGCGGGCTTTTTTGCGAGGCATGGCAGCGGAACGCGAGCGTCCTTTGCTCAGCTCACCTTCTGCGTCAACTTGCCCAGCCCGAACACACTGAACGCGGCAAAGCCCAGGAACAAGCCGCACAAACCGAGCGCCCAGCGCGTAGTCTGCGGTGCTTCACCATCGACCAAGAGCCAGGCATCATCCGACACTTTGCCCTGCCAAGCGTCACTCACGGCGGCGCGCACCATGCCGTGTCGAATGCCCGCGCGGCTGACCGGGATTAGGCGCCCCACGAACGACGTCGGCGCGACGAAGTGCGCGCCCTCCGGATCGCTCGCATCCCGCGGCACGCTGATTTGCACCCACAGTTCGTCGTTGCCCTCGATGCGCGCGAGGCGATAGGTGTCGTCTTCGAGCGGGCGCGCGTAGCGCACGGCGCCGTCGGCGCGCAGTGCGCCCGTACCGTGAACCCAAGTGTTGGCGTGCTTGCTCGTGGGGTGGAACTGCCCGAGCTCGCCCAGGTCTACGGGTGGGCCGCTCACCAGCGCGAACACGGCCTCACCGCGCAACTCGAAGGCGAGCGCGAGCGAGCCCACCGCCGACAACGCGAGCGCTGCGAGCGTGGCGCGACGCCAAGGTCGACGCGGAGCGGGCAGCGCCTCGAGCTCGATGTCGTGATCCGAGGCGGCGGGGGTCCCCCGCAAATCTGGGGTGGAAGGATAGCGGGGCATCGAATGCAGCCTTCATTGTCCGACATCCGGGCGCCGGGTTTGTTCCGTGGCGCGGATGCGTTTTGGAGAGATTGGCTTACGTAAGCGGAAAGCCGCCGTCGTGCGCCAATGCCGAAAAATCAGGGCGAGCGTAGCAGAAACCGTCGGCGCAGTTGCCGGCCAGCTGGCCACACGGACCGCGAACTTTGCGACGCCCGCGGCCGGCCCCGATGTAGGTGTCTGCTCGCGTCGCCAGCTGACAGACATTTCACCGACAACCGTGTACTTTTGCGGGAGTACCATTAGGGGTTCCAATGGCTGTCGCTAGCAAGATCATCTGCCCGTCGTGTGGTTTCTCCAACACGCCTCCGCTCGCCAACAATCGCTGCGTGTCGTGCGGCGCCAAGATCGAAGACCTGAAGCGCTCGCTCACTCGCCAAGAGGAGCTCGAGCGCCGCTATCAGCAAGAGGGCTTCAGTCTGCTCTGGTTCGGCGTCTCGATCGCGATCATGACCGTGATGACCGCGGCCTTGGTGATGGGCCTGCCGTTGGTCGTGCCCGCGTTCGACTTCGAGGGCTCGGCGGGCATGCGCATCTCGATCCCGGTGTGGTTCCTGGGCGGCATGTTGATCGGCCTGATCTCGCCCGGCAAGACCTTCATCGAGCCGATGGTCGCCGTATTCTTGGTCGCGATTCCGACTGCCTTCTTGCTGTACGTGAACCAAACCGTGAAGACGATGCCCGCCTTCATGTACGTGCTGCTCTCGGCCCTGGGCGTGCTCTTCACGCTCATCGGCGCGTACCTCGGTGAGCGCATCCAAATGGGTCCTCCACCGAAAGCCGCGGACTGATTCGCCCGTTCTCACTATTTTGGCTGCTGCTCTCATTGAGCCAATGTTCGTTGGGCGCCTCGGCCCATGAAAAGGCCGAGGCAGGCCGCATCAACCACGCCATCGAGCAGCTCCGCGCTGCGCCGAACGCGCAAAAGGGTGAACTGCTCGACGCGCTCAAGAGCGTGAGCTGCGAAACCGCCGAACTGTGCGAGCTGCAGCGCCTATGCGTCGACGGCTACGGCCAGCACGTGTTCGCGCTCGGCGAAATCGCGCGCGCAAAATCACTCGTCGGTACGCCCGCGAGCGCCGCCGAAGCGGCCGGCATTCTCGAATCGGCCCAGAGCGAACTCGCCGAAGCCGCCCCCAAAGTCAGCCACTGCGCCGACGCCCAAGGCGTCGCGCAGCGCAAATACAAGCTCTGACGCCCAACCGTGACGAGAGAGTGGGCGATCGCGATCCAGCGACGCACCTCTCAGAGCGCCAACTTCCACGCGCGGTGCGCTCACCGATGGCGGCTCATGGGACGGCTCTTCGCGTTTCCGAGAGGCCGCCAAGACCGCCAAGGGGGCCAAGATCGCCAAGGACTCAGCTCTCCCAGCGCACGTTGGGCACCGCTGAAACACGCGGAAATTTTGGGGTTCGCGATGCACGCCGCGGACTCGCACTGTTGACGCCGCATCGCGATTTTACGCGGTGAGCCGTTTCTTTGACGTGAACCGCCGCGCACAGGGCAACCCCAAATCTCTTCTCTTCTCCCTTGGCGATCTTGGCGGCCCTCAGGGAACGCACCCGGTGCGCTCGGGGATTGCAACGTCGTCTACGGCTTTCCGAGAGGCCGCCAAGATCGCCAAGGGGGCCAAGATCGCCAAGGACTCA
>Ga0247740_1000928_pt1 | contig 12993 bp, 16 predicted proteins | sample UWRJL148409B2_FD_180942 | JGI IMG/M metagenome (GOLD analysis project Ga0247740, IMG submission 180942) | Plant litter microbial communities from Arlington Agricultural Research Station in Wisconsin, United States - UWRJ-L148-409B-2 | ecosystem: Environmental > Terrestrial > Plant litter >...
AAATCGTAATTTTGGTGAAACTTTCTAAAGTAAACGGCTAGAGACGCGCGTTTTTCTTGCGCATCTACCAAATCAGAAATTGAATAAGATTGCGCGCGTTGTACGGAAGCGCGAATATCCGGGTCAATCACCTCCAACCCCTTCTCGCCAATATCGCGAATCAAACGTGCCGAACGCTCGGAAGCAAATACGGATAAAATCGGAGACGGATCTTCAACATTGATAAAAATTTCTTCAACAATTGCGCCTTGCTGTGCGAATACAGCCGCTGCCTTTTTAACGGCGGCTGCAATATCGCTATGAACTTGCGTGCGGTAAAGCGTTGGACTAAATGCAATTCGTAGACCGCGCAAATTAAGTTTTAGATTATCCAATTCAAGTGACCAATCACGTCCATCTCGTGGCAAGCTAGTCCAGTCACGGACATCGGGCGCGGCGATGGTATTAAATATTAAAGCAGCATCGCGCACGCTACGTGTTAACGGCCCGATGTGAAATAAATTTCCATTCAATGCAGACGGATATCCCGCAACACGCCCGTAACTCGGCTTAAATCCAAAAACACCATTTACCGCGGCTGGTGCGCGAATAGATCCGCCGCCATCTGTTCCGATTTGTATTGCTCCAAGTCCTAATGCCGCTGCAACTGCAGCACCGCCCGAACTACCGCTACTCGCGTAATCTGGATTCCATGCATTGTGAGTGATTCCGCCGAGTTTAGTTTCTGTTAATCCTTTCCATCCAAATTCGGCGGTTTGGGTTTTGCCTAATAATACTGCGCCGCCTTCGCGCAGTCGTGCTGCCACGGGCGAATCTTCTGTAACACACGCTGCTGAAGTTGCCAGGCTTCCTTTTCTGGTTGGCCAGCCGCTTACGTGTAGTAAATCTTTTATTGCTGCAGGTATGCCATCCAGTCGGCTTAAAGGTTTGCCTTGTGCCCATCGCAATTCGGATGCTTTGGCATTAGCCAGCGCGCCAACGTTGTCGATATAACGGTAAGCGTTGAACTGGGGTTGCAACTTTTCGATTCGGGTTAAGACTGAATTGGCTACTTCAACTGGCGATAATTTTTTTGCTTTGTAAAGTGCTGATAGTTCATGCGCATCCAATTTAAAGATATCGGATGAAGACGGAAGAGTAGGTGTGGCCATAGCAACAATATCTCTAAGTTATTAGATAAAATATTGTGCCGGCAACTCTTATGCCATAAGCCACGCGATCTCTGCACAATCAGGCACAGCATTAACTTAAGGTTAAAACCTATCTAAAGTAAAGTTGATGATGAAGCGAGATAGTTGTTTGCATTTAATTCTCTTTTAAAAATATTCTTGCACTGCTCAATAGAAAACAATTCGTATGAACTTTGTTGAATTTAAATCAGTATTTTTAAAGTTTATATATTGGTATTGCATTTCTTAGTGGTATTTCTACATCGTCAAGGTCGCTATCCCATATTCTCAAATCGACTTGGATTTTTAATCCACTAGTTCAATATCTAAACTATCCAGCAAACTTAAGGCTTCATATCTGCTAAATCTCGCGCCTTTAATCTCATTGTTGAAAATATCAATTATGTAGTTTTGTGCTTCACTAAAGTCAGCCTCTTTAAGGTTAGTTTTAGAGAATAGGCTGTTGGTAAAATCCGTATGCGAGAATTTTCCTTTGGAGATGTTAGCACTCCTAAAATCTACATCGTGAGCTTTGCAGTGTTCAAGGGTTAGCTCGGCTAAAAATAATCCGAAGAATGATGAGTCATTAATGATGCATTGGTTAAATACTATCGGCGATGAAAGATTAAGGCGAGGCCAGTCTGCTGTCGTCCAGTTGACGCCAATGAGTTTACATTCTTGGAAAATAATATCTACAAATCGGGTGTAATTAATTGCAACGTTACTGAGGTTCGAATTGTTAAATAAACACTCGATAAATTTGCATTTGTTAAATTTAGAATCAGAAAAATTACAACTTTCAAATGTACAATTTTCAAAAACGATGTCCGAATAAGAATTATTACTTAAACTCAGGCTTTTGAAGGCTTTTGAATTGTACTCATTGTTATCGGCTATATTCATGGGTTCAACATTCATAGGTTTAAGAACCTCTATACAAAAAATTAAATTGATTGCATGTGGCTATACTTTCATCTATTCGGAGTCAGAAATAGTCTTTCTTTATAGTTTTATATGTGAGCAATTGAGCAAACTGAATTTTTAAAGATGTCTACCTATATTGTTTAAATCGCTATTTATAAATTAGAGTAGCTTTTGAAGTAGTTGTGCATTTTGTAAAGCATTACCCATCGTATTATTAAAATAGGCGTAGATTTCTTTTCCGTGTTTGCGCCATAAATTTATTTGTTGTGCGCAGTCTGTAATATAATCCGTATTATAACTTCCATTGTAATTTCCTGTTGGACCGTGGAACCTAAAATAGGCTAGATCTTTGGGTTCGTATTCTGCTGGCGTTTTAGAATTTGGCATATCGTGTATAACTTGAGATGCTTGGTATTTGTCGAGCAGATCATAGGTTACTTTTTGATACCAGCTCGTATGCCTAAACTCAATTGCCAGGCGCCACTGATTACGTGTATCAGAACAGCTCAGGCGATCAATAATACTTTCTACCTCGGTGACAAACGAGGCGGAAATACTTGCAGGAAATTGTATGAGCAAACATCCGGCTTTTTCGCCAAGGCAGTTTGCTGCTTGCATGAAGTTATCTATATCAGTAGCTGAATATAATAGCTTTTTCGTGTGGGTAATACCCTGCCAAAGTTTAACAGTAAATTTGAAATTATCCGGAACTTCAGTTGCCCATTTAGCAAAGGTAGATGCGAGCGGAATTTTATAGAAGGATGAGTTTATCTCGAGTGTATTAAATAATGATCCATAATAATGAAGCCGGGAGCCGGAGCGATATTCATCGGGAAATGTTGTTTTATTTCCCGGAACTATAATGCCACTCGTACCGACCTTAACCATGTCACGCAACATAAAAATGATCTGAGTTTAGATCCGCCTGCCTTTTGCGATGTTTTCCAACGCATCGCGTTCCTCTTGAATTTCACTGGTGGTGCGATAACCCAATCTACGTAAGATAGGCAGAGGCGGGCACCAGCCTTGAAGCGCGTGTTGTAATAAAAAAGTTCCTACTACAAATGGTATAAGGAAAAACTTTTTGCTAGCCACAAAACCCAATGCGCTTGAAGCAACTATTAGGCTTGATGCATTAGTTTCTAGCACACGCTCTATATCCCATTCTTTATCAAGTTCCTCAAGTCGTTGTTCGATAAGTTGGGGATTTCTGCGATAAAAATAGATCGAATTTTGAGTGTACATTTGAATGTCATTGTTCACTCGTTCGGATGTGTTAATTGCTACACGTTCATTGGTGTTTGGAAGTTCCATAACGGTTTCCTCTATAAGTTTTAATGTTTTAAAAAATAGTCTTACGGCGTATGTTCTCCGCCGGTAACACCTATTACTTCTGCAGTTATATAACTTGATTCCTGTGATGCCAAAAATACAAAGGCAGGTGCCACCTCTGCTGGCTGACCAGGTCTCCCTAGCGGAGTTTTTTCTCCGAAATGCTCAAGTTTTTCGGGCGGCTGTCCTCCGCTTTGTTGTAAAGGTGTCCATACAGGGCCTGGTGCAACCGCGTTAACTCGAATGCCATTTTCAATTAACATTTTTGCGAGACTTTTTGTAAATGCTGTTATCGCACCTTTGGTGGATGCATAATCCAGAAGTCCGGCAGAAGGTTGATAAGATTGAATGGAAGTCGTATTGATAATGCTGCCACCAGCAGGCATAAATGGAACAGCAGCTTTAGTGATCCAAAACATGGCGAACACATTAGTTGTATAAGTTTTTTTAAATTGTTCAGTTGTTAGATCTTCAAGCTTTTCAACAAATTGTTGTTTGCCAGCGTTATTTACTAAAATATCTATACCGCCTAGAAGTTCAACTGTTTCTTTCACGAGCGATTGGCAAAAATTTTCATCAGTAATGTCGCCGACAACTGAAAAAGATTTTGTTCCAGTATTTTTAACTTGATTAAGTGTTTCCTTCCCATCCACCTCTTCGCTCGGTAAATAATTAATAACTACATCCGCGCCTTCACGCGCAAAAGCAATTGCAACAGCACGACCAATACCGGAGTCACCACCCGTAATTAAGGCTCTTCTACCTTTAAGTCGCTCACTTCCGCGATAAGTTTTTTCACCGTGATCTGCTTTTGGTTTTAATAATGAATCGAGGCCGGGTTCTGGTTGTGCTTCATCCGGTTTGCCTTGTGGTTGACCGTACTGATATCGTGGGTCTTGAATTGTGTATTGATCAAAAGATTTCATTACGTCTCCGGTGTGCGTCGTATGACGCGACAAAAAATGATTGGATGTTTTGAAAAATTAGATTGAATTATCACAATTGGTGAATCAGTACGTTACCGAACGCTTTTTTGAAATATAATTTGTTAGATTGCTTTCATTAAACATGGATTTTTTTGAAGGCTTTTAAATAGCAAGACAAACTAAAAATTATTGTGGTTTGTTAAAAAACTTAAAGCCGAGAGGAAATTTGTATGGTTCATGAAAATAAAGTTCGTGAGTTGGCGTATCAAATTTGGGAGAGTGAAGGAAAGCCTCAAGGTAGGGCAATCAGGCATTGGGAACTTGCTTGTGAATTGGCGGAGTCTGAGGTCGACGGTTATATCCGGCCAGTTACTCAAATAAATCCTCTGGATGCTATTGAGCAACAAGAACCTGAGGAACCGCCAGTTAAGCAACGCGTCAGGAAAGTCAAGGAGTCCCTGAAAAATTAGTAAGGCGTTTTGATTTATTGAAATAATTCAACAGCGATTACAGTAAAGTTATTGTTCTTGAAATCTTTCGTTGGTCAGAGATGTAAACATTTTTCAGAAATTTTCCGGCATGCAGCATAATAGTCTTGTGCAGTTTTATTTTTCCAATAGAATTAGCACTGTAATTAACTCAATTGAAAACTGCCTATAGTTTTTGAAGATGGAGAGGATGTAAAGGTATGTTAATTTTAACCAGACGTATTGGTGAAACTTTAATGGTCGGTGATGAAGTGACCGTAACTGTTCTTGGAATCAACGGGAATCAAGTGAGAATTGGTATTAATGCTCCCAAGAGCGTACCAGTGCATCGCGAAGAAATTTATCAAAAAATTCTTCGTGAAAAAGATGTGGAGCTAAATGGCTCACCTGGTAATCATTAGTGGCTATTCGTATTTCCTTCAGTTTGTTTGCTCGTCGCTGAAAGCCCTTGTTGGGCTTTCATCTCTTCCGTAATGTATTCTGCATATTCCTTGGGCTCTATATAAGCTCCTTTTCTACGTGCGTAAACTTGGGTGAATTCAGCACCCAAAAACAGAATTTGCGCTGAATAGTAGATCCAGGCTAGTAGAACGACTAAAGACCCTGCTGCTCCAAATGTTGAATTGAAAGCGCTCTTTGCTAAATACAAACCAATTAAATATTTGCCCATATTAAACAAAAAAGCGGTTATTACTGCACCTATCAGTACACTGCTCCATTTAATTTTTACATCCGGTAAATATTTGAAGATCATCGCAAAAAGAGCTGAAATAACAGTCAATGAAATTGAAAAATCTATGACTGCTGAAATAAATTCTAGACCGGGAAATAATCCACCGAGATACTTACTTAGGATTCCCAGCGCTGCGCTCATAATGAGCGATGTGAGCATCATAAATACAATTCCTAAAATCATTCCGAACGAAAGCAAACGCTGAAAAATAAATATCTTGATCATATTGCCTGGTTTGGCTGCAACACCCCAGATAGTATTTAATGCATCCTGCAATTGTGTCATTACTGCGGTTGCACCAAATAGTAAAACTATCACGCTAATGATGGAGGCGGTTAGGCTTGACCCTGAGCCCGATTTCGATGCTCCTGATATTACTGCTTCAACTGCTTTAGCTCCTTCAATGCCTATGAGACTCTTAAGCTGCAGTACGACTTCACCTCGCGCAGCTTCTTCACCAAGAAATGTTCCTGCTATGGCTATAACGATTATTAATAGTGGCGGCAACGAAAATACGGTGTAGTAGGCGAGTGCTGCTGCCAAGCGTGACGACTTGTCGTCGATCCAATGATTGAAAGTTTCTTTAATTAAATAAAATACCATGGTAGATCTCATCTCTATACAGGAAAGTTAACTACTGATTTTCGTGCGACGATGTCCCCGGACTTTCTTCCAAGCTATCCGCGAGTTTAAATTTTTCTAAAATTTTTCTAGCGTCGTAAGGTGCCCAGAGTTTATCGGTATTGTCGAAATAGCAGTAAACATCTCTAGGTGTGGTTGCTACATGAGGGTGAGGCGTAACAAACTTTGCATCCTTTGGTTGTTTACCCTCGCTCCATAATTTCATGCGTTCATACCAATGGTTCAATGCATCATCGGAATAGCCACTACGATAAAGTTCAGCATCGCCATGAAGTCGCATATAGACAAAATCGCTCGTGATTTCTTCCAGTTGCGGCCAACGTCCAGCGGTATCTGCTACAACTAATGCAATACCGTAGTTTTTTAGCAATTCTATAAACTCATCATCAACGAAGCTCTTGTTACGAATTTCCACTGCATGGCGTAATTTTTTATTGGCGAGGGATTTATCTCGGTGCTGCTCAAAGTGTCGGTTCGAATTTTTAGCGAGTGATCTCGCGGTCTTAGTGTCTTTTGGCAACAGCGCTAAAAAATGTTCAAATAGATTTTTATCAAATTTAAATGTCGGTGGAAATTGCCACAAAATGGGTCCAAGTTTATCTTTGAGTTCCAGTAGACCTGAAGCAAAAAAATCTGCTATAGATTCATCTACATTACGCAGCCGTTTGAAGTGTGTAATTTCGCGATAAGCTTTTACGCTGAAAATAAAATTTTCAGGTGTATCCTCGTACCAATTTAGGTAACTTTTGGGAGTTTGGAGTTTATAAAAAGAACCATTTATTTCAATACTATTCACCGTACGTGAAGCATAATGAAGTTCTTTTTTTTGAATCAATCCTTTCGGGTAAAAACTTCCTCGCCAAGGGGGATATCGCCAGCCTGAAATCCCCACTCGAATATCACTATGAGGCAATAGTGCCATAGTAAATTTTCCAGTCAGTTAGTCGCTGAATTAATATTAATGTGGGTGGCGCGGATGATGCGCGTGTTTTCCGACCTTAGCGTTTTGATGGGGAATAAACGTATCTGAGTGATGGCCGTCTATACCTTCGTGTTCATGCCCTGAATATTTACTTTCCAAGGATTCGCACGCCATCCTCCAATGCTGTTCAGCTTTTCCCTCTGGCTTGCCTTCAGACTCCCAAATTTGATAAGCATGTTCACGGATGCGATTTTCGTTAACTTGCATGATAGTTCTCCAAATATTATTAGTGATGAACAAATAATTCAGGAGATTATCATTGAGCGCGCAATCAATTTTATCTGTTCTACAGCGCACATTAGCTGTTGCATTGTTCTCCTATGATTTTTAGCTGCGTTAATGACGTTCTCTGCATTGCTTTTGCGTTGCGAATGTGTCGCTAAATATCATTAATCTTTATGACATGAGGATGCGTGAAATGAAGAATATTACTTACGTAAATCCAGATGGTTTAATGAAAAGCCCTGCGTTTTCACAAGCAGTCATTGTTCAGGGACATGGTAGGCATCTATATATTGGTGGCCAAAACTCTGTTGATGAAAAAGGCGAACTTATTGGAAAAAATGATCTTCGTATTCAAACCAATCAAGTTATGAACAATATTGAAATAGCATTAAAAGCATGTGGAGACTCGTTTAATCATTTATGCAAGCTCTCGATTTTTATCGTTCAGGGGCAAGATGCCTCTGTAGCATTTGTAGAGGCGCAGAAATTCTTGAAAAAAATGACTGCTCCGCCCATCGTAACTGTGGTGTATGTGGCCGGATTAGGTCGTCCTGAATATCTATTAGAAGTGGAGGGGGTTGGATTTGTGGCAGGTGTATAAACAATAGTGTGGCACTTTAGCGACTTCAGCTTACGCGTCTCTGTTAAAGCGTCACACTATTTTTATCTTAATTTTTAAATTTTCGCGTTACTACTAATCCCAATAGACCCAACATCAATAACAAAACAGAAGAAGGCTCTGGAACTGATGCGCTTCTAGTAAATGTTAAATCATCGATTAGCGCGGACACACGCATGTTATAAGCATTTTCAACAGTTATGCTGGAGATTCCTGTATCTACGTTAAAGGTGACGTACTGTTTTGGAGTATAGCCACCGTCATTTTCTTCATTTTCGTCCGGTTGGTATCCTAGTGTATTTTTCAATCCCACAAGCCCCGTTGAATTATATGCGCTCAAGTAAATGGATTCTTCAAAAGACGAGCTCACATACATACCAACAAACGTAGGTAGATTCCCGATGAAAGATAACGTTAAAAAATTGCTTGCCAAGAGAAAGCTAGGTTGCGAAACCACTGTGCCGGGGTCAATTCCGTCGTAGCTCATAATAAATCCACCGGCTACTAACAGACCTTTATCGGCGTATTGATTGGTGAGCTCTACGTCATAAAAATTTGGAGATTCGGGATCTGCGGGAACATAGAGAATGTCATCAAAATTAATAAAAGTAGCCTGTGCACAATTTGCCGTTAATGCTATGCATAAGCTGGCTAATAAACTAAACGACTTAATAGATGGGAGGTTAATACGCATAGTAAATTCCTTATTCATGTGAGGGGGATCACTAGAGTAGGAGTAAAAAATTTTAAAGTCTATGTAATAAAGTCCATGTAATTAGAATATGCGATCTTTAGTTGAGGAAAACTTATAGATGTTATTTTTGCTGCCAGGATATGGCTATACTGGATTTAGTAGCCCGCATCAACAGCGGCTTCAGGTGCGGTAGAAATTACCCAAGCCAATATTAAAGCGAGAATTATTACAATAATAATGGCGAGCAAAATGCGAGATGATTTAATCGGCTTAACATCAGTTGCACCATGAATATCTTTCTTGCCGGTGAACATGGCTTTAACAATATTGTCATGCTTGAAAAATACGTGAATTAGCACTGCCGCAATGTGCAAAAATATTGCGCCAAGAATCCAGTAAAAGAGTTGGCGGTGCAGAGATGTGAGTTGCAAGCTTAATTCATCAGTCACGTAAGCGTATAAAGGGCCGAGATTTATAATTTCGTCATTGGTGAATAGCCCAGTGATTGCCTGAACTAAAATAGCGAGTAATAAAACAACGACCATGACAGCGCCGAGAGGATTGTGACCCAAGTGGTGTGGGTCATTTTTTTTAAGAATACTGAATGCATATTTAGCAGTAGAAAAAGGGTCGCGCACAAAATTAATAAAACGCGCGTGATAAGTTCCTACCAATCCCCAGACAAGGCGAAACGCAACTAAAACAATAATGGCGTAACCAGACCAGAGGTGATATTTAAAATAATTTGGGCCTAGAGAATTAGTGACATAGGCAGCAATAAATAAAATAACCAACGACCAATGAAAAAGTCTTACCGGTAAATCCCAAATTTTTACCGTTTTTTGGGGCACAGGAGTTACTGGATTTTCATTTGCTTGTTGTTGATCAAGTTGTGTCATGAGCGGAATCAATAATAAATGCGGGAAGGGATTTCAATCGCCTCTGCAGAAAATGCAAAGGCGACTGAAAGACAAACTTATTTAGCTTTGTAACTGTCGTGACAGCCTTTGCAATCTTTACCAACTGCAGCGAATGCGTCTTTGAACGCATCAGTAGCGGTTTTTTCTGTAGCGGCAACTTTAGCCAACGTAGCAGCGTGCTCTTTAAAATCTGCTAACTTCTTAGCAAAATCTTCTTTCTTTGACCAAGCTTCAGCTTTTGTTTTTGTATCAGGTTCACCGAGGTTTGATGACTCAGGAAATGAGGTGTCCAAAAAGTCAGCCAGCACAACAATGCTGTTGGCGCGTTTTTGAATGTCGGCTTGATTGTATTCAGCTTTGCCTTGTGCAGCATCACCAATAGGTTTGAAACTGTTAGCAATCAAGGTAAACGCGGCTTTGCGAACTGCAATTGCTTGCTTAGCTGGGTTTGGACCTGCTGGTGCTGCGGCTTTTTCGGCTGCAGCTGGCGCGTCGGCGGCAAATAAATTTGCGCTAGCAACGGCCAACAATGCAAAGCCTAATGTTTTTACTCTTATCTTCATGGTTGTGCTCCAGGTCAATTGTCATTTAAAACTTCATTTTCTGGTGCTGGCCAGCACCAAAACTTTTAGGGCGCAGGTGTATTGGCTGCGGTTCTTTTAACCGCTCCGCCACCAAAGCCACCATTATTTTCTGTGCAGATTTGTTCGTAAGCTTCTAGTAACAAATCATTGCTTGCACGCTTGTTATTTTTATCCTGCGTTTGCTCGGCATCGTATTTGGCTATCGCGAGCTGATTATTCCAGCCATCTTCAGCGAACTTTTCAACGCGAATATTAGGAATAGCCAAAGTCCATGGGCGAGTGTATACGGTTGGATCGGTATAAGTTGCTTGATAGGTGAAACGTTCGCGATTGTTATCGAAAATAAACTTTTCTGCAATATGCGCGTTCTCACTCGCGAATTCGCCATTGCGCCCGAAACGTGATTTGGAATTATTATTTGTTACATCCACTATCAACGTGTTGCCTTCCCAATGTCCGCGAGAGTCGCCATTCCAAAGTTTTATATTTTCAGGTAAGTGTGGCTTTTTATCCAAATGAATAATTCGCGAGCCGGAATCAAATAAGAACACAATATACCCAGGGTATTGACGAATTTCATATCCATGCCACATAAAGGATTTGGATGGCCCGCCAGGAGCGCAACGTGCAAGCGGCTCTATATATTCAGGCTTTACGGGATCGAGTAAATGTGCGGCATAATCTTTTTGCAACTCTCTCGCCCAAGGTTGAAAAGGCACCTGACCATCTTCGGGGTCAATCACGCGGCTGGGGGCCCGTTTTTTGTTGGTGTTACGACTTCCGCCACCACCACCGCCGCCACTACTTTGTGGATCAACGAGATTATTGTGGTTACTAATGGTGTTTGACCACTGGCCCTGAACGTCAGGCTGACCATCTGATAATTTCGGGCCTTTCCATTTTTCCGATTCAACTTTATATATGTAATTTTCGCGCTCAAATTTTGGAAAGCTTGCGCGATCAACTTGCACATCACCTTGAGCATTTACATTAATTGATGTGCTGACAAGAATCGTTGAAAAAAGTGCGCTCACTAAGTAGTGAGATTTAAAAGTTGATTTCATTTTTCCTTCTCCCTATTTAGTGGTTGGAGTAGTTGGTTGAGTTTTAGCTGAGGGCGTCGATTCTGCCGGGTACGGATAATATTTGTCGTATTCCAACGTAAAGCGATAATCTTCAATCAATTGAAAATTTGGTTCGCGATGACGATATAAAATGACATTAATATTCCATGGCCTGCTGAAAACTTTGGGATCTTCGATAGTCGCTTTATAGGTAAGCGTATTGGCGTCCAGAAATTTCCAGCGCTCTACTACATGCAATGCGTCACTGTGAAAATTTCCCGCGCGGTCAAACCAGGTTCCATCATTAAAATGTTTTACATCCACAACCAGGGTGTCTCCTTCCCAATGCCCGCGAGAATCACCAAACCACCAATCGTTCGGGTCATCCGGGTGTGTCGTGCCATTGGTGTGAATGGTTCTCACGGAATGACCAAACTGATGGAAAATTGTAATATCACGTGGACGTTGGAAAATCTGGAATGGCTCCGGGTAATAAATACCGCGAGGCACACCCAGCGTCCAACCTTTCAAGCGCGGATCATCGGTTGAGCGATTTGCAAAATTAATTTTTTTTTGTTCGAGGGCTTTTGGTAAATACGGAATTTCATTCCCCTCTACAATTCCAGCGCTTGGTGGAGCGTCTACACGCATAGCGTGAGGTTCCAAATCGTAATCAGCAGCACTGGTAGTTTGCCAAATTCCTGAAAAGTCCGGATGACCATTTAATGTAGGAATTTTTTCTGCAGCACTACTGGTTGCTGAAAATAGAACCACTACAAACGCTAACACTATTTTTTTTAAAAATAGACGAAACTTCGCAATAAACATCAGTAACACTTTCTCCAAAGACTTTTTTAAAAAATTTATTATTGTGGTTTTGTAGCTGCGGTTGGTTCGGGGGCATCTTGAGCACCGCCAGTTTGGAACACAGTACCGTCAGCGAGTGTAATGCTGGTGGAGTACGCATAATTTTCGCCGTTTTTAGATCTGTAACCTTTTAAAGCGATTTCAGTACCCACTGGTAAAGTAGTTTTAGTCAAACCTTTTTGTTTAAGGCTAAAGGGTGCGCCAAATTCAAAACCCCAATTGCTAACATTTCCGTCTTTATCTTTAACGTCCACATAAATCCAGCTGTGCGGATTGACCCAGCGAGCCTGAGTAATAATTCCTTTTAGTTCGATTGGTTTTTGCGCATCAAATTCAGCGGAGAAAGCATGGTGAGCATTTGCGCTTATAGAAAATCCAACGCCAGCGGCCAGCCCTACTGCATAGGTTGCGGCTTTGCTAAAAGAATTGAATTTGAAAAAGTGTAGAAAACGGGTAGTCATGAAATGTCTCCGAACATAAGTTAAACATCTTCCTCGCTTCAGCAAACATTAGGCCAATGTGCTACCAGATGTTTTTTAACAAAAGAATGGTGATCTGTTGGTTAAAAACAAGCAATTCAAGAATGCTCGCGATTAAAAATTATACAAGGTGATGCTTAACTGCCATGACGATAAATGCGCATCGACTTGTTAATAAGTATTCTCAACAACTTTTCTGTTTTTATTTCAACACTTTCGAATACTTTTAAGTAAATTGTTCCTATTTGAACATGCGGGTGGCTAAAAATGATTATTACTCAACAGTTAGAGTGGCTCTGCGTATCACTCAAGTTAGAAGTTAAACAGGTGTCTCTTGTATTACTT
>Ga0247740_1000929_pt1 | contig 12993 bp, 12 predicted proteins | sample UWRJL148409B2_FD_180942 | JGI IMG/M metagenome (GOLD analysis project Ga0247740, IMG submission 180942) | Plant litter microbial communities from Arlington Agricultural Research Station in Wisconsin, United States - UWRJ-L148-409B-2 | ecosystem: Environmental > Terrestrial > Plant litter >...
GGGAAGGTGCGGACCGGTGACCGCCGCGCGGATTCCGCGACCGTGCCGGTCGCGTGACCGGCCCCGTGCCGAGGCGGGGGCGCTGCTCCTTCGCGATCTGACCATCCATCCAGTGTATTGCCGCGGCGCGTCCGCCACCGGTCGGTGCCCGGTTCGGCCTCCGTGGTTCTAGGCTGGGGTAACGATGAGCGGAAGACCCTGCAGCAAGGTGGCCTGTAGCCACGACGCTGTGTCGACCCTCACCTACGTGTACGCGGATTCGATGGCCGTGCTCGGACCGCTCAGCCAGAAGGCGGAGCCGCACAGCTACGACCTGTGCACCAAACACGCCGAGCGGATGTCGGTGCCTCAGGGATGGCAGGTCATCCGTCATGTAGTTTTGGGGTCGTGAATTCTTCCCCGATTGATTTGACCCAGTTTGTAAAGACGTACGACGTGCGTGGCCTCGTCGGCACCCAGCTCACCAGCGAGGTCGTCAGCGCTCTCGCGGCAGGTTTCGTCGACGAAATCGGCGCGGCCGGATCCGACGTCGTCGTCGGCCACGACATGCGCGACTCCTCGCCCGAATTCGCCTCCGCCTTCGCGCGCGGCGCCCAGGCCCGCGGTGCCAACGTCGTGTCCATCGGCCTCTGCTCGACCGACGAGACCTACTTCGCCTCCGGATCGTTCGACGCCCCGGCCGCGATGTTCACCGCCAGCCACAACCCGGCCACCTACAACGGCATCAAGTTCAGCCGCGCGGGCGCCCAGGGCATCAGCCTCAACACCGGCCTCGCCGCCATCCGCGACCGCGCCACCGCCTACCTCGCCGACGGCATCACCGCGATCGAGACGCCGGGCAGCTTCCGCGAGGTCGACGTGCTCGCCGACTACGCCGCCTATCTCCGCAAGCTCGTCGACCTGAGCGGCATCCGCCCGATCCGCGTCGTCGTCGACGCGGGCAACGGCATGGGCGGCCTGACCGTCCCCGCCGTGCTCGGCGAGGCGGCCGGACTCGCCGGCCTGCCGATCGAGATCATCCCGATGTACTTCGAGCTCGACGGAACCTTCCCGAACCACGAGGCCAACCCGCTCGAGCCGGCCAACATCGTCGACCTGCAGAAGGCCGTCGTCGAGCACGGCGCCGACCTCGGACTCGCCTTCGACGGCGACGCCGACCGCTGCTTCGTCGTCGACGAGAAGGGCGACGCTGTCACCCCGTCGGCGGTCGCCGCTATCGTCGCCCTGCGCGAGATCACCCGCGTGCGCGGCATCGAGCCCGACCTCGACATCGTCGTGCTGCACAACCTCATCACGTCGCTCATCGTGCCCGAGACCATCGAGAAGGCGGGCGCCACGGCGATCCGCACGAACGTCGGCCACTCGCTCATCAAGGACCAGATGAAGGCCACAGGCGCCATCTTCGGCGGCGAGCACTCGGCGCACTACTACTTCCGCGACTTCTGGGGAGCGGACAACGGCATGCTCGCCGCGATGCACCTGCTCGCCGAGTTCGGCCACCAGGACCAGCCGCTCTCCGAGTTCGCGGCGCAGTACGACCCGTACTTCCTCAGCGGCGAGATCAACTCCACCGTCACCGACGTTCCCGCCGCGTACGACCGCATCGTCACCGCCTACGCGGGCGTCGGCGAGTTCGACGAGCTCGACGGCCTCACCGTCACCGGCCCTGCCACCGCAGACGCCTTCTGGTGGTTCAACGTGCGCCCCTCGAACACCGAGCCGCTGCTGCGCCTCAACGTCGAGGCCGGAACGAAAGAGCAGATGGAGTCGGTGCGCGACGCCGTGCTCGCGCTCATCCGCGAGTAGCCGCCATACCCCGAAGTGCCCCGAGAAGACATCTCGGGTAATGCGGTGGGGCGGGTGTGAGAATAGACGCATGTCGATCGCGCCCGCCACCACCGCCCTCCCATTTAAAGTCGCCGACCTCGCACTCGCCGAGGCCGGTCGCCACCAGTTCCGGCTCGCCGAGAACGAGATGCCGGGCCTGATGGCCCTCCGCGAAGAATTCGGCGCGAGCCAGCCGCTCAAGGGCGCCCGCATCGCCGGCAGCCTGCACATGACCGTGCAGACCGGTGTGCTCATCGAGACCCTCGTCGCCCTCGGCGCCCAGGTGCGCTGGGCAAGCTGCAACATCTTCTCCACCCAGAACGAGGCCGCGGCCGCCGTCGCCGTCGGCCCGACCGGTACGGTCGAGAACCCGGCCGGTGTGCCCGTCTTCGCCTGGAAGGGCGAGACCCTCGAAGAGTACTGGTGGTGCACCAGCCAGATCTTCGACTGGTCGGCCGAGGCCGGTGCCGCCGGCGAGAGCTGGAGCGGCCCCAACATGATCCTCGACGACGGCGGAGACGCGACGATCCTCGTGCACAAGGGCCGCGAGTTCGAGAAGGCCGGCGCGGTTCCGGATGCCGCGGCCACCGATTCCCACGAGTGGACGGTCATCCTCGACACCCTCCGTGCCTCGCTCCAGTCGTCGCCCGACCGCTGGACCACCATCGCCGCCGAGATCCAGGGCGTCACGGAAGAGACCACGACGGGGGTGCACCGCCTCTATGAGCTCGCCAAGTCGGGCGAGCTGCAGTTCCCGGCGATCAACGTGAACGACTCCGTCACCAAGAGCAAGTTCGACAACAAGTACGGCATCCGCCACTCGCTGCCCGACGGACTCAACCGTGCGACCGACGTGCTCATCGGCGGCAAGGTCGTCTTCGTCGTCGGCTACGGCGACGTCGGCAAGGGTGCCGCCGAGGCGCTCAAGGGCCAGGGCGCCCGCGTCATCGTGAGCGAGGTCGACCCGATCAACGCCCTGCAGGCCGCGATGGACGGCTTCCAGGTCACCACGATCGAGAGCGTGCTCGACCAGGTCGACATCTTCGTCACCGGAACCGGCAACGAGAACGTCATCACCGTCGACCACCTGCTCGGCATGAAGCACCTCGCCATCGTCTCCAACGTCGGCCACTTCGACAACGAGATCGACATCGCCGGCCTCGAGAAGCTCGCCGGCGCCGAGAAGATCGAGATCAAGCCACAGGTGCACGAGTGGCGCCTGCCGTCGGGCCGCTCTGTACTGGTGCTCTCCGAGGGCCGCCTGATGAACCTCGGAAATGCCACGGGGCACCCGTCGTTCGTCATGAGCGCCTCGTTCACCAACCAGGTGCTCGCCCAGATCGAGCTCTACGTGCACGGCGAGAACTACGGTGTCGACGTGCACGTGCTGCCGAAGCGCCTCGACGAGAAGGTCGCCCGCCTGCACCTCGACGCGCTCGGCGTGAAGCTCACGCGCCTCACCGACGAGCAGGCCGCCTACATCGGCGTCAGCCCCGACGGCCCGTACAAGGTCGACCACTACCGCTACTAGCAGGCTGCGCGGGCTCAGCGTTCCGGGAAGCCGTTCGGTAGCCCGCCGAGCACCGGCTTCAGGCGATCGAGGCCACGCGCCTCGAGCTGCAGCGCCGCGAACTCGCGGTCACGGCGCACCGCGGCGACCCCGGCGAGGAACAGCTCGGCATCGATGGCCGGCACGGGCGAGACATAGGGGGAGACCTCTGCGGCCAGCTCGTGGCCGAGCCGCACGCGCGTCTGCGGGGTGAGCTTCGCGGCCTGGGCGAGAAACTGGCTGACGCGCCGCGCGAGACGGTCGGGCATCCGCGCGACGTCGGCGGTGAGCGCCCACTGCTCGAGCTGGGCGGGGACCCCGAACACCGGCCTGTCGGTCTTCGGGATGCGCTCGTACTGGCTGTACGTGCCGGCGAGCAGGTCGCCGAGCCGCTTCGACCGCGAGTTGAGCAGCGAGGTCACGACCGCGAAGCCGCCGAACGTCAGGTAGACCTCGACCGCTCCGGTGAGACCGCGGATGAACGCGTGCCGAAAGCCGATGGCCCCGCCGTCGTCGCGCACGATGCGCGCGCCGATCGCGAGTTTGCCGAGCGAGCGTCCGTGGCTGAGCAGCTCGACGGCGACAGGGGCGACCACGATCGAGATCACCAGCCCCGCCACGATGAGGGCGGTGCGGATCGCGTCGTCGAATCCGCCCGCGGCCGTCTCGAGCAGCGGGAAGACCACGAGCAGTAGAACGAGGAAGAGGGCGATGTAGGCGAGGGCGTCGATGATCGCGCCGGCCGCGCGCAGCACGAAGCTCGCCGGACGCAGGTCGAGCGCGACCGCTTCGCCGGTCATGATCGTCTCGTCGATCTCTACGTGATCCAGATGGTCGTTCGCGGAAGGTCGCGGCATGACATCATTTAAGCAGATGGACCTCGACGCCTACGCCGCCGCTCACCGCGAAGAATGGGATCGGCTTGCCCGATTGGGCAAGAAGCGCAGCTTCTCGGGCGCCGAAGCCGACGAGCTGATCGAGCGATACCAGTCGGGCGCGACGCAGCTCTCGGTGATCAAGACGACCACGGGGCAGTCGCTGCAAGGCGACCGGCTGTCGCTCTCGCTCTCGCGGGCGCGCCAGAAGTTCACCGGGGTGCAGGCGAACGTGCTGCAGCAGCTGCTGAGCTTCTTCGTGCTGCAGCTCCCAGCGGCGCTCTACCGCATCCGCTGGCTCTGCCTCGCGGTCACCTTCGGCTCGCTCGCCGTCGGTGCGCTCTACGCCTGGTGGGCGATCTCGAACCCGCAGGTGCTCGCGACGCAGGGCGATCCGAGCGCGCTCGAGCAGTACGCCAGAGAAGACTTCGTCAACTACTACTCCGACAACTCGGGCACCTCGTTCACGAGCTTCGTCTGGACCAACAACGCCTGGATCGCCGCGCAGGCCGTGGCCTACGGCATCGTCGGCTTCTACACGCCGTACATCATGTTCAGCAACGCGCAGCAGCTGGGGCTTACCGCCGCGATCATGCAGGAGTACGACCGTCTCGACGTGTTCTTCCTCTACATCGCCCCGCACGGCCAGCTCGAGCTCTACGCCATCTTCGTGGCGGGGGCGGCGGGGATGCGCATCGCCTGGGCGTGGATCGCACCGGGCGCACGGTCGCGGGGGCAGGCGATCGCCGAAGACGGCCGCGCGCTGTTCACCGTGGCGATCGGTCTCATCCTCGCGCTGCTGCTCTCCGGCCTGATCGAGGGCTTCGTCACCCGGCAGGACTGGCCATGGGTCATCAAGATCGGCATCGGCACGGTCGCGCTCGGCGCGTTCCTCGCCTACCAGTGGGTGCTCGGCCGCCGCGCCTTCCGGGCGGGCCAGACCGGCGACATTGATGAGTTCGAGGCCGGCGCAAAGAAGCTTGTAGCCGGTTGACGGATCGGTCAGGCAAGGGTCGCCTTATTTTTAGTCGTTCACGATAACGGCTACGGTTGTCGGATGCCGACGAGCTTCGAACACGAACTTCACGAGGCCGGTCTGCGGGTCACGGCGGGGCGCCTCGCGCTTCTCGCCGCGCTCGAAGACTCCCCGCACAGCGACGCCACCACCCTGCACCGCTTGCTCGTCGACGCCGACGCCAGCACCTCCATCCAGAGCGTGCACAACGTGCTCGCCGACCTCACCGCCGCCGGCCTGCTGCGCAGGATCGAGCCGGCGAACTCGGCGGCCCGCTACGAACGCCGGGTCGGCGACAACCACCACCACATCGTGTGCACCTCGTGCGGCGCGGTCGCCGACGTCGAGTGCACGGTCGGCCACGCGCCGTGCCTGACCCCGTCGGACACCGCCGGGTTCACCGTTGCGACGGCCGAAGTGACTTTCTGGGGCCTCTGTGCTGATTGCCAGAGTGCCCCCTGCCAGAAGAACCAGCTGCACGAAACAACAAAGGAGATCCATGACTGACGACCAGTACACGACGAGCCAGACGGGTTCCGCTGTACCCAGCGATGCCCACTCCCTCACCGCGGGCGCCGACGGCGTCACCGCGCTGCACGACCGCTACCTCGTCGAGAAGCTGGCGCAGTTCAACCGCGAGCGCATCCCGGAGCGTGTCGTACACGCCAAGGGCGGCGGGGCGCACGGCGAGTTCGTCGTGACCGGCGACGTGTCGGCGTACACCCGTGCGGCCGTCTTCCAGCCCGGTGCATCCACCCCCACCCTCACGCGCTTCTCCTCCGTTGCCGGAGAGCAGGGCTCGCCCGACACCTGGCGCGACGTGCGCGGCTACTCGGTGAAGTTCTACACCGCCGAGGGCAACTACGACATCGTCGGAAACAACACCCCCGTCTTCTTCATCCGCGACGGCATCAAGTTCCCCGACTTCATCCACTCGCAGAAGCGCCTCCCGGGCTCGGGCCTGCGCGACGCCGACATGCAGTGGGACTTCTGGACCCTCTCGCCCGAGTCGGCCCACCAGGTCACCTACCTCATGGGCGACCGCGGCCTGCCGCGTTCGTGGCGCGAGATGCCCGGCTTCGGCTCGCACACCTACCAGTGGATCAACGCCGCGGGCGAGCGCTTCTGGGTGAAGTACCACTTCACCTCGAACCAGGGAAACATCGAGATGGGCGGCGCCGAGGCGCAGGACATCGCCGGTGCCGACGCCGACTACTACCGCCGCGACCTCTACGAGGCGATCCAGGCCGGCAACTTTCCGTCGTGGGACCTGCACGTTCAGGTCATGCCGTACGACGACGCGAAGGCCTACCGCTTCAACCCGTTCGACCTCACCAAGGTCTGGCCGCACGCCGACTACCCGCTCATCAAGGTCGGCACCAAGACGCTGAACCGCAACCCCGAGAACTTCTTCGCCGAGATCGAGCAGGCGGCGTTCTCGCCGGCCAACACGGTTCCGGGCATCGACATCAGCCCCGACAAGATGCTGATGGCCCGCGTGTTCTCCTACCCTGACGCGCAGCGCTACCGCGTGGGAACGAACTACAACGAGATCCCGGTCAACGCGCCCAAGTCGCCCGTGCACAACTACTCGCAGGACGGCGCGACCCGTCACGGCTACAAGCCGGCGTCGGCTCCCGTCTACGCGCCGAACTCGTTCGGCGGCCCCGTCGCCGACCCCACCATCGCGGGTGCCGGTAGCTGGGAGTCCGACGGAGAGCTGATCCGCACCGCGGCGACGCTGCACTCCGAGGACGACGACTTCGGCCAGGCCGGAACGCTCTACCGCGAGGTCTTCGACGACGCCGCCAAGGCGCGCTTCCTCGAGACGATCACCGGAGCGGTCGGCGGTACGACGGTTCCCGAGATCCGCGAGCGCGCGATCCAGTACTGGACGAGCGTGGATGCCACGCTGGGTGCGGCCCTGCGCAGCAACCTGGCGAACCCCGTCGAGACGCCGAACGAGGCAGCCGAGCCCGTGGGAACCGGCCCGGCAGCGTAACGCGATTGCTAGTCGAGTAGGGCCGCCTGCGGCTCGTATCGAGGCCCCTAACCGGGTTTCGATGCGGCCGCGGGCGACCTACTCAACCAGCACTTACGGCCGCGGGCGGCCTACTCAACCAGCAGCTACAAGCGCCCCGCCGCCTTCAGCGCGATGTACCGGTCGGCCAACGCAGGCGGCAGGTCGGCGGGGGCGCCGGTGACGACGTCGCCTCCGAGCTGGCGGATGGCGGCCGATACCCTGGCCAGGTCGAGCAGTGCCCGCTCGCCGGCCGCCGCGCGGTACACCTCGGTGCTGTCGCCGCGCTGCTTCGTGAGGTCGAGCACGGTGGGGTCGACGACCGAGGAGACGAGCACGGTGTGCCGTCTGGTCAGCTGGGGAAGCACGGAGAGCAGGCCGCGTGACGCACCGGGCGCGTCGATCGACGTCGCCAGCACCACGAGCGCGCGCTGCGACGTGACCGAGCGCACCAGGCCGGGGATCGCGCTCCAGTCCATCTCGATGAGTTCGGGTTCGATCGGCGCCATCGCCCCGACCATGCGGTTCAACAGCTCGGGCCCGCTCGCGCCCTGCACCCGCCCGCGCACCCGGCGGTCGAAGACCACGAGGTCGACCCGGTCGCCGGCCTTGCTCGCCAGCGCGGCGAGCAGCAGCGCCGATTCGAAGGCGGTGTCGATGCGCGGTTCGTTGTCGATGCGGGCGGCCGAGGTGCGGCCGCTGTCGACCACGATCACCACGCGACGGTCGCGCTCGGGACGCCAGGTGCGCACGACGAGGTCGCTGCGCCGGGCCGTGGCCCGCCAGTCGATCGAGCGCACGTCGTCGCCGCGCACGTAGTCGCGCAGGCTGTCGAACTCGGTGCCCTGGCCGCGCACCATCACACTCGTGGCGCCGTCGAGTTCGCGCAGCCGGGCGAGCCGCGACGGCAGGTGCTTTCGCGAGGTGAACGGCGGCAGCACCATGATCGACCCGGGGACCACGATCGACGCCTGCCGGGCGAGCAGCCCGAGCGGACCGAACGAGCGCAGGGTGACGTGGGCCGACCGGCGTTCGCCACGCCGGAATGGCGTGAGCGCCGTGACGATCGACCGACGCTCGGCCGCCGGCACCGTGACCCGCTGGCGCGAGGGCGTCGCTACCGCGGACGGCGGCCAGCCGTCGCGCACGATGGCGCGCATCCGTCGTCGTCCCGTGTTGGTCAGGTACAGGGTCGACTCGACGCGCTCGCCCAACCGCACCGGGCCCGGCAGCACGCGCTCGAGCGTGATGCGCCGGGGGGAGGCGGCGAGCAGCAGGTCGGTCACCGCGAGGACGGCGACGAACCCGAGCCAGATGTAGAGCGCGGCCGGGTCGTCGAAGACCACGACCGGCACGATGCCGAGCGCGACGAGCACGACGAACCGGCCGCTAAGAGCCATATCGTCGGATCCTCGGTCGCAGGTTCCCTCGGCGCTGGGGTCGCGGAATCGCTGGCGCGATTCCCATAGCTCCACCGCGCATTAGATCGGCACCTGCACCTGCTGCATGATGGCGCGCAGGATCGCGTCGGCCGAGACTCCCTCGAGCTCGGCCTCGGGCCGCAGCTGCAGGCGGTGGCGCATCACGGGCAGGGCCATGGCCTGCACGTGGTCGGGGGTGATTGCGTCGAAGCCGGTGAGCCAGGCCCACGCCTTCGCGGCCGAGAGCAGCGCCGTGGTTCCGCGCGGGCTCACGCCGAGCTTCACCGAGGGGCTCTGGCGGGTGGCGCGGGCGAGGTCTACCGCGTAGCCGATGACGTCGGCCGAGGCCCCGACGCGCGCCACGGAGGCCTGCGCCTGGGCGAGCTGCGCGGCGTCGAGCACGGCCTCGACGCCGGCCGAGGCCAGGTCGCGCGGGTTGAATCCGGCGGAGTGACGGCGGATGACCTCGATCTCGGTCGCGCGGTCGGGCAGGTCGAGGATGAGCTTGAGCATAAAGCGGTCGAGCTGCGCCTCGGGCAGCGTGTAGGTGCCCTCGTACTCGATCGGGTTCATGGTCGCCGCGACCATAAACGGCACCGGAAGCGTGCGGCTCGCACCGTCGACCGAGACCTGGCGCTCCTCCATCGCCTCGAGCAGCGCCGACTGCGTCTTCGGGGGAGTGCGGTTGATCTCGTCGGCGAGCATGATGTTCGTGAACACCGGTCCCTGCCTGAACTCGAACTCGCCGGCCTTCGCGTCGTAGACGAGCGAACCGGTGACGTCGCCGGGCATCAGGTCGGGCGTGAACTGCACCCGCTTGGTGTCGAGCTTGAGCGTGTGGCTGAGAGTGCGCACGAGCAGGGTCTTCGCGACGCCGGGCACACCCTCGAGCAGAACGTGTCCGCCGCCGAGCAGCGCGATCATCAGACCGGTCACCGCGGCATCCTGCCCGACCACCGACTTGCCGACCTCCTCGCGAACGCGCGAGAACGCGGCCCTCAGCTCGGACTCGGTCAGCGTGGGCGTTGGTGCGTCTGTCATGCGTGCGGCGCTCTCTTCCATGGTGGTCGTTCGTTTCTAGACGGGGGTGACGGATGTCGCGACAGCGCGTTCGAGCGTCAGAAGCCGGTCTGACAGCTCGACGAGCTCACGGTCGGTGGTGGGCACGGCGTCGAGCAGCAGGCGACGGACCTCGGCGGGCTGCAGTCGTGCCACGGCGGACGCGCTCGCGATCACGTCGTCGACGCTCGCGATCACGTCGTCGACGCTCGCGAGCCGCGGGAGGCCGCAGAGACCGGCGATGCGTTCCACCGTGCCGATGCGCAGCGCGTCGAGGGCGCGCAGCCGCGCGGACGATCGCTGGTACAGCCGCGCGCGACCCTGCATCGTCTCGTTCGCCCGCACGGTGACTGGCAGGTTCTCGACGATGAGCGGACCGAAACGGCGGCCGCGCCAGACCGCGGCGGCGAGGGCGGTGAGTGCGACCAGCGCGACGGCCGGGAGCACCCAGTCGGGGCTCAGTTCGCCGAGGGTCGGCGGCACGTCGGTGGCCAGGTCGGCGATCGTCGGGATGTACCAGACGAGGTTCTGCGTCGATCCGAGCAGGTTGAGCGCGAAGGCGGCGTTGCCGCGGTCGGCGACGAACTCGTTGCTCAGCGCGTCGGTCGCGCCGACGATGCTCGCGACACCAGACCCGGTGGGCACGGTCACGAGCGAATAGACGTCGTCGCCGCTGCTGAAGCAGCCGACCGCGGCCGGGTCGTCGCCGAGGTAGCGGTAGCCCGAACCGTCGCCGGTGATGGCGCCTGCCTTCGTGGCCGCCGGCAGGTCGCAGCCGGCGTCGACCGCGCCGCTGACCGAACCGGCCTGGGCGACGTCGGGGGTGAGGGCGAGCAGCTGGTCGAAGTCGGGGTCGACTAGAACGACGGTGCCGGCGAGGCCGAATGCCTCGGCGAGCTGATCGGGGTCGAGCAGGGAGTCGGGGTCGTAGAAGAACAGCGTGGTGTCTGCCGGATCGGTGATCGCGGCGGCCGTGGCGTCGAGCGTCGAGGTCGCCTCCACCGAGACCCCCTGCTGGCGCAGTACCTCCGCGACGGCCTTGCCGCCCCCGGGCGCCGGGTTCTCGGCCGCTAGCGGGTCGTCTTCGGCGAGCGAGCCGGTGAACAGGATGCCGACGACGGCGACGATGACGGCGAACACGGCGGCGGCAACCCAGAACACCGAGCGGCGCAGCACGGTGGAGGCGCTCGCGGTGAGTACCCGTTGCGCGGGCGCTGTCGTCGTCACGCGGGCACCGCCTGCAGCAGCGGCCGGGCGGCGCGCAGGCCGGCCTCGAGCCGTGCCATGCCGTCGTACTCGACGCGGGTGCCCGGGCGGTCGAGGTAGCGCACGCCGTCGAACGAGGCGGCGGCGGCGGCCAACGCGTCGGCGAAGTCGGGGAACGCGGCGGCCGCGCGCACCGAGAACTCGTGCGCGGTCGTGCCGGGGCTCGTGGTGACGACCGTGCGTTCGGCGAGGCCGCGCGCGGTCGCGCGGAAGATCTCGACGATCGCGAGGTCGAGGTCGCCCGCCGCCGCCGCGGTCTCGGCCGCCCGCCGGATGGCCGCCGCGTCGCGGTCGTCGTCGGTGCCGAACAGGTCGCCGGTGACCCCGCTCTTACGGGTGAGACGCGGCAGGCCGAACACGAGGAACGCCACCACGAGCGCGACGACGACGGCGAGCACGACCAGCAGGGCGCCGAGCTCGGGCGGACCGCCGGGGGTGCCGAAGCTCAGCGACTCGAACCAGTCGCGCACGGCCGCGGACAGCCGGTCGAACCAGGTCGGCTGGGCGGCGCGGTAGTCGGGCTTGGCCAGCTCGTCGACGAGCCAGCGACGCGCCTCGTCGGCGTCGGGATCCACCGGAACGGCGCCGAAGAGAGTGCCGGCGCGACTCACGAGGTGGTGAGGTAGGGGTTGGTCACTCCGATGTCGCCGACCTGACGGGCCTCGACGAACCGGGTGAGGTCGAGGTCGAGCCCCTCCTTGCGCATGCGGATGTCGATGTAGATGAGGGCGGCCACGGCCGACTGGGCGACGGCGGCGAGGGCCGCGAAGACGAGACTCACGATGCCGGTGAGTACGTAGCTCATCACGAGCACCACGATCGATGCGGTCATATCGCCGTTCGGGTTGATCGTCGCGCCGCCCACGGCCGCGAGGATCGAGATCGGGGTCGCGACGACCTGCGCGGCGACCTGCACGATCACGTAGACGAGCAGCTGCGTGCCGAGCGTCTTCCAGAAGTAGGCGTACCCGCTGGTCAGTCGCCACGAGCGGGCGACGGCGCGGCGCAGCGACAGTCGCTCGAGCATCAGCACGCTCGGGACGAGCGACAGCTTCGTCGCCAACCACGCCCAGAGTACGACCGAACCGAGCCCCGCGACGATGGCGAGGATGATGCCGGCGACGAGACCCGCCTGGCCGCCGAAGGCGATCAGCAGCGTCACGATCAGCGCGACGACCACTATGGCCACGAGCACTGCGGCCGCGACGAGCGCCGACCAGCCGATGAGCGCGCCGACGCGACCGCGGGCGAGCCGCCAGAGGCCGCGCACCGTGAGCTTCTCGCCGATCGTTGCGCGCGACACCTCGAGCGAGATGATGCCCTGCAGCACCGCGGTGACGAGCAGCGAGAGCGCCACGGGGATGAGCGCCGACAGCACGATGGCGCCGATGGCGCCCGCCTCGATGTCGTCGGCGTCGGCGCTCGTGGCCGAGGCGGCGCGGCCGAGCGCGATGGCCGTGACCCCGCCGATCACACCGATGAACAGCACGATGACCAGGCCGTTGAGCAGCAGCGAGATGCCGAAAGTGGGGCGCGGGTTGCGCCGGATCACCTGGAACGAGGCACCGAGCAGCGTGCCGAAGCCGAGCGGGCGCAGCGGGATGAGGCCCGGTTTGGGCGGAGGAGTCCAGCCCGGCTGCTGCGGTGTCGGCTGCGCGTACTGGCCGGCGCCTGACGGCGTAAACGGAGCAGCGGGCGGCGCGAACGGGGTCGCGGAGGGCGGGCCGTACGGGCTCGTGGGAGGTGCGAATGGTGCGGGCTGCGATGCCGGCTCCCCGCTCGGAGGCTGCCACACGTTGTTGTCGGTCACTGTGAAGTGCCTCTCCCTGTTGCCCCTCGGGCGCTAGCTAAGCTATTTATGCTTTCACACTCGACTACTCTTGTGCGAAAGCTCCGGCAAATCCTCACGTGCTGGACCACAAACGGTAGAGGGCTATGAACGCCAAAATTCTAGTAGTCGA
>Ga0247740_1000933_pt1 | contig 12972 bp, 10 predicted proteins | sample UWRJL148409B2_FD_180942 | JGI IMG/M metagenome (GOLD analysis project Ga0247740, IMG submission 180942) | Plant litter microbial communities from Arlington Agricultural Research Station in Wisconsin, United States - UWRJ-L148-409B-2 | ecosystem: Environmental > Terrestrial > Plant litter >...
CAAATGGGGGGGGTTTGCTCGATTGAGGCGCGAGTTTGTGGTGACGTTGGTCGCATGGTTGTTGTGTCGCGCGCGGTGCCGACCGTAGGCACCGATGCTGTTGATCGTTAATGCGGGATGCTCGGAGAGTCGACCGTGATCGTTACTGCGGGATGCTCGGAGAGTCGACTGTGATCGTTCCCGCAACGATGTCCGCGGTCAGCTGCTCGAGCTCCGCGGCCAGCTCGTCACTGACCGACGACTCCATGTCGTGGAACGGGGCAAGACCCACTCCCCCGTTTTCGAGGGTGCCAACAAATGCGGAGTTGTCGAAGGTGTCATCGATGCTCGACCCGACGATCTCCACAACCGCGTCACCCGTGTTCTTCAGCACCGAGGTGAGGAGGATCGGACGGTATTCGTCGGGAAGAGTGTCGTAGCCGTCGTTGTCGACCCAGATAACTGACACACTCCCGGCATCCACCGCGGCCGCAGCAGCACCTTCACCCACCTGGCCCGCAACGGGAAGAATCACGTCGGCGCCCTGGTCGATGAGGTTCGCGGCATAGGTTTTGCCCTTGTTGACGTCTTCGAAGTCGCCGGTGAACAGGCCCTCCTGGGCATCTTTATCCCAGCCGAGGGCGGTCACCGCGGTGCCGTGTGCCTCGTTGTAGGCGGCAACACCGTCGACAAAGCCGTCCATAAAGAGGGTGACGGGAGGCTGCTTACCGCCGCCGAACGTTCCCACAATGCCGGTCTTGCTGACCCCGGCTGCGAGGTAGCCCGCCAGGTACGCGGCTTCGGCGGTGTTGAAAACGATGGGCTTGACGTTGTCGGCCTCGACAACCTCGTCAACGATGGCGAAGTCCAGATCGGGGTTGGCCTCGGCCTGCTCGAGGGTCGCCGTGGCGAGCTCGTACCCGACGGTGAGAATGAACCCGCACTCCGTGGCGACGGCCTGCTCGACGTTGGGAGCCAGGTCGGTCTCGGACCCGGAAATGATGACGTCGGCGTCAATGCCGTACTCCTCCGCCGCGGTCTGGAGTCCTTCCCAGCTGGACTGGTTGAACGACCGGTCTTCGAGTCCACCGGAGTTGGTCACCATCCGTGCGCAGAAGTCGGCGGACGAATCATCCGTCCCCGCATCATCGGGAGCAGCAGCGCACCCGGCAAGAAGAAGCATGGCGGCCACAATGGTGGCGGAACGCACGGGCAACGATGTCGACATGGAGTCGCTCTCCTCGATGAAATTCTCTAGCTGCGTGCCAGTACCCGGGCGGGTGGTGGGCTGGTTTCGACGCTATCGATCCGCACACCTCCCCCGCCGAGTGATGGGCAGCCTGAGGAACCTTCGTTACCTTTTTGTTACGCGACGCTGCAGAACCGCAGCTCTACAGAACGTCGGCGCGACAGAATCTCGACGCTACAGAACGTCAGTACGACCCGACAGCTTCAGAGCATCCACCACGGATTTCACCCGCTGCGCATTCGCCGTCGTGGTGACCAGCAGTGCATCTTCGGTGTCGACAACAATGATGTCGCTCACACCAATCAGCGAGATCAGGCGGTTGGTCTGACTGACCACCACACCGCTCGACGAGTCGGCGAGCACTCGGGCGTTTTCACCGAGAATGGCGAGGTCCGTCTTGCGACCCGACGAGTGCAGCTTGGCGATGGACGCGAAGTCCCCCACGTCGTCCCAGTCGAAGTCACCGGGGATCACAGCGAGACGGCCCGCGAGTGCAGCCGGCTCAGCGACGGTGTAGTCGATGGCGATCTTGGAGAGACCGGGCCAGACGCGGTCAACAACGGCGCCACGCTCCGGGGTGTCCCAGGCGGCGGCAAGTTCAAGGAGTCCCGCCAGAAGGTCAGGGTCGGATTCGCCGAGCTGCTCCAGCAAGCGGTCGGCGCGGGCGATAAACATCCCGCCGTTCCAGAGGTAGTTGCCCTCGCTCAGGTACTGCTCGGCGGTCTCGAGGTCGGGCTTCTCCACAAAGTTGCTCACGGCGAGCGCGGTGGGTGCTCCGTCGATATCCAGAGCGGTTCCGCAGCGGATGTAGCCAAACCCAATGGCAGGGTCGGTCGGCGTGATTCCGATGGTGGCGATGTAGCCCGCGTCGGCAGCAGCAACGGCTTCGGTCACGGCGTGACGGAAGCGGCGCTTGTCACTGATCACGTGATCGGCGGCGAAGGATCCGATGATCACGTCAGGCTCACGCGCATGAAGGATCGCGGCGGCGAGACCGATCGCGGCGGAGGAGTCGCGGGGCTCACTCTCGAGCACCACGTTGAAGTCGAGCAATTCGGGGATCTGCTTCTCCACCGCGGCACGGTGGGCGCGACCGGTGACCACCATGATGCGCTGGGCGCCCGACAGGGGAACGAGTCGCTCCCAGGTGTCGCGCAACAGGGTCTGGCCCGAACCGGTCAGGTCGTGCAAAAACTTCGGAGCATCCGCCCTCGACAACGGCCACAGGCGTGATCCGATGCCGCCGGCGGGAATGACGGAGTAAAACCGGTCAAGAACACTCTGTCGTTTGGTCATAGGCCCCACCCTAATGGTCACCCGAATAGTCACTAGAACGTGCGCTCTCCGACCCGGGATTTCAGCACCCATTCACCCTGCCGAAACCCGCGCCCCCTAGCGTCGAACGTATCCGCACCTCCCCCGTTCGTCCGCCCCCAGGGAACGAGTGTCCTGCATGCGAGTAGCCGTTGTCACCGAAAGCTTCCTTCCTACGCTTAATGGGGTGACAACGAGTGTCTGCCGGGTACTCGATGCCCTCCGTGCCCGCGGCCATGAGGCCATGGTCATCGTCCCGGCGGCCGGAGCCCCGAGCAGTTATGCCGGGTTCCCCGTGGTGGAGCTTCCCGCGGTGGCGTATCGCCAGTTTCCGGTCGGCCTTCCGCACCTCTCTATGCAGCGCCTGCTCGCTGATTTCGCCCCGGACGTTGTGCACGCGGCATCCCCCTTCCTTCTCGGCGCCCAGGCGATTGCCGCCAGCACCCGCCTCCAGGTGCCGTCGGTCGCCGTGTTCCAGACCGATGTCGCCGGGTATGCGCGTCGCAACCGTCTCGGCGCTGCGACGAAGTTGGCCTGGAAGGTGATCCGGTGGATCCACAATGACGCCGACCTCACACTCGTGCCGTCCAGCGCATCCATGACCGATCTCGAGCGCGCGGGGCTCATCAACCTCAAGCGCTGGGGTCGCGGCGTCGATCTCGACCGCTATCACCCGCGCAACCGGTCGACTGAAGCCACCTCTGCTCTCCGCGCACAACTCGCGCCCCATGGCGAAGTTGTGGTGGGTTATGTCGGTCGGTTCGCTCCCGAGAAACAGTTGGAGCGCTTTGCTGCGCTGCGTGGGATGCCCGGAATCAGCATCGCCCTGGTCGGAGACGGCCCGTCAACCCCCCAGGTAAAAAAGGCGTTGCGCGGGATGCCCGTGCACTACCTCGGCGAGCGTCGCGGCAGTGATCTTGATGCCGCGTATGCGAGTTTTGACCTCTTTCTCCACACCGGTTCGGAGGAAACCTTCGGGCAGACCCTGCAGGAAGCACATGCGAGTGGACTGCCCGTGATTGCTCCTCGATCGGGCGGACCGATCGACCTGGTGGACTCCGGATTCGACGGATACCTCTTTACTCCGGGCGATGACGCGCAGATGCGAGCATCCGTTGAGCTCCTCGCCCGCGACCCGGCGCTGCGCCGTCGGATGGGTGAAGCGGGGCGACGCGCCGTGCTTGGGCGCGACTGGGAGACCGTCTGTGACGACCTCTTCGACCACTACCGAGCAGTCATCCGCTCGCGGACACTGACCGTTACGTAGTCACCGTGGGACGAAAGTCTCTTGAGCGATCGTCTAATTAGGGTCTCCTTGCAAGCGCTGGCGTGTCTGTCTGCTTACACTGGGAATTGCAAGCGAAGAGAACGTCAGTCGGCCGCCATGTCGCGGTCCCGATCATCCGCAAGGAGGGTTGCTCGTGCCAGAGAAGTCGGCGGGTACCCTGGCGACGCCCCCCGCCAAGTCCACGATCAAATCCCCTCGGCGCCCAGCCGGAACGCTATATCGCGGACGGGAGGGTATGTGGTCGTGGGTCCTTCACCGGATCACGGGAACGGCGATCTATTTCTTCCTTCTTGTCCACATTCTCGACACCGCGCTCGTTCGCTGGAGTCCCGAGGCCTATAACGCCGTCATCAACACCTATAAGACCCCGATCATGGGCATGGGCGAGCTTCTGCTCGTGGTGGCGATTGTGTTCCACGCCTACAACGGCATCCGAATCATCCTGATCGACTTCTGGAGTTTCGGAACCCGGCACCAAAAAGCGATGTTCTACGTCGTTATTGCGCTCTGGGTGATCACCATCGCGGGCTTCGCTCCGCGCCAGATCATGCACGTTTTCGGAGGCTGACATGAGTGCAGAAGCTATTCAGCCGCCTCGCTCCGGCGCCGACGGCAGTGTTCGAGGCAAAGGCCCCAACACTGCCGGACGTTCCGATGCAGGTCGTCCCGGTAAGCGCGGGATCAACTGGGAAAAGTGGGGCTGGGTCTACATGCGTGTCAGCGGGGTCATCCTCGTTGTGCTCATCTTCGGCCACCTCTTTGTGAACCTTGTCGCCGGCGAGGGCGTCAACGCGATCGACTTCGCCTTCGTTGCGGGCAAGTGGGCCGACCCGTTCTGGGTGGTGTGGGACACACTGCTTCTGTGGCTCGCACTGATCCACGGCTCAAACGGTATGCGCACACTCGTCAACGACTACGCCACCAATCCGAAACTCCGCAAAATCCTCCTCGGCGCGATCTTCTCGTCGACGGCCATCCTTCTCCTGCTTGGAACACTTGTGATTTATACGCTCGACCCCTGCCCGCCCGGAGGCGACCAGACCCTCCTCCCCTCGTTCTGCGAAACCCGCTAGTGGCGACGTTCGACACGTCGGAGATGTACGCCGATGGCGCCATCGTTGACGGAGTGCACTACCACCAGCACGACATCGTGATTGTGGGAGCGGGCGGCGCAGGAATGCGCGCAGCCATCGAGGCCGGCCCGCACGCCAACACCGCAGTGATTTCCAAGCTCTACCCCACGCGCTCCCACACCGGTGCCGCGCAGGGCGGTATGGCTGCAGCCCTCGCCAACGTCGAAGAAGACAACTGGGAGTGGCACACGTTCGACACCATCAAGGGTGGCGACTACCTCGTCGACCAGGATGCTGCAGAGATCCTCGCCAAAGAGGCCATCGACGCGGTGTACGACCTGGAAAACATGGGGCTGCCGTTCAACCGCACGCCGGACGGCAAAATCGACCAGCGTCGCTTCGGCGGTCACACTGCCGACCACGGTAAAACCCCGGTGCGCCGTGCCTGCTACGCCGCTGACCGCACGGGTCACATGATCCTTCAGACGCTGTACCAGAACTGCGTCCGCCTGGGCATCAACTTCTTCAACGAGTACTACGTGCTCGACCTCGTGATGACCAAGGTCGACGACGGTAAGGGTGGCCTCATCGACCAGCCAAGTGGTGTTGTCGCCTACGCACTCTCCACGGGTGAACTGCACGTGTTTCAGGGCAAGGCCATCATCTTCGCCACCGGTGGTTTCGGAAAGATCTACAAAACCACCTCGAATGCCCACACCCTCACGGGTGACGGTGTTGGCATCATCTGGCGCAAGGGCCTGCCGCTCGAGGACATGGAGTTCTTCCAATTCCACCCCACGGGACTCGCGGGCCTCGGCATCCTCCTCTCCGAAGCAGCCCGCGGTGAAGGTGCGATCCTTCGCAACAGCGAGGGCGAACGCTTTATGGAGCGGTACGCCCCCACTATCAAGGACCTCGCACCCCGCGATATCGTCGCCCGCTGTATGGCGACCGAGATTCGCGAGGGTCGTGGGGCTGGTCCGAACAAGGACTACGTCTACCTCGACATCACCCACCTCGAGCCGGCGGTGATCGACGCCAAGCTGCCCGACATCACCGAGTTCGCTCGTACGTATCTCGGCGTCGAGCCCTACACGGAACCCGTACCGGTTCTGCCGACCGCCCACTACGCGATGGGTGGCATCCCCACCAACGTCGCTGCGGAAGTTCTGCGCGACAACACCACAGTGGTTCCCGGGCTCTACGCCGCAGGAGAATGCGCGTGTGTGAGTGTCCACGGCTCCAACCGCCTCGGCACCAACTCTCTTCTCGACATCAACGTGTTCGGCAAGCGGGCCGGTATCAACGCGGTTGAGTACGTCAAGACAGCGGACTGGGTACCACTTCCAGAAGACCCCGCGGCTGACATCCGCGCCCTGCTGAACATGCTGCGCTCGTCGACCGGTACCGAACGAATTGCTGTGCTTCGCAAGGAGCTGCAGGATTCGATGGACCGCAACGCCCAGGTGTTCCGCACCGAGGAAACCCTCACCGAGGTCACTGAAGTAATTGAGGGACTGCGCGAGCGGTACAAAAACATTGCGGTGCAGGACAAGGGCAAGCGGTTCAACACCGACCTCCTCGAAGCGGTTGAGTTGGGCTTTTTGCTTGACCTCGCCGAAGTAGTTGTCTACTCCGCGCTGTCACGCAAAGAAAGTCGAGGCGGACACTTCCGCGAAGACTTCCCGACGCGCGACGACGAGAACTACCTTGTTCACACCATGGCGTATCTGTCGGGCGATGCGGGATCGGCTGATGCCGGTGACCACATCAAATTAAGCACCAAACCGGTAGTTATCACCCGCTACCAGCCGATGGAACGCAAGTACTGATGTACGCACTGAACAACGCACTAAACGCAGCACACGCACTACACGCAGCACACGCACTGACGCATGCAACGATGCACGGACGAATGAGGGGCGCCAACCGATGAGCACCGCAATTCTCGAGAACAAGCCGACCACACCCGATGAGATCCCGACGTTTACCGCGACGCTGATCATCCGCCGGTTCGACCCGGATGTGGACGACGAACCGCGCTGGCAGGACTTCGATGTTGAGGTATATCCGACCGACCGTATCCTCGACGCACTGCACAAGATCAAGTGGGAGCAGGATGGGTCACTAACCTTCCGTCGCAGCTGCGCCCACGGTATCTGTGGCTCCGACGCGATGCGCATCAACGGCAAGAACCGTCTGGCATGCAAGACCCTGATCAAGGACCTCGACACCACGAAGCCCATCTACGTGGAGGCCATTAAGGGTCTTCCGCTGGAGAAGGACCTCATTGTCGACATGGAGCCGTTCTTCGAGTCCTATCGCCAGATCCAGCCGTTCCTGATCGCGTCTGGTTCGCCGGAGAAGGAGCGCACCCAGTCGGTCACGCAGCGTGCACGCTTCGATGACACCACCAAGTGCATCCTCTGTGCAGCCTGCACGTCGAGCTGCCCCGTGTTCTGGACCGATGGCCAGTACTTCGGTCCTGCGGCGATTGTGAACGCCCACCGCTTCATCTTCGATTCGCGTGACGAGGGGTCGCAGGTTCGCCTCGACATCCTCAACGACAAGGAGGGTGTGTGGCGTTGCCGCACGACCTTCAACTGTTCCGAGGCGTGCCCGCGTGGCATTGAGGTCACGAAGGCGATCTCTGAGGTCAAGGCTGCAATCGTTCGCGGTCACGCATAACGAACTGGATCCACGCTTCAGGGTGAGTTCTGGTCGATCTCGAACTACCCGGGCCTCAGCAACTGAACACAACAGACCAGAACAGAACAGAACTAAGCGAGCCCTCTCACGCCAGGCGTGGGAGGGCTCGCTGTGTTATTGGGCTAACTGGGTGCGTGGTTCGAGTTGAGTCTGGCTCGTGTTGAGTGTGGCTCGTGCTCAGTGTGATGCTCGTGATCTCCCGGCAAACAGGATGCTCGGGCAATCAATCACGTGTGGCTAATCAATCAGGGTTGGCCACTCACTCCAGGGTGTTTTTGAGGCGGGGCATCCGATGCCGAGGATGGCCCATGGGTCGCCACGTCTGTCTCGGATTTAGCCAACGGGGAGCCAGGATAAACGGTCGACCGTTGCGCATCTCGATCTTGAACGGCGACTTGTGAATCATGTGATGATGCTCACTGCAGAACAGGATCGCGTTGTCCACATCGGTTGGGCCGCCTTTGGAATGGAACTCCACATGGTGGACGTCACACTGCCTCGCCGGTTTTTTGCACCCAGCCGCCGAGCACTTCGCACCATCGCGAACCACAACTGCTCTTTTCTGAGCGTCGTTGAAGAGTCGAGGTTTGTTGCCCATCCACAGCACCTCGCCCTTGTCGCCCTGAATCACAAGGCGATAGCCGGTGCCACACGCGAGTTCTTTGATGTATTCGATTGAGACGGGCTCGTCGATCCCGTTGATCCAGCCCACTCCTCGACCGGCTTCAAGATCGGCGAGAGTGGCCACAGCGGTCACCTCGACAATCGGCTTGATCCCGCCCATCTCGTTGGCCGTGGCTCGGATTCCGGCACGGACGAATCCATCGAGGACGTCGCTGTCCTGCTGCGCACGCGTTCGTGTGTCCTTTGCGTCGAGTACCACCCCGTACGCAGTGCAGTCGACTCCGTCGCCCACGAGCTCGGCGGTCTGATCGGGATCGGTCAGAGTGATGCCAACCCCTTCAAGTTCGTTGTACTGTCCTGTTGGCATAAACCGCGGGCTTGTAGCGGCCCGTGCTTCTTCGAGAATGCCGTCGACCATAGCGGTGGTCTCTCCAGTGGTGTCCCAGGTGAATCGGGTCACGCCGTTGCGTTCCTTCCCCCGCCGCAAGCCCCGTCGAGCGCGGACGTCTTCGTCACGCAACGGTGCTCCGTCTGGGTCGAGGGCATCCCTCCACGCCATCACCTGTATGCCTACCGCGTCTGCGGGTTCGCGAGTGGCCTGCTCAACCAACGCTGTTTCGGCCGCCGCAAGGTTCTCCTCGAACTCCCCCGGCTGCTCGAACTCGCTCGAAATGTGAAACTTGCGGGCCTGCTCCAGGCCCTGGATGATGCGCTCCGCGACGTGCACGGAAATCTCCCCGGTCTCCACCGCACGCGCAACCTCGGTGTACTGCGGGGGAATCACCTCACCGGTGATGGATATCTCACTACGGATGTGTTTGCCGAGCCGCACTCGACGCTGGGCCTCGCTCTGGCTGATGTGAGTGACATGTTCAATGAGATGCACACCACGCGAGTGACCGTATTCGGCTGCCAGCCCCTCCGCGACACCACCGCACTCAGAGCGCTCTTCCACAACCGCAGCAAGCTGCACCTTCACTGAGTCGAGCAGACGCGATACTTCTTCCACACCCACCATGGTCGCCAAAACGACGTCATCCGGCTGTGCCGCCAATCCGTTGATCGACAGGTCGGCGGCCCACCGGGCGAGCTGCGCCACAGAATCGGTGTTGTCCTTGATGATCTGAAGGGGGTTCATGGATCTATTTTATTCGAACTAAATTTCGAATAACAGGGGTTGCTAAACCTGTTTGGCTAAAACTCTTCGGGACCTTTTCTCCGGGGCAGTTCGCCTCAAAACGAGTCACTCGACGGCGAGAACAGCCGATGTCATCGGGCGCCCCATTTCGAATCGGAGCGCCGGCTCTGCAGCTGGGGAGCTCGGCAACACAGCAGTGCGCGCAGCACCACGGGAATGCGCGGCACGCCCACACGGCAGGTCGCGCCACACTGTGACACCGCAGCATGCCGGTTAGCAGTACCCGTCACGCAGCACGCAGCACCCAGCACCCAGCACCCAGCACCCAGCACCCAGCACCCAGCACCCAGCGAACTAAATCCCGGCAGCCTTCGCGATCTCGGGACCAAACAGCAATGCACCCGTGCGCACCATCTTCATGTGCGTGAACCGGAAGAACAGGGACCCCAGCAGCAGCGCGACCAGCGCACCGGGGACAAACCCAATCAGTCCAGTCACCGCAGCAATCAGCGGGAACAGCACCGCCAACGCCTGAAATACCAGCGCAATTGCCGCACCAGGAAACTTGCGGATCGTACGACCAACAGCACGGTAGACCTGCTTATCCGACCCCATTTTGCTCCAGATACGCCAGAGCAGAAGGGCGTTCAGAAGGGTGCCCAGCAGGCCACCAACGTGTCCCGTCAGCCGCGGGTCATCGGCGATGCCCAGCGGTTCTCCCAAAAACCCGAGGGAGATCATCGGCGTCAGCACCGTGATCGCAAACTGCAGCCAAATGGTGCGGAACTGAGTGGATGCCAAGGCGATGATCAGTGTGCCGCGCGCAATGTCGCGAGTGGGTGAGGTCGCGAGCACCCCCAGGCTGGTCCGCACTGCACCCCAGTAATCGCGCATACCCATCTGCATCGATGCGAGCCGGGTGCGATAGCGGTCATTGGTGGGGTCGAGCCCCACAGCCTCGCGCGCATACGCGATGGCTTCTTCGCGGCGGCCGGGCCAGTCGTTCAGAACCGCCGACTGCATCACCAGAAGTTCGGTCTCCGGTTCGCCGTCGGCATCGCCCAGTTCGACAGCCCGCCTCAGCGCCGCATCTGCTTCGGGGAGGCGTTCCACGCCCGACAGCGCAATCGCCAGGATGCGGTACGCGTCGAAGGACGTCGGACGTAGCTCAATGGCGTCCTCGGCCGCGTCGATAGCTTCGTCCCAGAGCACCATCGCCAGGGCGACTTCCGCGTACGCGATAGCAAAGTCGGCCTCACCGGGGTTCGCCTCGGCAGTCGATCGCGCGATGTCCAGGGCTTCCCCGTGGCGGTCGGCACCCCAGAGAGCACCCGGGAGGATCAGCAGCGCCGAAGCATCCTCCGGCTCTGCCGAGAGGTGCCGCAGAAGAGCATCCACCGCCTGGGCATGTTTGCCCGTCTGCATCAGCTGGGCAGCCCGCTGGACGGCTCCAGCGCCCGCGTTGGCCGCTCCGTCGCCGCCCGCGTTTGTCGGGCCCTCACCGCCCGCACCCGGCGGCCTACCGAAACCGGGCGCGCCTAGTCCAGCATCACCATTCATTTGCGCTTCATCTTTTTGAGATATGCCCGCAGGTCGGCAAACGTGCCGTCATCTGTGCCGTAGTCCACCACTGTTTTCGCCGACTCGAGCCACGGCAGAGTGGACGGGTGATCGTGGTGAGCGGGTCGAGAAAATCGCCCATCCGGATGCTCCGGGCCGTACCCGTCTCAATCGAGTCCATCATCGCCGACTCGGCAGCGAGCTCGCAGACGTACATAATGTCCGCGCCCGACAGCCCCTCGCTGTTTTGGGCGAGCACCTCGAGATCGATGTCCTCGAGCGGACGATTACGCAGGTGCACACCAAAGATCGCGACGCGAGCAGCGAGGTCTGGGGGAAGTACCAGCAGGGTGCGGTCAAGCCGGCCGGGACGTCGCAGCGCAGCATCCACATCCCACGGTTGATTGGTCGCGGCAAGCAGGTACACACCCTCGTTGTTGCCGTCGACGCCGTCCATCTCGGTGAGCAGCTGGGCGAGGATATTGCGCAGATGTGGCGAGTGCGTCATGTTCGAACGCTTGGCGCCGAGCCCGTCGATCTCATCGAGGAACAGCACACAGGGAGCGGCCGCGCGAGCCTGCTCGAACAGCGCGTGGATGGCCTTCTCAGATTCGCCGATAAACGATCCAAAGAGGTCAGCCGGCCCCGCGGTGATAAACGCGGCGCCGAGTTCGCCAGCGATCGCCCGGGCGAGAAAGGTCTTGCCGCAGCCGGGAGGCCCGTAGATCATGAGCCCGCCGCGAAGGCTTTTGTTGTAGAGCTTGGTCAGTTCGGGGTTCTGCATGGGCAGCAGGAACGACGCGTTGAGTCGCTTTTTGACCTGCTCGAGACCGCCGACGTCGGCGAGGGTGATCTTGGGGCGCTCGACCTCGGCGATCTCGGCGACGTCATCGGTGTTGTTGATGATCACAGCGAACGCGCGTCCGTCGGCGTCAGTTGCGGTACCGGAGTGCGGCGGTGCGCTGACGTGGATCGGCTTGCCGGGGTCCGGGGTGGGGGTGATGCCGGGGGTCGAGGTGTCATCGTGGGCTGCGGTGTCGTCGGGGGTGCGGCTGTCGCCGGGGTCCGGGGTGGATGCTGCGGCGGCCAATTCCGCTACACGAGAGTCGAGTTCTGCGAGCAGAGGCAGCGTCGGCTCCATGGCTCGCACAACCTCGAGCTGGCCGCGAGCATCCTGCAGCCGCCCCGCCGCGATCAACAGACCAGCGAGGTGCAGTCGAAGGTCGGAACTTCGCGGAGACGCGTCGATGGCCGACTCGATGGCGCGGATGACGGGATCGTCGGATGGGTTCGTCATGCGGAGGCCTCCGTCGGGTGAAAAGCGAACTTGGGTGCACCGGCTGCCTCGAACCTAGCGGTGACAGACGACAGCGAGCGAATCGTGGCGCCGCCCGCTTCCGGAAGCTCGGTGCGCAGAGAAGTGTCCAGACGGATTCCTCTACGTCCAGCAACGTTGCCGGTCAGCGGGCGGCGCTCACAGCTCTGGGCGATGGTTGAGATGACGGGGTTGCCCCTTGGTATGCGACTCCCCAGTGCACACCAACGGTCGATCTCGTCACCCGGGGGTGATTCTTCCCTTCCGTCGCCCATTCCCCGAGTCTGCTTCTGGGCCTCAACTCCCACGCGGCAAACGCACCCGAAGGCATGCTCACCAGAAACAGACTTGCTCGTCCATTATCGACTGATGGGGTACAACTCTGCTGACCCCCGTTTAGGGGCCACGAGGTCGCAGCCTCCGAGCATCCACCCCGCGCATGCAAAAAAGCCCGGTATCGCTAGGCGATACCGGGCTCAGTCACTGTGGTTCGTGACGAATATTTATGCGGTTGCGACCGTGAGGGTGGTGGCGGATGCCGCGGCGCGAGCGTCTGCAGCGGTACGAGCACCGAGGGCAGCAGTAGCTTTGGCGCGAGCTTCTTCCATGGTGACCCCGGCGAGCTCAGCACGAACGTCGGCAAGAGCGGCCGGAGTCATGGAGAGTGTCGTCGCTCCGAGGCCCACAAGAACAACGGCGAGCAGCGGGTCGGCGGCAGCCTCG
>Ga0247740_1000934_pt1 | contig 12960 bp, 16 predicted proteins | sample UWRJL148409B2_FD_180942 | JGI IMG/M metagenome (GOLD analysis project Ga0247740, IMG submission 180942) | Plant litter microbial communities from Arlington Agricultural Research Station in Wisconsin, United States - UWRJ-L148-409B-2 | ecosystem: Environmental > Terrestrial > Plant litter >...
CTCCGACCCCGTGTACCGCAACACCCTCCCCCAGTAACGAACAACTCCGACGGAGCAAAACAATCATGGCTATGGACACAGATGCGATTCCGAACCTGCTCGGCGACCTGCGCGACCAGGCGCCAGAGGAGCAGCAAGAATACTTCATCCAATTCGAGGACTATTGGGAGCGGAAGCTGTGGCACGAGCTGACGGACAAGCTGATCGAGTACTTTGAGGAGCCTGAGAGTGCCAAACAGCGGATACCGCTGTTCGAGACCTTCATCAAGAGCTTCTCCAACAAGATCAACCAGCTCAAGTTGGTGACGCTTGGCCTGAATGCGGCGACGCAATATAGAGGTACAGATACTACGACATGTGGGTGTTCATCCTGTGCTGACCATTCCAGATGAGAAAGAGCGCCTCAACTTCGTCTCGGACCTCGCAAAGCGGGTCAACAAGCCCGCCTCACAAGACGCCTACGTCTACGCCACAGTCGCCTCAGCAAGCATCCAGCTACGGACCGGAGACTACGACGGCGCACGGAAGAAGCTAGACGAGTGCGAACTGATACTGGAGGGCTTCGACTCGGTAGAGACGGTCGTACATGCGTCATTCTACCGCGCGGGTGCTGAGTACTACAAGGTGCGGACGTCCCCATTAGTGGTGAACATGGCATACTAACGAATCCAGGCCAAGCACGAGTTTGCGGCATACTACAAGAATGCGCTCCTCTTCCTCGCCTGCATCGACCTCGCCGATCTTGACCTTCGCGAACGCCAGGCTCGTGCCTATGACCTCAGCATTGCCGCTCTCGTCTCCGACTCCATCTACAACTTCGGCGAGCTCCTTCTCCACCCCATCCTGGACACACTCGCCAACACCCCACACGCATGGCTGCGCGATCTCCTTTTCGCCTTCAACCGTGGCGACCTCGGCGCATACGATGTCCTCGCGGGCAACATCTCGAAAGTGCCCCTCCTCAAGGAGCACCAGACCTTCTTATATCAGAAAATCTCTTTATCCGCGCTGACGGAGACGGTATTCCGACGACCCCCGCACGACCGCGCCATGACGTTCCAGACCATTTCCCAGGAGACTAAGGTTTCGCCGAATGAGATTGAGCATTTGATCATGAAGGCGTTGAGCTTGGGCCTTTTGAGGGGAACGATTGACCAGGTGGCGGAGATTGCCCGAATCAACTGGGTGCAGCCCAAGGTGTTGGACATGAAGCAGATTGAGAGCATGAGGACGCGGTTGAAGGAATGGGATGCGAGCGTCAACCAGCTCGGCAACTGGATCGAAGGGGTTGGGAAAGATGTTTGGGCTGCTTGAGCGAGCTGGTCTCTGTGATCGGACATGTGACATTACCCTAGGTATGCTCGCTTTCCCTCATACATGGGGTCCTGGGCTGCGCAGTGGGTGCCTACTCGAGGGCAACGCGCGATAGATGTAATGATAGATGAAGTGGTCGGTCTCGATACCAGCCCACACCAATGCATCATGAAGCCAAGACAACTCCTAATATCTTGACAACTGCTATAACGTCATATGCTATGTGGTATCATACAATGTTCGTTGTTGGAGGGTTGCTCCACCATTCTGAACCTTCTGTCTACAACAGATCCTGCATCGCTCACTGGTACCATCCTCACCATCAAGCATTCTGTACACACTCCGCCAACGCACCCCACCCGTCTCGACACCAAGGCGCCAACACAACACCCCTCTGCGCATCCTTCACATCCCCCGTTCCCACAAACGCCTTCGCAAGCCCTACCGCGTCCAACACCCCGGTCGGCGGCGCCCCTCTCCTAGCCGTCTCCTTTGCCATCGTAGCCGAAAAAGCATCACCTCCAGCAGCATCAGCAAGTTCCTTCCACCCAGCATGTTTCCACGGCGCAAGCATAACGCTACACCTCGCCTCGTCGAGCTCGCTTTCCTGTCCACCAAGGAGAAAAGCAATCGCCTCGACAACCTTCTCCACACGGGCGAGCTGCTCGGCTGTGAGGTCCTTGTTTGTGCGGAGAGAGTCGAGATCTTCTTTCACAGCTTCCATGGTGTCTTCGTCTTCGTCTACGACGGCCATCGCGCCCAAGAGTGTAACAACGCCGACGTGGCGGCCGTGTGTCTCAACGGCGGCGAAGAGTTGTTGTCTTGCTACATCCTTTTCGTTCTCGCCGCCTTTGGCCCAGAGGACTTCAGCGAGAAGACAGATGATGTCTGGGTTGGAGCCTGTGGCTTCGAGAGAGGTGCGGAAGTAGGGTATAGCTGCATCGAGGTCGCCTTGGAAGTAGTGGGCGAGACCAGCTGTGAGGCGTGCGGATAGTCGAATCTTGGAGAGAGCGCCTGCACTCAGGATTGAGCTGTTTGATGCTGAGTCGAAATCAGAGAGGAGCTCTATCGCTGTTTCCGCCTCGTCTACAGCAGAGCTATCAGAGCCAGTGGCGAGCAGGTTTCGGGCGAGGTCATTCTTGGCTTGGGCGTATCGCACAAGTGCAGAAGTTGACTCGGAAGTTTCGTAGTCTTGCTCTGCACCGTCGCAGATTGCGGTCAATCCTTTGATAGCAGCATCATGGCTGCCTATGCGCTCAAGGAATAGAGCCGCAAGATGTTTGTGAGGAATATCGTACGGAGCCTGGTACCTCAGTTGGTGCAGAGCAAAGAGCGGCTGGATGATGTTGGTAATGTTGCTTGATGCCGACGGCGATGACACGAGGAAGTCAAAGGTCGATGTCGCATATTGGCGTTTGGTGAGTAGAGGTGAGGAGTCAGAGAGCTCGAAAGCATGAGTGAAGTGTGATAGAGCTTCGTTTGTTTCGCCATAGAGCAAAGCGACGATGCCCTCACCCACCCACGCCAAAGCGTAGTCTGGATCTGTTGATTGAGCGCGGGCAAAAGCTTGATGTGCGAGTTCGTGGTCGTTCTGGAGGAGGTAGAGCGTTCCTAGATTGGCCCACGCACGTACACTTCGTTCATTGAGATGTAAAGAGCGGACAAAGGCATGCTGGGCGACCTTTGGATTCAACGTAGTCGTGATGACTCCTAGAGAATTCCAAAACTCGGAGTTGCCTGCCTCCAGCTCGATGGCGCGCTTGAAGCACTGCATAGCCGCACGCAGGAAGGTCGTGATCTTCTGGTCTTGCTCGCCCTCTTGTTCTAAACATACGTGAGCGCGATACTCGGTCCAACCGAGATTGTACCAGGCGACTGCCTGCGCATGTATTTCACCTGCACAACTCGCTATCGCCCGTTTCTGCGCAAAGATCGAAGCGCTCAGTATCCTCGTCAAGAGTGGCTGCTTTTGCGAAGAAAGTTGGTCGAGGTCTTCTACCCCAACGCCATCTATAGACTTGTGAGTATTGTAGTCGAGTTCGATCTTTGATTCGCTGCGTAGGAGATTTGCGACAGTAGTCGTCGGGAATTGATCGAGCTTCTCCTGAACCCATGTGAACAATCCGCATGCGTCGCCTACGGCTTTCCAGAGGTTGAAGGCATCCGGTTTGTACTCAGCAATGGTAGCTGCAACTTCAACAGCTCGGAGTGCACTGTCGGCTGCTTCTCCAAAGAACCCGGTTTCGATGCATCGCCAGCCTTTCTCCACTAACGTCTGTAGCAATGCGATAGATACACCGAACTCTTGAGGTCTATCAGCCATAACACTTTCGTAGCCCTTGATAGCGTCCTCGAATTCACTCAGCTCGCGGTTGACGTTGGCTAGCATGTACCTTGCGAACCAGCTCTCTCCGTCAAGTTTCTTCATAACAACGCCATCTGAAGGATTCTCGGCATAGTTGAAAGCTCTGGCAGCAGAGTTGTATCGACCTGAGTTGTGGTAGCTTTCACCTAGACCGATATACGAGTGGTAGTCGTTCGGGCTGAGACGTAGGGCTGATAAGAACGAAATGATGCTCTTCTGATACTCTTGCTTGTTCATCTGTACGACGCCCAGCGCGGAGAACGGCCAGCTGATACCCTTCTTCTTCGATCCAGGTGTGGGACGGACTTTGCCTGAGTCGACCACGCGCTGTGATATGACTTCGACGATATCCCACTCGCCTTGGTCGGCGAAGAGGCGAGCGAGATGTTCAGCTGCAACGATTTCGGAGGGCGACAACTCAAAGGCCTTCTGGAAGCATTGCCTAGCTCGTTTCTTGTCTCTGCTGTAGACTTCGTAGTAGATGCCAAGTTTCGTGTAAGCTGGTGCGAAATTTGGGTTTGCTTTGATCGCAGCAAGAAACTGAGTGTAGGCACCTTGGCGGCTTCGGCGAGCAGCTTTGGACGGATCGAGCTCCCATATACACGCGCCGATTCTATACAGCGTCTGAGCGCGAAGTTCTCGACCACGTGGCTTCGTGGCATCTAGTTGCGGATAATCCAGGTACTCTCGCAGTCTCGTCAAACCTTGTTCGTAGTCGCCAGTACGTGCCTGGCACCAGGCGGCTTCTGCACCAATGCGTCCGTTTGATGGATCCTGCTTGAGAGCCTGCTCCAGGAATTCAACGGCCTGCGCGTGCTCTTCTTCTTCCTCTAGGATGAGGCCGATGCCAATCAATGCTGGAGTAAATTGAGGTTTGCGCTTTAGGATGGATTTGAATATGTTCTTTGCTTCTAGGTGATTCCTGGGTGCCTGGTAGTACACTAGCGCGGTAGCGAGTGTGCTGTTGAGCGCGTCTTGCACCCTGGGAGTTGTGAGCATTTAATCTAGTCTCTGTCGTTGTGCTATAGTTACCTCTGGAAGGACAGGTCCGTTTTCTTCGACTCAGCGGCGGCTAGCTTCAAGCCTTTTCGAGTTGTCTCTACGGCACTTTCGTATTCTTCCAATGAGAGGTAATAGTCTGCAAGCAAACAATGTGCCAGCGTTGAGGATTTTGCCTCTAGTATACCGTCCTATGCATTTGTTAGCAAGTGGACGTGCACTGTAGAGTATGCACAGCATTGCAAATATCAGACATGCCAACGTACCGTCATCATCATCAAACAGTCTTCTTGCGAGAGTGGTCCATCCTGAAAGAGAGCTACCCCGCCTTCGCTCAGATCTGGACCATCTGTCTGTTCTCCTTCGACCGCAAGTGGGTATTTTGATATCCCACTGCTCAAATATCCGGTCAAGACTTTGGAAAGCCCTTCGCCCGGGAAAAGCTCGACAAACTGCCGTAACGTCTGGATATCCAGATCTAGCAGGTCGTGCGCGCTGTCATGCGACGCCATCGTGAAACAGCAACTCCAGGGAATCGATGGACCGGCGCCAGATTACAACAAGCAGAACAGAACAGGTAAAGTGCGACAAAAACGGAGGAGTGGGTGATTCGAGGCGAGGTGGGAGTTTGGAGGGGCAGAGGTCGTGATGTTTGTACTTCATAAGGCTGAATTAAGCTTTCGCTAGTGCCGGAACGTCATTGACAAACATCCCACTTCGTCGCTCCGACTTTCACCCCACTACTCCTCTATGGCGACGACATAGCATTGCTGTGCATCTCGCGGTGCACGAACATATCAACATATCTCTTACCGCCACCATGTCTACGAAGGCTGCGCTGAAGGCTGCAAAGTCAGCCATCGACTCCAAGAAGTGGGACGAAGCGAAGGAGCAAGCAAACACGGTGCTCGAGAAAGACGCCCAGAACTACTTTGCGAAATTGTTCCTTGGGCGCGCGAATGATGGTCTGGGCAAGCTGGACGATGCCGCGCAAGCATACAACGACGCAACGAAGATCAAACCCGAGGATCCTCAGGCATGGCTGGGTCTGCGGGGCCTGTATGAGAAGCAGGGACCGGCAAGAGTGGATGAGAACACGCAAGTCGGAGTGAAGCTGGCAGAGATATACGCAGACCTGTATGCTTTTTCTCTTGTTGGCGGAGAGACTCGCACTGATAGCTCTAGGGACGACGCACATAAATCCCAATCCGCGATAGACAAGCTCGTCGATCACGCCCGTAGGCACGCCACGAAGCTACAATACGCACGCGCACTCTCCACACAGCTCCCCACATCGCCCGTCTACTCGTACCTTGAAGGACGTCTTCCTCAGCCAGCCGCCACATACACCCGCGTCGCTGACATTCACGAGAAAGAGGAGGCGCAGACGATCAAGCAACAAATTGCCGAGCGCAAGACGCGGCTTGGTGCGACTATGGAAGGTACGACGATGCAGGTGAAAAATGAGGTCTATGGTGCAAGTCCGCTTGAGGGCATATATCAGAGCATCATTGACTGGACTACCGATGACGAGCAACGGAGGGAGTATGAGGAGAAGTTGCTGCAGAGGGCGTACGACACTTTGCTTGCGTTACCAGTCGGACAGAAGGCGGAGAAGAGGGACAAAGTGATGAAGTTGGCACACGACATGGTCATCATTCGACATCCATTTTTACTGGCCTGGCAGATAGAGCTGGAGTGGAGATCAGGACTGGAGGTCGAGGCATATTGAGCGCATCGTTAGCAGGAGTTACAGTCTACGTTGCAAGGTGTTCCAGGCGCGAAAGGGTAGCGTAAAATGTTGCATATCGACCAAAATATCCATAAAGGAATTGATTATTAGCCCAGACTCAAAGGAAACGACGATAAATTCCTATCACTCCTATCATTCAAGTTGACTCCTGAACGCCTTCCATGCAATGCGCTTCGCCCCTACTCATGAGCCTGCAGCAGCCACAACTCTCTTCTTCTCCTCTGCTGAATACATGCTTCCTCCCTGCTTCAGCGCATGGATCAGCATAGGGATACTACTGCTCTTGAAATCATTCGCTTCTCGCACCTTGTCGAGGTCATCAGCTAGCTCTACTGTCACCTTGCGCAGATAGATCGATGCAAAGTCCTCCGATTCTTTGGAAGGCGGGTTCGACGGTGCTTTTGCTGATATCGTGGAAACTGGGACTGCCTCTCCATCACTCATATGAGTATCCTCATCTTCTTCCTGTGCTGGCGCGGGTGCGGGTTTGGAGCTTTTGGCTTTCTTTGACTTTTTGATGGGTTTTGGCGACTTTGCTGGAGCAACCTGACTCTTTCTTAACGCTATTTCTTCGGAACCTGTCATTGACTTTCATACCTCTTCGTTGACTTCCTTTGGTTTTATGCTCTTGGTCTCAGAAACATCACTATCACTTTCCGACGAAGAAACAGAAACTAGCAGGGTCAGCGCTTTGTGAACCGTCCCTCGCGCACGTACGACTCACCAACTGTCCGACTCTTGCTCTTCTTCGATCCTGGTCTCTTGCGCTTTTCCGAATTGTTCGACTGTGATACCGCCATGTTCGTGTGTAGGTGGTATTTGGCAGCTCTGAAAAAGTTCACGATGAATGTTAGCTTATCTTATCGCCACGTGACTAACTAGCTGAGACTAGCGCAAGCCGGGCGCCGCTAAACTTCACGTTGCTAGAAATGGAAAATGGACAGTGAGTTATCAAAGCCCTCATAGAGCTTTTGCAAGATGTCGCCATGTGATTGCGACTTAATTCTCCTACCTGGGGTTTTCTGGGTCTGGATTGTACGTCGCTTCCTTGCGCTAATTACTAGAAGTGGACCCAGAGGATGAGTGGTTTAAGGAGAAGGTTGAGAGCTAAGTCTGTGACATCCATGAACATCAAGGATGAAGGAACTCGGCTGTGTGAAACACGATCTTCACGAAAGAGATGGGTCGGTGTCTAGGCTAACTTAAAGATGCTGCCTCGCAGAGCCCAAAGGATCGTGGTCGATGCTGCGGATCGCCGCGGACCATGGTCCCGCGCGAGGGCTAGCATCACGCGGCATAGCCTTGAATTGTTTAGACACATCTGCTAAAGGGTAGTTTTACCATAGCGGCGCTTTCCATAAAACTTGGCCAACAACGCCTGAAAACAGTTCGCGGTTCTGAGTGGTTATCGCAGTTGGTCATTTAGTGGCGCGGGAGTGAGGTCGTAGTCGGTATAAGCTCATGTATATCCAGTATGATAGTATCCTTATGCACAATGCGAAGGGATTCCTGATAAGCTTTGAGGCGTTCCACACCGTTTACAATTTCTATCATCAGGCCCCCATAAGCAGACTGCGCCGGCCTCGTAACATACGCTTATTTCATCATCATACGCCTTGGCCCCCAGCCTCCACTCATGAGACATTGACTTATAGCTTGCTTTTCACGGTCATAGCTGGTAAGCGAAATGCTGTGAAATACCAACCGAATTGCAAAGATCGGAAGTCATCTTACGCCACACCGCAATAGATACTCAAACTTGCGGCAGCTACCAAGCGATTTGTTACGAAACACTGCGGCATGGACACCCAACTCTAATATTGACGTGTTCGATATGCCACCGGATGCCTAGTCGGACTTTTCATGCGTAAGAGACACAGCCTCACGATACCATAGGTAGAGGATCAGGATCATCCTTGCATGTTAATACTTTCAATGTTAGAACGATTATACTACCCTCCAATACATCGCAGCGTATCAGCTACTCCGGGTTCTACTTGATGAAATAGGGATACTATATCGTTGAAGGCTCACCTCGTCTGTTCCCATATAACGAAGGTGCTACCGCGGGGTCTATCAGGCACCAAATTGACGCCCTAATTTCTTCGTTTACGAATGCTATAGTCTCTGGTTTCTTCTTGAAATTGCATTCATTCATCGAGGGGCAATTGGTGTACGCACGCTCACTAGTCACTGATCTGACAAAGACTTCTGTTAGACGCCCGTGGCCCACTCTACTACGCACGCCCATGCTCGGTCCTTTCGATCATGCTCTTCCTTCGGGGCGCAACATCGCCTCCACCGTCAACGTAATGAGATGGTCTCTCGGGCGAGTTCGTCAATGTTGCTTTCTCTCTCTCCGTACTTATACTGACGTGTACGGCTTTATCAATGATTATCATCCTTTCTACTATCAGTCGCGGTCCAACGTTTTCAAGCTCTATTGTTATCATTCATAGATTTTACTAGAATATTGCAAGCGTCATGCATTCTTCCTCTGTCCTTGCCACTCTCGCCCTCGCATACCCAAGCTTCGCTCAGTACAGTCTGAATTGGAACTATGATTCCACAAACCTATTCGACAACTTCGATTTCATCAACGAGCCGGACACTAGCTTCACACAAGGCTTCGCGCAATACGTCGCTAAGGATGAAGCACTGTCGTCTGGACTAGCCACTTACACCAACAACAAAGTCCGCATCGGCGTCGACACCAACAACACACACCCCCTGACCAGCACTGGCCGGAAGAGCGTTCGCCTCCACAGTAAACAACAATTCGACAATGGATTGCTCGTTGCTGATTTTGCGCATCTGCCCGTATCGGGATGCGGGATGTGGCCTGCCTTGTGAGTTACTCATGCGAGTTGCAATGGCGATGGAAGCGTCGCTGACCGAACACAGTTGGGTCTACACAGGCGAACAATCTAGCGAAGCAGAATACTCCGAAATCGACATAGTGGAGAACACCAACGCAGCCACCGCAAACTCGCACTCCTTTTACACGGGCGCGCAATGCACCATCAAAGTCAACAAAGGCGAATCTACCCGAGGTAACGACTGCCACCATGTGAGTGGAGAGGTCGACGGCTGCAGCTTTGCGGCTGAAGAAGGCACATTTGGAGCCGCGTTCAATGACAACGGGTATAGAGTCGTCGCGATGCAGCTTGAAGCCGATGGTATCAAGATCTGGCATTTCAAGGACGGCGATATTCCGAGTGACATCGCATCTGGGAACCCGGACCCATCGCAGTGGGAGAACCCCACTGTGGATATTAGCCCGGACAACTGCGATATCTCGAAGGCATTTTCAAGGTTTAAACTTGTAGGTCATATACTGCTCTTCATGCAATTGCTAGAGGTATGAGCATAACTGACTCGAACATAGATTATCAACACCACGTTCTGCGGCTCATGGGCTGGTGGCGAAGACTGGAACATTCAGTGCGCTGCGACCACGGGTCAACCAACCTGCAATGACTGGGTTGCAAACAACCCGGATGACTTCAAGGACACCTACTTTGAAATCAACTCCGTGAAGCTATTTCAGAAGTAGCGCGGTGGCGAGGCTTCAACGGAGTCCGAGAAAGGAGAACCAAGAGGAAGTCAGTTAAGAGGCAGTGGACCGGAAGGGAATGTTTTAAGTCCAGACACTGTCCCATAGACGTCCCTGCCTGGGGTAACAAGGTGCGGCGTAAAAGCTAGTTAGAATAGAAAGTGAAGGTCTGTAAAGCTCATCATGAGGGCTCTCAACTCGTAGTGCTTCGCATTAGACTACCCTGATATCTCACAAAATCCTTCCATGTGCCTTTGAGTGTCCATGCCGAAATCACCTTGCCACACTTAGATGATGCTCTACTGACGCATTGAAGATTCCCCATCCGGTCCTCACGAAAGGGAATACTGCCCATGGAAGCTCTCCTATGTCTCCACTCCCCCCACAACCCAATGGCCTCGAACATCTATTTCCCACCCTGCGAAAACGGTGCCAGGAAAAGGGCGTAAAGCTCACGTAGCCCCGCCGACGTCTTAAGTAGCGCCCTTGGCGATGATTTCCTCCAGGGAGATCGTGCCTTTGGATTCTCTTCCATCATATCCAGTCTCGTAGAGCAATTTGTGCAAAGCAAGCACGAGATCGCAGACGAAATCGTGCGGCATCGCGCGACAATGGCTTGAGAGACTGCTGACATTGGTGCGCGTCCAAAGATCAACGAAAAGCCGTCTTGCTACACTAGTCGCCGGGGTGCCGTTGTAGAGAGTTTGGACGGCAACGGGATCTGGTACAATCCAGGCTACAACAGCCGTCTTTTCTTGAGCGACTGCGAGGAAAGCTTCGAGGACATGGACTTTGGCCCGATAATCTTGGAGCTTCTCAGACAAGACGTAGAGTTTGCTGAGAAAGTCATGTTCGAGACGGAGCTTTTCCATAGTAGGAATTTCTCCGAATAGCGCCTCTGGCGTCACGATCTTGTTCGTATAGACCAGGTTGGTGTAGGCGCTAAACACTTCCACTTCGTCTTCCGGAAATTTGACAAATCGGTCTGACCTCTCCGCCCAATCGCCATTCATTGCACGACGAAAGAACTCCGAGCGTCCACATACCATGCCTTCGTGTAGGAGGAAATCTCGATGGTTGGGCTCTTTGCCGACGCGGATCGTTAAGAAAGCGCGCGCTTCGAAACTACAAGCTTAGATTGCGACAAAATGTCAAAGCCGGGAAGCTCTTACCTCATTGCGCCGCGCTTTGGCGTCCGAGATGCCCCAGCCAGCGCCATTGTGGCTGCGTGTGCTCAATCAGATAAGTAGGTTGTAGATGAGAAGAGGAGGTTTAGGCGCAGAAGTTTTTCCAAGTGTAGATTACAGTTGTAGAACGCGCGACCGTGCCACTCACCTTCACCTTCACCTTCACCTTGATGGGCATGTGGATGACTGGCCGACCGCACACCGCTACGTACGCGAGTCATTGTCGCGAGCTTGCTGCGTCGGAGCGATCTTTGAGAATGTGCTAAAGTTTTAGGACTCAATAGGTTTTGTTTAGCACATGGGGAAAGACTAACATTTCACCAGTAAAACGAGCGGAAAGAATGTTTGGCAGAAACGACATTAATGAGGAGGCAAAAGAAAGGGTATCTTATCGTACAGCCGCACAAAAGGAAACAAGACCTTACACGACCATCTCATCTCACTCACATCAGCCCGAAATCATTATCATCCATAGGTAGCGGCTCCACCATACTCAGCTCTCCAAACTCACTACTAACCTCCTCATCATCACTACTGTCATCATCATGGCCTGCAACCTCCGTCACCACAACAGCAGGTACACTTTTTGGTGTCACAGTAGTATCCAGAGACGGCGGCAAACCCAACGGATTCTTCAGCATTCCTTCCAGAGGCGGAGAGACTTTCTGGGATTCGAGATCCCGCATTGTGATCTTGTACTCCTCCTCTTCATCAGAGGAAGTGGGCTCGGTGAAGTTCGTGCGTTGCCGAGGTGCTGCGGCGGTGGGTACCATGTTCGAGGGGGTCTGACGCTGATGCGAGCGGGAGGCTATGGGGAAGGTGGATTGCCTGGGAGCGTTGGAAAGAAGGTCTTGCGTTTTGATGGCGCCAGATAACGGGTCTGTATCCTCAGATAGCGTGTTGCGGGACAATTGTTGCCTCTCCGGTGCGGGAGATGGCATTGTCATTTGTCTCCGCATTTGTGGCTGTTGAGCAGACCTTGATTGCGAGATCATTGGTCGTCGCAGTGGCGCCTGCTCACTAGTATTCTGGTTTGGCGAAGGTGTTGGTGGGCTGGTGTTCGATCGGCCTGGCACTACAACCATCTCCGTTGCACCTTGAGCCGACGGATCCGACTGGTGGCTCTCCTTCTTGTGCTTTTTGACATGCTCCCTGACCTGCTGCTTCTTCCTCTCAGCTAGCTCTAAAGCCCGCTCCTGTTCAGCGACCTTGTTGAAGTCGACATCGCCGAAACCAATCTTAGTTAGAATGGTGCCAACGAGGTAACGATATTTGTCGTGACCGTTGACAAGCTTACTCATGTCAGCGTTTTCGATACCGTATACGCCTTCCACATCTTGTAAGCCTGCAACGCCGAATGCGAGCTTTGTTGAGCGGTAGAGGAAGCCGAGAATGTAGTCTTCAGTACTATACACATTTACTACGCGGTCCGCGACCACTGAGCGTATTAGTCTCCAAGATTTACTGTCAGAAGGTGCTGGTGCTCCCATTAGAACCACGGACTCCACAAGGCCAAAGGCGTGCTGCTCAGCCAGTTCAATCAGACAAGAGTAGATCACCCTTGCTCCAATCGAATAGCCCATCAGAGTCACTGGGCGCTTTCCCTGTACGCCGTCAATCAGAGCATGGGCTAAAACCTTTCCGGCTTTGTCCGCTCGGGCGAGCGCCACGCTGAATGGGTTATCAAGAACACTTGCAACCTTGACAAGCCCCAATGGCCAGAGTCCAGCATAGAGCGCTCCGAGGAGGGTGCGACTGACGATGGTGTACGTGACACCGTCCCAAG
>Ga0247740_1000936_pt1 | contig 12955 bp, 12 predicted proteins | sample UWRJL148409B2_FD_180942 | JGI IMG/M metagenome (GOLD analysis project Ga0247740, IMG submission 180942) | Plant litter microbial communities from Arlington Agricultural Research Station in Wisconsin, United States - UWRJ-L148-409B-2 | ecosystem: Environmental > Terrestrial > Plant litter >...
AATTGTACATTGTACTTACTACAGTAACTTGCCTAACTGCTTTCCCGATAATGAAAACCGGCCACTTTACGGGCGCACATGGGCTTGGGGTACTGGTTTTAGTTTTATTGCCATTGGGCATGTACGCAAATTATATTAAGTTTTTTGGCAAAGCAGCCGAGTATTTTCAGGTGTCTATCATGTCAACCACTTTATTTCTATCATTTATACCCGCTATTGTTGAAACCTTAACCCCCTGCCAATAAGCCATCCAATTGCCGTCGGCCCAAATGATGTTATTATTAAAACGGGGCTGCTAACTTTGTTTTTATTATTTATCTTAGGCGTAGTCTATCAATTAAGGAAAATAAGAACTAGCCAAAAAGCAATAACCGCTGCCAATGGCACCATGTGTTAAGCTTCAAAGCTGGGTCTTCTATAACGTTGCCTATGAAAACAAGTTTTTTATCCATCTTTTTCGGAATTTTATTGAGAGGTGCGGGGGTTGCTTACAGCCAAACCGCACCCGCACCTGCCGTTGATGCCGCATTGAAAGTTCAGCGCCAAAAAATTGACAGCCTGGATAATGAGTTGCTGAAAATAATTGGCCTGCGGGAGCAGGTGGTAAAAGAAGTAGGTATTTACAAAGCAAAAAACAATATTCCGCCTTTGCAGGCAGCTCGTTTTCAGCAGGTGCTTGAAAAGAATATAGCTATTGGGAAACAATTAGGGCTATCGGCTGAATTTATTACCGAACTGATGAATGCCATCCATAAAGAAAGCTTACGCATAGAAGAACAGGTAAAAGCGCATAACTAGATTTATACTTAGCTCTTTCGCTTTGCAAAAAAATTAAGGTATACAGAAAGCACAAGGGCCGTCGCGAAGCACACAGCAATTAGCATATCAATAAAGTGTGTATTTGTATCGGTGCCTGTTAGGCGGTCGGCCCAATATTTTATAAATGAGTTGGGTAAATTACGTTCACCTAATTTCTCTTTAACCTGCCATTGCCAATCGGTAACCGGGCAATAGCCTATACCATACCAAATTCCTAAAATAAACCAGCAGCAAGCGGTTATCATCATTACAACAAAATTAGCCATTCTGGTTTTTTTCCAGGTCCAGCCAAAAAGGTTGAACCCAACAATAGCAACATGGCTAATTGTGAGGAAAACGTCCAATAATTGTAGTGCGCCCATTAATTAAAAAACAATAATCACGAAAAGTAATACAACATCAGCTAAAGCAAATAAAGTATTAAGCTATTTACAAATAAATTAACGATTTGCCCGCATGGTTTTTTAACTTGTGGGCATGAAATTAACTGATATTATACTCCGATTAACTGCCGGAAGCAAAGCTACTACCTTTGTTTTCGGCGCAGTGTTATTAAGCAGCACCGCGCTTGCACAACCCGCAGGCAACGCCGTTATTGATGCGATAATGAAAGAAGGCACCCAAAACTCGCAACTAGAAAAGCTGGGGCATGAGTTGATGGACGGCGTGGGCCCACGGCTTGTTGGCACTCCTCAAATGCAACAGGCGCATAACTGGGCTGTTGCCAAATATACTGACTGGGGTATTACAGCCCGTAATGAGAAATGGGGAACCTGGCGGGGCTGGGAACGTGGAATATCACACATAGATATGATAGCTCCCCGTGTAAAATCTCTGGAAGGTACGCAACTGGCATGGAGCCCAGGAATGGGTAAAAAAACGGCTACAGCGCAAACAATTATATTACCAGACCTTGCAGACTCTACAGCTTTTAAAAACTGGCTACCAAGTGTAAAAGGCAAATTTGTTATGATATCGGCTTGCCAGCCTACCGGGCGCGACGAAAACAATTTAAAAACGTATGCCCTTCCATCTACTTACACTAAAATTAAAGCAGAACGAGATACTTTAACAAAAGCCTGGGCGGCCCGTATCAGGAAAACGGGCTTAAATGCCCGCACTTTGCCTCTAGCTTTAGAAAAAGCGGGCGCCTTAGGCATTCTGACCAATAATTGGTCGGCGGGCTTTGGTGTAGATAAAATTTTTAGCGCCTACACAAAAAAGATCCCCACGGTTGACATTGGCCTGGAAGATTATACACTTGTTTACCGTTTAACGGAAGGCGGAACTGCCCCAACGCTAAATATCCATACTGAATCAAAGGAACTTGGCGAGGTACCTACATTTAATACCATAGCAGAGATAAGGGGTACTGAAAAACCCAACGAATACGTTATGCTCTCTGCTCACTTCGACTCGTGGGACGGCGGAACGGGTGCTACAGATAACGGTACCGGAACGCTTACAATGATGGAAGCAATGCGGATATTAAAGAAAGTATATCCAAATCCTAAACGCACAATATTGGTTGGCCATTGGGGAAGCGAAGAGCAAGGCTTGAATGGTTCGCGCGCGTTTGTTGAAGGTCATCCGGAAATTGTGGCAAATTTGCAGGCTTTGTTCAACCAGGATAATGGCACAGGAAGGGTGACCAGCCTTGCAGGGCAGGGTTTTGTTGAACCTAAAGATTATTTAACCCGCTGGTTGAACGCAGTGCCTGATACGATCAAGAATAGGATAAAAACAAGCTTTCCGGGGCAGCCTGGCAGCGGAGGATCAGATTTTGCATCGTTTGTTGCGGTGGGCGCACCCGGTTTTTCCATCAGCTCATTAAGCTGGGATTACAGCACTTATACCTGGCATACCAACCGCGATACTTACGACAAGATTATATTTGACGATGTGCGCAATAACGCCTTGCTGGCAGCTATTTTAGCTTACATGGCCAGCGAAGACCCTGCCAAAACCATTAACACCAAAACACCGGGAATTAAATGGCCCGCGCAAACCAAAGCTACCCGCCGGGGTGGTTTTGATTGATACATAATATAATTGATATAAAAGGCCATCCATAAAAAGATGGCTTTTTATGTTACTTCTGGTTTGTAACTAATAGCCTTGCGATTTATGAGTTCAACCAAAAGCAGGTTGGGTACCCAACTGGCAAATGCTATAATTATATAATTATTCTCAAAACCAACTCCGTTAAAAAAAAAAGTAAATAAAAATATATAAAAACGCAATGTTACGGCCGCAAAAGCCAACGCGTAACTTCTGCGCATCATTTTTATATGATTACCTATGTCGCCTCGTTTTATGTAGATCCATGCTGCCAGGGTAAACACAACCCATAGCGTATTTTGAATAAAAAATGAGATGGCCACCCATTTACCCCGGTTAATAAATATGGTCATTACATAGGCACCCGGAGCTGAAAAGAATAGTGCGCCGAAAACGTAGATCTTGCCTAAAATTTTATGAAGCGGCCGGTTGTTATATACGCTTTTAATGAATTGAAAAAAACCAACTATTAAAATTATGCTACTGCCAATTATATGTAGATAAAATGCGGGCAAATACCATCCCGTTTTAACAGCTAATTGTTTGATCCGCAGAAATTCGCTATCATTTTTTAAATCGTAATACTGCAAAAAGGTGCCGACACTCAAAATAATCATCCAAAAAAATGCAAACAACCAAAGTACTTTAACTACAGCCTTCATTGCGCTGCCAGGGTTGTTGTTTTTTTTGCCTTCAGTTGTTGATCTATAAAGTTGATGTTGTATTTATCTATAGCAGTTAATGAGTCTGTTACGTTTTGGCTATAAACAATTTTTCCATCATCACGATTATATCTTCCATTGAACTCCATCAATTCCGCCCATCTTTTATCCTTAAACTCATAACCATAATCTGCATATATTTCATTCTTCATGTACATAAGCATTTCTGGTGTGATTTTATCTATACGATTTATGGCCCGACGATCTTTACTAACATATTTTTCCAGTACGTAGCAACCGCTTAAGTAATTATCATCCATTTTTACAAATTTGGTAAATGCAAAAGTCCTGGACATGGGAGACTGCACTAAATTATTGTTCTTTATCGTCACATAGTGATAATATGGTCCGCCGGTTAAAATCTGCAATGTATCATACAGTTCAACGTAAAGAACTGATCCAATTTTCACTTCGAAAAGCGTGTCGTTTAGAGCTTTAACACTGTTAATATCGCATGCACCTTTTAAAGATTCTCCCCCCATCTCGCTGAAATCAGTTGGAAAATCGGTCGCATATACTCTATTTCGTTTATTGTCTACAATAACAACGTTTTTGCGGTCATAAAACTCAGCCCTGCCCCCTAAAAAGTAATCCCTGATAGAATAAAACACCGTCTGAAACCAGCTTTGTTCTTGTGAATCAGTTGCGTTACTATGGATAAGCGTTTTATTTGCAATATAATTTTCGCTTACATCATAATACTGCACCTGCTTACGCAATGGGTTTTTAAATGTCTTGTAAATGGGCAACAAGTTCAGATCAACCATGTACGACGGTGGTAAATAAATACTGCCGTGCTGTTCGCGCGAATTAAACTCTATAATACTGCTTAAATCCCCGCCCTTCATGCTAAATGATCCGGTCTTCTTTAGAGTTGGCAGTATTTCAGCAATTTTCATATCCGTTTTCTCTGATAATGTAAAATCGTTTTTTAGCCAGTAAAAATCATCGCCTGTTCTTAACGCTGCTATATTACCGCCTTGTCCTTCCAACGGAAATATCTGATCATAAATAACAGGTAAAACCATCTTTCCGCTTAGGTCGTAAAAGCCTTTCTTTTTATTTTTTTGCACTTCTATCATGCCTGGGAAAGATGCACCTATTTGCCCCACCAGATCAAACTCAACCGGTATTATTAAATTAAGAGCCGGCCCAACCAAACCCATTTTATATTTTTTGGCGGTATCGCGCAGCATATCATATTCGTCCCATTCCCCGTTAACTACGTAGAAATAAGTTTTGTCTTGTATGTGCGAAAACCAAACAACACTGTCAAACTTTGCCCACAGTTGTTTAGCCTTAACAAACGCTACTAATGTCCGTGGATCATATATATCCTCATCACTTAAAGTCTTACCACGGACAAAATTTTCGTATGCTATAAAATCGGTAAGAAATTGCCTCGCATCCGCTTGCATGATCTTATATTCCCCGTTATCAGATTTTACAATCTTAAGTATCAAACTAGAGAACTTTGTTTCCAACTTGTCGTGACTAAAAAAAACGGGTATAGTTGCTGTTATAGCGCCGTTATCAGATATTTCGATAGTACTTTCATTCAATGTAAATGCTATATCTGCTAAAGGTTTGGATTTGCCATTAACACCGGTTTTACCTGCCAACAAATTTACCAACCGCTCAACGGCTTTATTATTTCCATTTGCTTCAAAACTATTAAAAAGGGAATCGGTTTGTCCTGCGGCTGCGTAGTTGCTAAATTTGCTTAGAAATTGCCTAACGCCATCTTCATCAGAACTTTTGTTAGTGGATCTTCCGTATAAGATAAATAAAACGGTAGCAACCAAAATAACAAAAACAGAGGCGGTAATTATAACAGGTTTAGTATTCATAACAACGGTTAAGAGCCCTAATTTAATTATATTATTAATATAGACTCATTGCTCCGCGGATTTTAATCTATTTTATCGCCGACAGTTTATAAATCTTACCGTCCTGGTGATTTAAAATATATAAGCCGTTTTTACTGTCTTCGCCAAAAGAAGATAGGGTAGATACTCTGGTTTGTGCAATTAAAACATTACTAACTGCTTTTTTTCCGGCGTAAGTTAGTGCCCAGATGTTGCCTGTGGTATAATCGCCGTAAATATACTTTCCGGTTAAACCCGGCAGGTTTTTATCGCGGCAAACAAAGCCACCGGTAATGCTGGTGCCAAGGCTTCTCCCATAGCTCCATATAGGTAAAGCCAAATCAGATTTGTCGCAGTTGCCAGAACGGTAGCAGTCTTCGGCTTCCATAATATTCCACCCGTAGTTGCCACCTTTTTCTATAATATCTACTTCTTCCGTTAGGTTCTGTCCAACATCCCCGGCCCAAAGTAAACCTGTTGTACGGTCAAAATTAAAGCGCCAGGGGTTCCGCATACCGTAGGCGTATATTTCTTCTTTAAATCCTTGATTATTACCATTAAAAGGATTGTCTGCAGGTATGGCGTATTTCTTTCCGGCTTCGGTGTTATCTACATCAATTCTCAGAATCTTACCTAACAAAGCTTTCTTGTTTTGCCCGTTACCATGCGGATCGCCCCAACTGCCACCATCACCTGCCGAGACATACAGGTAGTTATCATTCCCAAACGCCACCTTACCCCCATTATGATTGTCATAAGGCTGTTCGTAGGTAAGCAATATCTCTTCGCTTTTTGGGTCGGCCACATTCGGGTTGGTTGCCGATAACTTAAACCGGGCTACAACCGTACTTAATGATGGGTTTCTGCGGGTGTAATTTACATAAATGTAGCCAGTGCGCTTATAATCCGGGTGAAATGCCAATCCTAATAATCCCATCTCGCCACCGCTGCTAACCCTGTCGCTTATATCCAAAAATACTGCCGCGGTTTTAACGTCCGCTTTATTCAAAAACTGTTTAATAATTCCTTTTTGCTCAACAATAAATATTCTGTCGGTGCCATCATTTGGGCTGGTTAACTCAACCGGGCTGTAAAAAACAGGCAAGTTGATAAACGCCGCAACTACATCATATGCCCCGGCTGCAGCATTTTGATTCTTGCCTGATGACTCATCAGTTGTAGTGCAGTTGATTAAAAAGCCTGCTATAACCACAAATAAAGGCGCTAAGTATATTTTAAAGTACTTCATATAGATGTTTTAAGCGTATTTCTAGTAATATTTTGTCGGTGATTAAATAAGCTGCGATTGATAAAGCAGAATAGCATTTTTTGTTTTTTCTTTGTGCTGTATAAGAACGATCAAATAAAAGCACGTTATTTTAAATTATAATGCTTAAAGTTAGCGATTTATATATCTATCCCATAAAGTCATTACGAGGCATAAAAGTAAACCATGCCGAAGTAACCGACCGTGGTTTTAAACACGACCGCCGCTGGATGCTTGTCGATGATAATAATCGTTTTATTTCGCAGCGGGAAGTCGCACGGATGGCTTTGCTGAAAGTGGCAATTGAGGACGATGGCCTGAAGGTAAGCTTTAACGAAACATCAGTTACAATACCCTTTCGGGTTGAAAATAAAGTCTTTGTACAGGTAACAATTTGGGACGATAGCTGCAAAGCACAGTTGATTGACACAACAATTGATCAATGGTTTACAGATGTTTTGGGAAAGAGGTGTCGACTGGTTTACATGCCTGATAAATCATTAAGAGAGACCGACCCTAAGTATACTCCTGACGGGTACATTACATCTTTTGCGGATGCTTATCCGTTCTTATTGATCAGCCAGGCATCACTAAATAATTTAAATTCTCGCATGGATATAGAGTTGCATATGGACAGGTTCAGGCCGAATATAGTTATAGAAGGCAGCTCACCCTACCAGGAAGATACAATGAACCAATTGGCAATTAATGGCGTTAATTTTTCAGGGGTTAAACTATGTGCGCGTTGCAACATTCCCACTATTGATCAGCAAACCGCCAAAGCCGGAAAAGAACCTTCAAAAACAATGGCAAAGTATCGTTTAAAGAATAATAAAATATACTTCGGTCAGAATTTAATTTCATCAGGAACAGGCTTAATTTCCATTGGAGATAATGTGGATGTTTTGTCAACGCACACAGAGGAACGTTTTATTATTTAGCCAACGTTTATATGAAACCACTTATAACCATTGAATATTGCCCAAAATGCCACTGGCTGTTACGTGCTGCCTACATGGCTCAGGAGTTATTAACCACTTTTGAAGATGATCTGCAAGGCATTACATTGGTACCGAGCCAAGTATCGGGCAGGTATACCATAAGCATAGATAATGCCGTTCTTTTTGACAGAAAACGCGAGGGGCGCTTCCCCGAGATCAAAGAATTGAAACAGCTGGTGCGCGATGTTGTGCACCCGGGTAAAAATTTAGGACATTCAGAAAAGCATGTGCAGTAAAGTATAGTAAATAGGTGTCTTTTATTGGTTTACAATTCTTTATTATATTTGCTGTCATTAACTGAAAAAAATGCTATCAAAAAAAACCAAATATGCCATTAAGGCATTAGTTATTCTAGGCAAGAATATGGATCAGCCGCCTATGCAGATCTCTAAAATAGCAGAGCTTGAAAAGATCCCTAAAAAGTTTCTTGAACAGATTCTGCTTGATATGCGCAACGCCGGTTTTTTATACAGCAAAAAGGGTGCAGGTGGTGGTTATGCGCTAAACAAAGATCCTAAAGACATTTACCTCGTTAGCATTATGCGCATTACTGATGGCCCTATTGCCATGGTACCATGTGCCAGCCTTAACTTCTACCACCGTTGTGATGAATGCCACCAGGAAGTAAGCTGTGGCATACGTGATGTATTTATTGAGGTACGTGACGCTACACTTAAAATACTTACCGAAACAAGCATTGCCGATGTGATAGCCCGCGAAAGCCATCTTATAATTTAAATCTCATTTTTAAGTAACAAAATAGCTTTTTTAACGTAAATTCTACTTATTCCGTATACTATATCTATCTTTGGATAACAAAAAGGTATAGAAACTGTAGCTTAATTAACTGATTAAAGCTATATTTAGTTACTACAATGACATACACCCTCCGATACTACTAAGGAGATTTTACTAAATAAAATAACGCCATATGCAAAGCTTCAGAACAGAACTGGAGAATCCAATTGTCGAAAAGGACATTATCGATCTTGAAAAGAAAATAAGGGCTTTTCGGGAAGGTACAATAAATGATGAAAAGTTCAGAAGCCTGCGCCTGGCCAGAGGTATCTACGGTCAGCGCCAGCCGGGCGTTCAGATGATACGCATTAAACTCCCTTTCGGAAAGGTAACTTTTAAACAATTACTGCGCATAGCCGATGTGTCTGACGAGTATGCAAGCAGCAATTTGCATATAACAACCCGTCAGGATATACAAATACATTACGTTAGTTTAGACAGAACCCCGCAACTTTGGGCCGACCTTGAAAGGGATGATGTTACTTTGCGCGAAGCCTGTGGCAATACAGTACGTAATGTTACCGCCTCTCCTACTGCCGGTATTGATCCGAATGAGTTGTTTGATGTTTCGCCATATGCACAAGGGGTTTTTGAGTATTTATTGCGTAACCCGGTAAACCAGGACATGCCGCGCAAATTTAAAATTGCGTTTTCATCCACAGATGAAGACACAGCGTTTTCCTTTGCGCATGATTTGGGTTTTATTCCGAAGATAAACAGCAACGGCGAGCGGGGTTTTAAAGTAATGCTTGGCGGTGGCTTAGGCGCGCAGCCAATTTTAGCTTTTATTGTAGATGAGTTTTTGCCCGAAGATCAACTGGTGCCTTATATTGAATCTACTTTACGCGTATTTGATCGTTACGGCGAGCGCAACAACCGCAACAAGGCCCGGTTTAAGTACATCATTCAAAAATTTGGCATCGATGAGGTTCTGGAACTTATCAAAACAGAAAGAACCGCTAACAAAGTAAAATCATATAAAATTGATATCAATAATGTACCGGTGCCTGCCCTGCCTCAGCCAATTGAGTTTGGCGATGTAACTATTAGTAATCCGCTGGGTTATGAGCAGTGGCTGGCAACAAACATATTTGAGCAAAAGCAAAAAGGGTATTATGGTGTGTACATTAAAGTATTAACCGGTGATATCCCGACAGATCAGGCCCGTAAACTGGTTGCCTTATTACAACCACTGGTAGCGGATGAAATACGATTTACGCAAAACCAGGGATTGATGTTGAAATATGTGCGCAGGGAAGCATTCCCAACGCTATACAATGGCCTGGCCGAATTAGGTTTAGCAGCGCCGGGTTTTGACAGCGTTGCCGATGTTACAACTTGCCCCGGTACTGATACATGTAATCTGGGCATATCAAACAGCATGACTTTTGCACGTGTATTGGAAGACCTTATATATAACGAATATGAGGATCTGATCTATAATCGTGATATTAAAATAAAGATAAGCGGCTGCATGAATTCATGCGGACAACATAGCATGGCGCACATTGGCTTTCACGGCAGTTCGTTAAAAGCGGGTGCAAAAGTGTTACCGTCAATGCAGGTTATGCTGGGCGGTGGTGTAGTTGGCGATGGCGTTGGCCGTGCCGGCGACAGGGTGATAAAGATACCCGCTAAACGTGCTACCAACGTTTTAAGAATGTTATTAGACGATTACAAAACCAATTCAATAGAGAACGAGGTTTTTCATAACTATTATGACAGGCAGGGTAAAGACTATTTTTACCAGATGCTAAAACCGCTGGCTGATCTGACCACTTTAACCGACGAAGATTTTGTTGACTGGGGCCATGTAGAAAACTACGAAAAAGCAATTGGTGTTGGCGAATGTGCCGGGGTGGTGATTGATTTGGTGGCTACTCTGCTGTTTGAGTCTGACGAGAAATTAGGTTGGGCAAATGAATCATATAATGCAGGTGCATGGGCTGACGCAATTTATCACTCTTACAATGTATTTATAAATTCAGCTAAAGCTTTGCTTTTAGATAAAGGCATCAATAGCAGTACACAAACGGGCATTATAAAAGAGTTTGATGCACAATACATAAATACAAGCGAAATGGAACTGCCCGGTACTTTTAACGATCTGGTTTTGCAGATCAACAAAAACGAGCCGTCTGAGGAGTTTGCTACTGCCTATAAGTCGCAGGCAACAGCATTCCTTGAAGCAGTTAAAACCAAACGCGAGGCGGTGCTTCAATCGTAATAAAAACAATGGCGTCAACTAACACCACGGGTCAAAGCGAAGAAAATACAGGCAACCAGTTGTTCCCGGTGTTTCTTAAACTGAACGAGTTGCATACGGTGTTAATTGGTGCCGGAAATGTGGGTTTAGAAAAGCTGACAGCTATCCTTAACAACAGTAACAATGCTAAGGTTACAGTAGTTGCCAGGGAGGTTTTGCAGGAAGTATATCTGTTAAGTGAGCACTTTGTCGGCATAACCATCCTTCAAAAAACATTTGAACCCACTGACCTGGACATTGCTGATATTGTAGTAGCTGCTACTGATGACAGCGAATTAAACAAGCAGATAAGGCAGGCCGCAAAGCAACGCAAATTGCTTATAAACGTTGCCGACAAACCTGATTTGTGCGATTTCTATTTAGGATCAGTAGTTAAAAAAGGCGATTTGAAATTGGGCATATCAACCAACGGAAAATCGCCAACGGTAGCAAAGCGCATTAAAGAGGTGCTAAACACGGCACTACCCGATGATTTGGATATTACCTTGCAGCAGTTAAATGATCTGCGCAACACCCTGACGGGAGATTTTGCATATAAGGTAAAAGAATTAAACAGAATAACAGCGATGTTATCAATAAGCAATGACGACAAGGAGCAAGACACTCCCCTCTCCGAAACGCTTAATAAAGATTAATATAGAGAGATTTACAAAAGATGGATCTGTTTAGCGAAGAAATAAAATTATTAACATCGGGCATGGGTCCGGTTGAAGCATTAACGGCGTTGGCCAACCGCTTTGCGGGTAAGGTTATTTTTTCCAGTAGTTTTGGTTGGGAAGATCAGGCAATCTCTCATATGATATTTGAAAACAACCTGGATATAAAGGTTTTTACTTTAGAAACCGGCAGGCTGTTCCCTGAGACTTACTATGTATGGAACCGCACTATGGAAAGATATGGCAAAACCATACACGCTTACTATCCGCAGCACCAATTGGTTGAAGAAATGGTGACCGCAAAAGGCCCGAGCAGTTTTTATGAATCGGTTGAGAACCGTAAAGAGTGCTGTTATATACGCAAAATAGAACCCCTTAAACGTGCTTTACAAGGCAATGATGTTTGGATAACTGGCATAAGAGCTGAGCAATCTGCAAACCGCCAGTTTATGGATGATGTGGAATGGGATGAGTCCAACGACATAGTTAAGTTTCACCCCATATTTAGCTGGACCTTAGACGAAGTTAAAGCCTACATCAAAGCCAACAACATCCCTTACAATCCGCTACACGATAAAGGTTTCCCGAGCATAGGCTGCATGCCGTGCACACGTGCCGTAGCAGAGGGTGAAGATTTCCGCGCCGGACGCTGGTGGTGGGAAGATCAATCTAAAAAAGAATGTGGCCTGCATGATGTTAGTGCAGGTAGTGCCGATGATGTGCTAACACAGAAATAAGTCTTAAATTGCTTCTCTTCCTGATACAGGTTGATGAAGCAATTTCCTTTCCAGCTCCCTTCTTCTTCAATTTCTTGTAACAAAATTGTTGTTGTTAATTGCATGGCTAATATCTACTTTTAGCATAACCGATTATACAACATCATGGATAAAAACAAATTTAACCTATCCGGCAGGCGCGAATTTCTTGCTGGTGTCGGTGTGCTGGCGGGCGCGTCAATCGTTACGGGTTTGCCTGGTGTCAGCTTCGCCAAAAAATTTGGGGCTGCCCCCGCTACCTTTACCGTAAAGCAGGTTATTGACATTGCCCTAAGCGAAACGCCCGGTGCACCCTTAGCCAAAACTGTAGACCAGATACGGGCGGGCAGTTTAGACCAACAGGTTACGGGCATAGTTACCACCACCTTCCCTACTATTGATGTTATTAACAAGGCCATTAAGGCGGGTGCCAACATGATCATCAGTCATGAGGCTGCGTTTTATAATAACGACGATAACCTGTCCCGCGTCAAAGACGATGATATCATCAAATACAAAACAGAATTACTGGAGAAGAACAAGATAGCCATTTGGCGCTTTCACGACAGCTGGCACGCCCACCAGCCCGACGGCATAACCTGGGGAACTCTGGTTAAGTTAGGTTGGGAGAAATATTACAATCCTGCTAAGCCGCGTATTATCAGCCTGCCCGCTCCTATTACTTTACAGCAGGCCGTGGCGCTTACCAAAACAAAGTTGGGTGCCCCACAAGTGCGTGTTA
>Ga0247740_1000938_pt1 | contig 12940 bp, 12 predicted proteins | sample UWRJL148409B2_FD_180942 | JGI IMG/M metagenome (GOLD analysis project Ga0247740, IMG submission 180942) | Plant litter microbial communities from Arlington Agricultural Research Station in Wisconsin, United States - UWRJ-L148-409B-2 | ecosystem: Environmental > Terrestrial > Plant litter >...
ACAACGAGACGCCTGAAGTACCGGACGGCGACATACTTATCCACGCAGGCGATCTTACGCAAAACGGTACCTTCGCCGAGCTTCAAGCGCAATTATCCTGGCTAGCAAAGCTACCACATCAGCATAAGATCGTGATTGCTGGAAACCACGACCTTCTTCTCGACGCGACCTTTTCGGTGAAGAACGGCCCCAGCCACGGCATTGAACCTGGAACCCATCATACCAAGGACGAGCTAAGCTGGGGAGATATCATATATCTCAGCTCGGAATTCACAACCCTCCGCATCCGAGAACGAACACTCAAAGTCTTCGGTTGTCCCTTGACACATAAATACGGGAACTGGGCCTTCCAGCACCCTCCTACCAAAGATATCTGGGCAAACATAATCCCTAGCGGAACTGACATCGTCGTCACCCACGGTCCCGCAAAAGGCCACCTTGACAACGACGCAGCAGGCTGTCCGCATCTTATCCGTGAGCTCTGGCGTGTGAAGCCACGGCTCGCTGTCTGGGGCCATATGCATCATGGGAGGGGAAAAGAGACTGTTCTCTGGGATGCGGTGCAAAACATGTATGATACTGCTGTTGGGACGAAGGCCGGGGGTATTGCTGTGTTTGAGTTTGGCGTGTTGGTTTGGATTTGGCGGTGGTTGATGTGGTTAGTGTTTGGGTGGAAGATGATGGGAAGGGGAGTGTTTGTTAATGCGGCTATCGTGGGGCATTGGGGTGTTGAAGTGGGAACGGTGGTGGAGATATAGGGACAAACTCCGCAAGCATGAAGATTCGGACTATCTAAAGTGGAGATCCTTCATACTAATCGAAAGACCTGTTCTTTGAACTCATCTCCGGAGCCGAATACCTCTCCATCCATAAGCCCATGAACATAAGCCCCACCAATAGGACGATATAGCACATTTCCCCCAGGATCCTCTCCCACCGGCCTCAACACCATCGGTGTTTTCGCACCGTTCAAAATCGCAACTACATCTCCCTTTAGCGTAAGCGGATGCGTAAGTACATAAAGGCCATCAACCGAGGTTTGAAATCGCCAGCCCTTCAAGATAAGTTTTGAAAGTATTTCAAGACTTCGAAGCCGGGGAAATCCATTGTCACCGACCTCCTGGGCAACGGCTTTCTGGATTATGATGTGATCGTGAGCGATATCTTCCGCAGTGAGTCGCTCTGTTGGATACCCTTTGCAGTCTGCCGCTAATGTTCGCCAAAACGCTTGTAATTGGTCTTCGCCTGTGCGATATGGAAGCGCTGTGTTGTGATCCGACTTGTTCATCTTTAAGTTCTGTTGGTACCAGTCTAGTACTAACGCTTGCAAACTGGGTTCGGGTGCGACACTAGCAAACCCCTTAGAAACGTTGAGATGTCCAAGAAGGAAGCCGTTCAGTAGAAGTGTGCCAGGCTCTTCTACAACACAAGGTACTGCGCAGGTCGCTTGTCCAGGCGCGTAAATCTCCCGCTGGGCAAAGAGGAAATCTGCTTTCAACGGATTGCTAAAATCAGGCACCCACTCTGGCAGCCCCTCTAGATGTCTTACAGTCCTTGCACTCGGGCGTAGCCAGGGACTTTGGCATATAATATCGAGATTGGCGGAGGAGTTGATGAGAGCCAGCGCGACTTCAGTGTAAGTCTCTCCCACACTCTTCGTATAATCTGCCTTCACACCGAGCGTATCCGACATCAAACCCAGTAGGCCATAAACCTTATCTCGCGGATCCGTTGAAACAGCTTCTTGAAACCGTGCCAGAACGTCAAGCATGGTGACTCTCTCGCCTCTGGACACGGCTTCACGTTGGTTCGTTATAACTTTAGCCGAGCCGAAAAGGTACGTCCATGATTTGTAAGACGTATGGCTGAAAGGCAAATGGAAAGCATCCGTGTAGTACCGCCCGCCGCGCAATATACCTTCCACCAAATCCCAGTCCAGTGTCTCTTTTCCGCATGTGAGGATTACTTTCGGCGCGCAGGCCACTTCCTGCTTGATCCAGATACGCTTCCAGACGGTGTCTTGCATCAGCAGACCCGAGATTGCTCTTTTATCGGAATAATTGAGATACCATCTTTTTTGCGGGGCTACCATCTGGTGATCCAGGCGACCTCCGCTGCTAGTCTTGTTCCCAAGCTGGCTCTGTATGCTTAACGCATCTTCCTCCAATTTACCGCTCCTCCACCCCAAACTCTCGATCTGCTCTAACTTGAAACCCTCGAGCCTCTTGATAATATCCATCCCCCGGGTATACCGCCGATTCTCCGCCCCAAGCCACACAACATCCGATTCGCAATTACCATAAATCTCCCTCATATGCCCGACTTGCTCCCTTCTCTCCGCCAGATCCCGCTGATTTATACATACGGAATCAACCCACAATGTACGTTCTTTCTCGGGCAGACGAAGATGTCGCAATGCGCTCTCCAGGTTGGGTGTGATCATGAACTGTTCGCCGTCCAGCACAATCTGCTTGTTGAAAACCGGCTCACCCCATACGTATGAAAGGGCTTCGTATGGCTTGCATGATCCAATAATGGCATTTTCTAGGCGGCATTCGATCTCGGAGTCTAAGGTGGGAGATGATAGTAGTATCATAAGCCGAAATTCGGAGTCGATTGTGAGACGACGGTGGGCCTGTGAAAGAGGTATGGGCTCTGGCTGTATCGTGATCTGGGGCATGGTTATGGCGATGCAGTATCTCCTGAGCTGTTAGTGAAATATAGAGTGAATGTATTAAGGTGTAAGACTGGCGAGTCCTCAGATTGGGAGGTGCCAAGCAGGCAACATCTAGCGGATATTAATAGATCTAGGCGCTTAGACCTACTTCCTTCCTGAGCTTCTCCGTGAGTAGGTAAGAGAATGCCATAACGCCGTAATTGTAAGACCGTCAAGATACTACATCCCTCTTTGCCCCATCATGTGTTGGTTTTCACGGCCGAAAAGAAAAATTTCGAAATGAACACTACTCTTCACTGTCGTCTAGTAAAGTGCTTTGATGCATCCGCTCCATATGTCTCATGTAGTGATCCTTCCTGGAGAACCCTTGCTGACTTCTCTTGCACCATAAGTATTTGCATCTAAAACGATTGGCGCGCTCGGAGCTATCGACGTCCTTGCGGTGTTGACGAGTTGCGAGATGTCGTTCTAGGTCGTTCCGTGAACCGAATACACGCGTACAGGGATGATACGGACAGCGGAAGCGGCGTTTACGTGGCTGTGTATATGCAAGCGGGTGGTCCTTTCTAAACACCTTTAGAATCTGCGGACGGTAACGAAGGTGCATGTTATGACACCACTCACTCTTTCCGTGTGTTTATGTTTTGCGTGGTGCTTGGCCCTTGATCCAAAGATAGAGCCGGTGAATCTAAGACGCTGGAGCTTTCTAACCGGACATTCATACCACTGCTGGGAGAAGACGCATTTGGCGAAGCGTGGTCAGAGTTAAGATGGAAAGCGAAATCGGTTGTATCGGGCTGAAAGGCAAAAGTGGGATCGACAGGGAAAGCCGCTCCGTGGATGATACTTCCAGTCCAGTTCTCGTCAATAACAGAGAGCCGTGGCAGTTCCCTACTCATGGTAGATAGAAGAGGGTCCTGTAGCTCCAAATGGTCGAAAGGTGGTGTGCTTGACTGCCAGGGATATAGAGGGTACGCGGGATGGTGACCAACCCCGCTGGAGCTGAGAGATAGGCGTGTCTGTCATCATTAGACCTAGTTTATCTCATGATGTGGCAAACTAGAGTACCGTATCGACTACCATTGGACTTCCTGTATCATATGATGAGAGAGATGCTGCTGACATGTTGAAGGACAGCGGAATGGTTGGTTGGTAAGGTAGAGCATGTAAGATGCCATGTCGGTATGCACAATCACAATGCGGCACTGTGGAGATGTATTGAGGCTGAGCCTTTTGGTCGTCCTAGAGTTTCTAGGATTCAGCCTATGGTCCAAGGAAGCCGGAGATTAATTGCGGAAGATGCGATCGTGGCAATGGGGAATGTATCGTGGGTATGGATTCTATATCCAACCGTCCGGATAGTCCAGTGGGATGGTCGCTTATTCGCCTACACCTTTCAAGCTGGAGGAATATATAAAAAGGACTTACTAAGAGTTTGTGTACCAGAGTCTTGACCTAGCGTGCAATGCTCGGCAAGTTCTAGAAGGTTCATTGCGCAGCTAAGAACGAGGAGTCAGCAATAGAGACAATAAAACTCTATGGTATCTGAGGGCGTGTTTAATGGAAAGAATTAATACCAATTCACAACCTCACCCGCAGGGAGGCGTTCTAGTTTCGGGAGATTCTGTGTGAGGACCATCTGCCAAGACTGTGTCGCAGTCAAATAGCAAAATGCGAGTGCACTAATTGTAAATTGCGAGGCGGCACTTTTCAAAGGGCAGAAAATTTCCGCGAAAGGTCCGATGTATGAAGACCTTCAATCCACGAAAAGATCCGATCAAGGGGCCGGTCAACGAAAAGATCCAGTCCGCGAGAAGTTGTAGTCCATAAGTGCCCGGTCCAGTCATATTATACTTACCGAAAGTTTCACAGATTCGATGAACTGCGCAGACCTCGCAAGCGGCCAAGACGCCGTGCTTGGGCCGAAAGATGGTTGGATTTCCTCCGCGCTTGCAATCCACCCTATTCCTACGTCGCCGGTGATGTCTGACCAAAGGCTTCGTAATTCCGAATTCGTTTCCAAGGTGGTGTGCCCGAGTACTTCCGCTGCAGGGGTCCCGTCCATATCGAGGCAGTATACCGAGGTGTACTTGCACTTGGCACTGGAGGTATTTTGGCAAGCAGTCCGTTTCCATAAGTCAACACACGCTAAGGGTCGGGTCGGCGTTGCTCACTTGCTCAACTTAGGCTAGCTCCCGTGACTAAAACGTGTGGGGTATGTACCAGAAGTAGGAGGCTATGATGCACCTAAATGTGACCGTTGATCGCGTAGAGAGGATAGCGACGAAAGTAAACGACGAGAGACTGAAGATAAAGATTGGTTGCTGTTGATCGGAATCATGCCATGAGGGATTTGCGAAAAGGGCGGCCTAAGATATACCTGTTTGGCCAACATCAGCCTTGTGCCAAGCGATTTCAGGGCACAAAAGGCATACGATAAGCGCTCCAATAGCAATCAGTTCCACGCACACCACGGCACATATCGCCACTTGTCAGTATCAAGAGAACAGTCGCATAGACGCGTGGGGCATAGGAGCTTGGTTCCTCGCATTAAGGGCGAATTTGCCCCGCCGATTGACCTCGCAGAAGGTTTCGCCGTAGCGGGCAAGGCAGTCATGACCTGGCCTTGGAACGATAGCAAGCTAACCGAGTTACTGGAGCGCGGCACGATAGAATTCGTGGGGTGCGCATTAAACCTACGGTCCGAAGCTATAGAAATCAGAGCTTGCCAGCGCGTTCCTCTCCCTCCGGGACAATGGTAGACTCACGCTGCACTCATGGCCATCAACCATCCCGCAGTCCGCGTCCTTTTTCGCGTGCATCGTTCAATTTATTCTGTTGTGCGAAATCTTCGGAGCAAGATAAGTGTAAAGCCACTGCGGGATATGAAATCTAGAGTAACTCCGATTCGCAATGTGATGGATCGGACATAAAGGTCAGCGTGTGAGTAGTGAGGACATGGAACGACTGGGTGCAGAAGCGCTGTGCGGGGTTACTGATAAAAAGAAGGTCCATGGAACGATGCTGTTGGAATATGATTGATACCAGGATCATTTACCATTCCCCACCTTTCCCTTCTCCCTCACTGTCCTCGCAATCTCATTTCCCACATCGTGCTCAAGCGCCTCGAACCCAGCTATTACGCCTTCCTGATCACCAACACCCATCTCCTGACTCATCTTGAACTTGCCCCCAATATCCGTAATTTCAATCTGCACACCAATGATGGCTTTCTTTAACAACTCCACATACGAGACAGGCGCATCTTCAACCTGCCATGGCTTCTCTTTATACCCCATAATATCGACCTCAGACTGCATCGATAAATCTCGAATCTGTTTATTGAGATAAGTAGCCGTAGCAGTAGACTTGGTGTCATGGAAGATCGTTGCGCGACCGTAGACCTGAACTGCGGAGTAGTTCCACGTAGGCACCACCTTTCCCGTTGCTGGTTTGGTTTCGCGGTAGAATTTGGGTGTGACGTAGTGGTGAACAGGGCCATTGAAGACGATCATGACATCCCGAGATAGTGTTTGTGTGTCGTTTGCTATGAGGTGTTCGATCAAAGCTTTGGCTTGCGGATTGGCTCGGGCAACGTGGCCGCGGAGCACACCGAGATCATCTTTGTCGCTCGTTTCGTCGACGTCGAGGACCCATGGGATATGACTGGATTGAAGGAAGGGGAATGCCTTCGAGTCGATAGCTGTCGTGAAGATACCTAGCGGATTGGCCCGAATGAAATGCTGCAGGGCGGCAATGTTCTGCTCCGCATGGGCGGCTCGGAGATACATTGTAACAGAAGATGGTAGAATTCGAAACACAAAGATTGCGACAGAAGTGTGAAGTGTCGATGCTAGAAGAACTCGAAAGACTCCTGTAGAGATATCTGGTGCTGTGGGCTAGACGTGTCCGGCGTGTCCAGCGTGTCTACGAAGCCGCTAATGTAGTCAATGGATGCTCCTGACCCAACCGGGACTAGCCGCCCGCCCTTTGTCAAAGAATGAAAATATCATCTTTAGCCAAACGTATAGCTTGAGATACACAAATCCGAGTATAAGTAAAGTATCGTATGTCAGCTTGATCATATATCCTAAGCAACACTCACTTGCATACCCACCTGCCACCCTTTCACCATGTCTACATCTTCAGAGGCATACTTAGACGGCGCAACAATCTCCCCTGAAATCTTCAAGCTGAGACCGGACTACCGCGCACTATTGATGATTGTCGAAGGCATTCCGCCAGGCCCAAGTGATGAAACCAGCGAGAACTTCCTGAAGGAAGCCGAATCGACCGCGCAGGAAGCGCTGTCAAAACAATCTGTCAACGACATTCCACACGTCGCCGCATGGCGCGAAACATATAAAGCTTTCGGCGCAAAACCAAAAAAGGAGCGCAACAGCTTGGAGGCGTTGATGCGCCGCGTGGAGGGCGGCCTACCACGAGTCAATCGATTGACCGACATCTACAACGCCATTTCGATCAAGCATCAAATCCCACTGGGCGGCGAGGACCTGGACAAGTACAGCGGGTTTCCGCGGTTAATTCGATCCACTGGCCAGGAGAAATTTGACACTACTGCAGCTGGAGAAACGGTGACGGAGCTCCCGCCTGCAGGAGAGGTTGTTTGGTGCGATGATGCGGGCGTGACCTGTCGGAGATGGAACTGGCGCCAGTGCACTCGGACTGCACTTTCTGAAAAGACGACTCGTGTGTTCATCGTTATGGACGCACTGGAGCCTTGTTCGGATGATGCACTGCGAGCAGCGGCTGATGAGCTTGCCAAGGTTTTGGGTGGTTTGTCTTCGGACGTGAGCACGACGAGGAGGATCATTCGTGGACCTTAGCCTGGTTGGCTCTGGTTCGTGAGTTGTGGATTCGACCGTATATGTAGTATAGCAGTGTTGTTAAAAATTGATGTGTTGCTGCCGTTGCTGCACTTAACATGAAGTTCATCCAAGTCAAAGTTTATCTTGTACGCATTTCGCCTTGTCCGTTCATGTTCAAATGATACTATGTACGAAATCGACCTGGGAGCAATCGATAGATTGGGCCTTGTGTTCGAGAGAAGGTAAAGAAGAGTAAACGAGATTTTGCGTGATGGACTTTAGGATGCACAGACCCCCTCAACTGCTTGCAATTTCCGGCGTGGCGGGTGATCGACTCCCCACGTTTTCTCCGCCCACTAACCCTCCCTTATTCCATCAGCTTCATCTTAACCACATGCTCTAAACTCAACAGGGGTTCACCAAACAAACCCACCGCTATGCCTGCGTGTGCCCTTGATAGCCACAGCCGTGCCTGATATTGAGAAGTATAAATCGCAACTGTTCCACCAACCGGCTTCAGCTGCGCTTCCTATCCATGTGTCCACTTTCCGTTGCATGGCGGAAAATCTTCCGAGTGTAATTGTTTCATCGATCTCTGAACATTTCCCCCCTTTGCAGCACCCTAATCTCGCCGTTGCAACGCTAAAAGGTGTAATGTAGGGCATAGACGGAAAAATCCCGAAATCTTTCCATATTGCCCCTGCCGGTATATATCCGATGATGCATACAACCCAAATACTAGGGTTCATTAATTATTCGCTACCCACACAGTGCTTTCTCCATTGCTTTCCTTCATATCACAATGCGCTTCGAGCTTGCTCTCTACTCTTTGGCGGCCACCAGTTGGGCAGCGCCGCTTGACAAGCGCGCGGGTCGCACGTCTGCACCTGCTGGCTGTCTCGAAGTTGGCGGTTCGGGGAACTACTCCACTGTTCAGAAAGCTGTCGATGCTCTCTCCAAAAACTCAACAACTTCCCAATGCATTTTCATCAACTCGGGCACATACAAGGAGCAAGTCACCATTAAAGCCCTCACGAGCCCGCTCACCCTTTACGGATACACCGCAGACACATCAAGCTACTCCGCCAACAAGGTGACCATCACCCAGAGCAAGAGCCAATCCGACGGTATTTCCAACGACGAGACGGCTACCCTCCGGGCCGCATCGCCAAATTTCAAAGTCTACAACATCAACCTCGTCAACACCCGCGGCAAAGGATCACAGGCTGTAGCCGCCAGCGCGCAGGCCGACAAGCAAGGATACTACGGCGTGCAATTCAAAGGCTTCCAAGACACTGTTCTCGCCAATAAGGGTGCCCAGGTCTACGCAAAGTGCTACATTGAAGGCGCTACGGACTTTATCTTCGGCCAGCAAGCCGCCGCCTGGTTTGATGGCGTAACTATCGGCGTGCTCGCTGCCAGCACGGGATACATCACTGCCAACGGCCGCGATTCTGCAACCAACCCTTCCTACTACGTAATCAATAAATCCCAGATCGCTGCCGCCCCTGGAAACAATGTCTCCGCTGGCGCATACACGCTGGGCCGCCCATGGCGCAACTTTGCGCGCGTTGTGGTCCAGAACACGGCAATTAGCAATGTTGTTAAGCCTGCTGGCTGGAGTGTCTGGCAAACGGGGGACGAGAGGACCGATAAAGTTGAGTTCGGGGAGTATAACAATTCTGGGCCTGGGGCTAGTGGGAATAGGGCGAGTTTTGTGAAGAAGTTGTCGAGTGCAGTTAGTATCAGTACGGTGTTGGGGAGCGAGTATGCCAAGTGGGTTGATACGAGCTATTTGTCGTAAGCCTTGAGCACTTGAGTTCGACTTCAGCTGTATACATTACTAGGCACGTCTATATGTATTGTCCAGCATGCAACTATCTACGTGATCTTCGGGCGGAACTCCACCGAGCATTCCCACTAACCCGCAACGGCACCATCGCCAAGTTCAGCGATCCCAGTTACCCCAGCTTTTCCTACCCAGCTTCCTGACTCGACTGGTGCGATCCATGGTAATTTGAAGACATCCGGGGGATCAGCATCGGCTGCTTCCGCCGGCTTTTGTAGCTGGTGTGACCTCTAAGCTTATAGTCGCACAGCGGGGAACAGGTGTCCCCACTACTCTTTCGACGGACACTCTGTGAGCTTCATCGTACCACGATATTCAGTCTGTCTACGTGCTTTTGTAAGATCGATAACAATTAACGCGGTCGCATTTGTCCCACAATGGGCTTCTTCAAGAAACCCACGCTGAAAGTCAGAGACGACAAGCGCACGAACGCCGCTGAACTAACGCTCCGACAATCGATCTATCCCCTCTGTCTCGTCACTATCCTGTTCTTCCTCTGGGTACACTCCTTTCGTCGTCCTCATACCCTGTCCTCCCATCAAAAGGCAACATCCTAACTCACGAACCAGGGCTTCTCCTACGGTCTCATCGACACACTAAACAAGCACTTCCAAGAAGTCCTCGGCATAACCCGCAGCCGCTCCTCGGGCCTGCAAGCGGCCTACTTCGGCGCCTACCCGCTCGCCTCCCTTGGCCACGCAAACTGGATTCTGCGGCACTATGGCTACAAAATGGTCTTCATCTGGGGCCTGTTCCTATATGGCGTCGGCTCCTTGGTTGCCTGGCCTTGCCTGTTGTATCGATCTTTCGGGGGGTTCTGCGCCGCTATATTCATTATTGGGAATGGACTTGGGAGCTTGGAGACGGCTGCGAATCCGTACCTAACCGTCTGCGGACCGCCCAGATACAGTGAAATAAGGATCAATATCGCGCAGGCTTTCAACGGGATCGGCACCATGATAGCACCAGTTCTAGGGAGTTATGTGTTCTTCAAGAATGTGGGAGAGGATCAGGCGGCGTTGCAGAATGTGCAGTGGACGTATTTGGCTATTGCCATCTTCGTTTTCCTGCTAGCGGTTGTATTTGCTTTTTCGCCGATTCCGGAGATCACGGTGAGTGCATGATAAATTGGAGAGAGAGGTGTTGGTGGTGGTGGGGGAAGGGTGTGAAGGGGTTCGGCCACCAGACCATGCTGATCATGAATAGGATGCCGATATGGCCTTTCAAGCGGAGGAAACGCATGCGGGCACGGATGTCCAACCATTTCGGAAACAGTACCGACTGTTCCACGCAGCATTCGCGCAGTTCTGCTATACAGGCGCACAGGTAGCCATCGCCGGCGCATGTAAGTCACCCCACCACTACCCATAACAACCACACGCATCGAACACACACACTAACCAACAACCCCTAAACAGTCATCAACTACGTGACCGAAACCCGCCCGGGCACCGACTCCCCAGGAGCCGCACGCTTCTTAGCAGGTGCCCAAGGCGTCTTCGCACTCGGCCGCTTCGTCGGCTCCTTCATCATGAACTACGTCCGCCCACGCACAGTCTTCCTCATATTCATGACCATGTGCATCGTCTTCGTCGCGCCATCCATCACCCAACGCGGAAACACTGGCATGTCCATGCTCTACCTAACCCTCTTCTTCGAATCCATAATCTTTCCGACGATCGTCGCACTCGGCATGCGAGGTCTCGGCCGCTACAGCAAAAGGGGCAGCGGGTACATCGTCGGCGGCGTCTGTGGCGGTGCCATTGTCCCACCACTATTGTTTGTAGCGAGTGATGCGCAGGCCGCTAAAGGTAGGGCCGCGCCGACGGCTATTGCGATGGTGGTTCCGCTTTGTTTCTTTGTGGCGGCTTGGAGTTATGCGCTTGCTGTTAATTTTGTGCCGTATTATCGGGATGTGGCGGACAAGTTTTCGACGACGCAGATTGGAGTTGTTGGGGCTGGGGCTCATGCGGGTGCGGACGAGGAGAGTGAGGGGGTTGTTGGGGGCGAAGGGGGAAAGAGTGGGCTTGGGATGGAGGAGAGAAGGGAGACTGTTGCTGAGCCTAACATCTAACTGGGTTGCAGCTTGGAGATGATAAAGGTGGACTGGATAGGAGCAGAGATGGAAAATTGATCCCTAAGTGAAGCAGTTCGTTGACGACCAGATGTAGCTGGGACTAGCGAGTCCAATTAATCCATACGTAGAGCATTTGGCTTTACATGGTATCATGTCACGAACACGGCGTTCGACGCTGTAGCGCATCGTTCACCGACGAGGTGAACTTTCTATATTGCCTCTCTGACATGCATAGTTGATTCAATAAGAAATGCAGTATCGATACCGTTTGCTGCAGTGCACTTTACACCGAATCTACGCCCTGCATGCATTGTCAGCGTCCCCGCCTATCGCAGTCTCCGTCATCCATCCAAGACAGGCGCACACAAGCTTCAGCCTTACCCGCACCAACCGCTTCTCCAAACCACATCGCAACCCGTACACTTCAACCAAATATCCCATAATGTAGAGAAATCTCACAATCGAGAGATAGGAATGATCAACGCCCCCGTGTTCCGCGGCTCTCAATCAACGTGGGGCCTTTCACCTCGGGACCCCGGATTCTGTGAAGGTGGAGAAAGCGCGGATTGGCCCCACCCCCGCAATGACAACGTCAATCCACGCGACATGCAATCGAGATGGACATCCTGGGTGTTAGTCCGGGGCAGCTAACTGCAAGTCTGCAAGTGTTGCGGGCATAGCGCGAATCAGGGCTTCGGCAATTCCGCTTGGCTAAATGCCGTGGATCGGCATGACAAGGTGAGCTGCAGATGTTGGAGCATGATAAATGCTGGGATGGGTCTGTGGAATGTAGCTCCATCGTCGAGAATCTTCTTTTGAACGAAGCCTCGCGTGTGTGTTCTTATTTTCGTTGGAAACTAGCTTTAGCTGAGCAAGTGTTGGTAAAAATGGGTCTCGGTGTGCTCGACGATCACCACTTGCAGCACGTCCCGGGGACAGCGCTCCTCGCCGACATTGTACAAGCAGAGCAGCATCGCTACCATGGCCGCGATACCTCAGCACTGAAGCACGGGACCGGCCGCAACGCCGACATCGTGCTCGTCCCGCAACCCTCCGAATCACCGCGCGATCCGCTCAATTGGCCGCAATGGAAGAAAGAATTGCTCCTCCTCATCATCTCGGTCGACACAGCGGTCGTCGGCGCCTGGGGTCCCATGATCTCGCCGGGCTTCGGCGAAATGGCAAAGCAATTCAACATGTCGTATAACTCGCTCAACGGAGGGCTTGGATGGGCCATCTTTGCGATTGGCATCAGTTGTTTTGTGACGAATGCGTTAAGCGTCAAGTATGGACGGAGACCGGTGATGATTTTGGGGAACTTGATGCTGTTTATTTCTAGTGTGTGGGCGTATCATGCTCATACGTATGAGAGTCTGTTGGCAAGTCGGATTTTCGGCGCGATTGGGATGAGTCCGTTTGAGGTGTTGACTACGGTAAGGGAATCTTGTTTGTCTTCTGAACACTTGCTGACTCTGAGCCGTAGGCTGTGATTGGCGATATTTACTTTG
>Ga0247740_1000939_pt1 | contig 12937 bp, 13 predicted proteins | sample UWRJL148409B2_FD_180942 | JGI IMG/M metagenome (GOLD analysis project Ga0247740, IMG submission 180942) | Plant litter microbial communities from Arlington Agricultural Research Station in Wisconsin, United States - UWRJ-L148-409B-2 | ecosystem: Environmental > Terrestrial > Plant litter >...
GAGTGTTCGCGATGCAGTGGCACGCGCTGAAGAAGATCACGATACTGAACTGACGCGTTTAGCTGAATCTGCGGTTGAAAAAGGTGTTAATGAAATCACCGGTGGCCAAGAAAATCGCGATAAAGACTTTAAGGTCAAAAAAGCGGCAACGCACAGCGAAGCAAATCACAAGAAAAATGTGACTCGAAATAAGAAAAAAGCCCAACGACAAAATCGAAAATCTGGCCGTAAATAATTCCGAAAGAAACAAACCATGAATCATTCCGTTCAAGAAGTGAAACTAAAAAATGGCGCCCGCGGCCTATTGATTAACGTCCCCGGTGCAACGGTGATGAGCATGCAATTTCACTTTAGGGCAGGGAACCGATATGCCAAATCAAAAGATATCGAACAGGTTGCGCACGTTATGGAGCACATGGCTTTTGGGGCTAACGCACGTTTTAAATCTGAACATGATTTTGAGGCGGAGTTTACGAAAAACGGCGCCTACCACAATGCCTACACGACTGATCTTTCGATGGTGTATGAATCCGACTGCGCCGACTTTGAGTGGGATCGCATTCTTGATTTGCAAAAGCTCAGTATTTGCCAGCCAAAGTTTAACGAAGTCGAGCTTGAGGCCGAAAAGGGGAATGTTCGTGGTGAGCTGACAAACTATCTTAATGACCACCAGCGTATTTTGTGGCCCCGCGTACAACAACTTTTGGGTGAAGACGTACTAACATATCGCCAAGGCCTGGCCACGATCGCAAACATTACACTTTCAGATATCCGCGAGCACCACCGCCGTACACACACCACGCGGAACATGCGTTTTGTGATTGCGGGCAAGCTTCGGGGGCGCAAAACAGAGATTATTCGCCAACTCGAGGCCTTTGAACTACCTAATGGTGATCGTTTTGAAATACCACGCGATGAACTGACAAAAGCTGCGCCAACGGTGATTCGTCGTAAAGACGCCTCTAACCTGACTTTTTGTTTAACAATGAGCGTGCCGCGTGAACTCAACGACGAAGAGCTTGATGCGATGCATAACTTGAATCATATTCTTACTGGCACCTCGACATCGCGTATTTTTGGGCAAGCTCGTTCAAAGGGGATCGCGTATAGTGTTGGTTCGTATACCGGTGCTGGATTCTACGACAGCGCGTGGGACATTTTGGGCCAGGTAAACCATGATACAGCTCCAAAGTTGTTTGAGATTGTGGCGAAAGAGCTGAAGACTGTTCTTGATGGCGGTTTGACCGACCAAGAGATCGAAGCGGCAAAATCATTTGGTCTAGGGCGCTACCAAATGGGTGCGCAAACAGTTTCACAAATTAGCGGCTTTTATACAAACCGTTACTTTGCCGATGACTTTATTAAAGACTATGAAAAAGTACCAGATATGATCCGTAACGTCACCCGTGAGAAGATCGTTGCAACCGCCAAGAGCTTTATGGACGCCAATACGTGGGTACTTGCCGCCGTCAGTAGCGGCGATCGCCAAGAATTGGTTGAACTCAATGATACACTGGTGCCATTATTCGAATCCGAGTAGAATAAAGCTATGAAGATTGCAATCGCCGGGTATGGGCTAGAGGGTGAAGCAAATTACGCGTACTTTGCGCGTGACCCGGCTAATGAAATTACGATCGTTGATCAAAAAGAAGTACCTGATCGGCCGCTGCCTGAAGGTGTTGCAACTATTCTGGCGCCGGATGCCTTTGAAAAGCTCGATGGCTTTGACATGGTGGTGCGAACAGCTGGTTTGCCTCCTCGAAAAATTAAATCTGACGGCAAGATTTGGTCGGGAACGAATGAGTTCTTTGCGAAGTGTCAGGCTGAAATTATTGGCGTGACAGGGTCAAAGGGCAAGGGGACGACTTCAAGCTTGATCAAAGGTATTCTTGAGGCAGCTGGTCGCAAGGTGTGGCTGGTAGGGAACATAGGTGACTCGTCTATTGAAGCTCTTGATAAGATTCAACCAACCGATCTTGTGGTGTATGAGCTTTCAAGTTTTCAGCTATGGGACATTGAACGCTCGCCACATACGGCTATGGTGTTATTTATCGAACAAGAACACCTTGATGTGCACAAAGACATGGCCGAATATGTGGCGGCCAAAGGGAATATCGCACGTTTCCAAACACCCGAAGACCTCCTGGTGTTTAACGCTGAAAATCAGTACTCAACACAGATCGCCGAGGCTTCTTTCGCTCGTAAAGTAGGGTATCCTTCGAACGAGACGGCGCATGTCCAAGATGGCCTTTTCTACTATGGTGAGCAAAAATTGTGTTCAACCGATGTGTTGCAACTTCGTGGTGAACATAACATCACTAACGCCGTTGCGGCGATTGATGCTGCCTGGGGTTATACGCAAGATCCTGCCGTGATTGCTGAAGGATTAGCCGCATTCAAGGGGCTGCCACACCGTTTGTCGTTTGTGAAAGCGGTTGATGATGTCGATTACTACGATGACAGTATTGCAACAACGCCGAGCTCGGCCATTGCGGCACTGCGGGCTTTTGATAAGCCGAAAGTTATTATTCTTGGCGGATCTTCGAAGGGCTCTGACTTTAGCGAGCTCGCTATGGAAATGACGAAGCACGACGTACAAGCAATTTTAATTGGCGATGAAGCATCAAGGATCGCTGAAGCTTTGCGCGCGGTTGGTTTCGAGCATTTTGAGATTATTGAGAATGCAACGGCCGAAAGATTTACGCGAAAAGCCCATGAAATGGCGCGTCCTGGTTCGGTTGTGCTGCTGAGCCCATCTGCGGCTAGCTTTGGATTATTTAAAAACTACGCCGATCGTGGCGATCAGTTTATTGCTGCTGTGAGCGCACTCTAGAGTATAGTAGAGAGCATGCAACCTCTGACAAAACGCCTGAATGCTCTGCGCCCGCAAATTGATGCGGCTTTTGCGCGTTTGAAAATTGCCGACAAGCAAGAAGAGATCGAACAGCTTGATCGACTGATGGCGACACCAGAAATCTGGAATAATCCGAGCGACGCCCAAGCCAAAAGTATTCAATTGGCGGCGCTGCGCTCAAGTGTAGAGCCATGGGTGACCTTGCAAGCCCAGGCCGATGATTTATTGGAAATGATGGATCTAGACGACGATAGCCTTTTGGGTGAATTTGAAGGACAGATTCTGGCGATGGAGCAAGAGTATGAAACACTGCGCAAAGACTTATTATTCGATGGTGAATTTGATGACCACAATGCAATCTTACGCCTGAGTGCCGGGGCTGGCGGCACCGATGCCCAAGACTGGACTGAAATGATTGAACGCATGTACTTACGCTGGGCTGAAAAATCGGGTATGTCTGCCAAAATGATTGAACGCTCAACTGGTGAAGAGGCGGGGATTAAATCGAGCGTCATAGAAATTACCGGTGCCTATGCCTACGGTAAGCTACGCAGCGAAAATGGCGTGCACCGCTTGGTCCGCCTGAGCCCATTCAACAGTGATAACTTGCGCCAGACGAGCTTTGCGCTGGTAGAAGTTTTGCCGCAGATTGATGCGCCCGAAGAAGTGGCCATCGACGAGAAGGATTTGAAAGTTGATGTCTACCGAGCCGGTGGCCATGGTGGCCAATCGGTGAATACGACCGATAGCGCGGTGCGCGTAACTCATATCCCGACGGGTATTGTGGTGGCGATTCAAAATGAACGCTCGCAACTACAAAACCGCGAAACGGCCATGAAGATTTTACGTTCGAAATTAGCGCAAATGCGCATCGAGCAACATGCCAGTTCTATTACCGAACTGCAGGCAGGGGAATCGGCCAACTGGGGCAGTCAAATCCGAAATTATGTTTTGCACCCATATACTCTGGTAAAAGATGCGCGCACCAAGCATGAAACCAATAACGCGCAATCGGTACTCGACGGCGATCTTGGTGGGTTTATGGAAGCCTACCTTGAAGCTCCTTCGATTGATTAAATAGCCTATCCGTGGCATAATACGCATATCATTTCGACACTAGTCGTACTGAGGTGACTTAATAACTCTATCAATAGATACGAGATCATAAATATGATTTCGAAGGACTCTTGTTCTTAGCTACTGCAACCGAAAGGAACTCTGTGGATTCAAGAAACTATGCACCTCCAATGATGCAGGTGCTTTTTGCCGCCAAACTCGAAGTGGAGCCGTTCGAATGCCAGATCGGCACAGAGCACTGGCTTGTGGCTCTTCTTGCAAAAGATGAGACTCTTGCGCAGGCTCTGGAAGAAGCCGGGGTCACGAAAGAAGCGTTGCGGCGGGCCTATAAAGCCCGGTACAGGCTGAATGGCATGCCGAGGAGGAATACGGGAGGGCCACGCTATACTCCTGGTTTGACAAAAGTCTTCGCGCGAGCGGAAGCTGTCGCTGTCGAGCTGCTCCATCCTGGCCATGTGCATTCCGCTGACGTTCTCGCCGCCCTTTTCGAGTCCGATGACTCGATGATGCTGCACCTGCTTGACGAGGTGCTTGCGGTTGACCGCGAGGCCTTGCTGGCTCGCGTGCATAAAGCTGTCGCCGATTCATTGGCCGCCGTAAGCTAAGAACTGAGTTTTTCGAGAGGGCAGCGCGCGTTGCGCAGCCCTCTCGAAACTCATTCATTTAGGATTTTGTATCTGTTGGTAGGGAACACGTGTTCGTTTACAACTTAAATATCTATAGATACGAGGCTTCAATAGCTTCGGAGAACTCAATAGTTCATCAATCGCAGTACCAACGCCTGAGGAGGCATCATGTCCGAAGTATCCGACGACCCGTTCGTTTTTACCGACCCTGCCCAGCTGGTCATCGACAACTCAAGAGAGGCGGCGGGGCAGTTGCACCATTCCGAGGTCGGCACCGAGGATTTTCTTCTCGGACTGCTGAACGACGAGGAAGGTGCTTTCGCAAAGGCGCTTTTCTCGTTCGAAGGCGCCACACTTGAGACGGTGCGGGCTCGCGTTGCATTCCGTCGCGGTCAGCAGTACCAAGAGCCGCAGGCGCTTCTCAGCGTTCCGTTTTCGCAGCGGATGACTCGGCTTTTGCAGACGGCTCGGCGCCTGTCTCTGAAGGATGGTCGCGGCGGTGAGATCGATATCCCTGACGTCGTCACGGCCTTCACCGATCAGTATGGCGGAATGGGGTTGTGGGCGCTCGAGGACGTCGGCGTTGAAGGTAAAGCGCTCAAAGACCGTTTTAAGAAAGAGCTCGAGTCCGCTAACGCCTAAGGAGGCGCAGCCAATTACCGTTGCTCGATGAACCGTTTTGAGCTCTCCCCGAGGGGGCGTGCATTTCGCACGCTCCTTCGGGCTCATCCAGCCTGTTAAAATTTCGTATCTGCAGATATTCCATCGTCCTGTTTATGCTATAATACTTCTAGTAATGATTCTGTTAGATAGGGTAACCAAAACATACGGTAAGGACACTGCACCGGCGTTAAGTCGGATGAGCCTTTTTATCGAGCCACGCGAATTTGTGATTATTGTGGGCGCCAGTGGTGCCGGCAAATCAACTTTGTTAAAACTCTTGACGCGTGAAGAAAAACCAACCAGCGGTAAAATCGTGGTGGGTGGTATTGATTACGATACGCTGAAGGATTCTCAAATCCCGATGCTGCGCCGCAAGATTGGTGTGGTTTTCCAAGACTTCAAACTCTTGCCGCAGCGTACTGTTTTTGAAAATATTGCCTTTGCCCTTGAGATCGCCGGCATGACGGGCCGTGAAATTAAAAACACAGTGCCGAAGGTGATTGACCTGGTTGGATTAACCGGTAAAGAAAAACAGTTCCCAAACCAACTTTCAGGTGGTGAGCGCCAGCGGGTGGCGATTGCTCGTGCCGTGGTACGCCAACCAAAGATTTTGATTGCTGATGAGCCGACCGGAAACCTCGATCCGAAACACAGCTGGGACATCGTTCGTTTACTTGAGAAAATTAATAAATATGGAACCACTGTCGTTTTGACGACACACAACGCCGACATCGTCAATAAATTGAAGCGCCGTGTGATTACAATTGAGGGTGGAAAAATTACTGGCGATCAAGCCCAGGGAAGTTACAGGCAATAATGGCTAAGAAAAAGACGAGTTCAAAAACAGCAGCGCAGCAAAAGCGTCACCACCGTCAGTGGACGACATTTATGCGGATGCTCCGCTACGGGGTTAATAACTTTACGCGTAACGCCTGGCTGACGATTGCCGCGATGGCTGTGATGACGATTACATTGTTTGTGATTTTTGCGAGTGTGGCTTCGCGTCAGATTCTTGTTGATACCGTTTCGCAGCTGCGCGACCGTGTTGATATGTCAATTTATGTACAGACCGACACGCCTGACGAAGACATCGCGACGATCACTAAAGATCTTCAGAAACTTCCTTCTGTTGTCGGGGTGACGTTCCGTACACCAGAAGACGCTCGTGATGATTTCGTTCAACAGAACAAAGAAAGCCCAGAAACGCTCGATGCAGTAAAAGAAGCAACGAATAAATTCCCAGGAACCTTTAGTATCAAAGTAAAAGATATTAATAACACTTCTGAGCTGACGAAATTTGTTGAAACAAACGAAACATTAAAGGCTCATATTGACCCAGCACGCAAGCCGTCGTTTGCCGGGGATCGCCGTAGTGCGATTGAATCGATTGGGCGTGCCGCCGACTTTGCACAGCGCGTAGGGATTGGTGCGAGCTTAATCTTTGTGATTATTTCGATGTTGATTATCTTTAACACGATCCGCATGGCTATCTTTAACCGCCGTGAAGAAATTCAAATGATGAAATTGATTGGAGCAGAGCGTTCGTTTATTCGTGGGCCGTTTGTGGTTGAAGCGATGGTCTATGGCTTCTTTGCCGCCTTAATTGCCAGCGCTGGTGGATATGCGACATTGATAATAGCTGCACCTTCACTCGCCAGCTACCAGATTAACATTCAGCCAACGCTTGACGCAGCAATGTACTATGCCGGATTTATACTTCTAGGAATGATCATTATTGGTGCCATTATCGGAGTGATTTCTTCGCTCCTAGCGACTCGCCGTTATCTTAAGCTTTAGGTGGCCCAATATGAGCGGCCCAACCTTGACGGGTCATCATGCTCATGCTAAAGTAGGGGGAGTATGAACCTGCGCACCACCACACCAGTTTCACCTTCTCGCATTGCCATGATTGGCAAATCATTCTTAATCATTCTCGTTGCCGTCGTGGTTGTATTCGCGAGTATTCGTTTGGCAACAACGGCGTCGGCTGACCAATATGATGACAAGATTCGCGCCTTGCAATCTGACATGGCTCGTTACCAAGCTGAAGCGGATCGCCTCAATGGGGAAGCGACAACGCTTGCGAACGCTTTAGCGCAGATTACCAATGAAAAGAATGCGATTCAGGCGCAGCTTGCTATTACTCAGGCAAAATATGACCAGTTAGTCACAGATATTGCTAAGACAGAGCAAGAAATTAAAGACAATCAAGACGCATTGGGAATTACCATTGCTGATTTATATGTTGATGACAATATCTCGCCAATTGAAATGCTTGCGAGTAGTTCTAACATCGGTAACTTCCTTGATAAGCAAGAATATCGCAATGCCGTTCGTGATGAATTGAGCGGGACTATTAAAAAGGTCAAAGAATTGAAAACTCAACTGAGCGAACAAAAGGCTGAAGTTGAAAAGGTTCTGGCTGAACAAAAAGCTGCCAATGAATCATTGATCGCTAAAGAAGCCGAACAACAAGGCCTCTTGAATAAGACAAATAACGATGAAGCGGCGTACCAAGGCTTAATTAGCAGTAGCGCGGCGCAAATTGCCGAAGCTCGAGCAACTCAAGCCGCCATTCGTGCTCGTATTAACGGAAGTGGTGGCTACGTCTTGATTGATGCTGGTTCACTGAGTGATTACCCGTGGAATAGTTCAAACTGCCCAATGTCTTCATACTTTTCGACCGGTGGTTCTGATGGTAACGGTGGTGATGGTCATGGCTACGGCTGCCGCCAATGTGCCAGCTATGCTGCATGGCGCATTGCTAAAGAAACGGGTATCTACTACAGCTGGGGTAATGCCGTAAACTTTACCCAAAATGCAAAAAACAATGGCTACGTTGAAGGTTCTGCTCGGGCTGGATCGATTGCTGTGATGGACCCTGCGAAGGCTGGCCAGGGCTTCGGACACGTTGCCTGGGTAGAAAGCGCCAGCGGTGGTATGGTTACGGTCAGTCAGTATAATTACGATTATGGCCAAGGATATGGCATGTACAGTAAGATGACACTTTCTGAAGGCGCCTTCGACCACTACGTCCACATTAAATAGTCAAAAACCATGAACATTATAACGCGCACTCCACCCGGGGTGCGTTATAATAGTGAGAGTTTATAAAGTGTAGGGGAGTCCGTATGGCCAGTCGTTTTCAGATGCAAGAAAAAAGTCGTCAGTTACCAGCGAGCGTTGCTGTCATTGCAGTGATCATCGCGATTGTCGCGGGCTATGTGATTGGCATATTTAATACGCAAATCTATGCCGTGATTGCGACCGCTTTTGGGCAAAAGGTATCAAGCGCAACGCTGGATCTTTCAAGCTTGCAGGCGACCTACCAAGGATTAAAGGCGAACTTTGATGGTACGATCGACGACCAGAAGTTGATTGAGGGAGCAAACAAAGGCCTGGTTGAAGCTGCTGGCGACGAGTACACGCTGTATATGAATAAGAGCGAAGCTGAGCAATTTGATAATGACCTGACCGGCAATATCGGTGGTGGGGTTGGTATGGAAGTGGGCTTGCGCAATAACCAGCTCACAATCCTCCGTATCCTCAAAGACAACCCGGCTGAAAAAGCTGGTGTTATGGCTGGCGATTTGCTCGTGAATGTAAACGGCGAGAGCGTGGATGGCCTCACGGTCACGGAAGCTGTCACGAAGATTCGTGGTGAAATTGGCACCACCGTAAAGATCAATGTACTCCGTGGCACTGAAGCCAAAGAATTTACGATGACCCGTGCACAGGTCACGAACCCAAGTGTGTATAGTAGCGTGGTTGAAGGTGTTGGTATCATGACCGTGACACGCTTTGATGACCAGACCGGAAGTTTGGCGCGCGCAGTTGCCCAAGAGTTTAAGAATCAGAATGTGAAGGCGGTCATCCTCGACCTGCGCGGTAACGGTGGCGGATACGTCACGGCGGCTCAAGATCTTGCTGGCCTATGGCTTGATAAGAAAACAGTTGTCAGTGAGCGCACAAACGGCAAAGTAGTCGATGAACTCAAATCTGGCGGTAACCCGATCCTGGCTGGTATTAAGACTATCGTTCTAGTAAACGGGAGTAGTGCTAGCGCGAGTGAGATCGTCGCTGGTGCCCTGCAAGACCACAAAGTCGCTACGTTGTACGGCGAGAAAACATTTGGCAAGGGAAGCGTTCAGAAGCTTATCTCACTCCCTGAAGGCGCGGAGCTTAAGGTAACCGTTGCGAAGTGGTATACACCAAATGGCGCAAACATTTCTAAACAAGGTATTACGCCCGATACGACAGTTGGTATCGAAGCGGCTGATATTGATGCCGGTCGTGATCCACAGCTTGATGCCGCCAAGGCGGCACTTAAGTAACTGGGAAGGCACCAGGGGCGAAGCGCTTGTGCTTTGCCGGGCTAACTTGTACAATAAACGCATATGGACGTAAAGAAAAAAATCTTACTAGTAGAAGACGACGAAGCTTTAGCGGCTGTCTACAAATCACGCCTTGATATTGAAGGCTTTGAAACAAAAGAAGTGATTAATGGAGAAGAGGCGCTTTCGGCGGCTGTTTCATTCAAACCTGATCTTATTTTGCTCGATGCGATGATGCCAAAGATTAGTGGCTTTGATGTGCTCGATATTCTTCGTAACACGCCTGAAACTGCTGATGTTCGGGTGATTATGCTGACTGCACTGAGCCAACCAAAAGACAAAGAGCGCGCCGAGGCACTTGGCGTTAATGATTACTTGGTCAAATCACAGGTGGTGATTGGTGACGTTGTTGAACGAGTGAAGTTTCACTTAGGATTACTCGAAGAAAAACCAAAAGAATAGAGACATAGAGAGATGACAATACCAGGAGAAGGATATACGGCGGCATCAACCGACCAACTTGATCGCACAGAGGTAGAGATTGATGTACAGCCAGGTATTGATACAGTGGCTTACATGCGTTCTTCGGATGGTTCAGTGCGGAAAGGCTTTTTAACAGAATCTCAAGTAAACGGTGATGGGCGCCGTGTTGCTTATGAGCTTATTACTGACGAAGATGGCAATGAGACGGATGATGTGGTTGCTCGACCAATGTCATTCGAAGATACACAACCTGATGCCCAGGCTGCACTCGCAGCGGAGTTCAACGCACTACAGGCTGCGAAGGAGATGGTTGATGTACCTGCAGTGCCAAGCGATGGCACGATCGAGAATCCTCATGTACTTGAAGAAGGTGATATGCAGCCTGTTTTTTCAGTCATGCACAATGGCGAAAAAAGACGAGTCCGAGCAACGAGTTGGTATATCAACGAGCACGGCGAGAGAATGTATAATGTTCAGCCATTGAAGGGCTCGGCCGAAGACCCTACTTTCCCGAAAGTTATATCAGCAAATAGGGAAAGGAATCAATCACCAGAAGAGATCGAGGCTACCCCTATTGAACAGCCTGAACAGCCGGCAAGCGTTGAATCTCTAAATGAAGCCGAAGCGATACAAGATGTAGGTGTTGAGGCGACGAAAGATGCGCCTGTTGAAATTAAGTTACACGGTGTGGAGATTGAGCCAGAGGCCGACACGATTGAAGAAAAAGAAGAGGAGCCTCAGACACCCGAAAGTAGTGCTACGAGGATATTACGCCGGGGCATGGGTAAGATTGCCGAAAAGGCACACCGAGTAGATGTTGCTATTGCGTCGCTTGGTTCCACATCGGACTATGCTTCAGAGCTAAATGCTATTGCGACACTCTTTGAGGACGGTGAATGGGACGAGCAAATGGTTGCCAATCGACTGGTAACGATACGGGATGAATTTAATGCTCAGCTTGTTGAAACTTTTCGCAAGGCAGCACACACCGGCATTGAAGAGGTAATGCGTGAAGCAATTGAACTGAAAGATAGTTTGAATGATTTGAGAGGAGGCAATAGCGTCGAAGGGGATGTGTTGCATACGCTTTTGGGAGACGGTATTGCAAGGGCCGATCAATTTATCGAAGATGCAAGAACTAAACAAAACGCTATGTCAGAAAAACTCCTCAAATTGAGTGCTGCACAGACAGGGCTTCGTGCGGATGCCGACAAGGCGTCGTCGCGCAGCCTATCGCCCAGCGAGTTACGAATGACGGCAAGCGATATGCTAGCTGTGATGAGCAACGATCCCATCGAAACAACGGCCCGACAGTTAGATCGAAGGCTTGGTGACGTAAGGTTCCAATAGTAAGCATAGTCTTATGTTGAAAATAACCTCCGTAGTGGAGGTTATTTTTTTGCCTAGATTCGCGCTTGCTGCTTGTTATTGCGCGCTTTGAACGCTTACCTGTGTACGAGTGGCAGTCTTGCCAGTGAAACGAGTCTTTTTAATCTTAGAGAAGGTAACGACACCATCGATTGCCGCGTGAATCGTGAAGTTACGGCTGATGAATGTGCCAGGACCAGCAACTTTAGTGCTACCAGTTTGGCGAACCAAAACTTCACCGGTGTTTACAACTTGGCCACCAAAGCGTTTCACGCCGAGGCGTTGACCGGCGTTATTGCGGTTATTTTTACTTGAACCACCTGCTTTGACGTGTGACATATAATTTCCTTACCTTTTATAACTCGAAGCGAACTTCTTAATCTGTTTGATTTTACATGAAAAAGGGCTGCGCGTCAAGGGGCCGAGAGCGTTTTATAGTGGTGAGAGTTGAGGAAAAGTTAAGATTCGTATGCTACAATTTATCTAAGCACTCAAGAGGGATATACCCACGGTGCATATCAACAATTCGGCACATCCAACCTAACCCTTGTTGCAATCGCAGTAAGATATGGTTGCAAATCGCGTAAACGATACTGATCCCGTCATTCAGGTTCGTTTACGCGTTATGTGGGGAAACTTACATAAGGCCCTTAAAAAGGTCTGCCTGGTGGCGGGTTTTGTGTACCCCCTCCAGGCTTCAATCGCGTAAACGAAGGGAGGCTTCTATGACACACGACCACAAACGTACCCCGGTATTTATGCAGATTATAATGGTGGTCGGAGTTGTATTGCTGCTTGGGGCGGTGACCGCACAGGCCTACGTTGCTCTTGAGGCGCAGGCGCGCTCATCTTTTTATAGCTAGATTTTTGTGAGTACGAGAATTTCACGCGCGACGACTTGGTCGGGGCGGAAGTAAAGAAGTTGATCAGGACGAACATTGGCGAATTCAACTGTCTTGTAGCCAAGGCTATCAAGCTGACTAATGAGTGGTAGGTGAGTGAACTGATCGCTGGCATCTTTCCAGGCGGGCACAGCTAATACAATTGGAGTGCCAGACTTGATCTGAGTACCTAAATTTTTTAAGAATTCACTGATAATATGATTACAGTTGCCGCGGACTTCGGTGAGTTTGGCGGGTGAGGGTGGGGCGCTAAAGGGTTGGCCTAGGTAGGCTTCGCTGACGACGGCATCTATTTTTAATGGTGCCCAGGTAGTATCCATAGCATCGCCAACGGTAACACGAGTATCGATATCTTTAAGATTGTAATTTTCAATTAGCCATTTAAGGTTGATGTTGGTGTAATCGACCATTTTTTCAGCCAGGTCGCTGCCGTAAGCATTCAATCCAAGCAAGAGTGATTCTTGAAGGATGACACCGGTACCGCAAAAAGGATCAAGGACATTACCTTTTTGGAGGCCAGATAAGTTTACAAGGATCTGAGCCAACTTTGGCGGCAGCATCCCTACAAAGGCGTCGCGCTTTGGGCGGCCTTGGTCGCGGGCGGCGAGGGCAGTGATATTTTGTGCTCCA
>Ga0247740_1000940_pt1 | contig 12936 bp, 6 predicted proteins | sample UWRJL148409B2_FD_180942 | JGI IMG/M metagenome (GOLD analysis project Ga0247740, IMG submission 180942) | Plant litter microbial communities from Arlington Agricultural Research Station in Wisconsin, United States - UWRJ-L148-409B-2 | ecosystem: Environmental > Terrestrial > Plant litter >...
AATTAAGCAGCGATGGTCTTAGTATTATTTCCGACACCATTCATTATTTCCGTGGCAAAGGAAGGTTCAGAGATGTAGTGGTATCGCCCGATGGATTGAAAATTTATGTATCCTGCGATTCCAGCGGTTCTACTTCGGGGCCAACAGGCGGTGTAGTTTCTACACCTGCCAATGCGGGAAGTATACTGGAGTTTACTTACCAACCGCCTGTTAGCGGAAGGTCGGCAGCGCCACTCATTACCGAAGCAACTATAGAAGCAACCATTGAAGAAGAGAAGACTAATAAATCGGTAGATGTATATCCCAATCCTGCGTCCTCCTTCTTTGTAGTGTATAATTATAATAAAGATGCAGCTTTCAATATCGACCTGATTGATATGAGTGGCCGCACCGTAAAACGTTCTTCCACAAAAGGTGTAGCAACAAGAGTAGACGTAAGTGGATTGTCCGGCGGTTTATACATTCTTAAACTCACCGATGCAAATGGAAAAATTATCAGAACAGAAAAGATTGTTGTTAAAAATTAATAGATAAGAATGTTCCGATTTTTTTAACCCCGACGGCGGTTGCAAACCCCGTCGGCGGTTAAAAAAAATTTATGTAACAAGCTGCAGTACTACTATCATCGTCCCTTGCGTCGCACACTTGTACGACATTAACACGGATGAGCAAAGTGCGAAGCCCCTAATAAATACGGAGTAGTCGTCATTGCGAGGTCGGCAATAACGACTTTTATTTATTAAGGACAATATGTTGCCGAGCGAAGCAACCTAGTCGAAGACCCTGCATTAGGTTGCTTCGACCACCGCCCCATTCATTAAAATCAAATACCCTGTTGGTGGTCTCGCAATGACGAAGACGCTGTGAGGCTCGTAGTGGTGAATAGCGAACGGGACGATGAAGAGTGCGACGCAAGGGACGATGCCATGAAAAATTGCAGCTGGTAACATAAAAAACTTACACTACTTTATGAGATTGCAAAAAATATAAAAAGGAGCACTTACAGAAGGACTAAAAATTTGTATTTCAATTCATACCCTTCCATCCTCAATTCGTACACTCCATTATTGCCTTCACTCTTTCACCCCTTTACATTTGGTGTACCTGTTTATTTTACAAAACACAGGTATATCGACATGAAACCTATCCAACTACTACTGATTGTTTTACTGGCTGCTAATGCCTCTATGGCACAGCAATGGAAAATGTATGAAGACAGTGCAAAACTTTCGCTGAATCAAAAGAATAATGCAAAGGCGGCTGATTATTTATTAAAAGCAAACGAAGAGTTGAAAGAAGATTCTGCACAAACACAAACGTACTTCGAAATCAATAACAGCCTGGGCGATGTAAATGCAGCTATGGGACAATATGCAAAAGCAGAACCCTTTTACACTGCCGCCAAAGAAGTAATAGAAAAAGTAGAAGGAAAGGAAACAGCGAAGTATGCACTTATCTGTAATAATCTTGGCCGGTTGTTCCGGCTGATGGGACAATATGAAAAAGCTGAACAATTATTAATAGAAGCCAAGAACCTGCGGGAAAAATTATTTGGAAAAGAAAATGCAGACTATGCCACCAGTGTAAATAACCTGGCCGTATTATATGGCGAAGTAGGACAATATGCAGATGCCAGTCCGCTATACTTAGAAGCCAAAGAAATAAGAGAAAGAGTATTGGCCAAAGACCATATAGATTATGCAGCGAGTTGTAACAACCTGGCCATACTCTATGTGCTGACAGGAAAACCAGAAGGAGCGGAGCCGCTCTACCTGGAAGCCAAACGCATAAGAGAAAAAGTATTGGGGAAGGAGCATCCTTTTTATGCAGCGAGTTGCAATAACCTGGCAGCATTGTACCTGGATATGGGGCAGTATAAAAAAGCAGAACCCTTATACCTGGAAGCGAAAATGATTAGAGAAAAAGTATTAGGTACATCACATCCGGACTATGCAGCTAGTTGCGATAACCTGGCAATTTTATACATGAACCTTGGCCGCTACCAGGAAGCAGAACTATTGTATAAAGAAGCAAAGCAGATAAGAGAAAAAACATTGGGCAATAAACATATTGAATATGCAAAGGGTTGTAATAACCTGGCTTTGCTATATAAATTATTGGGACAGTATGAAAAATCGGCGGCATTATTTTTAGAGGCTAAAGAAATTTTATTGGCAGTAATGGGTGCCAATCATTTTGATTATGGTAAGTGTTGCAACAATCTTGGTGCTGTGTACATGGATATGGGCCTGTATGATAAAGCAGCACCCTTGTATGCCGAAGCAAGAACCATCTGGGAAAAAACATTGGGAAAGGAACATCCGGAATATGCAAAGAGCTGTCATAACCTGGCACTCATACATCATAAAAAAGGAGAACTGGAACAGGCTGCCCGCTTATTAACCGAAGCCAATGCAATAAGAGAAAAAGCATTGGGAAAAGAGCATCCCGATTTTGCAGAAGGCTGCGACAACCTGGCCATGGTATACCTGGAAATAGGCGATTTTGAAAAAGCTATAACGCTTGAATTGCAGGCGAAAGAAATACGGGAGAAATTGTTGGGCGTAGCACATCCCGATTATCTGCAGAGTTGCATTAACCTCGCTAATATTTACAGGGCTGGTGGTAATTATAAGATGGCTATTAATCTCTACACAGAAGCTTTCTCTTCGCAACAGGCTTTGCTGGCAAAAATATTTCGCTTTACCACCGAGCCGGAGAAACAAGCTTACCTGAAAAAAGTAAATGAGTACAGAAGTTATTTTCTTTCGTTCATTAATTCTGCACCATATGCCAATGGAGCAGTGTATGCATATGAAGTATCGCTGGCGAATAAAAATCTTATTCTGAATTCATCGCAGCAGTTGAGGCAAGCCATCAGTAGTACCGGCAGTACAGAAATGATGGCCGTGTATAATGATTGGATAAATGTAAGAGAGCAATTATCATTCTGGTATGTACGGCCTGTTAGTGAAAGAAAAATACAGATAGCCCAACTGGAAGAAAAGGCCAATGCATTGGAGAAGCAGCTCATCAGTGGCTCAGAGCCATTCTGTAATCAGCAACAGGAGCTTACCTGGAAGCATATACAGCAATCATTAAATCAAGGCGAAGCAGCGATTGAATTTTCCACCTTTCAATATCATAACGGGCAAAGGCTCACGGATAGCATCAATTATTTTGCTGTAATTATAAGAAGCGATAGACCTACACCAGAGCTGGTTCCGCTATTTGAAAAAAGACAACTGGATGCATTGCTTGCAGGGCGAAATAATAGTCCGGGACAAGCCCGTATTTCTTTACTATACACTGCAAAAAATAATACAACATCATCGTTGTACAAATTGGCCTGGAAACCAGTGGAAGAAAAGCTGTCGGATATAAAAACTATTTATTTTTCTCCGGCGGGTGATTTGTATAAAGTTTCTTTTGCGGCATTGCCAATAACTAGTACAGTAGTATTGGGTGATAAATATCAATTGATTCAACTAAATACAACGGCAGCTATCAGCGACAGGCAAGATGCAGTAATAGCAGAGAAAAGTAAAATTAATTTATACGGTGGTGTGCAGTACGATGCGGATAGTACCAGTATAAGAAAAGCAGTAATGGCTTATAAAGTTAACAATGATATGGCGTTAAGGTCGGGTGAAATTTTACAACCCGGTATTGCAGCATTTTCTTATCTGCCTGCATCGGAAAAAGAAGTAAATGAAATAAGCAGGTTAGCGAAGTTGAATAGTTACCAGGTAGCCGTTGCCAATGGTATTGCTGCTTCTGAAGAGTCAATAAAATCATTAGCAGAAAATAATGCACCATCAGTTTTGCATATAGCCACACATGGATTTTTCTTTGCGGATCCGCAAACTAATACTGCAACTGCCACACAGGGAGCAGCAGTATTTCAGCAATCGGATAATCCGTTGATACGTGCTGGTCTTGCACTGGCAGGTGCTAACAATGCATGGAGTGGCAAACCCGTAAGTGGAGTAGAGGATGGAATACTAACAGCATACGAAGTATCCAATATGTATTTACCCAATACAAAACTGGCGGTGCTATCTGCCTGCGAAACAGGACTTGGTGAAGTACAGGGAAGCGAAGGTGTATTTGGTTTGCAACGTGCCTTTAAAATGGCCGGCGTAGAAAACCTGGTGATGAGCCTTTGGAAAGTACCCGATGCAGAGACAGCAGAGTTTATGCAGGAGTTTTATAAAAATATTTTTGCAAAACAAACTATCAGCAACTCATTTTATAATGCACAAAATGCAATGAAGAATAAATATAAAAACGAACCTTTTAAATGGGCGGCCTGGGTGCTGGTTAGGTAGAAAGGAGCACAATTCGCCCGGAAAATGAGTTAGGAATAAATTTAATATGATTAATTAAGAAAACGTTTGCCTATAGAATTTACTAAGAGTATTTACTAAAATTGGGTTTGACCTGTGTCAAAAAGCGGCAAAATGCTTTTTTATATGGTGAAAAATATACATCTTGGCACCGTTGTTGCATTTTCAACAACGAGTAAAATCTAAGCGTATGACAACCATTACAATTATTGCAGGTCTCCTGTTTCTTGCTTTTTTTGGCGGATCACTTTTACTTATTAAGATGGAAGCTGAAAAGAGAGAATTAGAAAACTAAAGGCCAGTTAAGACTTTGGCAGTTAAAAAAATTGCTACAAAAATCCCCGGTTTACACTGGGGATTTTCTTTTAATGCAGGGCAACCATCTTCAGCAAATCATCCATATCAAAAGGCTTACTTAAAAAATAATCAGCACCTGCGGCCAGGCATTCAGCCTTTGCATGCGGATGTGCAGAAAGCATAATGATTGGTATATGGGACAAGGTGGCATTAGCCTTTAATTGTGCACATACTTCACGGCCATCGGCACCCGACAAAAGCATATCCATTAAAATAAGATTGGGTGCCAGTTCCTTTACTACGGTTTCAATATTGTCTACGTTTTCCCTGGTAGAAACTTTATAGCCACTGATATTAAGCATCGCCTCAATCATAAAAAGTATATCCTCATTATCGTCAATCACCAGGATATGTGAGTTAGTAGCATTCATATACAATCGTATTTATAAGGGTAAAGAAAAATAAAACACAGAACCTTTGCCGGGTTCACTATTTACATGAATGGTTCCGCCATGTCTTCTTATTATTTCGGCACAGATAAAAAGTCCGATACCAAAGCCGGGAAAAGTTTTTTCATTTTTGCCTTCTACCCGGAAAAAACGTTCAAATATTCTTTCCTGGTTGGCCTTGCTTATACCAATGCCACTATCTTCTACTGAAATAATTACATTGTTATCTTTTTCATAAGCGGCCACTTTTACTATTTTATTGTCGGGAGAATATTTAACCGCATTCGTAAAAAAGTTCCGTACTACCTGTCCCACTCTTTCTCTGTCAGCAAATACTTTTGTTTGTATCTCGCTGTTATATTCAAAAGAATAGTTTGGGTTGATATGTTTTATTTCTTCAATAATTTCTTTTATCAACCCACCCACTTCAAAATTTTCTTTATTCAGTACCAGGCTTCCGGATTTTATTTTCGAAAGGTCCAGGAGGTCAGATATTAAAGTGGTGAGAGTATCAATTTGTTTATTGATAACACGAAGGGAGTTTTTCAGGAAATTATCTTCACCCTTATCATGTTTGCTTTGTAATAATTGTACATATCCCTTAATGGCAGTGATAGGTGTTTTCAATTCATGGCTGGCCATGCTGATGAAGAAATCCTTTTGCTGGTCCAGTTCTTTTATTTCCTGTATATCGGTGCTGGTACCTACCCACATCTGTATATTGCCTGCAGCATCTCTCTGTGGTATGGCACGGCTTAGCTGCCAGCGGTATTCACCATCGTGCCGGCGAAAGCGGTGTTCATATAAAAAGTCATGTCCGCTCTGGATAGCGGCTACCCATTTTTCTATATTTTCTTTTTTATCATCATCATGCACAATCTGCAGCCAGCCATCCTGTTGCATTTGTGCTGGTGTTACCCCGGAATAATTATAAACAGCCTGGTTAAAATAATTCAAATTCCCTTCTGCATCTCCTGTCCATACAAACTGCGGCATAGAATTCGCCAGCAAGCGAAATTTCATTTCTCTTTCTTCCAATTCTTTCTGGTAATATTTTTCTTCGGTAATATCCCTCGCCGTACCCATCATCATTACGGGTTGGTTATGCTCGTCGTAAAACACCTGGCCCTTACCTTCTATCCAGTGTATAGATTTATCCTTCCATATCAGCCGCGATTCATATTGCAGTACACCTGTTTCAAAAGCTACCTTAAAAGCATTTTCCCGAACGGGCAAGTCTTCCGGATGCATATGCTCCAGTAATTTCTCATGTGTTAATTCAACTCGTTCCGGGTAACCGAATATTTCAAGGTACCTGTCAGAGTAATGTATTTCTCTCGTTTTTACATTCAGGTCCCAGGTGCCTAAATCGCTGGCCTTAATAATAATATTCAATCGTTCTTCGTCGGCCTTCAACTTGTGTTCGTAAGCAATGCGTTCATGTATATTGGAGAAAGCACCAATCCATTTTTCTATTTCACCTTTTTCATTTCGTATAGGTTCTCCATTTGCTTCAAACCATTTATAATCGCCTTCTTTATTTTTTAATCGCAGTTCGGCTTTGTATAGTTTACCACTTGCCAGGCAATCTGCCCACAAGGCAAGAATGCCGGGCAAATCTTCCGGATGTGCCATCTTCTCAAACGTTGCGGCATCATAAGGGTCAAGGCCCGTATATTCTTTCCAGCGGAAAGAGGCAAATGTTTGTTTGCCATTACCATCCGTTGTCCATACCAGTTCGGGTAGCGTATCCGCCAGTTGACGGAATTCTTTTTCACTTGCTTCTATTACTTTCCTGGCTTCTACTTTCTCTGTTACATCCGTTACGGTTACTATTATGCCGGTAATATTTCCTTCTTCATCTTTCAGCGGACTATACAAAAAATCGAAATAAGATACCTGCTGCTTTCCATACCTTTTTATCGGCACCGGATATTCAACACCACGAAAAGGTATACCGGTAGTTAATACATCATCCAGCAACGAATGCACCGTACTTTCTACTTCCGGCAGCGAGTCAAACAATGGTCGGCCAACAAAACTTTCTTCTTTTCTATCCACCACTTCCAGGTAAGTATCGTTTGCCATTTCTACCATAAACTCACGGCCCCTCAGTACGGTAATGCCAATCGGAGATTGCTTTACCATATTGCGAAACTCCTTTTCACCAGCTTCAGCCTTTTGGCGGATAACTACTTTTTCCGTTACATCTTCGCTGGTGCCATTAAAGCGGTATGCGGTATTCTTATCATCAAACCATGCTTTCCCCTTCGACCTTACAATCCGTTCTTTATTATTAACAGGATTAGCAATAGCATACTCTATATCATATTGCCCACCCGAAGTAAAATTCAATGCAGTTTCAATCGCATTCATCACCCTTTGCCTGTCTCTTTCTGCAATAGATGCAATGGCAAGTAGTAAATCAATTTCTTCTTCCGGCTGCAGTCCAAACCATTCTTTCAATCTCTCATTGGCCTTAAACTTATTGGTAGCAGGGTTATAATCCCAGGTAGCCATATTGGCTGCATCAAGGGCAAAGTGCAATTCATCTTTGCTTTCTTCCAGCTTATTGAGGATATAAATTTTCTCCGTGGTTTCCGTACAGGTTACAAATACACCAGCCGTTTTTCCCGATTCATCATTCACCGGGCTATAGCTGAATGTCCAGTACACATCTTCCATTTTTCCATTTCTGTAAATCGGAATAAGCTGGTCTTCGCTCCAAGTAGCTTCGCCACCCGATAGCACACTGTCGAGCAGCGGTTTTATCACCGCCCATATTTCCGGCCATGCCTCTACACCTTTTTGCCCGAGTATAGAAGGGTGTTTACCATTTTGTCCCAGGCTGGGACGATAAGCATCATTATAAAAACAAATTAAATCCGGCCCCCAGAATAAAAACATCGGAAACCTTGAATTGAGAAGAATACTTAAAGTAGTACGTAAACTTTGCGGCCATGTGTCGGGGTTGCCTACATCATTCGCCGACCAATCTTTAGTGCGCATTAATTCCCCCATCTCGCCACCGCGGGATAAAAATGGATATTTCTCCGACAAATTTGAAGTTGCTGCAAGTTTCATTTTCCGCTGCGAAGATAGCACCTGTATACAATAACCAAATAAAGTCCGATAGCTTATTTCCATTCTTTAACCAGCAAAAGAAAATTATTTTTTAGCCAGCTGCAGTGCTACTATCATCGTCCCTTGCGTCGCACACTTGTGCAGCATGAATTCTATTTGGCATATGGCTGCACCCCGATGTATTTTGTCGGGGTAACATTAACACGGATGAGCATCCTTCAACTACTCCGCTAACTATCAACATTTCCATAAAGAAAAACTTGCCCCTTGTCTATGGCCAATTGTCAATTCCGCATAGCACGACTTGTACCTTGTCTCTTGTAACTTGTGCCTTGTAACTTGTGCCTTGTCCCCTAAAATCTGCGGCCTCACGGTATTCCCCCACATCCAAATTGTAGTTACCTTTAATACATCCTAAATAATTCAGCCATGCGTAATTTGTTCACTTTTATTGTTTGTCTTTTCAGCACCTGCCTGCTGGCGCAGACAAAAGAAATAGCCTTCAAAAGCCATAGTGGCAATATGAAAAATTTTAAATCGGTGCTGGACAACGGAGAAATATTTGATACCGATAATTCCAATTTTGGATTGCCCGCCCCCAGAGATGAAAGCAGTTACAAATTAGATTCGGTTATTTACCTTTCTGATTCTGTATCGGTAATGGTTACCAGCGAATATCGCCGGCCTTATAATAAACCAAAAGTAACACCCAAATTATACAAAAGGGGTAAAGACACCGTGTATAACAATCCCTTATTCAAAAGACAATATTCGCTGGATAGCATAAAAAATGAATTGAATAAAAACGGCAATTATATCAACCCTATTAATAAAGTGATATTTGTTGGCTTCGATAATAAAAAGACAAAAAGCAAAACCAAAGAAAATATTATTATCCCTTCCTTTACAGACAATAATGACAATAATAATAACTCACCTTTTGATAAGCAACTTGTATGGATATTGGCTTTGATATTTACATTGTCCTTAGCTGGCGGCTGGCTCTCCTGGAAATTGTATCAACCTAAGCTCAGGCAAACTTTCTAACCAATGGCGAAAAGGCTTTTTGCATTGCATGCATCGTTGTTTGCACTTGGCTGCGTGCTATTTATTCCTTTTCCTTTTTATCTGTTAAACATTCAGTCAGCCACTACCGATTTTATATTTGGCAAACTGATTGGTTTTGTTGCCCGCAACGTTTTCTCCATCGCATTGAAGGATACGCATGTTTATTCCGATTCGGTATCCATGTATATTTTAGTGCTACTGCTTTTTATTTTCACTTTTATTATTGCTTTACTATTATACCGCAGCAAAATATGGCTCCGGCATGAACAAAGACTAATAGCTTTCTTTTACCAGTTATTTGTTTACTACCTCGCTTTACAGCTATTAAAATACGGCGTTGATAAAATTTTCAAGAACCAGTTTTATTTACCAGAGCCAAATACCTTATTTACTCCGGTTGGAAATATTTCCAAAGACCTGCTGTACTGGAGTGCAATGGGCAGTTCCAGTTTTTACAGCATCTTTCTTGGGGTTATAGAAGTACTGACAGCATTGTTAATCTTTTTCCGGAAGACGAGGTTAATTGGCTTGCTGATGAGTAGTATGATACTGCTGAATGTAATAGCCGTTAATTTTGGGTTCGATATTTCTGTAAAGCTGTATTCACTTTTCTTATTCTTTTTAACTGTTTATCTGCTGGTTCCTTATGCAAGCTGGTTGTGGCGGATAGTGAAAGTGAAAAAATTTATTGTATTTCCGTTTCAACGAACGAATTTATTTCCTAATCGCTTTATATCGGGTTTCGTGAAAATCTTTATCGCCGGTCTTATACTGTTGGAAGTATTGTTTCCTTTTATCAAAGCCAACAATTTTAATGGAGATAGCACTGCCAGACCTTACCTGCATGGTGCCTACGAAGTACAACAAATGATTTCGGGTAATGATACCCTTTCAATTCCTGACTTTCCTTTAAAGCGGTTTTTTATTCATAGCAGCGGCTATATGATTTTTCAAGACCAGCAGGGTACTATGCAGGATTTTAAATTGAACTACGATACTGCGAATGGTAAGTTGATACTGACGGACTATGAGCTGAAGAAAACAACCTTTTCTTTTGCTTACAATGCGGTGGATTCTGTTTTAACGATGCGGTATTTTAATAATGGTACGAAGACACAATTGGAGGGCAAGGCAATAGATTGGAAGCAGATGCCTCTATTGAAAAAAGGTTTTCATTGGATGGTGGATGGTGAGTGATGACTTCGGTCTCTTCGCTATTTACGCTTATAGCTACTCCTTACTCTTCGTCATTGCGAGGCCGCCAGCAGTTTATTATAATAAAATGAGTGTTGCGGCGGCTGAAGCAACCTAATGCAGGGTCTTCGACTCAGGTTGCTTCGGTCGGCAACAAATTGCCTTTCATAAATGAAAGTTATTATTGCCGACCTCGCAATGACGACTACTCCGTGGTTGTTGAGAGCTTCGCATTTGCTCATCCGTGTTAATGCAGTCGAAGTGTGCGACGCAAGGGACGATGATAGTAGTAATGTAGTTCGGCTCCGCTCACTACTTCCAAATAATTGCCTTTTTCATTTTAGTATGTCCGGCTTCACAATTTTTTGTTTACAAAATCATAAAGTAAATTCTTGATAGGTGGTTTTTCTTAAAACTTTGTTGTAACCACCTTCAACTGTTTGCTGGTATGCTGCGGCGATGTATTTTTTCACTTCATTTTAAAAACTACTAAAGCCTATTCGATGCTTCTCTACACTTAACCAACAACTATAACACTGGTTACCCGCCGAACAATGGATAAATTTCTGTTTACTGACGGAACGAATGGTGTGAGAGAAGTAGATTCGCAGGCCGCACTGCAGGTATTAATTGAGTCATCCGCACAACCGGAGAAGATTCGTATATGGCTATTCAGCAGCAATGAATGGATTAGCTATGCCGCTTACCAGAAGCTGGTGCCTTCTGTTTCCAAAAAACAAATTATTGTTAGTACAACTGATAAGCCCGTAAAACGTAGCGGAAGCAGTTGGCTCATAAAATCATTTTATGTAATAGCGGCTGTAGCTGTGGCATTGCTGGTTTTCAACTTTACGAAAATAAAATGGAAGGAGGCGGGTACAGTGAATGTTGTAGCCATGCGTCCCGCTAACGTTCCGGTAATGGATATGGACTCGCTGATTTATGAAATTGAATACAGCAGGGGACAAGCCATTGACAGGAACACAAAAAATAATCTTCGTCTTCGCAATACATGGCCCGAAAGAATTTTGCTGCAACTGGCAGCAGATAAAGAAACGAGTAGTGCCGGTGCCAGGTTTTCCAACGTAACTATTTCTATTGATAATACTACCGGTTTAACACTGGATAATGCAGTGGTGAAATTTACCGTATGGAAAAACAATAAAGCGGCTGCAATGGATACGCTTCGGTTTACTGCTATCCGCTACGATAAATTATCTACAAGATTGCTGAATGATGTTTACAAAGGGGATAGCCTGTCTGTTTCTTTCGAAACGATAAAAGCAAAAGCATTTAATTTTTGTTATTCGGCAGCTATACAAAATAATTCAGGCAATTATAATGACCGTTGGTTTTGCAGGTAATAAGAAAAGTAAAAATTAAAAATTCAAACTATTAATTATGGCACTATACTATTTGCCCGTTTTAATTCGCAGCGACAGGTATTTTGTTGCAAGGCTGGAGCATACCAAAAGGTCGGCGCAGGAAACTGATTTCAACTTTGTAGTACATGCAGAAGACAGGGTGCTGACGCCGCTGCTTACCATTGAAGACCCTGCCAAAATTGTATTGAACCAGATGGCACCTTCCGACAGGCAGGATATTCCGTTGCGGGAATGCCATGTATCGTTGAGAAAAAACGATGATGGCTTTGAATTGCTGATAAAGAAAAATGCAGCCCTGGTAGTAGAACCATTTACGGATGATGAAACAGGTTTGCGCCTGGATTATTCAGCCGACCAGAAGAGAATAACCGTAGGATTTTATAAATATAAAGTGGAGCAAATTCCTTTTCAACTAAAAGTAACACTGGAACATAGTGAAGAGGAAAAATACAGCGGTGAGTTTCAGTTTACAATTGTGCGGTCGCAGGATTGCCAGCGGGTAGTTATAGATTTTGGAAGTGAAGCCAGCCAGGTGGGTTATAAGAATTGTGGTCCGCAGTCGGCGATTGTTTCGTATGATATACTGGAGAATATTATCAGCCAACTAAATATTACAGACAACTCAAAGCACTGGAAGCGGGAAGATTTTTTGAACAACGAAGCAGGACAGCCGATGCTTTATCGTTCTTTCTATGCAGTAAAAAAACGTATTGATAAAGAAGAGAGAAAAGGGTTCCCTTTCAATTTCGCCAATAATTTACAGGAAGACGAAATACGGTTGTTTGTAACAAGACAGGAAGTAGCGGCCACACAGTTTTCTTTCCGGGATAATTATGAAATTATTCCTAACCTGAAACTGGGAATTGAAAAGAGCCTGCAATTATCGATGGGTAATTATACAGAAGATTATAGTATCCGTTCGCATAAGAAAGAATTGATAAGTGCAGTGCTGTTGCGGATTTTAAGATTGATGATAACAACAAAACCATCTTTTCAGCAGGGAGGGATGATTGTTACGCTACTGGTACCCAATATTTACACCCAGCATGATGTATTTGAAATGATGAATGAACTGAGAAAACAGACAGGTAACTTATTAGCATCATTGAA